>JADMIO012962379.1_pt1 | contig 83493 bp, 59 predicted proteins | sample 8958161 | NCBI WGS metagenome assembly JADMIO01 (sample SAMN16585339, study PRJNA669376) | soil metagenome | isolation source: Crop rotation soil | place: USA: Cullars Rotation, Alabama | collected 2011 | reverse complement strand
TTATTAGTCTGGGACCACGGTCCCACTCGTATCGTCGGTCTGATTATTAGTCTGGAACCACGGTCCCACTCGTATCGTCGGTCTGATTATTAGTCTGGGACCACGGTCCCACTCGTATCGTCGGTCTGATTATTAGTCTGGGACCACGATCCCACTCGTGTTGTCGGTCTGATTATCGGTCTGGGACCACGGTCCCACTTGTATTGTCGATCAGACTATCAGCGTGAGACTACGATTCCATCAATGCCTGTCAAGGGCAAGTATTGACATTCGTCGTAACCTGTAGAACGGAGTAACCTCGGTGTGCGGTTGTATGCCTGCTGTGGATTGCTGCTGTGTCCTGCTTATCCACAACATTTTGCGCACGGTTATGTGGACAAAATACCTGGTTACCCAGGCCGTGCCGGCACGTTAACCGGGCTGCATCCGATGCAAGTGTGTCGCTGTCGACGAGCTCGCGAGCTCGGACATGAGGTTGCCCCGTATTCAGTGTCGCTGATTTGTATTGTCTGAAGTTGCTTTTACGTTAAGTTGATGCAGATCAATTAATACGATACCTGCGTCATAATTGATTATTTGACGTGGTTTGATGGCCTCCACGCACGTTGTGATATGTAGATGATAATCATTATCACTTTACGGGTCCTTTCCGGTGATCCGACAGGTTACGGGGCGGCGACCTCGCGGGTTTTCGCTATTTATGAAAATTTTCCGGTTTAAGGCGTTTCCGTTCTTCTTCGTCATAACTTAATGTTTTTATTTAAAATACCCTCTGAAAAGAAAGGAAACGACAGGTGCTGAAAGCGAGCTTTTTGGCCTCTGTCGTTTCCTTTCTCTGTTTTTGTCCGTGGAATGAACAATGGAAGTCCGAGCTCATCGCTAATAACTTCGTATAGCATACATTATACGAAGTTATATTCGATGCGGCCGATCTAGCAGAAAGTCAAAAGCCTCCGACCGGAGGCTTTTAACTTCTGTCACCTAGGTTACGCCCCGCCCTGCCACTCATCGCAGTACTGTTGTAATTCATTAAGCATTCTGCCGACATGGAAGCCATCACAAACGGCATGATGAACCTGAATCGCCAGCGGCATCAGCACCTTGTCGCCTTGCGTATAATATTTGCCCATGGTGAAAACGGGGGCGAAGAAGTTGTCCATATTGGCCACGTTTAAATCAAAACTGGTGAAACTCACCCAGGGATTGGCTGAGACGAAAAACATATTCTCAATAAACCCTTTAGGGAAATAGGCCAGGTTTTCACCGTAACACGCCACATCTTGCGAATATATGTGTAGAAACTGCCGGAAATCGTCGTGGTATTCACTCCAGAGCGATGAAAACGTTTCAGTTTGCTCATGGAAAACGGTGTAACAAGGGTGAACACTATCCCATATCACCAGCTCACCGTCTTTCATTGCCATACGAAATTCCGGATGAGCATTCATCAGGCGGGCAAGAATGTGAATAAAGGCCGGATAAAACTTGTGCTTATTTTTCTTTACGGTCTTTAAAAAGGCCGTAATATCCAGCTGAACGGTCTGGTTATAGGTACATTGAGCAACTGACTGAAATGCCTCAAAATGTTCTTTACGATGCCATTGGGATATATCAACGGTGGTATATCCAGTGATTTTTTTCTCCATTTTAGCTTCCTTAGCTCCTGAAAATCTCGATAACTCAAAAAATACGCCCGGTAGTGATCTTATTTCATTATGGTGAAAGTTGGAACCTCTTACGTGCCGATCAGATTAAAACGAAAGGCCCAGTCTTTCGACTGAGCCTTTCGTTTTATTTGACCATGTTGGTATGATTTAAATTAATACGACTCACTATAGGGTCAGTGCGGCCGCGACTTCAAGTCACGTGAATTCCAAGCTTCGGATCCCACTGTGCTGGAAAGTCCCTGGACGGAGACGAGCGGATGTTGCGGGCGCTGCGGCGACAGTCGATACGCTGGCTCACCCTGCTGGTGCTGCTCGAACTCGCGTCGCTCACGCTCGGCGTGCAGCTCGCGGCGCACCTGCGCTATTTCGCCGACGCGCCGGCACTGGCCGGCTTCGCCGGGCACCTGTGGCCGCGCGCGCTGCTGTTCGCGGTCGTGCTCGTGCTCGGCATGTCCGCGCTCGGGCTCTACCAGCAGCACCTGCGCGAGAGCTGGTTCGGCCTGTTCGCGCGCCAGCTGGTCGGTTTCGCTCTGGGCGTGGTCGGCCTCATCACGATCTACTACCTGTTCCCGGCGACGGAGATCGGCCGCGGCGTGTTCGCGATCGCGCTCGTGCTCGGGTTCGCCGCGGTGCAGGGCTGGCGCGTGCTGATCGCGCGCCTCGTCGACATCGAATCGCTCAAGCGGCGCGTGCTCGTGCTCGGAGCGGGCACCCACGCGGCGACGATCCCGCAGCGCATGCGCCGGCGCACCGACCGGCGCGGCTTCATCATCCTCGGCTACGTGCGCATGGGCGAGGAAACCGTGTGCGTGCCGGAAGAGCGGCTGCTCGCCGTCGAGGGCAGCCTGCGCGCGTTCGCCGAGCAGCTGCAGGTCAACGAGATCGTGGTCGGCCCCGACGACCGCCGCCGCGGGCTGCCGATGGACGAGTTGCTCGACTGCAAGCAGGCCGGCATCGCGGTCAGCAACCTCGCCTCGTTCTTCGAGCGCGAACTGGGCATCGTCAAGCTGTCGCTGGTCGAGCCGTCGTGGCTCGTGTTCTCGCACGGTTTCGACAATTCGCCGCTGCGCCACGCGATCAAGCGCGTGTTCGACGTGTCGATCGCGCTGATCGTGCTCGTGTTCGCGTGGCCGTTCATGCTGCTCGTCGCGCTCGCGATCCGGCTCGAATCCGGCGCCGGCCAGCCGATCCTGTACCGGCAGGAGCGCGTCGGCGAGCACGGCCACGTATTCGCGCTGGCGAAGTTCCGCAGCATGCGCACCGACGCCGAGCGCGACGGCGTCGCACGCTGGGCGACGCGCGACGACGATCGCGTCACGCGCGTCGGCCGCTTCATCCGCCGCACGCGACTGGACGAGCTGCCGCAGCTGTGGAACATCCTGCGCGGCGACATGAGCGTGATCGGGCCGCGCCCCGAGCGCCCGCAGATCGTCGCCGACCTCGCGCGGCAGATCCGCTACTACAACCTGCGCCACTGCGTGAAACCCGGCCTCGCCGGCTGGGCGCAGCTGCGCTACCCGTACGGCGCTTCGGTCGACGACGCGGTCGAGAAGCTCAAGTACGACCTGTTCTACGTGAAGAACCACGACCTGCTGTTCGACCTCACGATCCTCGTGCAGACGGTCGAGGTCGTGCTGTTCGGCCGCGGCGCGCGCTGACCGGCGACTCAGTGCGCGGCCGGCTCGGGTGCCGGTGGATGCGCGCTCGCGACGCGCAGCGGGCGCAGCTTGGAGCTGTACCAGTCGCTGACCTTGCCGTCGTTGAAGGCGATCCACGACGGGCCGTAGTCCCAGCGCTGCGGGCTTTCCATGACCGGGCGACCCTCGAGCGCGCGCACGGTCGCCGCGTCGGTGCCGAGGATGATGAGTCCGGCCAGGTTGGCCGTGGGCGCGGTCGCAGTCGCACCGACGGTGCGCCCGGGTGCCGCGTTGCCGTCCACGTCGCCAGTGTCGTCGAACACGCCGCCGCTCCATGCCGCCCAGAGCAGGCCACCGACGAGGGCGAGCCAGAGCCAGCGGCGCGATCCGCGCGCGGGGCGCGCCTCCTCGTTCAGCGGCTGCACGACGCGGCCAGTGCGTGGCATCGCCGCGCGCGGCGCCGAATGCGTGCCGCCGGGCAGGCGGCCGTAGCGGCGATGGAACGTGCTCGCGGCGTTGTAGGCGGCGGTGAGTTCCTGCAGGCGCGCGGCATCGGCAGGGTCGGCATCCGCGCCGCGGCGATCCGGGTGGAGTTCGGCGACGCGGCGCCGGTAGGCGGCCTTGAGCTCGTCCAGCGTGCAGCCGGGCTTGAGCCCCAACTGCTGGTAGAGCGCGAAGAAATCGGCCTTGTCGAGCACGCTTGCCCCCGAACGGTCTGCCCGGTCCGGTCCGGCCGACACGGGGCGCGGACCCCGTTCCCCCGAACGGGCGCAGCGCGATTCTACCTGTTGCCGCTCGGGCCGACCGGCCCCCACTGGCGCACCAAGGCGTGCCTCGCTTAGATTGGCGGTCCGGCGCTAAAATGTGAACTGCGTCACCTTTCTGGGGTCGAAAGGGTGGCGTGACCGGCGCGCAGGCCAGCCGCCGGGCCGCGAACGGCACCCGGCTGGCCCGACACGCGCATCGCAAGGGACGGATTCATGACGATCGGGGCAGGGTCAGTGGCGGTGGACGCGCCGGCGAAGGTCGATGCCGCGACGTGGGTCGACCGGGTCGACACGCTCGACCCCGCCGATTTCCGCGCGCGCTACCTCGAGCCGCGCCGTCCGGTCGTGCTGCGCCGAGCGCTCGAGCAATGGAGCGCGCCGGACCGGTTCACGCCGGCGTTCTTCCTCGAACGCTATGCCGACCGTCCGGTGCGCATTCGCGGCCGGCACTACCGCCTCGGCGAGGTGATCGCGCTGCAACAGGCGTCGAGCGAGGCGCAACCCGCGCCGTACCCGTGCACGTTCGCCGACTGCGCCGATCTCATGGCCGACGTCACGCCGCGGTTCCCGTGCAGCCTGCCGAACCGGCACACGAGCCCGTTCATGCCGAAGTCGGTATTCGACCTCGTCAACCACCTCGAGATCTTCTTCGGCGGGCCGGGCGGCGAGTTCCCGTACCTGCACTACGACATGCTGCGCATGCACGCGTGGATCGCGCAGGTGCACGGCGACAAGGAATTCACGTTGTACGAGCGCGGCCAGGAGCACCTGCTGTACGTGCACCCGGAGATGCCGTGGATGTCGCGTGTCGACGACCTGCACGACGCGCAACGCTGGCCGCTGCTGCAGCAGGCGCGCCGCCACCGCGTCGTGCTGCGCGCCGGCGACGCGCTGTTCATCCCGTGCGGCACCTGGCACACCGCGCGCTGCCTGACGATGAACATCACGGTCGCGTTCGACCAGCTCGAATCGAGCAACTGGCGCGAGTTCGTGCGCGACGTCGTCGCCGAGGAACACCGCAAGGGCCACGCCGCGCGCGCGCGCTGGCTGGGCTTGTATCTCGGCCTGCTCGGGCCGATGCTGACGCTCGCCGAACGCTGCGGCGCGAATCGCCGCGCGGACTGGGGTACGGCGCGCCTGCACTGATCGAATCGCCGGCGCAGCGCCGGCCGCAGCATGGGAGGGGCGAGCATGAACACGACGCAAGCCGGCGTTGCCGGCGTCGTCACCGCCGGCAACGCCGGCAGCAGCAGCTGGGTCGATCGCCGCAGCGGGCTCAGCGTCGACGACTTCATCGCCGAGTACCGCGATCCGCGCAAGCCGGTCGTGCTCGGCGACGCCGCGCGCGCGTGGCCGCTGTACGGTCGCGCGGATCCGGACTACTTCCGGCGCGCCTACGGCACGCACGTCGTGCGCGTGCGCGGCCACGACTACCGCCTCGCCGAACTCATCGACCTGCTCGAGGCGTCGACGATCGACAAGCCCGGCCCGTATCCGTGCAAGTTCGAGATCGCCAAGACGTTCCGCGAGCTGCTGCCCGAGGTCACGCCGCGGTTCGGCTACAGCCTGCCCGACCGGCAGGCGAATCCGCTCGTGCCGCAGCGGCTGTTCTCAGGCGTCAACAACCTCGAGATCTTCTTCGGCGGTCCCGGCGGCGAGTTCCCGTACCTGCACTACGACGTGCTGCGCCTGCACGCGTGGATCACCCAGCTGCACGGCGACAAGGAATTCACCCTGTACGCGCCGGGGCAGGAACACCTGCTCTACGTCAATCCGGACATGCCGTGGCAGTCGAGCATTCGCGACCACCACCATCCCGACTACGAACGCTACCCGCTGTTCCGCGAGGCGAAGTGCCAGAAGGTCGTCGTGCACGCGGGCGAGACCTTGTTCCTGCCGTGCGGCTGGTGGCACACCGCGCGCAGCCTCAACATGACGATCTCGGTCGCGTTCGACTCGCTCGGACCGGACAACTGGAGCGCGTTCATCGGCGACGCCGTCGACGAGCGCCGGCGCAACGGCAAGCCGCTCAAGGCGCTCGCGCTCGGCCTCTGGCTGCGCGCGGTCGGGCCGCTGATCGCGCTGCAGGAACTCGGCGGCGCGAACCGCGACACCGCCTGGGGCGCGCGATGAACGCGAGCGTGCCGTTGCATGCGGAACGGCGCGCGGCTTCGCTGCTCGCGCCGCTGCTCGCGCATGCCCGGCACGCGACCCCGGCGCTGCGCGCCGGTGACGCCGAACTCGACTATCCCGCGCTGCTCGCGCGGGCGGCGACGCACGCCGACGCGCTGCGCGCCGCCGGCGTGGTCGCCGGCGACGTCGTCGCGCTGCCCGCGGTGCGCAGCGCGGAGACGATCGCAGCGATCCTCGCCTGCGTCGCGCGCGGCGCGGCCTACCTGCCGCTCGACCTCGATTTCCCCGCCGCGCGCCTCGCCGCGATGCTCGACGACGCACGGCCACGCTGCCTCTACGGCGACGCCGACCCGCGCCTGCCTCCCGGCACCGTGCGGATCGAGCCGCCGCGCCAGGGGCAGGCACCGCCGTTGCGCGACGACGTCGCCGGCGAGCTCGCCTACGTGCTGTTCACCTCGGGCTCGACCGGGCGCCCGAAAGGCGTCGCGATGCGCAGTGCCGCGGTCGCCGCGCTGATCGACTGGCATCGTTCCCATCCGCGCCTGGGCCGCGCCGCGCGCACCCTGCAGTTCGCGCCGCTCGGCTTCGACGTGTCGTTCCAGGAGATCTTCTCGACGTTCGCCGGCGGCGGCTGCCTCGTGCTGCCGGGCGAAGCCGAGCGGCGCGATCCATACGCGCTGCTCGCGCTGCTCGCGCGCGAGCGCATCGAACGGTTGTTCCTGCCCTACGTCGGCCTGCAGGCGCTCGCCGAAGCGGTCGCCGCGGGCGGCACGCTGCCGCACGCGCTGCGCGACGTCGTCACGGCCGGCGAGCAGCTGCGCGTGACGCCGGCGATCCGCGCGCTGTTCGCCGCGCTGCCGGAGGCCGTGCTGCACAACCATTACGGTCCGACCGAAACGCACGTCGTGACCGCGCACGAACTCGCCGGTGACCCGGCCGCGTGGCCGGACCTGCCGCCGATCGGCACGCCGCTGCCGCACGTGCGCGTGCGCATCGTCGACGCCGCGCTCGCGCCGCTCGCCGCCGGCGCCGAAGGCGAACTCCTGCTCGGTGGCGACTGCCTGGCCGCCGGTTACATTCATCGGCCCGAGCTCACCGCCGAGCGTTTCGTCGAGCGCGACGGCGAACGCTGGTACCGCAGCGGCGATCGCGCGCGCATCCGCGCCGACGGCGTGCTCGACTGCCACGGCCGCCTCGACGACCAGCTCAAGATCGACGGCTTCCGCGTGGAGCCGGCCGAGATCGAAGCAGTGCTGTGCCGCCACCCTGCGGTCGCCGAGGCGATCGTCGTCGCCGCCGACGGCGCCGGCGGGCGGCGCCTCGTCGCGCATGTGGTCGCGCGCGACGCGCGCATCGACGCAGTCGCGCTGGCTGCGGACCTGCAGGCGCACTGTGCGGCATCGCTCGCCGACTACCTCGTGCCGCGCGCGGTCGTCACCCACGCGGCGCTGCCGCTGACGGCGAGCGGCAAGATCGATCGCCGCGCGCTCGCCGGCTCGCCGGCCGCGGCGCCGCTGCGCTGGCTCGACGGCGAGTCACTGCACAATCAACTTCTCGACTTGTGGAAGCAGCTGCTCGGGGTGGATCATCTCGACGTGGAAGCGAACCTGTTCGATCACGGCGCACGCTCGCTGCTGGTCGTGCGCGCGCTGACCGAACTGCGCCGGCACGGCCACGTGCTGAGCGTGGCGCAGGCCTACGAGCACCCGACCGTCGCCGCGCAGGCCCGCGCGCTCGCCCTCCAGCCCGCGCCGGTCGCCGATGCGGCGGGCGAGCGCGCGCGCGGCGCCGCGCAGCGCGCCGCGTTCGCGCGCTTCGGCCCGCGCGCCGGAGGCGTCCGATGAGCGAGGTCGCGCACGACGGCATCGCGATCGTCGGCATGGCCGGGCGGTTCCCCGGTGCGGCGTCGATCGACGAACTGTGGGCGAACCTGCTCGCCGGGCGCGAATCGATCACCCGCTTCGCCCCGGAAGCACTCTCGCCGCTGGTGCCGCGCGAACTGCGCGAGCACCCGCGTTACGTGCGCGCGCGCGGCACGCTCGCCGACGCCGACCGGTTCGACGCCGCGTTCTTCGGCATCCCCGCACGCGAGGCGCAGCTGATCGACCCGCAGCAGCGCGTGTTCCTCGAACTGTGCTGGAACGCGCTCGAGCACGCCGGCATCGATCCGTCGCGCCGTGCCGGCGGCAGCGGCGCTGCCTCCATCGGTGTATTCGCCGGCACGTCGAACAACGGCTACCGCAAGCTCGTCGACGCGCGCCCCGACGTCGTCGCGGCGAGCGGCGAGTTCGCCGCGATGCTCGCCAACGAGAAGGACTACCTCGCGACGCGCGTCGCGCACCGGCTCGGCCTGACCGGCCCCGCGATCAGCCTGTACACCGCGTGCTCGACCTCGCTCGTCGCGGTGGCGCAGGCGTGGTACGCGCTCATGAGCTGGCAGTGCGACGTCGCGCTCGCCGGCGGCGTCAACGTGGTCGTGCCGCAGGAATCGGGCTACCTGCCCGCCGAAGGCGCGATCGAATCCGCCGACGGCCACTGCCGACCGTTCGACGCCGACGCGAGCGGGACCGTGTTCTCGTCCGGCGCCGGCGTCGTCGTGCTCAAGCGCCTCGCCGACGCGATCGAGCAGGGCGACACGATCCACGCGGTGATCCGCGGCGTCGGCGTCAACAACGACGGTGCCGACAAGGCGAGCTTCGGCGCGCCGAGCGTGCGCGGCCAGGCCGCCGCGATCCGCCTCGCGCTCGCCAGCGCGAACGTCGACGCCGGTTCGATCGGCTATGTCGAGGCGCACGGTACCGGCACGCCGCTCGGCGATCCGATCGAGGTCGAGGCGCTCACGCGCGCGTTCCGCGTCGACGGCAGCGTGACGCAGGCGTGCTGGCTCGGCTCGATCAAGGGCAACCTCGGCCACCTCGTCGCCGCGTCGGGCGTCGCCGGCCTGATCAAGGCGACCCTCGCGCTGCGGGACGGGCGCATTCCACCGAGCATCAACCTGCGTGCACCGAACCCCGAGATCGACTTCGCGCATTCGCCCTTCAAGCTCGCGCGCGAGCCGGTCGAGTGGCCGCGCGGCGCGACGCCGCGCCGTGCGGGCGTGAGTTCGTTCGGCGTCGGCGGCACCAACGCGCACGTCGTGCTCGAGGAGGCGCCGCTCGCTCCGCCGTCAGCAGTCGGTCGTCGCGCGAGCGTGCTCGTGCTGTCGGCGCGCGACGACGACGCGTTGCAGCGCCGCGCGGCGGAACTCGCCGCGCGGCTCGAGCACGCGCGCGACGAGGAGTTGCCCGACGTCGCGGCGACGCTCGCGCTCGGCCGCAAGGCGATGGCCGCGCGCGCGGCGGTCGTCGCGCGCACGATGGCGCAAGCGCGCGACGCGCTCGCCCAGGTCGCGCCCCAACGCGCGGCGCGGCCGAAGCTCGTGTTCCTGTTTCCCGGACAAGGCTCGCAGCACGCGAACATGGCGCGCGAGCTCGTCGAGACCGAAGCCGTGTTCGCCGAGCACTTCGACCGCGGTTGCGCGCTCGCGAGCGCGTGGCTCGGGCGCGACCTGCGCGCACTGATCCTGCCGTCCGCCGACGCCGCGGAAGCGGCCGCGGCCGAACTCGCCCAAACGCGCTTCACGCAGCCGGCGCTGTTCGTCGTCGAGTACGCGCTCGCGCGCCTGTGGGAGAGCTGGGGCATCGTCGCCGACACGATGATCGGCCACAGCATCGGCGAGTACGTCGCCGCGACGCTTGCCGGCGTGTTCGGCCTCGACGACGCGATCGCACTGGTCTGCGCGCGTGGCGCGGCGATGCAGGCGCAGCCGCCGGGCGCGATGCTCGCGGTGCGCGCGGTCGCCAATGCGATCGCGCCGCGCCTCAACGGCGGCGTCAGCCTCGCCGCGGTCAACGCGCCGGAGCTGTGCGTCGTGGCCGGCACCGACACCGAGATCGGTGCGTTCGCCGACACGCTCGAGGCCGAGCGCATCGCGAGCACGCGGCTCAAGGTGAGCCACGCGTTCCATTCGGCGCTCATGGACGGCGCGCTTCCGCCGTTCGAGCGCGCGTTCGCGAACCTGCGCCTCGCGCCACCGTCGCGACCGTTCTATTCGTGCGTGAGCGGCGCGCCGATCGACGCGCTCGCCGCGGCGGAACCGGCCTACTGGTGCCGCCAGCTGCGCGAACCGGTGCGTTTCGCCGACGCGGTCGCGCACGCGGTCGCCGACGGCGCGACGTTGTTCGTCGAAGTCGGGCCGTCGCAGGCGCTGACGACGTTCGCGCGCAGCCAGCTCGGCGAGGGTGGCCGCGCGGTTGCTTCACTCGGCCCGGCGGCGAAGCCGGGCAGCGACGCGGAACATCTCGCCGCCGCGCTCGGCGCGTGCTGGGTCGCCGGCCGCGAGCCCGACTGGGATGCGTACTACGCCGGGCAGGCGCGCCGCCGCGTCGCGCTGCCGGGCTACCCGTTCCGCGGCGAGCGCCACTGGATCGATGCACCGACGCCGGCCGCCGGCGTCCCTGGGGAAGCGAGCATGAAGGAAGCCCATCCCGCGATCGCCACCACGCCGGCTGCTCCGCCGCCGTCGTCGCGCCTGCGTGCCGAGTTGCGCGAACTGGTCGAGTCGCTGACCGGCGAGCACCTCGGCGCGACGCACGACGAGGCGAGCTTCCTCGAGCTCGGACTCGATTCGCTGTCGCTGACGCAGGCCGCGCTCGAACTCGAGCGCCGCTACGGGCTCAAGCTGAAGTTCCGGCGCCTCATGGAGGACGTCGACAGCATCGCCAAGCTCGCAACCCTGCTCGAACCGACGCTGCCCGCGTCGTCGGCGCCGCCGATCCCCGCGCCGGCAGCACCCGCAGTCGCCATGCCGGCGACCGCGGCCTCGGCATCACCGCTGCTCGCGCTGATCCAGAGCCAGCAGGCGCTCATGCAGCAGCAGATGCAGCTGCTCGCGAGCCTCGCCGGCGGCGCCGCGCCGGTAGCCGCGCCGGTCGTCGCCGCGCCGCCGGCAGCGCCGGCCGCCGTCGCGCCGCGCGCGGAAGAAGCGCCCGCGGCGAACCTCGTCGAGCGGCCGTTCGGCGCGTCCGCACGCATCACGCTCGAGCCCGATCACGCGATGACGCCCGCGCAGCGCGCCTGGGTCGACGACTTCACGCGTCGCTACAACGCGCGCACCGCGCGCTCGAAGGCGTTCGCGCAGCAGCACCGCGCGCGCATGGCCGATCCGCGCGTCGTCACCGGCTTCCATCCGCTGTGGAAGGAACTCGTCTATCCGATCGTCGTCGAGCGCTCGAAGGGTGCGCTGCTGCACGACGTCGACGGCAACGAGTACGTCGATTGCCTCAATTCGTTCGGCGCGAACTTCCTCGGCCACCAGCCCGACTACGTCGCCACGGCGATCAAGCAGCAGGTCGACGCCGGCTTCGAAGTCGGCCCGCAGCATCCGTTGACCGCCGAGGTCGCCGAACTCATCGCCGGCATGACCGGCATGCCGCGCGTCGCGTTCTGCAACACCGGCTCCGAGGCCGTGATGGGCGCGATGCGCATCGCGCGCACGGTGACCGGGCGCCGCACGATCGCGATCTTCACCAACTCCTACCACGGCATCTTCGACGAAGTGATCGTGCGCGGCACGCGCAGCCTGCGTTCGATCGCCGCGGCACCGGGCATCCTCGCCAGCGCCGTCGAGAACGTGCTCGTGCTCGACTACGGCAGCGAGGACGCACTGCGCGTGCTGCGCGAGCGCGCGCACGAACTCGCCGCGATCATGATCGAGCCGGTGCAGGGCAAGAACCCGTCGTTGCAGCCGCGCGCGTTCGTGCAGGCGCTGCGCACGATCTGCGACGAGGCCGGCTGCGCGCTGATCTTCGACGAAGTCATCACCGGCTTCCGCATCGCGCAAGGCGGGGCGCAGGCGTACTACGGCGTGCGCGCCGACATCGCGACCTACGGCAAGATCATCGGCGGCGGCCTGCCGTTCGCCGCGATCGCCGGCGGCGCGCGCTGGCTCGACGCGCTCGACGGCGGCGACTGGCGCTTCGGCGACGATTCGCGTCCGGAGGCGGGCGTCACGTACTTCGCCGGCACGTTCGTGCGCCACCCGCTCGCGCTCGCCGCGGCGAAGGCCGCGTTGATGCACCTGCGCCAGCGCGGCCCGGCGCTGCAGGACGAACTCAATGCGCGCACGCACGACCTCGTCGGGCGCCTCGATGCGCTGTTCGGCGAACGCGCGGCGCCGCTCAAGGCGGTCGGCTTCAGCTCGCTCTGGCGCATCGTCGCCGACGAGGACCAGCCGTACGCGAGCCTGTTCTGGTACATGCTGCGCGCGAACGGCCTGCACGTGTACGAGCAGTTCAACTGCTTCCTCACCGAGGCGCACGGCGCCGCGGAAGTCGAACGCATCATCGGCGCGGTGCGCGCGGCGCTCGACGGCCTGCTCGGTACAGGCCTGCTGGTGCCGCGCGCGGGCGCACGCGCGAGTGTGGCCGCGACGAACACGAACGACGAGGCGGCATTGCCCGACGCGGTCGCGCTGACCGACGGCCAGCTCGAGAAGTGGCTCGGCTGCCAGTACGGCTCGAGCGCCGCGCTCGCCTGCAACGAAGCGGTCGTGCTCACGTTCGACGGCGCGCTCGACGTCGCCGCGCTGCAGCGCGCGCTCGACACGGTCTGGCGCCGCCACGAGGCGTTCCGCTTCGGCATCGCCGCCGACGGTCGCACGCTCGCGTTGCAGCCGCTGCCGGCGTTGCCGCTGCAGCAGGTCGACCTGTCCGGCGCCGACGCGGACGACCGGCTCGAGGCCTGGTGCGATCGGCAGATGCGCACGCCGTTCGACCTCGCGCGGGCGCCGCTGGCGCGGTTCGCCCTGCTGCGACTCGGCGAGCATCGCCATGCGCTGCACCTGGTCGCGCACCACCTGATCATGGACGGCTGGTCGCTCGCGGTGTTCTGCGACGAACTGCAGGCCTGCTACAACGCGTACGCGGGCGGCCGCGAGCCGCACCTGCCGCCGCCGCAAAGCTTCCGCGCGTACGCGCTCGCCGAGCGTGTGCGCCGCGACGCCAACGGCGCCGCGCAGCTGGCCTACTGGAACCGCGTCTACGCCGACATCCCGGCGCCGCTCGAACTCCCCGGCGACCGCCCGCACGTGGAAGGCGCCGGCTTCGACGCCGACACCGAGCGGCACGTGTTCCCGGCGCCGCTCGCCGCCGCGCTGCGTGCCGAAGCACGCCGTCGCGGCGCGACGCTCTACGGCCTGCTGCTCGGCGCGTTCGGCCTGTTCGTCGCGCGGCTGGCGGCGCAGCGCGATTTCGCGATCGCGATACCGTTCGCGGGCCAGGCGCTCGCCGGCAGCGGCGCGCTGATCGGCGACGGCGTCAACACGCTGCCGCTGCGCCTGCGCATCGATCCGCGCGCGGGCGTCGACGCCGCGGTGTCGACCGCGCAGGCCGCGCTGCTCGACGCGGCCGACCACCAGGACCTCACGCTCATGACGATCCTGCGCGCGCGCTCGCTGCGCCGGCGCAGCGTGCGCGGGGCACTCGGCGAGGTCATCTTCAACCTCAACCCGCGCGTGCGCGCGCCGCAGTTCGACGGCGTCGTGACCGAATGGCGCGACTGCCGCCACGTCGCGCTGCTGTGGGACCTGTTCTTCAACCTCAACGACGACGGGCGCCAGCTCTCGCTCGACCTGCACTACCGCACCGCGCTGTACGACGCGGCGACGATACGGCGCTGGATCGCCGCGTACGAACGAATGCTCGAGGACATCGGCATGCAAACTTCCGATCATGCGGCCGCTGCATCGTCACGCACGGCCGCGACCGCGGCCGCCACGGACCCGCCGATGACGCCGCCGCTCCACGCCGTCGCATCCGGTCCCTCGCTGCTCGACCTCGTCGAGGAGCAGGTGCACGCGACACCCGACCGCATCGCGGTCAGCTGCGAAACGCAGCAGTACCGCTACACCGACCTCTGGCGCGCGAGCGGGCGCGTCGCCTCGCGCCTGCTCGCCGCCGGCGTCTCGCGCGGCGACCTCGTCGGCATCTGCATGCCCAGGCGCAGCGAGATGGTCGCCGCGGCGCTCGGCGTGCTGCGCGCGGGCGCCGCCTACGTTCCGCTCGACGCGAGCTTCCCGGACAAGCGCCTGCGCACGATGATCGAGCGCGCGGCGTTGCGCCACACGGTGGTGCTCGCCGGCCACGAGCTTCCGGCCGCGGTGACCGAACACGACGCCGCGCTGATCACGGTCGACGACGCCGACGTCGCGCCGTTGCCCGCGGTCGGCGGCGACGACGTCGCGTCGTTGCCCGCGGTCGGCGGCGCCGACCTCGCCTACGTGCTGTTCACCTCCGGCTCGACCGGCGAGCCGAAGGGCGTGCGCATCCTGCACCGCAACCTCGTCAACTTCCTGCGCTCGATGCGCGAGGAACCCGGCTTCGCCGCGGACGACGTGATCTGCGCGGTGACCACGCTGTCGTTCGATATCGCCGGCCTGGAGCTGTACCTGCCGCTCGTGAGCGGTGCGCGCGTGCACATCGCGACCGAGGCGGAAGTGCGCGATCCGCAGAAGACGATGGCGCTGGTGAAGGACTGCGGCGCGACCGTGCTGCAGACGACGCCGACCCTGCTGCGCCTGCTCTGCGACGGCGGCCGCGTCGAAGGCCTCGCCGGCCTCAAGCTGCTCGTCGGCGGTGAAGCGATGCCGCGCGACCTCGCCAACGAAGTCGTGCGCCACTGCGGCGAGCTGTGGAACATGTACGGGCCGACCGAAACGACGATCTGGTCGACGATCCACCGCGTCGAGGCCGGCGACGGGCCGGTGCCGCTCGGCCGGCCGATCGCCAACACGCGCATCCACGTGCTCGACGAATCGGGACGTGTGCTCGCCGCCGGCGAGCAGGGCGAGATTTGGATCGGCGGCGACGGCGTCGCCGACGGCTACCTGCATCGCCCCGACCTCACCGCCGAGCGCTTCCGCGTCGACGCGTTCGCCGGTGACGGCAGCCGCATGTACCGCACCGGCGACGTCGGCAGCCTGCAGGACGGCGTGCTGTACTTCCACGGCCGCGCCGACGACCAGGTCAAGCTGCGCGGCTTCCGCATCGAACTCGGCGACATCGAGGCGGCCGCGCACGAGGATCCGCTCGTGCGCGAGGCCGCGGCGGCGGTGCGCGAGTTCGGCCCGCGCGACCAGCGCCTCGTGCTCTACGTGACCTCGCGCGATCGCTACGGCGACCTCGCCGGCCGCGTGCGCGAGCGCCTGCGCGAATCGCTGCCGCCGTACATGCGGCCGAACCACATCGTCGTGCTCGAGACGATGCCGACCACGCCGAACGGCAAGACCGATCGCAAGGCGCTGCCGATGCCGCCCGAGCAGGGTGGCCACGTGGACGACGCCGTGGCCGCGCCGGCCGACGCGCGCGTCACCTATCTCGCCGCGCTCTGGTGCGAGCTCATCGGTGTCGCAGAGGCACGCGCCGACGACAACTTCTTCGACCTCGGCGGCGATTCGCTGCTCGCGGTCGACATGATGGCGCGCGTCGAGCGCGAAGCCGGCGTGCGCCTCAACGTGCTCGCGATCGCCACCGGCACGCTCGGCAGCGTCGCCGAGATGCTGCCGAGCGAACGCACGGCGAAGCAGGGCGGCTGGATGTCGCGCCTGCGCGGACTGTTCGGCGGGCGCGGCGGATGACGGCGACGATCGCGCCGCCGGCGCCGGAGCGCGCCGGCGAAGCCTTGCACGAATTCGCGTTCGCGGGTGCGCCGGATCGGCGCCTGTTCACGGTGTTCCGTGCCGCGCGCGGCACGGCGCGCGCCGCGTTCGTGCTCTGTCCGCCGTTCTTCCACGAACAGTTCCTCAGTTACCGCCTGCTGTCGCTCGTCGCGGCGCGCCTGGCCGAACGCGGCATCGCGAGCCTGCGCTTCGACTACTACGGGAGCGGCGATTCGTGGGGCGACGAGAGGGCGTTCACCCTCGACGGCGTGTTCGCCGATGCCGGGACTGCGCTCGACGAACTCGCGCGCCGCGTGCCGGGGGCGCCGCTGATCGCATTCGGCGCGCGCGCGGGCGCGTGGCCCGCGACACGGCTCGCGCAACGCCATCGCCTGCCGCTGTGGCTGTGGCAGCCGCTCACCGACGGCCGTGCCTGGCTCGACGAACTCGTCGCGATGGATGCGCGCGAGCGCGCCTCGCGCCTGCGTTATCCGTTCATCGGCACGCGGCCGAAACCGGCCGAGGCGGATCGCCTGCTCGCGTCGTACTGTCCCGCGTCGTTGCGCGCGCAGATCGCCGCGCAGAGCCTCGACGGACTGCTCGCGGAGGCGCGCTCGGCCGATGCCGCGCTCGACCTGCGCGTCGTCGACGACGAGCGCGCCGCGCCGCTGCCGCAGGCGCGCCAGCACGTCGCCCTGCCGGCCGCGGCGGCCGGCTGGCATGCGCACATCGACCTGCGCGCGACCTTCATCACGCCGCCGGTCGCGGCCTGCATCGATGCGCTCGCGCAGGCGGCACCGGGCGAGGAAGCGAAATGATCGAGGAAACCCCGCTCGACCTCGGCCACGGCCTCACCGGCGTGCTCACGCGTCCCGCGCAACCGACGCGGCGGCCCCTGTGGGTGCTGCTCAACGCGGGCTTCATCCCGCGCTCGGGTCCGTTCCGCATGCACGTCGACCTCGCGCGTGCACTCGCCGCGCAGGGCTTCGCCGTGCTGCGCGTCGACCAGCCCGGCGTCGGCGACGCGCCGCCCAAGCGTGGCGACGATGTCGCGGTGATCATGCGCGGCTTCGACCGGCTCGGTGCGCTGGTCGGCGCGGACCGCTTCGTCATCGGTGGCCTGTGCAGCGCCGCCGACCAGGGCTGGAAGATCGCGCTCGCCGACGAGCGCGTCTGCGGACTGCTCCTGCTCGACCCGTACGCGCACCGTGGCGCGTGGTTCCGCGTCGGCCAGCTGCAGCTCCTGCTCGGCCGTGGCGCGTCGGCGCTGAAGACGCTGCTCGGTCGCTTCACGCGTCGCAAGCGCGCGCCCGCGATCGGCGACGGCAACATGCGTGACTGGCCTGTGCTCGCCGCCGCGCGCGTCGAACTCGGCCGCCTCGTCGCGCGCGAAGTCGGCGTGTTCGCGCTCTACACCGGCGGCGCGGCCGCGTACTTCACGCATCGCGCGCAGTTCGCGGCGACATTCGGTGCACCCACCGCCGCCGCGTGCGTGCGTTTCGAATACTGGCCCGATTGCGACCACATGTTCATGCGCGTGCAGGATCGCGCGCGGTTGCTGCAGGCGATCGGCGACTGGGGTCGGGCCTTCGCATGACGCAGCGCGCCGACGCCGTCGCGCCGACGCCGCTGTATGCGCCGTTGCCGCCCGGATGCCGCGCACTGCGCGTGCTCGCCTTCGTCGATCGGGCGGTCGTGCCGGCGTGGATCGCCGAGTCGCTCGCCGCGCTCGCCGCCGACGACGGCTGCGAGCTGCTCGCGGTGCTGCACGCGCCGCTGCCGTCGCCGCCGTCGCGCCCTCGCGCGGTCGACGCGTTCGTAAGCGTCGACGCGGCGCTCGCCGGCGGCGCGCGCAAGGCGACTGCGCCGGTCGAACTACGCGACCGCCTCGTCGACGTGCCGCTGCTCGAGATCGGCGCGCGCGAGCACGACGGCCGCCTCGAGCTCGATGAACGCGGCGCGTTGCAGCTGCGTGCGTACGGCGCCGACCTGCTGCTCGGCTTCGGCCTGCCGCCGCCGTCGGCCGGACTCGCCGCGCTCGCGACGCGCGGCGCCTGGTTCCTCGAGCGCGACGCGACCGACGCGCGGCGCCACGGCCTGCGCCACCTCGCGCCGCTGTGGCGCGGCGAGGCGGTCAGTCGCGGCGGCATCGTCGTCCACGACGGTCGCGACGTGCGATTGCTCGGCGGCGACTGGAGCGCGACCGCGCAGCTCTCGTTCGCACGCAACCGCGCGTACCAGTTGTTGCGCGTGCCGGCGACGCTCGTGCGCCTGCTGCGCCGGCTCGCCGCGGGCGAAACGCCGGTCGGCGAAGCGACGCCCGCGTTCACGCCACCGGGACCGTTCGCGCTCGGCGGGTTCGCGCTGCGCCTCGCCGCGCGCGCGTTGCGTCGGCACGTGCCGCGCCTCGGCCGCGGCGAAGACTGGGTGCTCGCCGCGCGCCGCAGCGACGAGCCCCTCGACCCCGCCCGGCCGCTGGCGCACGACCTGCGCGTGCTCGACACGCCGCCCGGACGCTTCTGGGCCGATCCTTCGCTCGTGCATCGCGACGGCCGCGACTGGTTGTTCGTCGAGGAGTATCCGTACGCGACGCGGCGTGGCCGCATCGCGGTCGCCGAACTCGACGCCGCGCTCGCGCCAGTCGACGTGCGCACCGTGTTCGACGAGCCCTGGCACCTGTCGTACCCGCTCGTGTACGAGTGGCAGGGCGAACTCTGGCTCACGGTCGAGTCGTCGGCCGCGCGCACCTTCGCGCTGCATCGCGCGGTCGAGTTCCCCGCGCGCTGGGCGTTCGCGGCCGAGCTGCTGCGCGGCCGCAACGCGGTCGACGGCACGCTGCACCACGACGGCACGCACTGGTACCTGTTCGCCTGCATCAGCGAAAGTCCGCTCGACGTCGACCGGCGCGTATGGACCGACCTGTTCCTGTTCGTCGCCGATTCGCCGCTCGGGCCGTGGCGCGCGCATCCGGCCAATCCATTGCTCAGCGACGTGCGCCGCGCGCGTCCGGCCGGCAAGCTGTTCGTGCACGACGGCCGCCTGATCCGCCCCGCGCAGGACTGCAGCGTCGACTATGGCTACGCGGTCGTCTTCAACGAAGTCGTCGTGCTCGAGCCCGGGCGCTACGAAGAACGGCCGCTCGGCCGCATCGATCCGAACTGGCTGCGCGGCTTGCGCGGCTGCCACACCTACAGCCGCGGCACCGGCATCGAGATCGTCGACGGCAAGCGGCTCGTGCCGCGCCGGCGCATGCGCGCCGCCCGAACCGAGGAGCCATCGTGAGTGCGAATACCGTCCTCGTGACCGGCGGCGCCGGCTACATCGGCAGCCACGTCGTGCGCCAGTTGCGCGAGGCCGGCACGCCGGTGGTCGTGCTCGACGACTTGAGCACGGGTTTCCGCGAGGCCGTGCTCGATGCGCCGCTCGTCGTCGGCAACACCGCCGACACGGCGCTCGTCGATGCGCTCTTGCGCGAACACGACGTCGGCGCGGTGCTGCACTTCGCCGCGCGCACGATCGTGCCGGAGTCGGTCGCCGACCCGCTGCGCTACTACGCGAACAACACCTGTGCGACGCGCAACCTGCTCGAGGCCTGCGTGCGCCGCGGCGTGCGTCGCGTCGTGTTCTCCTCGACCGCCGCCGTGTACGGGCCGACCGCCGACGGTCGCGCGCGCGAGGACACGCCGACCCGGCCGATCAGCCCGTACGGCAGTTCCAAGCTCATGAGCGAATGGATGCTGCGCGACCTCGACGCGAACGGCAGCATGCGCCACGTGATCCTGCGCTACTTCAACGTCGCCGGCTGCGACCCGCTCGGTCGCATCGGGCTGTCGACGCGCGGCTCGACGCTGCTGTTCAAGGTCGCCTGCGAAGTCGCCACCGGTCGGCGCGACGCGCTCGCGATCTTCGGCACCGACTACGCGACGCCGGACGGCACCGGCATCCGCGATTTCATCCACGTCGAGGACCTCGCCGAAGCGCACCTGCGCGCTCTCGACTACCTCGGCGACGGCGGCGCGTCGACGACGCTCAACTGCGGCTACGGCCACGGCTACTCAGTGCGTGAGGTGATCGCCGCGGTCGAGCGCGCGAGCGGTGCGCCGTTGCGCGTGGTCGAGCAGCCGCGGCGCGACGGCGACATCCCCGCGCTCGTCGCCGACGCACGGCGCATCCGCGACCTGCTCGGCTGGGCGCCGCGCCACGACGACCTCGACCTCATCGCGCGCACCGCGCTCGCGTGGGAACGAACGCTCGCCGCGCGGGCGTGACGGTCAGCGCGCGCGCCCGGCGATCGCGGCGGGCGCCGCCGCGCGAGCGGCGAGCGGGATCGCGCGATCGCGCAGCACGATCAAGTAGTCGTCGACGTCATCGGTACTGGTCGTGTCCCAGTTCGAGTTGAACATGACGCGGCCGAGCGTGCGGTTCGGCGCCGCATGCGGCTCGGTCCAGTAGCCGGCGTAACGGGTCACCTCGTGGTAGCCGAGCGTGACCATGCGCGGGCGCGGCGCGAGTTCGACCGCGAAGATCTTGTTCGTGTACCACGGCCAGGTGCCGCTGCGCGTGCGCTGCGTGTCGTAGCTCGACACGACGACCCAGCCCGGATTGGCGAACGCCTTGCCGGAGAAGTGCAGCGAGGCGTGCGCGCCGTCGATGTAGGTCGGGAACAGCAGCGTGCGCGGGCACTCGGCCACGCCCGCCGCGGGCGCCGAGGCGGGCACGGACGGGCAGGCGTCGATATCGACGAAGAAGACGTCGCCGTGTGCGCTCTGGAAATCGACCGAGACGTAGAGGTCGTGGCCGTTCGCGCCGATCGCGAGATCGGAGTGCTCCGACTTGTGGTGCAGCTTCTTCTTCGTGCGGAAATCGGGCGACCACGCCCAGGTGCCCTCGTCGTCGCCCGAGCTGGTGAACCAGCGCCCGGATGGACTCATGCTCACGTGGTCGGGGCGGACCGACGTCGCGCGCGTGCCGACGATGCGGTCCGCCTCCAGGTCGTAGACGACGTAGCCGCGGATCGCGAACTCGTTGCCCGCCTCGGCCTGGAAGCCCCAGTAGCGGCCGTCCGCCGACGGCGAGCCTTCGTCCTTCGTCCACACGTGCGTCGCGTCGGGCCACGGCAGGCGGCCGCTGAAATCGGCGGCGACGCGCGACTGGTTGTCGCGGATGTCGAGTGCGTACAGCTTGAGGCCGCCATTGGTCGGCAGGTAGTAGAGCGTGTTCGGATCGGTCGCATGCCACTGCGGCTCGGCGTCGCCGGCGGGGCCGTCGAGGCGCTTGAGGTAGCGCAGCGTGTTCGCATCGTAGAGATGCCAGTAGCCGCCGCTCGAGTAGACGAGGATCAGGCTCGAGTCCGCGTTGAACGGCTGCCGCCGCGAGTAGTCGTTGCGCGCGAAGGTCGGCGGCGGTTCGACGTCGTGCGCGGTCGCGCGCACGATGCAGGTTCCCGCGCGATCGCGGAACACGGTGCCCTTCGGCGGCTTCGGCGGTGCCGCCTGCGGCGCGTCGTTGCCCTGCGGCAGCAGGGTGCGCAACGCGAGCGGCTGGCCCGCGTAGACGTTCGCTTCGCACGCCGCGGCGACCCCTTGCAGCGGCGTGCTCGAGCCCTGGCCCGGCGTGAAGGGCGGCCGCGCATGCTGCGAGTGGTCGTCGGGCTGCGCGCCTGCGGTCGACAAGCCGACCAACGCGGCAGCGACGAGCGCGCGCCGGAGGCGTGCGCGGAGCGGGGGATGTGCGGCGCTGCTGTCGTTGGCCATCGTGTCGCCTCCGTGCCTGAGGGCGCCCATGCGCGCGGCCCGTGCGCACGGGCGATTGTAGTGCACCTCGTGATGCACGCGTCGTTCATGCGACGGATGTGCGATGCGTCCGATGCGGCTCACCGTGCAAGCTTCGCGACAGCTGCGCCGCGTGCTGCCGCCGGGCTGCGGGCGTGCGCGCCGGACGTGCGACACTGGCCACCGTCGCCGGGAGGTTCGGATGCTGTCGCCGCTGCGCCTGCTGCTGCTCGTCGGAGTCGCCTGGTGGATCGCGGATCGACGCGGCTGGCGCCGTGCGCGCGGACTGTGCGTCGCCGCCGCCGCCGTGCTCGTCGTATTGACGACGCCGCTCGGCGCGAACGCGCTCGTGCGACTGCAGGAAGCGCGTGCGCCTGCGCCGGAGGCGTGCAGCGGCGCGCCGCCGCAGGCGGTCGTCGTGCTGTCGGGGGGCCTCGTCGCGCGCCCGCACGACGAGCACGACTACGCCGCGCTCGGCCTCGCGAGCATCCAGCGGCTGCTCGGTGGGGTCGCGCTGCAGCGTTCGCTCGGCAAGGTGCCGCTCGCGATCATCGGCACGAGCGACCGCGGTGTCGCGGACAGCCTGATCCTCGCGAGCCTCGCGCGCGATCTCGGCACCGATGCGGCGAGCCTGCAGGTCGAGACCGCCTCGCTCAACACGTGGCAGAACGCGCAGGCGAGCGCGCGGCTCGCGCCGGCGTTGCCGCGACGGATCTGGCTGGTGACCTCGAGCCTGCACATGGCGCGCTCCCTCGTCGCGTTCCGCGCCGCCGGGTTCGACGCCTGCTCGTACCCGGTGCAGCCGCGCTACCACGCACCCGACAACCCGGGTTACCTGCTGCCGACCGGCAGCGCGACGATGAAGGCGGAAGACGCGCTGCACGAACTCGTCGGCGAGCTCGCCTACCGCCTGCGCGCGTGGCGGGCCGGGAGCGGCTGACGTTGTCGCGCCCGCGCGGGCGTGTTACCTAGCGGCGTTGCCGCCGCACGGATACCTGCATGCCAACGAAGCGACCCTCGGCGCCCGCCCCGCGGCAGGCGCTCGACGGCATGGGCGTGACGCCGCTCGAAGAACGCGCATACCGCCTGCTGCTGCGCCACGACGGCCTGTCGCCTGCGGACATCGCACGCCGGCTCGACCTGACGCCGCGCCGCGCGACCGCCGTACTGCGCGCGCTCGGTGAGCGCGGCATGGTCTCGCACACGCCCGATCGCCCGCCGCGCTACTTCGCCGCGCCGCCTGACGTCGCCGTCGAGGCGCTCATCGTGGCGAGCCAACGCGACGAGGAGCGGCGCCAGCAGCGCGCGCGCGCGGCGATCGCGACGCTCGGCGCGGCCGGCGTCGGCGCGGTCGTGCGCGACGAGCGCCTCGTCGAGATCCTCGGTCCGAGCGCGACCGCGCAACTGTTCGTGCACATGCATCGCACGGTGCGCGAGGAACTGCTCAGCCTCACGCGACGGCCGATGCTCATCTCCAACATCGCCGAGCCCGACCACCTGCTGTTCGACGCGCTCTCGCGCGGCGTGCGCTGCCGCGCGCTGATCGACAGCGACCTGTTGTCGATGCCCGGCTGGACCGAGCACATGCGCGACAACGCTGCACGCGGCGAGGAATGCCGCATCGCGGCGTCGCTGCCGTTCAAGCTCGTCATCGCCGACCGGCGCATGGCGATCATCCCGCTCGACCTCGAGCGGCCGGACGGGCCGGTGCTGCTGGTGCGGCCGTCGTCGCTGCTCGACGCGCTGTGCGAGATCTTCGACATGCTGTGGCGCGCGGCGACGCCGTACACGGTCGCGCACGACGAGGACGCCGGCACGCGCGACGCGCTGCTCTCGCTGCTCACGTCGGGCCTCAACGACAAGGCGATCCAGCTCGAACTGGGCATCTCGCACCGCACGCTCGCGCGGCGGATCAGCGGCCTCATGAAGGAGCTCGGTGCGGCGACGCGCTGCCAGCTCGGCTTCCTCGCCGCGCAACGCTCCGCCGGGCGCTGACCGGACGCATCGCGGCGTATTTGTGCCAACGGCACAAACATGCCGCAAATCGGCATTGCCGGGCCGCGTACGGCGCGCCTAGGCTGTGCCGGTTCCGCCGTCGCCGGCGGGCGCCTGCGCCGCAGGCATGCCGGCGGCGAGCCGGCCGCGACGGACGCGCGGCGAACGGACGCGCGATCTCGCGCGCGCGTCCGGCGGACGAGACGAGCGCGCCCCCGTCGGCGCGCGATGCCCACGGCCGCCGCGTAGGGAGCGCGGTGAGGCCGGATCCGCCGTGATGCCGTCGTTCGCGTCGTGCCGACGCGGATGCGCTCGCGCACGGCCCCTGCAATCCGGAACGAGCCATGAAGATGTCGACGGCTGCGCCTCGCGCGCAGAACCCCCGATTCCCGCACCCTCCGCGCGCCGCTGGAGGGTGCGACCACGCAGCACGCCGCGGTGCCGCGCTGTCCGCGTTCGTCGCTGCGCTGTTCGGCGCGGCGTTCGCCGCATCATCCGCCTTCGGCGCGGCCGCCGATGTGCGCGGCGGCGTGCAGTTCCACGCCGACGAAGCGTCGTTCGAGGCTGCGGTCGGCGTGCCGCCGAACCTCACGACCGAGACGTTCGACGGCGGCAGCCCGGTCGGGCCGTTCCCGACGCTGTGCGGCGAACCGATGGGCAGCGCTTCGAACGACGTCTGCTTCGCGCCGGGCCAGCTCGCGAGCGGCTTCGCGATCACCTCGACCTCGGGCAACGGCATCATCGAGTTCCCGCCCGCGTTCCTCGGTCCGAACCAGGCCACGCGCGCGGTCGGCGCGACGACGTTCGTCGACTCGACGATCGTCACGCTCGATCCGGCCGCCGACGCGGTCGCCGCGAACGTCTACGGCGGACTCAGCGGCGGTACCGCGATCGACGTCGAGGTGTTCGACACCGGCGGCGCCTCGCTCGGCATGACCACGGTCACGCCGGTCGGCACGCGCGACAACGCCGTGTTCTTCGGCGTCACCAGCGCGGCACCGATCGGCAAGGTCGTGTTCCGCGCGCAGAACGACGGCGGCGAGCTCATCGACGACCTGCGCTTCCGCGCCACCGGCGTGCTCGCGCCGCCGGGGCTCGCTGTCGCGTTCGTGCCCGCCGCGGTGCCGGCCGGCAGTCCGTCGACGCTCACGATCACCCTCGGCAATCAGTCGCAACCGGGCGCGGCGACGCTGACCGCCGACCTCGACGACGTGTTGCCGGCCGGCCTCGTCGTCGCCGGCCCCGCGAGCAGCACGTGCACCGGTGCGACACCGACCGCGAGCGGCACGCACGTGATCCTGCCCGCGGGTGCGCAGATCCCCGCCGCGGCTACGTGCAGCGTCAGCGTCGCGGTGACCGGCACGACGCCCGGCAACTACACGAACACGCTCGCGCCCGGCGCCCTGCAGACCGATCTCGGCGCGAATGCGGGTGGCGTCGGCGCGACGCTGCTCGTGACGAGCGCGGCGGGCGGTGCATTCCCGCCGGCCGAGGACTTCGACGGCAGCGTGCCGCCGGCGCTGCCGTCGGGCTGGGTCTCGTCCGCCGCGGGCGCCGGTGCCGACTGGCGCACGGTCAGCGACGTCGCCGACTCCGCGCCGATCTCCGCGCACGCACCCGAGCGCGCGACAGTCGCCGACTTCACGCTCGAAACACCGGTGTTCACGCCGGTCGCGCGCCAGCACGTGGCGTTCCGCCATCGCTACAACCTCGAACGCCGCTTCGACGGCGCCGTGCTCGAGATCTCCATCGACGGTGCGCCGTACGTCGACATCGTCGACGCCGGCGGACGCTTCGTCACCGGCGGCTACGGCGCCACGCTCAACGACGGCAGCAACAATCCGATCGGCGGGCGCGCTGCATGGACCGGCGACAGCCACGGCTGGATGAGCACGGTCGCGACCTTGCCCGCTGCCGCCGCGGGGCACGCGTCGCGCCTGCGTTTCCGCACCGCCGACGACGCCTCGTTCAGCGCCGAGGGCGACAACGGCTGGTGGATCGACACGGTCGCGCTCGGCGTCGATGCGGTGCCGCCGAGCGCGTCGGTCGCACCCGCGTCGCTCGCGTTCCAGGTCGATGCCGGCGCGAGCGCGAACGGCTCGGTCGTGCTGTCGAATGCGGCCGGCAGCGCACCGCTCGCGTTCTCGATCGAAACGCGCAGCGCCGCGCACGCGACCCTCGTGCCGTACGCACGTGCGAAGGCGGGCGCAGGCAAGGCGATCACGCCGCGCATGCCCGCGACGATCGGGTCACGCGCACTCGCGCGCGCGCCGATCGCGGCATCGCCGTGGACGCCCGCCGGTTCGTTCACGCTGCAGCTCGACGACGGCAGCGCGGAAACCGCGCTCGGGGCGGGCAGCGCGTCGGGCGAACAGGCGGCGGTGTACCTCAACCGCTACGTCGCGAGTGATGCGATGACGATCCATTCGATCGCCGTGTACTGGCCGTCCGGCGACGGCGACCTCGGCGGACTGCAGGCGAACCTCGTCGCGTACTTCGACGCGGACGCCGACGGCGATCCGCGCAACGCGGTGCGCCTCGGTGTCGACGCGCTCGTGCCGATCGCGATCACCGGCAACTTCGAAACCTACGCGGTCGACTTCGAGGTGCCCGCGGCCGGCGACGTCTACCTCGGTTTCGTCGACCAGTGGGCGCTGGCGGGCAACTTCATGCCGCGGCTGTTCCCGGCGGCGCTCGACGAATCGGGATCGCAGGGACGCTCGTACATCTCGTCGGCGTCGACGCCGCCGGTCGACCTGTCCAACCTCGGCAACAACGACATCACCGGCACGGTCGGCGAGGTCGAACAGGGTTCGCTCGACGGCAACTTCATGATCCGCGCGGTCGCCACCGGCGGCGGCAGCGGCGGCACGTGCTCGGGTCCGGTGGTGCCGTGGCTGAGCGCGAGTGCCGCGGCGACGAGCATCGACGGCGGCGCGAACACGACGATCCAGGTCGTCGCCGACTCCGCCGTCGGCGCGCTCGGCGAAGGCGAATACCACGCGCAGATCTGCCTCGTCACGAACGATCCGCAGCAGGCCGTGCTCGCGATCCCGGTCGACCTCGTCGTCGGCCATCCGCCCGCAGCCGCGTGCAGCGGCGGTGCGGACACGGTGTTCTGCGACGGCTTCGAGTCGAGCGCGAACCCGAACCTCGTCGGCGGCACGATCGGCGCCGCGGTCGCCGACAGCGCGGACGGCAGCGCGTTCGATTTCGCGACCGCCGACTACCACGGCTACGACGCGGGCATCACCGGCGACGACGTCAACCTGTACGACCTCGTCGGCGGCCCGGATGGCGACGGCATGTACGTGTACTGGTACGGTGATGTCGTGCCGCCCGCGTTCCAGACCGCGGTCGGTGGCGTCGTCGACGGCAACGGTGATTTCGCCGTGCTGCAGGCGGGCGACACGATCGGCCCGGGCTCGCCCGTGTCCGGCGCGTCACGCCGCCTCGGCAACTGGGTCGACGGAACGGACGGCTATCTCGGTGTCGCGTTCTACGACGAAGCGAGCGGCCAGTTGAACTACGGCTATCTGCATCTCGTCACTACGGCGCCCGGCGGCTTCCCCGCGCAGGTGCTCGATTGGGCCTACGACCGCAGCGGCGCACCGATCACGATTCCGTGACCACCGCACCCACGCGACCGCGCGCGATGCGCGCCGCGTGAAAACGAAGAAGGCCGGCGGTGGTGACCGCCGGCCTTCCCTCGTCGAGGCGACGCCTGGTGGTTCGACGCGGGCTCGCCGCGTGTCGTCACTGCGCCGCGGGAATCATCCCCGGCTCGAGCTGGATCAGGTAGTCGTCGACGTCGGTCTGGCTGCCCGTGCTCCAGTTCGAATTGAACGCGACGCGCGTGAAGTCGCGGTTGACCGCGCCCTGGTTCTCGGTCCAGTAGCCGTCGTCGCCACCGTGGTGGTAGCCGAGGCCGAAGACGCGACCGTCGGCCTTGAGCTCGATCGCGATTTCCTTGTTGGTGAACCACGGCCACGCACCGCTGCGGTCCTGATGCGTGTTGTAGGTCGAGATGAGCACCCAGCCAGGCTTCGCGTACGCCTTGCCGGAGATGTGCACCGACGTCGAGGAGCCGTTGACGTAGGTCGGGAACAGCACCGTGCGCGGGCATTCCGGCGTCGACGCGGGGTCGGCGTCGGCGGGCACGCTCGGGCAGGCGTCGATGTCGACGAAGAACACGTCGCCGTCGTTGCTCTGGAAATCGATCGACGTGTAGAGATCGTGGCCGTTCGTGCCGACCGCGATGTCCGAATGCTCGGACTTGTGCAGCAGCTTCTTCTTCTGGGTGAAGTCGGGCGACCACGCCCACGTACCGAGCGTGTCGTCCGACGAGGTGAACCAGCGGCCGGACGGCGTCATGCTCGTGTGGTCAGGGCGCACGGTCGCGCTGCGCGTGCCGACGATCTGGTTGGTCTGCAGGTCGTAAACGACGTAACCGAGGATGCCGAAGCTGCTCGTTTCGGCCTGGAAGCCCCAGTAGCGGCCGTCGCGCGACGGCGAACCTTCGCTCTTCGTCCACAGGCGCGCGGCGCTCGACCACGGCAGGCGACCGGTGAAATCGGCGACGACCTGCGAGGTGTTGGTCGTGATGTTGAGCTTGAAGATCTTCAGGCCGCCATTGGTCGGCATGTAGTAGATGCTGTTCGGATCGGTCGGGTGCCACTGCACTTCGGAGTCGCCCGCCGGGCCGTTGAGCTGCTTGTAGTACTGCAGCGTGTTCGCGTCGTAGGTGTGCCAGTAGCCGCCCGAACCGTAGACGAGCACGCGGCTGTTGTCGGCGTTGAACGGCTCGCGGCGCGAGTAGTCGTTGCGCGCGAATTCCTGCGGCGGCTCGACGTCGTGCTGGGTCATGCGCACCATGCAGGTGTCGAAGCCCGCGTCGGCGAACGCCTGGCCCTTGGCCGGCTTGGCGACGCTGCCCGACGGCGGATTGATCTTGCCTTCGAGCAGGGTGAAGCCGTTCGGGTAGAACGTGCTGCAGGCGTTGGCGACCCCGCCACCGGCCGATGCCTCGAAGCCGCTGCCGAAGACTTCGTCGGCGACGGATTCGGCACGGGCATTGCCGGCCACGAAAGCCGATGACGCGACGAGGGAGAGCGCAAGCAGCGAAACATTCCGGAACAGGGGGGCGGGCATGAATTAATCCAGGGGAGGAAGCGAGGCGAGAATTCTGCCGGCCGCTTCTGCCCCGGTTTGCGATGAAATTCGCAACCCGCGACAACGACTTGCCCGGGTTCGCTCAAAATTTGTGAGCAACGTTGTAAAACAGTGAAATCGGTTATCCGGCATTCACCCGGAAAATGCCGCCGATTAATCCGATTCGATTATCGGAAAATCGATTTCCCGGCTGTCGGGAACCCGCGATTCGTGAAGGCCGTCACGGTCCGCGCAGGCGCCGCGGGCGCGCGAGGCGGCTGCGCAGCTTCGCGACGAGGTCCACCGCTTCGGGCAGGCCGAGGCGCCAGGCGAGCGCGAACGCGGCAAGCCCGGCCGGTACCGCGGCGAAGCCGCAGGCAAGCGCCCACAGGCGATGGCTCGCTTCGTAGAGGCCCGCGGGCACGAGCAGGCGCGCGAGCAGCACGCCGGCGGCGAGCACGCCGACCGGCAGCAGCACCGGCGTCGACAGCGCCCGCGGCGCGGATGCGTCCGTGCGCAGCAAGCGGCGCACGACGAGCGCGGCGATCAGTGCCGACTGCAGCTGCGACAGCACCGCGGACAGCGCGACGCCGCGCAGGCCGAGGCGCTGCGCCCAGGCGAGGTTGAGGCCGACGCACGTCGCGACGCCGGCGAGCCCGATGAAGACCTGCGTCCACGGCCGGATCATGCTGTGCAGCACCCGATAGCTGAAGTACGCCTGCGAGCGGAACACCATGCCGATCGCGAGGATGCTCATCGCTTCCACGGTCAGCGCGGTCGAGCGGTCGTCGAAGCGGCCGTGTTCGAGCAGCACGACCACGATCGGCTCGGCGAGCCCGACCAGCAGCACCGCGCACGGCAGGGTCAGCAGCAGGATCAGGCGCTGGCCACTGCGCCAGGTCGCGGTGACCGCGGCGTAATCGCCGGCGGCGACGCCGCGGCCGAGCGCCGGGTAGTAGCTCGTGATGATCGCCTGCGCGAACACCTCGACCGGCAGCATCGCCATCATCGTGGCGTAGGTGAGCGCGGAGATCGAGCCGGCGTCGAGGCGCGAGACGAAGTACTGGTCGACGAGACCGGTCAGCATCGCACCGACCGATCCGACGAGCAGCGGCAGCAGGTGGGCGAGCGGGCGCAGGAAATCCGGGTGGCCGAGCGCGAACGCGGGGCGCAGGCTGCTGCGGAACAGGTCGCGGTTGCCGAAGCAGAGGATGCACATCTGCACGAAGAAGCCGAGCGTGATGCCGACGATCAGCGCGCGCACGCCGAGTCCGCGTGCGAGCAGCAGCGCGACGAGGATGATCGCGGTGTTGTTGACGACGCCGTCGAGGCCGGGCAGGACGAAGCGCTCGCGTGCGTTGCTGAGCGCCGACAGCAGCGACGACAGCGTGAGCATGAGCATGCACGGCAGCATCATGCGGATCATCGCGATCGCGTGCTGCTGGTTCTCCGGCGCGAGGCCGGGCGCCAGGCGGTGCACGAGCGCACCGGTCCACAGCTGGATCGCCGCGCACGCGAGCAGCGACACGCCGATCGCGAGCGTGAACAGCGTGTTCGCGCCGCGCCAGGCGTCGGCGCCGGTGCGCCCTTCGAGGCTCTTCACGAAGCGCGGCACGAAGGCGACGGTGATCACCGTCGTGAGCAGGTTCGGCAGCATCAGCGGCAACGAGTAGGCGACCCAGAATGCGTCGAGCACGCCGCTGGTGCCGAACAGCGTCGCGATGATCAGCGTCTTGCCGATCGCGAGCAGCTTGCCGGCGAGGTTGAGGCCCGACAGCGCGAGCACCGCGCGACGCGGCCGCGTCGTGGTCACGGCCGGCGCGCCGAAAGGCCGCGCGCGCGCGCGGCGAGCGGGAAGCGTTCGAGCATGCGGTCGGCACCGCCGACGACGAGCGCGGTCGACGCCGGCGCCTGCCGGGTCTTCAGCAGCATGTAGCGTTCGAGCAGCCCGCACAGGATCCAGAACGTGCCCATCACGTTGCCTTCGAGGAACGGGCTGCCGTAGAGGTTGCCGAGCGCCATGCAGAACGCGGTCACGCTGAAGCCGAGCGCGAGCGCGCGCGCCTCGGCGTCGTCGGGCGGCATGCTCCGGCGCAACCATGCGCCGAGGCGGAACGTCGCGACGACGAGCAGCAGCAACGCGGCGAGTGCCTGCGGCCCACCTTCGGCGAGCGTGAGCACGTAGAAGTTGTGCGCGTCGAAGTGCTGGAACGCCGAGTAGTGGCCGATCTCGTCCTTGAAGCGGTTCTGGCCGACGCCGGCCGGGTTCGCCTGCCACATCGCGAGCGCGCCGGCCCAGATCTCCCAGCGGCTTGCCGTGCTCTCGTCCACCTTCTCCTCGCCGTGCGGTCCCTTCTGCTGCGTCTCGGCGACGCGCTGGGTCACGCTCTCGGGCAGGAAACCGACCAGCGAGGCGAGCGCCGCGCCCAGCACGAGCGCGAGCAGCACGCTGCGGCGGAGCAGCAGCACGACCAGGCCGATCACCGCGATGAAGTAGGCCTGGCGCGAATAGGTGAACAGCAGCGCCATCGTCAGCAGCACGACGCCGGCGAGCGCGGCGATGCGCCAGCGCTTGTCCTCGAGGAACAGCGCCAGGCCGATGAACATCGGCAGGAACATCGCGTAGTAGACGCCGGCGCGGTTCGCGTCGCGGAAGTTGCTGCCGAACGGGCCGGCCGCGCGATGCGTCTCGACGTAGGTGCCGATGCCGTAGTCGAAGCCCTGGCGGATCGCCTGCACCGCGGCGACCCCGGCCACCACCATCACCGCGATCACCAGCAGGCGCGTGTTCTTCAGGTCCTGCTTGCAGTGCAGGTACATGAAGTACAGCAGCGGTGAGAACAGCGCGTTCTTGAGGTAGGTGAGGTCGACCATGAACACTCCCGGCGCGCGCATCTGCGCGATCGCGAACGCGAGCGCGAGCATCGCCATGAAGAACAGCAGCGGCCCGCGCATGAGCGCCTTCGCATGCACCTCGTCGGACTTGCCGGAGAAGCGCAGGGTCAGCAGCACGAGCAGGAACAGCGCGTTCGGCAGGTTGAGGCCGGGTACGCCGGACTCGAAGTTGTAGTGGCCCTGGTAGACCGTGTAGAGGATCTGGAACAGGAGCAGGAAGCGCAACATCGGTCAGGTCGCGTCGAGGAAGCGGCGCGCCCACAGTTCGAGCGAGAGGATCAGCCAGAGCGACTCGCCGCGGTCGGCGCGACCGGCGAGATGGTCGTCGAGGCAGGCGCGCGCGGCGGCGGCGTCGATGAGGCCGCGTTCGCGGAACGCGCGGCTGGCGAGCACGTCCTCGGCGAGCGGCCGCAACGGCCCGCGGAACCACTGGCCGAGCGGGATCGCGAAGCCCTGCTTCGGCTTGGCGAGCACGTCGGCGGGCAGCCAGCGCTCGGCGACGCGGCGCAGGATGTGCTTGCCGCGGCCGTGCTGCACGCGCAGCGCGTCGGGCAGGCTCACCGCGAACTCGACCACGTTCGGATCGAGGAACGGCACGCGGCCCTCGAGCGAGTTCGCCATCGCCATGCGGTCGACCTTGACCAGGATGTCGTCGGGCAGGTAGCTGCCGAAGTCGAGTTCGACGATGCGGTCGAGCATCGAATGGCGCGCGCTGCCGTCGCGCGCGAGTGCGTGCAGCGGGTCGGTATAGCCGTCCTGCAAAGCCGCGCCGAGCAGGGCCTGCACGGTCTCCGGCCGGCTCATCGCGACGCTGCCGAGGTAGCTCTCGGGAAACGGCATGCGCATGCGCTCGGCGACGCCGCGCAGACGGTAGCCGAACGAGCCGCCGACGAGGCCGGCACCCGCGCGCGCGGCGAGCGCGACCGGCGCCTTCAGCGGGCCGAGCCGCTGCAGCGCGAGGAAACGCAGGTAGCGCGTGTAGCCGGCGAACGTCTCGTCGCCGGCGTCGCCGGTGAGCACCATCGTCACCTGCGTGCGCGCGAGCTGCGAGACGAGGAAGGTCGGCACCGCCGAGGAATCGGCGAACGGCTCGTCGAGGTACCAGACGAGCTGCTCGAGCAGGCTGACCGCGTCGGGTTCGACGACGAGTTCGTGATGGTCGGTGCCGAGGTGCTCGGCGACGCGGCGCGCGTCCGACAATTCGTTGTAGGCCGCTTCCTTGAATCCGATCGAGTAGGTGCGCACGCGCTGCGACGAATGGCGCGTCATCAGCGCGACGACCGTGCTCGAATCGAGGCCGCCGCTGAGGAACGCGCCGAACGGCACGTCGGCGACCATGCGGCTGTGCACCGCGCGATCGAGCAGCTCGGCGAGGCGCTGTTCGGCGTCGGCCGGCGCGATCGCCTGGCGGCGGCTGAAGTCGAGCGCGTAGTAGCGTTCGATCGCGATGCGCCCGTCGCTGCAGCGCAGGTAGCAGCCGGGCGGCAGCTTGCGCACGCTCGCGAAAATGCTCGCCGGCGTCGGCACGTAACCGTAGCGCACGTACGAGCGCAGCGCGGCGGGGTCGAGCTCGCGGCGGAAGCCGGGCACTTCGATCAGCGACTTGAGTTCGCTGGCGAACAGCAGGCGCGCGTCGTCGTGCGCGTAGAACAGCGGCTTCTCGCCGAAGCGGTCGCGCGCGAGTACGAGCGTCTGCGTGCGGCGGTCCCACACCGCGAGCGCGAACATGCCGTCGAGCCGCGCGAAGCAGCGCTCGCCCCATTCGGCGAACGCCTGCGCGACGACTTCGCTGTCGGAGGCCGAATGGAACTCGCGGCCGAGCGCCTGCAGTTCGGCGCGCAGTTCGCGGTAGTTGTAGATCTCTCCGTTGAACACGAGCTGGATGCGACCGCCATCGGCGGACATCGGCTGGTGCCCGCCGGCGATGTCGATGATCGCGAGCCGGCGCATGCCGAGCAGCGCGCGCGCGTCGCGGTAGTAGCCCTCGTCGTCGGGGCCGCGATGGCGAATCGCGTCGTTCATCGCCTGGCCGACGGCGGCGTCGGGTGGCTGCTGCCCGGGTGCGACGACGATGCCGATGATGCCGCACATGCTTCAGCCCCCAGTGAGCGGAATGGCGGGCGCGCCGATGCGCGCCGGATCGTCGCCACGGTACAACGCGAGCAGCCGATCGACCACGACATCGAGGTCGGCGCGGCCCGCGACGTCGGCGCGCGCGTTGCAGCCGAGCCGGTACAGGCCGTCGCGGCCGCGCGCGACGGCGTCGCCGAGGCAGTTCGCGAGCGCGTCGCGGTCGCCGGGTTCGAACAGCCAGCCGTTGCGGCCGTCGACGACGAAATCCTCGCTGCCGCTGACGCGGCTCGCGACGACCGGCAGGCACGAGGCCATGAATTCCAGCAACGTGTTCGACAGGCCCTCGATGGTCGAGGTCAGCACGCCGAAGTCGGCCTCGCGCAGGAGGCCTTCGACGTCGGATCGGTGGCCGAGGAACTCGACCTGCGCGGCGATGCCGAGCCGCTCCGCCTGCGCGCGCAAGGACGACTCGAGCGGCCCGGCGCCGACCAGGCGCAGGCGCGCGCGACCGTCCTGCGGGAAGGCCGCGGCCCACGCGTCGAGCAGCACGCCGAGCCCCTTCTCGGGCACGAGCCGGCCGACGAACACGGCGGTGGGCACGCCCTCCGCGGGCGGCGCCGCGCGCACGCCGAAGCGGCGCATGTCGATCGCGTTCGGCAGCGCGACGATGCGCTCGCGCGCGAAGCCGTGCCGCAGCAGTTCGGCCTCGATGCGATGGCTGATCGCCTGCAGCGCGTGCGCGCCGCGCAGCCAGCGCTGGCCGACGCGCGCGACGAAACCGCCGTCGTCGCGCAGCAGGCCCTTCTTGAGTTCCCACCAGCCCGAGATCTTCACCACCACGGTGCGGCCGACGCGGCGGCCCATCATCGTCGTGAGGGCGCCGAGGTGGTGCGCGATGTGCACGTGCCAGGCGTCGTAGCGCCGGCCGTGCCGGGCGAGGAACGCGAGCAGGCGCAGCCACAGCACGAGCGAGCCGAACAGGCGGATGCGCGGATAGGCGATGCGCAGCACCGGGATGCCTTCGTGGCGACCGATGCGCGCGGGCGCGAGCTCAGGATCGCGCAGCGGCGTCAGCACGGTGACGCGGTGGCCGCGTTCGCGCAGGCGCAGCGCGAGCGTGCGCACCTGCGACTCGGCGCCGCCGCCGCCGATCACGGGGAAGTTGCTCTCCAGCACCATGAGCACGCGCAACGGACGTGGACCACGCGAGACACGCCCCTGTCCCGCGCGCGTGTCCGCGGTGCGCGAGCTCGTCTCAGGCTGCATCGAAGTGTCTCCGCAGCCACAGCTCGAGCACGACGAGCTGCCAGATCCCGCGCGAATGGTCCCAGCTGCCGCGCGCGTGCTCGGCGAGCAGGCGCTCGACGAACGCGCGCTCGAACACGCCGCGTGCGAGCGAACGCGGGTCGAACAGCACGTCGCGCACGAAGCCCTGGAACACCGGGTCGTTGCGCAACCACACCGCGACCGGCAGGCCGAAGCCCTGCTTCTTCTTGCGCAGCACGTCGTCGGGCAGGATGCCGACCATCGCTTGCTTGAACAGGTAGCGCTTGGTCGTGCCCCGCACCTTGTACGACGGCGGCAGCCGCCCGGTCCAGGCGACGAGGCGCGGGTCGAGGTACGGATAGCGTGCGCTGATGCCGTGCGCGCGGCAGGCGCCGTGCACCTTGTAGAGGTCGTTCTGCGCGATCGCCATCGCGAGGTCGAGGCGCAGGATCCGGTGCAGCGGGCCGGCCGAGCCGCCGAGCGCGTACACCTCGCGCATGAAATCGAGCGACGCGTCGCGCGGCACGCGCGCGCGGAACGCGGGCGTGAGCAGGTCGTCGTAGTCGTCCGAACCGAACGAGTCGTCGGTGTAGAAGCGGTCCGGATTCGGCAGCGACGCGCGCCGCGTGAAGTTGTCGACGCGGTTGAGGAAGTGAGACGAGGAGCGGCCGGCGATGCGGCCGACGCCGCGTGCGAGCGCCTTCAGCGGCGCGGGCAGGCGATGGAACGTCTCCATCACCTGGTCCTTCGCGTAGCGCTCGTTGCCGCCGTAGATCTCGTCGCCGCCGTCGCCGGCGAGCAGCGTGTCGACCGATTGCGTCGCCGCGAGCGCGGCGCAGGCGAGCGTCGGCACCGCCGACGCGTCGCCGAACGGCTGGTCCCAGGCGTCGACGACGCGTTCGAGCAGCGCGACCGCTTCGCCACGGCTCACGCGCGCGGTGTAGGGTTCGGCGCCAACGTTGCGCGCGACGAGTTCGGCGTAGCCGAGTTCGTCGTAACCTTCTTCGGCGAAGCCGATCGAGAAGCTGCGCACCTTGGCGCCGGGCCGCTCGCTCGCGAGGATCGACACGATGCTCGAGCTGTCGGTACCGCCGGAGAGGAAGCAGCCCCAGCTGCGCGCGTCGGACGGGCGATGGTCGTGCACGCTCGCGACGATCTGCTCGCGCAACTCGCGCGCGAGCCGCTCGTCGCTGCCGCGCAGGTCTTCCGCGTACGCGGGCAGCCAGTAGCGCGTGCTGCGGCCGTGCGCGCCGTCCCACGCGTAGCGCGTGCCCGGCGTGAGGTGCTGCACGCCGGCGCAGATCGTCAGCGGCGCCGGCACGTAGGCGAAGTTGAGGTAATGGTAGATCGCCAGCGGATCGATTTCGCGCGTGCACAGCGGGCTCGCGAGGATCAGGCGCAGGTCACTCGCGAACAGCACGGTACCGTCGCGCTCGAGCACGTACAGCGGCAGGGTCGAGAAATGGTCGGTGAGCGCGACCATGCGGCGCCCGTCCGCGCTCCAGGCGAGCTGCACGAAGCGGCCACGCCAGCGTGCGTGCGGCGGCTCGCCGTCGAGCGCGGCGACGCCGTCGTCGCAGCGGCCCTCGACGAGGTCGGCGAGCGCGAGCCAGCGCGCGCCGGCCGCTTCGCCGCGGCGCACCGCGCCGCGCGTGGCGATGTGCACGTCCCCTTCGACGGACGACGCGTAGCCCGCCGGCGCGACGAGCGCGCGTGCGGCGGCGGGGCCGAAGGCGCAGGCGAAATCGCCGATCACGCTCGCGGGGTCGGTCACGACAGGCATGCGCGGATTCCTGATGGCGCCGACGCGTCGTCGCGCGGCATCGGCAAGGAGCAGCAGGTCGGTTGCGTCGGCATCGCGTCAGTCCCCACCGGTGCGGCGCGACGGCCCGAGCACGCGCGCGTACACGGCTTCGGTGCGCCGGACCATCTCTTCGACAGCATAGCCGTGGGTGGCATCGTCGTACGCCGCGGCGGCGAGGCGCGCGCGCAGCACATCGTCGCCGGCGACGCGCTCGAGCGCGGCGGCGAGCGCCGCGGCGTCATCGCTCGGGAACAGCAGGCCGTTGCGTTCGTGCTCGACCAGTTCGGGATTGCCGCCGACCGCGGAGACGAGCGGCGTGCAACCGGCGGCCATCGCCTCGAGCACGACGTTCGACAGGCCTTCCTCGCGCGAGCACAGCACGAGGAAGTCGGCGCACTGCATCAGCGCCTGCGCGTCGCTGCGCTCGCCGAGGAAGCGCACGTCGGCATCGAGGCCGAGCCGCGTCGCCTGCGCGCGCAGCTCGGCGTCGAGCGGGCCGTCGCCGGCGAGCAGGAGGAACGGACGGCGTGCCGCCGCGACCAGCGCGAGCGCGTCGAGCAGCAGCGGGATGTTCTTGACCGCGACGAAGCGTCCGACGAACAGGCCGCAGCAGCGTCCCGGCTGGACGCCGAGCGCATCGCGCTCGCGCTCGCGCCGGTCCGGCGCGATCGGCGCGGGCATCTCGACGCCGTTCGGCACGAGGCTGATGCGGCCGAGCGGCAGGCCGGTGTGCTCGGCGGTCGTGCGCGCTCCGGCGCGTGCGTTCGCGATGACCGCGTCCGCGCGGCGCACGATCCAGCGCTTGAACCGCCACTGTCGCCGCGTGTGGTGCAGGCACAGGCCGCGCACCGACGCGATGAACGCGCACCGCGGCGACACCGGCAGCAGCGCGCGCACCCACAGCTCGGCGGTCAGCGAATAGCAATGCACGATGTCGTAGCGGCCGCGGCGCAGCAGTGCGGCGAGGCGCAGTACGAAACGCGGGTCGACGCGGCCGCGCTTGGGCAGTTCGTGCACACGGATGCCGGATTCGGCGAGGCGGTCGGCGAGGAACGAACGGTTGCGGAAGTACAGCAGCTCCGCCTGCCAGCGCGCACGGTCGAGTCCGGCGAGCAGGTGCGCGATCTGGCGCTGGCTGCCGCCGACTTCCATCTCGTCGCTGACGACGAGCACGCGCCGGGGCTCAGCCATGGACGACCTTCGTGAAGCAGTCGAACAGGCGGCCCGCCTCGATGCGCACGTCGAACTCGCGTTCGACCTTGGCGCGACCGGCGGCCGCGTAGGCGTCGCCGAGCGCGGGATCGGCGAGCAGCGCGGCGATCGCGTCGGCGAGCGCGGCGGCGTCGCGTTGCTCGACGATGCGGCCGCTGACGCCGTCGTCGACCAGTTCCGGGATGCCCGATACGCGCGTGCTGACGACCGGCAGCCCGGCCGCCATCGCTTCGGTGAGCACGTTCGGGATGCCGTCGGCGTTGCCTTCGGGCGTGACCACGCACGGCATCACCATGAGCGTCGACTCGGCCATCGCCTTGCGCACGTCGGTCTGCGGCTTGGCGCCGACGAACGCGACGCGGTCCTGCAGTCCGAGTTCGTCGCGTTGCGCTTCGAGGCGCGCGCGTTCCTCGCCTTCGCCGATGACCACGCTGTCGAACGCGACGCCGCGGTCGCGCAGCAGCGCGAGCGCGGGCAGCAGCACGTCGAAGCCCTTGATCGGATCGAGCCGGCCGACCGACAGCAGCCTGTGCGGCAGGCGGCCGTCGCGCGAATAGCGCGTCTCGCCGAGCTCGAGCGCCGAATGCATCACCTGGATCGGCACCGAGCCGGGCGGGGAGATCCAGCGTTGCATGTGGCGCACGTTGTTGCGCGTGATCGTCACCGCGAGGTCGGTCGCGGCGAGCTTCGCCGCCATCATGTGGTCCTCGACGAAGATGTCGTGCGCGCGGCTCGTGAACGAGAACGGCTTGCCGAGCACGCGCGACAGGAACCACGCGACGGTCGCGGGGTAGGTCGCCCACGGCGCATGCACGAGGTCGGCGTCGAACGCGTCGAGCCGGCGCAGCTGGCCGGCGGCGCGGCAGACCGCGCCGAGGCTGTTGAACAGCACCGTCGGCTGGCGCCAGAGGCCGGCGACGAGGCGCGCGACGAACCCGAGCGTGACCCACGGGCGGCGCAGCGCGAGCCCGGCGAACGCGAGCACCGACGCGAGCGCGCCCTTCGGGTGGATCGTGCGGTCGAGCAGCAGCGCGGCGCGATCCTGCACGATCTTCTCGCTCGCCGGCTTGAGCGAGAGGATCGCGAGCTCGGCGCCGCGTTCGATCAGCGCGTGCATCTCGCGCACGATGAACGTCTCCGACCAGCACGGGAACAGCGAGACGACGTAGAGGATGCGCAGCGGCCGATCCGGCGTGGCGTTCGTGGCCATCGATCAGGCATCCCGCCGGCGCGTGACGGACCAGGCCGCGCTGGCGCGCCCGGTGAGGAAGTCGTGCAGGCCGAGCACGGCGTAGCCGTTCATGCGCACGAACGTCGCGATGATCCGTACCGGCGTGATGCGCAGCAGCTCCGGCTTGCGCATCGCGGCGAACGCGAGGCCGTAGAACGCCGCCTGCGCGAGCGCGAGCAGCGCCCATTTCGGCGACTCGGTGACCAGCGCGAGGTTGCTCACGAACACCGCCAGCATGAACCACGGCGCGAGCAGCCGCAGCCACTTGTGGCCCCACAGGCGCCAGCCGAGCGGATGCGTCCACGGCAGCAGCAGCGACGGTTCGCGCGCGATCAGCTGGAAGTTGCCGGCGAGCGTGCGCCGCTTGCGCAGCGATTCGACCGCGGCGTCCTTCGACGGACGGTCCCACGCGCGCGCCTCGCTGCTGAACACGATGCGCGAACCGTCGCGCGCGATCTGCAGCGGGATCCACAGGTCGTCGAGGATGAGGCCCTCGGGAACCTGCGGCAGCAACGCGCGTCGCGCGGCGTAGAGCGCGCCGCTCACGCCGACGACCGAACCGCTCTCCGCCTCGTTGCCCCTGATGAAGGTCTCGTAGCGCCAGTAGAAGTCGACGCCGTCGCCGAAGTCGCTGTAGCTGCGCTCGAACGCGAGTTCGCCGCCGACCGCGCCCACGCGCGGGTCGGACAGCAGGCGCAGCAGCGCGCGCAGCGCGCCGGGCTCGATGCGCTGGCGCGCATCCGCGAACAGCACCACGTCGGCCTTGAGCTTGGGCACGATGTCGCCGAGGCAGGCCGATTTGCCGCGCCGTACCGGGAACACGTACGGGATCAGCCGCGGGTCGCCGAACTCGCGCAGCACGGTCGGCGTGTGGTCTTCCGAGCCGTCCGAGGCGACGTGGAAGCGCAGCTTCTCCGGCGGATAGTCGAGCGCGGCGACGTTCTTCAGTTTCGCGGCGAGTTCGTCGGCGGCGTTGTGCGCGACGATGACGACCTCGACGCTCGGTTCCCATTCCGCCGGCTGTACGCGGCGCGGGCGATAGAGCGCGCGCGCGAGCATCGCGAGCGGATAGCCGAGGTAGGTCCAGCCGAGCATGAACAGGCTCAGCACGAAGGTCCATTTCATCGGGTGGAGTCTCCCTGGCCGAGCAGTCTTCCGCGCAGGCGTTCGTAGCGGCGGTCGCCGAGCGCGCGCTTGGCGAAGCCGAGCACGCCGTAGCGCAGGCGTGCGCGCGCGACGCCGCGGCCGGCGACCCAGCCCTCGAGCGTCGCGACGTCGAGCGATGCGGTCACGCTCATGCGCGGCAGCGCGCGGTTCACGTCCGCGACGTCGAGCACGCCGGGTTCGGAACCGAGCACGTGCGCGTAGCCGCACTCGCGCGCGACCGCGGGCAGGTCTGCGCGCATGCGCCCGCCGGGCGGCGCGAGCAGGGTGACCGCGCTGCCGACGTGGTCTTCGATCGCGAGGCGCGAGCGCAACAGGTCCTCGCGCAGCGCGCGCTCGTCGAGTTCGGTGAAGTAGCGGTGGTTCCAGCCGTGCGACTGGATCGACATGCCGCTCGCGGCCATCTCGCGCAGCTGCGCCCATCCGGCGAGACCGGCTTCGCCGACCTTGCCGGGATTGACGAAGAAGTCCGCGCGCAGGCCGCGCTCGCACAGCGCCGGCCAGGCGAGCGCGTGGTTGCTCGCGTGGCCGTCGTCGAAGGTGAGCACGGCCGAGCGGCCCGGTGCGGCGAGCCAGTCGCGCGCGCTGGTGACGCCGCCGGCGACGCGCACGAGCGCGTCCAGCTGCGCCGTGAAGCGCGTCGCCTCCACGGTGTAGTGCGGATCCTGCGCGGCGTCGGGACTGCCCGGACCGCCGATCGCGTGATACATCAGGGCGACGGTGCGGGTCGCCGTGTGCGCGTTGGAATGTGCCGCCTCGATCATCCGGTCCCGTCGTCAGCGCGTGTAGGTCAGGGAGAGGATGATCGCATTGTCCGAGTAACCGGCTTCGCGCAACGTGCTGTCGCGCAGCGCGTGCGTGCCGCGCAGCACCCAGGTCCAGTGGCTGGTCTGCCGCCACGACAGCGCCATCGAGTAGCTCGCGTCGGTGTCGGTGCGGTCGAGGCCGGTGTAATCCCGATGCTCGCGTCCGGTCGACAGCGCCAGCGCGAAGGTCGGGCGGAACAGCCAGTTGAACGTCGCGGTCCAGCCGAACGCGTGCTGGCTGAAGAACTCGCCCTCGATGTAGTCGATCTTGCGCCAGAACGGCGCGACGTTGAAGTTGTAGGTTTCCTCGCGATGGTTGAAATCGAGACCGATGCGTTTCTCGACGTAGAGCTGCGGCGAGATCACCGCGCCGTTGCGGCCGCTGCCGACGCCGAGGTTGCCGATCGACGCGGGATCGATCACGAGGTCCTGGCTCGCGTCGGCGAACTGGCGCGCGGCGTTCACGCCGAGGTCGGTCGCCGGCGACGGCGTCCAGCGCAGGCCGAGGCTGAGCAGCGTGCCCGAGCGGCTTTCCGGCCCGCGCAGGTCGACCCAGCTGTAGCCGGCTGCGGCGTCGAGCTTGAGCGTGTTGGTGGCGTGCTCGTAGCCGATGTAGGCGTCCTCGCGGTCGTAGTCGAACGGCCGCGAGGCGAGTTCGTCGTAGCGCACGCGCGAGGCGGTCAGCGAGCCGCTCACGTTGTCGAGCGCGCCGAGCAGCCAGGCGAGGCGCCCTGCTGCGCTGAAGCGATCGCTGTTGAAATCGTTGGTTTCTTCCGCGTAGGTGTTCGTGTAGCGCAGGTCGAGGCGGCCGCGCAGGTTGTCGCCGAAGCGCGCGCGCCAGGTCGGTCCGCTGCTGAACACGTTGGTCTGCTGCTGGTTGCTCGGTACGTCGGCCTGCAGCACGTTGATCGGCTGGCGGCCGAGGTAGTCCTCGGCCACCCAGTCGAAGCGGTCCGGGCTGATCGACCAGGTCGCGACGCCGGAAAGCAGTCCGCGCAGCTCGTCGGAGAACTTGCCGCCGAGGTAGTCGCGGTACGACACCGTGCCCGCTGCGGTCGCGCTGAGCACCGCGCCCTGCTGCTTGAGGTCGAACGCGAACGACGGCGTCAGCACGGTCTCCTCGACCGGGTTGTCGCGACTGAGGTTGATGTTGTCGTTCTGCTCGAGTTCGACGCCGACCGTGTACTCGAGCGCAGGTTCCGCCTGCAGCGACGGGGCGCCGGCCGCGGCGAGCGCGCCGGCGACGAACAAGCCGCGATGGGTGATGCGCATTGGTCTCCCCTCCCTATCAGGACCACCGGTTCCGGCGCGGATGCAGGAACCGGCCTCGCGAACCCGGTACATCATGTTCCTCGACACGGTGCGAGCCGCGTCGCCGTCCATGCAGGTCAGGGCAATTCGTCGAACACCACGCCGGCGAAACGGTTCGGATCGAAGATCGCGGCCGCCTGCGCGATCGCCGCCGGCGTGTCGCGCCCGTAACCGGCGACGAGCACGACGAAGTCGGCGAGGTCGGAAAGGATGCGCGCGTCGGGTGAACCCTTCACCGCCGGGCCGTCGAGGAACAGGTAGCGATCCGGATAGCGGCAGCGCAGCGAGTCGAGCGCGGCGCGCATGCGGAACGAGGAAAAGTACTCACCGCTCGTCTCGCGCGGCTTGCCCGACGGGATCAGGCGCAGGCGCGGGATGCCGGTGCGATGGATGATCGGCTCCATGCCCATCGCGGGATGGTCGAGGTAGTCGATCAGGCCGGGACCGGGCTCGGTGCCGAGTGCCTTGTGCTGCGCCGCGTGGCGCGGGTTGCAGTCGATCAGCAGCGCGGTCTTCGCCTCGTCGAACGCGAACGAAGCGGCGAGGTTGCGCGCGACGAAGCTGCCGCCGGAACCGGGGCTGACCGGCGCGATCATCGTCACGAAATTCTGGTCGCCGCCGAGCGCGAGCAGGCGCGTGCGGATCTCGCGGAACGCGTCGGCCTGCGGGCGCACCGAGTCGTCGCGGTGGATCAGCCGCTTCTCGTCGAGCTGGCGCGGCGTCAGCGCGTGCGGCTCGGCCATCCGTGCGATCGAGCGGCTCGCGCTCGTGCGTACGCCGAGCTTGTTCGCGGCCGCTTCGAGCGCACCACCGACATGGTCGGCCGGCTTGCCGACGTCACCCGCGCTCATCGCATGACCTCCAGGCGGATCCAGTACATCGCCGCGTAGGTGAGCAGCACGCCGACGATGATGACGACCAGCACGGTGCCGTGCAATGCGCTGCGGCGGCGGTCGCCCGGTGTCGGGTAGGCCGGGATCGTCGCCAGCACCGGCACGCCGGCCATGCGTTCGATCTGCGCCGCCGAGCGCACGCGCGGATCGAAGCGCGCGTAGCCGAACAGCAGGCCGAGCGGCAGCAGGATGCCGAGCGCGAGCCCGGCGATCGCGAAATGCATGAGCCGCAGGCCGGTCGGTCGTATCGGCAGCACCGCCGGCTCCTGGATGCGAAAGGTCAGGCCCTGCTGCTTGGCGTCGAGGTCCATCGACACGCGCGCGTTCTCGCGGCGCTTGAGCAGGTCCTGGTAGATGTCGCGATTGACCTCGTAGTCGCGGGTGAGCTCGGACAACGCGTTCTCCGAATTGGCGATGCGCTTGCTGCGTTCGAGCTCGGCGTTGAGCATGCCTTCGGTGACGCTCAGGCGCGACGCGGTCGCCGAGCCGTTGCGGCGCGCTTCGTTGAGCTTGCTGCGCAGCTCCTGGTAGAGCGGGTTGTACTGGATGCTGTCGTCGACCTGGGACGGTCCCTTGCTCGACTTCGGCGCGAGCGCGCGCTGTTGCTCGTCGCGCTTGAGCGAATCCTGGATGTCCTGGATCTGGTGGCGGATGCGCACGACGTCGGGATAGTCGTCGGTGTAGGTCAGCAGCAGCCGGTCGAGCTGGTTCTGCAGCTCGGCGAGCTGCACCCGATAGGTGCTCGCGCGCGTCTGCACCGCGGTGATCTCCGATTCACCCGACACCTGCGAGACGAGCGAACTCTCGCGCGAGCGCTGCTCCATGAGCTCGAGCCGCGCCTGCTCGATCTGGCTGCGCAGTTGCGCGATGCGGCTGTTGCTGTCCGCCTCGCCGCCGGGGCGGGCGTCGACGTTCGCCTCGCGGTACGCCTTCAGCTTGTCCTCGGCGTCGGTGAGCTTCTTGTGGTACGACTCGACCTGGCCGTCGATGAACTCGAACGCATTGCGGCTCTCGCGCTCCTTCGCGGCGAGGCTCTCCTGGATGAACATCTCGGCGAGCCGCTGGGTGACGTGGAACGAGCGCTCCGGCACGTTGTCCGCGTAGGTGATCTGGATCAGGTTGTCGCGCGGGCTGGTGATCTTCGTGCGGTCGGTGATCGACTCGATCATGCGGTCCTGGTCGATCGCCGACGGCTGCTTGTCGAGCCAGCCGCCGGCGCCGAGGATCTCGTTCATGACCTTGCGGCTGAAGATCACCTCGCGCGCGATCGAAGCCCGGTCGGCGACGCCGGTGGCGACCGCACGGCCTTCCATGAGGCCGGTCACGATGTTGCTCTCCTGCACGAGGATCGTCGTCGACGATTCGTACTTGCGCGGCAGCGACACGCCGATCACCAGCGCGGCGATCGCGATGATCGCGAACATCGTGCCGAGCGCGAGCTTGCGCCGGCGCGCCTCGGTCAGCAGCACCGGCACCAGTTCGCCCATCGGCACCATCGCGTTCGCCATCTCGCGCTCCGTTCCGTCAGAACACGCGTTCGGGGACGGTGATCACGTCGCCCGGTTGCGCCGGATAGTTCGTCGACAGGTCGCCCTTCTTGAGGATCTGGTCGAGGCGAACAGCGTAGGCGCGCGTGCTTTCGCCTTCCTTGCGGTACAGCTCGGTGCGGTCGGCCGAGGCGAACTCGGTCGTGCCGCCGGCCGCGAGCACCGCGTCGAGCACGGTCATGCCCTGCCGGTACGGCACCGAGATCGGGTTGCGCACGGCGCCGGTCACGCGCACGCGCGAGAGATACTCGTGGCTGCGCAGCTCGGTCAGGATCACCGCGACCTGCGGGTCGCGGACGTAGGTCTTGAGCTTCTCGGCGATCTCGGCCGAGACTTCCTCGGGGGTCTTGCCGCCGGCCATGACGTCGCCGACGAGCGGGATCGAGATCATGCCGTCCGGGCGCACCGGCACCTTCGCGTTGAGGTCCGGGTTGTGCCAGACCGAGACCTCGACGATGTCGTCGACGCCGATCCGGTAGACGCTGACGGCCTGTGCTTCGGGGTTGACCCGCGGCGTTCCGTTGCTCACCCCGGGACCGGCAGCACAAGCCTGCAAAATCAACACGATAGCGATCAAGATCAGCCGGACGAATGGCGACATGGCGCGCTCCCTCCCTATGGAAATGTGAACCCTATCACACTTTCATGGCGGCTCCGTGCGGTGCCGGCCCGAGCTGCGGGCGCCCTTCGTCGCCCCCTCCTGCGCAGAATAATCCACTTGTGGGGTGCCCGGCGCGGCGGTCCGTCGGGTCGCCGCGCGTCGGGCCTGGAACCCGGCCCGGTGCCGTGCCGGCGACGCCTCCGGAACGCCTCAGACCCGGTAGAACGCGCGGTACCAGTCGACGAAGCGCCCGATGCCGACCTCGACCGGCGTCGACGGCGTGTAGCCGGTGTCGCGCGACAGTTCGGCGACGTCGGCGTAGGTGTCCGGCACGTCGCCCGGTTGCAGCGGCAGGAGGATCTTCTCGGCGCTGCGGCCGAGCTTCTGCTCGAGCACCTCGATGTAGCGCGCGAGTTCGACCGGCTGGTTGTTGCCGATGTTGTAGACGCGGTACGGCGCGGCCGACGAGCCCGGGTTGGGCTGCAGCGGATCGAACGCAGGGTCGCCGTCGGGCACGCGGTCGAGCGTGCGGATCACGCCTTCGACGATGTCGTCGATGTAGGTGAAATCGCGCGTGTGCTTGCCGTGGTTGAACACTTCGATCGGTTCGCCGGCGAGGATCTTGCGCGTGAACAGGAACAGCGCCATGTCCGGCCGGCCCCACGGACCGTACACGGTGAAGAAGCGCAGGCCCGTGGTCGGCAGCCGGTACAGGTGGCTGTAGGTGTGCGCCATCAGCTCGTTCGCCTTCTTCGTCGCGGCGTACAGGCTGACCGGGTGGTCGACCGCGTCCTGCACCGAGAACGGCAGCTTGCGGTTGGCGCCGTAGACCGAGCTCGACGAGGCATAGACGAGGTGCTCGACGCCACCGTGGCGGCAGGCCTCGAGCACGTTGATGAAGCCGACCAGGTTCGCCTCGATGTACGCGTACGGATTGGTCAGCGAATAGCGCACGCCGGCCTGCGCCGCGAGGTTGACCACGCGCTGCGGGCGGAAGTCGGCGAAGGCGCGTTCGAGCGTGGGCCGATCCTCGAGCGAACCGCGCACGAAGCGGAAGTTCGCGTGCGGCGTGAGCTTGGCGAGGCGCGCTTCCTTCAGCGTCGGGTCGTAGTAGTCGTTGAGGTTGTCGTAGCCGAGCACGTCGTCGCCGCGCGCGAGCAGGCGCTCGCTCAGGGTCGATCCGATGAAGCCGGCGGCGCCGGTGACGAGGATGCGCATGATCAGGACCGGAATGAGGGGTGGGGATTGTGGGATCGGGACAAGCCGGTGACGGATGGTAGTTGGGGCGCTCGCGTTTTTTCGGAATCCCGGCTCTCGGACCCCGGCTTCACAACCGGTCGTCGACGAGCTCGCGCGGCAGCGCCTGCTTGACGTCGAACAGCACGCAGCCCGGCTTGCCGAACGCGCGGATGCGTTCGGCGCCGAGTTCGAGGAACTGGCGATGCGCGACCGCGAGGATCACCGCGTCGTACGTACCCGGCACGAGCTCGGGCACGAGGTCGAGGCCGTACTCGTGGCGCGCTTCCTCGGCGCTGACCCACGGATCGTGCACGTCGACGTTCGCGTGGTAGCTCCTGAATTCGCCGACCACGTCGGTCACGCGCGTGTTGCGCAGGTCCGGGCAGTTCTCCTTGAACGCGAGGCCGAGCACGAGGATGTTCGCGCCCGCGGCGTGGATGCGCCGCTGCGTCATGAGCTTGATCACGCGCTGCGCGACATGCTGGCCCATGCCGTCGTTGATGCGCCGCCCCGACAGGATCACTTCCGGGTGGTAGCCGATCTGCTGCGCCTTGTGCGTGAGGTAGTACGGATCGACGCCGATGCAGTGGCCGCCGACCAGGCCGGGGCGGAACGGCAGGAAGTTCCATTTCGTGCCCGCCGCAGCGAGCACTTCGGCGGTGTCGATGCCGAGCCGGTGGAAGATCAGCGCGAGCTCGTTGATGAGTGCGATGTTGAGGTCGCGCTGCGTGTTCTCGATCACCTTCGCCGCCTCGGCGACGCGGATGCTCGATGCCTTGTGCGTGCCCGCGGTGACGACGCGGCGATACAGCGCGTCGACGAAGTCGGCCGCCTCCGGGGTCGAGCCCGAAGTCACCTTGAGGATCGTCTCGAGGCGGTGTTCCTTGTCGCCGGGGTTGATGCGTTCCGGGCTGTAGCCGGCGTAGAAGTCGACGTTGTACTTCAGGCCCGACTCGCGCTCGATGATCGGCACGCAGACTTCCTCGGTCGCGCCCGGGTACACGGTCGATTCGAACACCACGACCGCGCCGCGGCCGATCGCCCGGCCGACCGTGCGGCTCGCCGAGACGAGCGGCGTGAGGTCGGGGCGCTTGGCGTCGTCGATCGGCGTCGGCACGGTCACGATGAACACGTTGCACGCCTTCAGGTCGCCCGCGTCCGCGCTGAAGCGCAGCTGCGGCGTCGCCTTCAGTTCCTCGGTCGAGACTTCGAGCGTGTGGTCGCGGTGCTCGCGCAACTCGGCGATGCGCGCCTGGTTGATGTCGAACCCGAGTGTCGGCAGGTGGCGGCCGAAACCGACCGCGAGCGGCAGTCCCACGTAACCGAGGCCGATGACGGCGACGCGGGTGTCGTCGCGGCGGGGCAGAGCGGCAGCGTCCATTCGGGGCTCCGGCAGGCTGTGGAAGAATCGCCCTGCCGGTGCGATCCGCGGACCGCGCCATCGAGAAAGGGAGCACGGTCCGCTTCCCGACTTCCTGCTAGGGGCGCGCAAGTCTAGCAAGAGCGAATCGCCGCGGGGGTTGCGTCCGGCAGGGGTGAGCGCGCGGGAGGCTCGGTATGCTCGGGACTCCCGCACGACCGGAGTCCGCCATGCTGCGTTTCCTCGCCGCCGCACTGCTCGTCGCCTGCGGCGCGCACGCGGCCGTCGCCGCGACACGCACCGACACGATCACGATCCAGGGCAATGCCGCCGGCACGCAGACCGTCGATGCCGCGGCCGGCGGCCGCGTGCACGCCGAGTACGCCTACAACGACCGCGGTCGCGGCGACCACATCACGGCCGACTGGACGCTCGACGACGCCGGACGGCCCACCCGTTACGAAGGACGCGGCAACGACTACATGAAGGCACCGGTCGAGGAGCACTTCTCGATCGCCGCCGGCAAGGCGAGCTGGCACAGCCGCACTGAAAACGGCGAGGCACCCGCCGCGGGTGCGTTCTACGTGCCGAACAATGCCCCGCCGGAATTCCTCGGCGTGCTCGCGCGCGCCTTGCTCAAGGCCCCCGACCACCGCCTCGCGCTGCTGCCGGCGGGCGAAGCATCGATCGAAGCGCAGGGCAGCGTGCAGGTCGACGGACGCGAGCTGCTCCACTACCGCATCGCCGGGCTCAGCTTCACGCCCCAACCGATCTGGCTCGACGGCGACGGCGCGACCGCGGCGATCGTGTCGGGCTGGTTCTCGGTCGTGCCGGCGGCGCTCGCGAAGGACCTCGAGCCGCTGCAGGCCGCGCAGGATGCCGCCGACAACGCGTGGTCGGCGCGCCTCGCGCGCGAACTCGTGCGCGCGCCGAAGGGCGGCCTGCTCATCCGCGACGCGCGCGTGTTCGACCCGCGCGACCTGTCGGTGAGCGAACACACGAGCGTACTCGTGCGCGGCGAACGCGTCGTGCGCGTCGCGCCCGACGCGGCGCTGCAGGCGGTCGCCGACGCCGAAGTGCTCGATGCGCACGGGCGCTTCCTCATGCCCGGCCTGTGGGACAACCACCAGCATTTCAGCGACGTCGACGGCCTGCTCGACCTGGCCAACGGCGTGACCAGCGCGCGCGACATGGCCAACGACACCGACGGCTTCCTCAAGCGCGTCGCACGCTTCGACGACGGCAGCGAGATCGGGCCGCGCGTGCTCAAGGCCGGCATCATCGACGGCACCGGCGAGTTCGCCGGACCGACCAAGATGCGCGTCGACTCCGCCGAAGACGCGATCAAGGACGTCGACTGGTACGCCGACCACGGTTACGCGCAGATCAAGATCTACTCGTCGATCAAGCCGGAACTGATGCCGCTGATCGCTGCGCGCGCCCACGAGCGCGGCCTGCGCGTGAGCGGCCACGTGCCCGCGTTCATGTCCGCGCGCCAGTTCGTCGAAGGCGGCGCGGACGAGATCCAGCACATCATCTTCGTGGTTCTCAACTTCCTCTACCCGCAGGTGCAGGAGACGCGCAATCGCGACCGTTTCATCAAGGTCGCCGAACACGCGCGCGAGTTCACGCCCGATCGCGCCGTCGTGCGGGAGTTCATCGATTTCCTCGTGCGCCACCACACGGTCGTCGACGCGACGATCGCGGTCGAGGAGGCGACCCTCGCGAGCCGGCCGGGCGCGATACCGCCCGGCCTCGAGCAGATCGCCCGGCGTTTCCCGCCGCAGGTGCGGCGCAGCCTGTCCAATGAGTGGGCGCTGGAGCCTCCGGCCGGGCAGGAGTCCGCTTATCGCGCGGCATTTCCGGCATTGCTCGCGCTCGTGAAGGCCATGCACGACGCCGGCGTGACGATCATTCCCGGAACGGATGCGCTCGCCGGCTACCAGCTGCATCACGAGCTCGAACTCTACGCGAGAGCGGGCATCGCCCCTGCCGAGGTGCTGCGCATGGCGACGCTGACGTCGGCGCAAGTGATGGGGGTCACGCGCGATCTCGGCGTGATCGCACCCGGCAAGTACGCCGATATGCTGCTCGTCGACGGCGACCCGTCGCGCGACATCGCCGACATCCGCAAGGTTGCGACCGTGGTCAAGGGCGGCAAGGTGTACGACCCCGCCGCGCTCGAGCGCGCGCTCGGCATCCTGCCGCGGCCGGCGAGCCCGTGACGCGCGCCGCCGGCTGGCTGCTCGCGCTCGCGTGCGTCGCCGGCGTTGCCGACGGCGCCGAACCGCGCGTCGCTACGATCCTGATCCAGGGTGTCGAGTCGGGGCGCCAGGAAGTCGCCGTCGATGCCGACGGTGCGATGCGCGCCGAATTCTCCTATCGCGATCGCGGCTGGGGCGACGACGTCAGCGCGCGCTGGCGGGTCGACGCGGACGGCCTGCCGCTCGAGTACGCCGCGCACGGCGTCGATCGCGCGAAGGCGTCGATCGACGAGACGTTCCGGCGCACCGGCGGCCGCGCGCAATGGAAGAATCGGCGCGAAGCGGGCGAGTCCACGCTGCACGACGCGGCGTTCTACCTGCCACTGAATCCGCCGCCGGAGTTCCGCGCCGTGCTCGCGCGCGCCCTGCTCGCCGCGCGCGGGCATCGCCTGCACCTGCTGCCGTCGGGCGAGGCGTGGCTCGAGTCGACCGATGCGCCGACGCGGGTCGGCGACTACGTGCTGTACTACATCGGCGGCCTCGACTTCACGCCGCAACCGGTCTGGCTCGGCCGCGGCGGCGACGCTGTGCTCGCGAGCGAATGGTTCTCGGCGGTGCCGCCGCGGGCACGCATGCAACTCGCGCCGATGCTCGCCGCGCAGCAGCGCCTCGGCGCCGAGCGTTCGGCGCGCCTCGCGCGCGAACTCGCGCACGCACCGAGCGGCGGGCTGCTGATCCGCAACGCGCGCGTGTTCGATCCGCGCGATCTTTCCGTCACGTCCGGCACGAGCGTGCTCGTGCGCGGCGAGCGCATCGTGCGCGTGGCGCCCGACGCGGCGCTCGCCGACGCCGGTGCCGAGGTCGTCGACGCGCGCGGCCGCCTCCTCATGCCGGGGTTGTGGGACAACCACCAGCACTTCGGCAGCGACAGCGACGGCGCGCTCGATCTCGCCAACGGCATCACCAGCGCGCGCGACATGGCGAACAACGTCGACGAGTTCGCCGTGCGCGTGCGTCGCTACGACGACGGCAGCGAGCTCGGTCCGCGCGTGCTCAAGGCGGGCATCATCGACGGGCGCAGCGAGTACTCGGTGCCGATCGACATGTACGCCGACACCGCCGACGAGGCGTTGCGCGAGGTCGACTGGTACGCCGCGCACGGCTACGCGCAGATCAAGGTCTACAATTCGCTCAAGCCCGCGCTCGTGCCGCTCGTCGCCGAGCGTGCGCACGCGCTCGGCCTGCGCTTCAGCGGCCACGTGCCCGCCTTCATGTCGGCGCGCCAGTTCGTCGAGGCCGGTGCCGACGAGATCCAGCACTTCAATTTCATCGTGCTGAACTTCCTCTACCCGCAGCTGCAGGAAACGCGCACGCTCGACCGCCACCTGCAGGTCGCCGCGCACGCGCGCGAGCTCACCCCGACGCAGCCGCGCGTGCGCGAGTTCGTCGAGTTCCTGCGCGCGCACCACACCGTGCTCGACCCGACGCTCGGCATCTTCGAGGGCTTCTTCTGCGGCGATCCCGCGGCGCCGCTGCCCGGGCTCGCGCCGGTGCTGCCGCGCCTGCCCGCGCAGGTGCGCCGCGATCCTCAGGGCATCACCGCGAGCAGCGCGTTCGCGCCGCCGAAGGGTGAGGAAGACGCGTATCGCGCGGCGATCCCGGCGATGCTCGCGCTGCTGAAGGCATTGCACGATGCCGGCGTCGCGATCGTGCCCGGCACCGACACGACGCCGTACATGCTGCACCACGAACTCGTGCTGTACGCGCGCGCGGGCATCGCGCCGGCCGAGGTGTTGCGCCTGGCCACGCTCGGTTCCGCGCAGGTGATGGGCGTGGACGGCGAGCGCGGCGTGATCGCGCCCGGCCGCCTCGCCGACATGATCCTCGTCGACGGCGCGCCCGAGCGCGACATCGAGGACCTCCGCCGCATCGACCTCGTCGTCAAGGGCGGGCGCTGGTACGACCCGCGCGCGATCGAGCGCGCGTTCGGCATCGAGCCGCGGTCGCGCTGAGCGGGGTCAGCCCTTCTTCGGCCGCCGCCAGCCGGGCACGGTGGTCTGGCGCGCGCGCGCGACCGTGAGCTCGCCGGCGGGCGCTTCCTTGCCGATCACCGAGCCGGCGCCGATCGTCGCGTCCTTGCCGACGCGCACCGGCGCGACGAGCGCGGTATTGGAACCGATGAAGGCACCGTCCTCGATCGTCGTCACGTGCTTGTCGACGCCGTCGTAGTTGCAGGTGATCGTGCCTGCGCCGATGTTGACGTCGCGACCGACCTCGGCATCGCCGACGTAGGCGAGGTGGTTCGCCTTGGAATGCTCGCCGAAGCGCGCCTTCTTGGTCTCGACGAAGTTGCCGACGCGCGCGTGCGCGGCGAGTTCGGTGCCCGGGCGCAGGCGCGCGAACGGGCCGATGTCGCACGGGCCGTGGGTGACGACGCCGTCGAGGTTGCAATGCGAATGCACGATCGTGCCCGCGGCGAGCGTCGAGTTGCGCACGCGACAGAACGGCCCGATGCGCACCTCGTCGCCGAGCTCGACCAGGCCTTCGAGGATCACGTCGACGTCGATCTCGACGTCGCGGCCGACGCGCACGTCGCCGCGCACGTCGAAGCGCACCGGATCGGCGAAGCGCACGCCGGCGGCGGCGAGCTGGGTCGCGCGCAGGCGCTGGTGCATGCGTTCGAGCCCGGCGAGCTGCCACGGGTCGTTCGCGCCGAACACTTCCTGCGGGTTGATGCACGGCACCGCTTCGGCCGGCTCGCCTTCCTCGTTGGCCTGCTCGAACACGTCGGTGAGGTAATACTCGCGCTGCGCGTTCGCGTCGGTGAGGTTGTTGATCCACACGCGCAGGCGGCGCGTGTCGGCGGCGAGGATGCCGCTGTTGACCCAGGTGATCGCGCGCTGCTCGATCGTCGCGTCCTTCTCCTCGACGATCGCGCGGATGCGGCCGATGCCGTCGCGCACGACGCGGCCGTAGCCGTACGGATTGTCGAGCTGGGTCACGAGCGCTGCGAGCGGCGCTTCGACCGCGAGCAGCTTGCGCAGCGTGTCGGTGCGGATCAGCGGAACGTCGCCGTAAAGCACGAGCACGCGCGAATCCTCCGGCACGTCGGGCATCGCGAGCTTGACCGCGTGGCCGGTGCCGCGCTGCTCCGGCTGGTGCACCCACGTCAGGTCGCCGAGGTCGGTGAGTGCGGCCTTCACCTGCTCGCCGAGATGGCCGTAGACGACATGGATGCGCGCCGGCTGCAGCGCGCGCGCGGAGTCGAGCACGTGGGCGAGCATCGGCCGCCCGGCGAGCGGCATCAGCACCTTCGGCTTGGCGGACTTCATCCGCTTGCCCTCGCCGGCGGCGAGGACGATCACATGCAGGGGAGCGCTCGTCACGGAACATCCTCTCAACAGGACGCCGGACGCCCATGGGCGCGCCCGGCTCGCAAGGTCGCGGTCGCGCCGCGCCACCCGTCTACCGGACCCGGTACCTCAGGCGGGCCCGCGGGCGGCGACTGCGCCGTCCAGGAGCCCGTCGGTGAGACGTGGCTCACATTCTAGAGGCGGATCGGTGCCGCCGTCGCGCCGGCCGTCGGCCGCGCCCGCCCATCCGCTCAGTCGTAGCCGTCGGCGAAGATGAGGTCGACGCGTTCGACCGCGCCGATGTCGGGGGCGGCGTCGGCGTAGCCGTCGTCGATGCCGGGCAGCAGTACGCCGTGGTCGACCAGTGGGCTTGCGCCGAGCGGCATGAAGTCGCCGGAGGCCGGCGCGGCGAGCAGGGGCGCCGCGGAGATGCCGTGCAGCTCCTGCCCGGTTCCCGCGCGCAGCGCGGCGAGGTCGGCATAGTCGGTCGAATACCAGCGGGCGAGCGGCGCGGACGCCGCGTGCAGGTCGTCGTAGTCGAAGCCGACTGCGATCGTGTTGATCTTGCGCAGCGCGTAGTGCACGCCGTCGTAGAGGTTGTTGCGGCTCGTCAGCGAGGTCGCCACGCCGGGATCGAGGAAGACGATCGCGGCGGTGTCGGGCACCGTCGTGACGAAGCTGTTGTGGTAGAGCAGCAACGGGCCGACCGGCGTCGGGTAGTCGCTGTTGATCTTGATGCCGCTCGAGGTGTAGCCGTCGACGAGCGCCGAATGCGTGTTGCCGAGGTTCCAGGCGATGTTGCGCACGATCCAGACCGGGCCCGTGCCCGCCGGCGCGACCGCGAACGCCATCAGGCTGTCGCGGATGCGGTTGCCCCAGATACGCACGTTCGCGCAGTAGCCCTCGGCTTCGATCGCGTCGTCGTTGTGGCGGTAGATCGTGTTCTCGTAGACGTCGGTCTCGTTGCTGAAGCCGGTCGCGGGCGCGCTGTCGCCGCACGGATGCAGGCCGTCGTAGGTGTCGTAGATCGTATTGCGTCGGATCACGTTGCCGCGGCCGACGTCGTTGGTGAAGGTGATCGCGTTGTTCTGCGCGCTGCTGTCGTGGGTCGCTTCCCACGGCCAGCCGAAGATCGAGCTGTCGGAGATCGCGTTGCGCTCGATGAGGTTGCGGTCGCCGCCCTTGACCCAGACGCCGGTCGCGGCGTTCTCGTGGATCGTGTTGCCGGCGACGATGCTGTCGCTCGCGTAGCGCAGGTAGACGCCCTTGCCGTACTCGTCGCTGCCGTAGTGGCGGATCTCGAAGTCCTCGATGCGCACGTGGTGCAAGCCGTCGACGACGAAGCCGGCCGCGAGCCGTGCGACGTCGAGGTGGCGCTGCGCAGGCGCCGAGCCGTCGCTGAACTTGACCGACAGCGTCGTGCCGTCGAAGTAGAAGCCGCCCGGTGCGCCCGACGACAGCGTGCGCAGCGCGGCGATGCTCGTGTACGGGAACAGCCGGCCCTGGTCGCTGACCACGAGCGCGGTGGCGAAGCCGGTCGCGCGCGACCACACGCCGCTGCCGGCATTGGTCCAGCTCGCACCGGCGGCGATCGCGGCGTCGGCGCCGTCGAGGATCGCGCCCGGCGCGCCGCGGAACACGATCGGCTGGCTCGCGTTGCCCGCGAGCGGCACGTCGACGCTCTCGCGATAGACGCCGGCTGCGACCGAGACGAGATCACCCGGGCGCGAAAGATCCGCCGCGTGCTGGATCGTCTTCAGCGCCTGCGCCGGAGTCGTGCCGGTGTGCGCGTCCGAGCCCGTCGGCGCGACGTAGAGCGTGCGCGCAGGCACGAACGCGGGCGCTTCCGCGCGCGTGGCGACGCTCGCCGTGCGCGTCGGCGTCGCGCCTGCGCCGTCCGGGTCCGCGAGGGTGACGCGCACGTCGTAGGCGTGCCCCGCGTCGAGCCAGAACAGGCTGCCGAGGAAATGCGTCGCATCGACGCGCACGAGCGGATGTCCGGGGCGCCAGCCGGCTGCGCCTTGTTCACGCCATTCGAGCTGCGCCGTGGCATTGCGGTTCGCATCGCCGGCGACGGTCGCGATGACGCCGCCGGCGGCGAGCGTGCCGTAGCCGTCGAGCGCGGTGAACGTCGAAGCGTTCTGCGCGTGCGCGAGGCACGGCAGCAAGAGCAGGAGCGGCAGGATTCGGCGGCAATCGGCACGCATGGACGGCGGCAAGCTCGGAAAACGCGGCCGATACTGCCACGCCGATGCGGGGGTCGATGTGATGCGCTCGTTAGCGGCGCGGCCGGCGTGCGCGAAGCCGGTCACGTATCGCGTCGGCCTGCTAGCATGCCCGGCCGCCCGGCCCGGAATCGACGATGCCCGCAGGTCCACGCGCCACCGCCGCCGCGGCCCTGGTCTGGGCCGGCGCAGTCGCGTGCGTGGCGGGCCTGGTCGTGCAGCGCCTCTGGCTCGCGCTGACGTGGAACCGCTGCGTCGACGGCCTCGTGCTCGCGCTGGTTTCGTTCGGCCTTGCGGTACTGCTGCAACGCGCGCGCTCGATGCCGCTCGCGACCGCGCTCGCCTGCGTCTGGGCGTTCGCGCTCGCGTGGTTCGCGGGCGTGCTGCCGGTGCTCGCGGTCGCGCTGCTCGGCGTCGCCGCGTGCGCCCTCGGCGGCCTTCTGCTCGGCGACGACGATGACGCACTGCTCGCGCTGCCGGTCGGCCTGGTGCTGATCGGCGGGCTCGCCGGGTGGACGTTGCACTGGCCGATCCATCGCGCATGGGTCTACGTGCCGCTGCTCGCGGCGGCCTGCGTCCTGCGGCGCGGCGCGTTGCGCCGCGCGTTCGTCGCAGCACGCGCGGGCTGGCGGTCGGCGATCGCCGATTCGCCGCGACTCGCAGCGGTCGCCGTGCTGGCGCTCGGGCTCGCCTCGGTCGGCACCTGGCTGCCGACGATGCAGGCCGACGACCTCGCCTATCACCTTGGACTGCCGAGCCAGTTGCAGCGCTACGCGGCGTACGCGCCGGATCCGGCGCAGCAGATCTGGGCGCTCGCGCCCTGGCTCGGCGACGTGTTGCAGGCGATCGCGCAGGTGATCGCGCGACGGGAGGCGCGCGGCGCGCTCGATGCGCTGTGGCTGCTGCTCGTGGCCGGCACGGCCTGGCGGCTCGCGCGCCGCGTGGGGGCGGATGCCGCCGCGGCCTGGTTGGCGGTCGCGCTGTGCGCGAGCCTGCCGCTGCTGGCCGCCCTGCTCAGCAGCATGCACACCGAATTGCCGGCGACGGCGCTGCTGCTCGCGTGCGCACTCGCGATCGTCGACGCGCGCGGCGACCGCCTGCTGGCTGGCACGACGCTGTGCGCCGGTCTCGTCGCACTGAAATTCGGCAGTGCGGTGAGTGCGCTCGTGCTCGTCGCCTGGGCACTCGTGCATGCGCGCGGGCGCGTCGACTGGAAGCGCATGCCGGTCGCGCTCGCGTTGTTCGGCGTGCTGGCCGGTTCGAACTACGCGTACGCGTGGCAGGCCACCGGCAATCCGCTGTTCCCGTTGTTCAACCAGGTGTTCGCCTCGCCGCTGCTGCCGCCGGCGCAGCTCGCCGATCCGCGCTGGCACGCCGGCTTCGGCATCGGCCTGCCGTGGTCGATCACGTTCGACACCGATCGTTACCTCGAAGCGGCAGGCGGCGGCTTCGGCTTCGTGCTCGTCGCGCTCGGCGGCGCATGGCTGGTCGCACTCGCGCGCCGCGAGACGCGCGCGCTCGCGCTCGTCGCGAGCATCGTGCTGTTGCTGCCGCTGCTGCCGATGCAGTATGCGCGCTACGCGTTCCCGGGCCTGGTGCTGCTGCTGCCCGCGCTGGTCGTCGCCGTCGTGCGTTCGCTGGGTGCGCGCGGCGCGGCGTGCGTGCTGCTCGGGATCTGCGCGCTCGACTTCACGTTCCAGGCGAATGCGACCTGGCTGCTGCAGGTCAACACGTTGCGCAAGCTCACCGGCAACATGGACGGCGCCGGTGAAGCGTTCCGGCGCTACGCGCCCGAGCGCACGTTGATCGCCGAGCTGCGCCGGCGCGACGATGGCGATTCGATCGTGCTCGCGCTCGATCCGCAGGCGCCCTTCATCGCCGAGCTCGCCCGGCGCGGACGCAGCGTGTCGCACTATGCGCCGGCGCTCGAACGCGCGCGCATCGCGGCCGACGCCGACGCCTCCGGCGTCGGCTGGCGAACGCTGATCCGCGACGTCGACGCGCGCTGGCTGCTGTTGCGACCCGGGCACCTCGGCGACGCGCAGCGCGAGGCGCTCGGCGCGCTCCGTGCGCAGCGCGTGGCGGCCGCCGGCGCCGCCGAACTGTGGTCGGTCGAGCCCGCGCGGAGCGATCCGTGAGCCTGTTGCGGCAGGGACGTTCGTTCCTCGTCGTCGGCGTGCTGCAGTGGCTCGCCGACTGGAGCGTGATGTTCGTGCTGAGTCGCGCGGGCGTACCGGTCGCGGTCGCGAACATCGCCGGGCGCGTGGTCGGCGCGCTGCTCGGCTTCTGGCTCAACGGCAACTACACGTTCGCACGGGACGGCCGCCGCCCCGGCTGGCGCCAGCTCGGTCGCTACGTGTTGCTCTGGTGCGTGAACACCGTACTCAGCACAGCGGGCGTGTCGGCGATCGACGCGCTGTTCGGATTGCGCGGCGCGTGGCTCGGCAAGCCGCTCGTCGACGGCGCGCTCGCGCTCGGCAGCTTCCTCGCCTCACGCCACTGGGTCTACCGCTGAAAAAAACAAGAACGCCGGCTCGTGCCGGCGTTTGTTTTTCTGCCTCACTTGAACAGAGTGGCCATGGATGGCCACTCTGGAGCCGCGTAGAACGGGAAACCTTCAGGACTACCTGGCGTGCCGCCCCCTGCGATCCATGGACGGATCGCAAGGATCAATGCTTGAGGGAACGACGCAGCCGCTCGAGCGCCTGCAGCTGTGCCATCGCCTGCGCGAGCTGCGCCTGCGCCTGCGCGACTTCGAGCGCATCGGTGCGGTTCGCGAGCGCACGCTCCGCTTCGTCCTTCGCACCGCGCGCGGCGGCTTCGTCGAGATCCTTGGCGCGGATCGCGGTGTCGGCGAGCACGGTGACGACCTGCGGCTGCACTTCGAGGATGCCGCCCGAGACGTAGAAGAACTGCTCCTCGCCGTTCTCGAGCTGCACGCGCACCTGGCCCGGCTTGAGTCGCGTGATCAGCGGTGCGTGGCGCGGCGCGATGCCGAGTTCGCCCATTTCGCCGGTGGCGATGACCATCTGCGCCTGGCCGTGGAAGATCTCTTCCTCGGCGCTGACGATGTCGCAGCGGATTGTGGCCATGGTCTCTCTCACTTCGTTCGTTCGACGGGATTGGGGATTGGGGGATTCGGGATTCGGAAACCTGGGATCGGAAGCCTGTGCTGCCGAGTCCCCGATCCCGAATCGCGAATTCCGGAAAGCCGCTTACGCGGCCTTCTTTTCCATCGCCTTGGCCTTCTCGAAGGCCTCGTCGATGCCGCCGATCATGTAGAACGCCTGCTCCGGCAGGTGGTCGCACTCGCCGTCGCAGATCATCTTGAAGCCGCGAATGGTCTCCTTGAGCGTGACGTACTTGCCCGGGGCGCCCGTGAACACCTGCGCGACCGTGAACGGCTGCGAGAAGAAGCGCTCGATCTTGCGCGCGCGGTAGACCGTGTTGCGGTCGTCTTCGCTGAGCTCGTCCATGCCGAGGATCGCGATGATGTCCTTGAGTTCCTTGTAGCGCTGCAGCGTGCCCTGCACGCGGCGGGCGACGTCGTAGTGCTCCTGGCCGATCACCAGCGGATCGAGCTGGCGGCTCGTCGACGCGAGCGGATCCACCGCGGGGTAGATGCCGAGCGAGGCGATGTCGCGCGACAGCGCGACGGTCGAGTCGAGGTGGGCGAACGTCGTCGCCGGCGACGGGTCGGTGTAGTCGTCGGCCGGGACGTAGACGGCCTGGATCGAAGTGATCGAGCCGGTCTTGGTCGACGTGATGCGTTCCTGCAGCACGCCCATTTCCTCGGCGAGCGTCGGCTGGTAACCCACCGCCGACGGCATGCGGCCGAGCAGCGCCGACACTTCCGTGCCCGCGAGCGTGTAGCGGTAGATGTTGTCGACGAAGAACAGCACGTCGCGGCCCTTGCCCGAGGCGTCCTTCTCGTCGCGGAAGTATTCGGCCATGGTCAGGCCTGTCAGCGCGACGCGCAGGCGGTTGCCCGGCGGCTCGTTCATCTGGCCGTACACCATCGCGACCTTCGACTGCGTCTTGTCGTCGAGCTTGACGACGCCCGCGTCGATCATCTCGTGGTAGAAGTCGTTGCCTTCACGCGTGCGCTCGCCGACGCCCGCGAACACCGACAGGCCCGAGTGCTGGGTCGCGATGTTGTTGATCAGTTCGAGCATGTTGACGGTCTTGCCGACGCCGGCGCCGCCGAACAGGCCGACCTTGCCGCCCTTGGCGAACGGGCAGACGAGGTCGATGACCTTGATGCCGGTCTCGAGCAGGTCGCTCGCCGCGGCCTGCTCGTCGTACGACGGCGCCGCGCGATGGATTTCCCACTGCTCCTTCTCGCCGATCGCACCGGCCTCGTCGATCGGGTTGCCGAGCACGTCCATGATGCGGCCGAGCGTCGCCTTGCCGACCGGCACCTTGATGCCCGCGCCTGTGTTGGTCGCGACCAGGCCGCGCTTGAGGCCGTCGGTCGAACCGAGCGCGATCGTGCGCACGACGCCGTCGCCGAGCTGCTGCTGCACCTCGAGCGTGATCGGCGAGGCGGTGCCCTCGACCTTGAGCGCGTCGTACACCTTCGGCACGGACTCGCGCGGGAATTCGACGTCGACGACGGCGCCGATGATCTGTACGACTTTGCCCTGGCTCATGGAATTGCTCCGAGTGACTCTTTCAAAATGTGTCGGGGCGCCGCTGCGCGTCGCCGTAGTCCTGGATGGCAGCCGCGGTCACACCGCGGCAGCTCCCCCCACGATTTCACTGATTTCCTGCGTGATCGCCGCCTGGCGCGCCTTGTTGTAGACGAGCGTTAGCGAGCCGATCGCCTTGGTCGCGTTGTCGGACGCGCTCTTCATCGCGACCATGCGCGCGGCATGTTCGCTGGCGAGGTTCTCGAGCACCGACTGGTAGACCAGCGACTCGATGTAGCGCGTGAGCACGTGCTCGAGCACCGCCGCCGCGTCCGGTTCGTAGATGTAGTCCCACGCGTGCGCCGTCTCGAGTTCCGGCGACGGCGGCAGCGGCAGCAGCGTGTCGACCGTCGCCTTCTGCGTCATCGTGTTGACGAAGTCGTTGTAGGCGAGGTGCAGGCGATCGATGCGGCCTTCGGTGTAGGCGTCGAGCACGACCTTGATCACGCCGATCAGCTGCGCGATCTGCGGCTTCTCGCCGAGATGGGTGACCGAGCCGAGCATGTTGACCTTGAGGCGGCGGAAGAACTGCGTCGCCTTCTGGCCGATGCAGACCACGTCGACCTCGACGCCCTTGTCCTGCCAGCCGCGGATCTCGACCAGCAGCTTGCGGAACATGTTCGAGTTGAGGCCGCCGCACAGGCCGCGGTCGGTCGACACGACCACGTAGCCGACGCGCTTGACGTCCTTGCGCGCGACCAGGAACGGATGCTGGAACTCGACATTCGCGTGCGCGATGTGGCCGATGACCTGGCGCATCAGGCGCGCGTACGGGCGCGAGGCCTTCATGAGGTCCTGCGCCTTGCGGATCTTCGAGGCCGAGACCATCTCGAGTGCGCGCGTGACCTTGCGCGTGTTCGCGACGCTCTTGATCTTGGTTCGGATTTCTCTTGCGCCTGCCATTTCGTCTCTCGCTGTAGGGCGGACCTGGGTCCGCCGTCATCGCTCGCCAACGGTGGGCCGGGGCCCACCCTACGCGTTACCAGCTGCCGGTCTTCTTGAACTCTTCCAGGCCCTTCTTGAACGCGGCCTCGATGTCGTTGTTCCAGTCGCCGGTCTCGACGATCTTCTTCATGAGATCGCCGTAGTTGCCGTGGAAGTGCGCGTGCAGCGCGGCTTCGAACGGCAGCACCTTGTTCAGCGCCAGGTCGTCGAGGAAGCCCTTCTCCGCGGCGTACACCGACAGCGCGAGTTCGGCGATCGACAGCGGCGCGTACTGCTTCTGCTTCATCAGCTCGGTGACGCGCTGGCCGCGCTCGAGCTGCGCACGCGTCGCCGCGTCGAGGTCGGAGGCGAACTGCGCGAACGCGGCGAGTTCGCGGAACTGCGCCAGTGCGAGCTTCACGCCGCCCGACAGCTTCTTGACGATCTTGGTCTGCGCCGCGCCACCCACGCGCGACACCGAGATACCCGCGTTCACGGCCGGGCGGATGCCCGAGTTGAACAGGTCGGTCTCGAGGAAGATCTGGCCGTCGGTGATCGAGATCACGTTGGTCGGGACGAACGCGGACACGTCGCCCGCCTGCGTCTCGATGATCGGCAGCGCGGTGAGCGAACCGGTCTTGCCCTTGACGGCGCCGTTGGTGTGCTTCTCGACGTACTCCTCGTTGACGCGCGCGGCGCGCTCGAGCAGGCGGCTGTGCAGGTAGAACACGTCGCCCGGGTACGCTTCGCGGCCCGGCGGGCGCTTCAGCAGCAGCGAGATCTGGCGATACGCCCACGCCTGCTTGGTGAGGTCGTCGTAGATGATGAGCGCGTCTTCGCCGTTGTCGCGGAAGAACTCGCCCATCGCGCAGCCGGAGTACGGCGCGATGTACTGCATCGCGGCAGATTCGGACGCCGAGGCGACGACGATGATCGTGTGCTTGAGCGCGTCATGCTCCTCGAGCTTGCGCACGACGTTGGCGATCGACGACTGCTTCTGGCCGATCGCGACGTAGATGCATTTGATGCCCGAATTCTTCTGGTTGATGATCGCGTCGACGGCGAGCGCGGTCTTGCCGGTCTGGCGGTCGCCGATGATCAGTTCGCGCTGGCCGCGGCCGATCGGGATCATCGAGTCGACCGACTTGTAACCGGTCTGCACCGGCTGGTCGACGGACTTGCGCCAGATCACGCCCGGCGCGACCTTCTCGATCGGCGAGGTCTGCTTGGCGCTGATCGGGCCCTTGCCGTCGATCGGTTCGCCGAGCGCGTTGACGACGCGGCCGAGCAGCTCGCGGCCAACCGGCACTTCGAGGATGCGGCCGGTGGTCTTGGCGGTGTCGCCTTCGCGCAAGTGCTCGTAGTCGCCGAGCACGACCGCGCCGACCGAGTCGCGCTCGAGGTTGAGCGCGAGCGCGTAGGTGTTGCCCGGCAGCTCGACCATCTCGCCCGACATCACGTCGTTGAGGCCGTGGATGCGCACGATGCCGTCCGACACGCCGGTCAGCGTGCCTTCGTTGCGCGCTTCCGCGGACAGCTTGAACTTCTCGATGCGGCTCTTGATGAGCTCGCTGATTTCGGACGGATTGATCGTGGTAGCCATGGTCTGTGGTTCCTGCTCTCGTCGACGAGCGACGGTTCCAAGGGGTCAAAAGTCAAACGTCGCGGATCGTTCTCGATGCTGCCGCTTCGATCGATCGTCGACGTTTGACTTCCGACGTCGTTGCAAACGACGGCCTGCCGGTAGTGGCCGGCAGGCCGGATTTCCTTACTGCGCGAGCGCCTGTCCGAGGCGTGCGAGCCTGCCGCGCACGGAGCCGTCGATGACGACGTCGCCGGCGTCGATCACCGCGCCGCCGAGAACGTCGGCGTCGATCGACTGCTCGATCTCGATGTCGCGGCCGAAGCGGCGCTTGAGCGCGTCCTTCAGCTTGGCGGTCTCGTTCGCGTCGATCGGCGTCGCCGAGCGCACGTTCACCTTGAGCACGCGCTCGGCTTCCTGCTTGAGCTCCTCGAACAGCGCGTCGATCTCCGGCAGCACCGGCAGGCGGCGGTTCTCGGCGAGCAGGCGCACGAAGCCGGCGAACGGCGAATCGGCCGCTTCGCCTTCCGGCGTGACCAACGCGGCGAGGTCGGCCTGCGCGACGCGCGGGTCGCCGAACAGCGTGGCGATGCGCGGATCGGCGGCGACCTGCGCCGCGAACGCGAGCTTGCCGGCCCACGCGCCGAGGGCATTGTTCGCGCGCGCGAGCTCGAAGGCGGCGCGTGCGTACGGACGGGCGAAGGTGAGGGCGGTCGACATCGGTCAGATCTCGGTGACGAGCTGGTCGATCAGCGACTTGTGCGCGTTCGCGTCGATCTCGCGCTTGAGGATCTTCTCGGCGCCGGCGACCGCGAGCGCGGCGACCTTGCCACGCAGTTCCTCGCGAGCCTTGTGCGCCTGCGCCTCGATGTCGGCGGCCGCGATCGCCTTCTGCTTGGTCGCCTCGACGATCGCGTCCTGGCGTGCCTTGTCGACGATCTGCGTCGCCTGCTGATGCGCCTTGTCGACGATCTGCGCGGCTTCGGCGCGCGCCTTCCTGATCTCGTCGGCGACGCGCGCGTCGGCGTCGGCGAGCTCCTTGCGCGCCTTCTCCGCTTGCGACAAGCCTTCGGCGATCTTGTTCTGGCGCTCTTCGATCGCCGCGATGATGTGCGGCCAACCGAATTTCATGACCAGCAGGACGACCGCGAAGAACGCGAAGCCCTGGATGACCAGAGTGATGTTCGGAATCATGGAATGCTCCTGCGACACGGCGATCCGTGGATCGCCGTGCTGAACCTTCGGATTTCGGTGCTTACTTGACGCCGAGGTAACCGAGCAGCGGGTTGGCGAACAGCAGCAGCAGCGCGATCGCGACGCCGATGATCGGCACTGCATCGAGCAGGCCGGCGACGATGAACATCTTCGTCTGCAGCATCGGGGTCAGTTCCGGCTGGCGCGACGAGCCTTCGAGGAACTTGCCGCCGAGCAGCGCGAAGCCGATCGCGGTGCCGAGCGCGCCGAGGCCGATCAGGAGGCCTGCGGCGATGACGGTCATGCTGAGCAGATTGCCGACCTGGGCGATGTTTTCCATGGTTGTCTCCGGGTTTCTCTAGGTGAAGTGGAAATCGACTGAAACGTTCTGTGTAACCAGCTTTTCGGTGAAGAGTGCGGCCATGGACGGCCGCTCTTCGTTTTCGCGATCAGGGACGATCGCACAAGTCAGTGGTGCTCGGCGGCCATGCTGAGGTACACGATCGTGAGCGTCATGAAGATGAACGCCTGCAGCGTGATGATCAGGATGTGGAACGCGGTCCAGGCGAAGCCCGCGATGAACTGGCCCGCGCCGAGCAGATACGTCGAGAAGTGCGCGAGTCCCGCGCCGAGCGTCATCACCGCGATCAGGATGAAGATCAGCTCGCCCGCGTACATGTTGCCGAACAGTCGCAGGCTCAGCGAAACCGGGCGTACGCACTCTTCGATGATGCGCAACAACAGGTTGGCCGGGAACGCGTACTTGCCGAACGGCGCGGTGAACCATTCCCCGAAGAACCCGCCGAGACCCTTGTGCTTGATGCCGACGTACTGGATCAGCAGGAACACGGTCAACGCCATGCCGAGCGTCGTGTTGAAGTCGGCGGTCGGCACGACGCGCAGGAACGCATGCTCGGCGTCGTGTCCGGTGGCGACGTAACCGGTCTTCCACAGCCACGGCAGGAAGTCGACCGGGATCATGTCCATGAAGTTCATCATGAACACGAGGCAGAAGATCGTGATCGACAGCGGCGCGATGATCTTGCTCTTGCCGTGGAAGGTTTCCTTGACCATCTGGTCGACGAACAGCACGACCATCTCGATCGCGCACTGCAGCTTGCCCGGCACGCCCGCCGTCGCCTTGCGCGAGACGCGCAGGAACAGGAACAGGAACAGCAGGCCGGTCACGAGAGTGAAGAACAACGTGTCGATGTTGATCTTCATGAACACGCCGTCGCCGATGCTCCACTGCAGGTGATGCAGGTGGTGCTGGATGTAGCCGGTCATGTTGACCGATTCGGCGGCTTCTTCGGTGGCCATCGTTCTACCTGGTTGCGATGAGGGCGATCCAAAACGCGAACTGCGCGGCCAGCACGCCGGCGATGAGGCCGGCGAACGGCAGCTTCCACACGGCTATCGCGAGATACAGCGTCGCGCACAGCCAGAACCACTTCAGCGCCTCCGCCGCCCAGGCGGAGCGCAGGACACTGCGCGGCGGCGCGATGCCGCGGCCGAACAGGCGCAGTGCGAACAAAACATTGCCCGCGGAGATGATGGTGCCGCCCGCCAGGGCTGCGAGACCCGAGCGCCAGCCGAAACCCACGACCACCGCCAGCGATACCGCGAGGGTTGCGCCGAACTGCAGGAGCGCCGTGCGAGCCGCCACGTGCCAGCCGTGGGCGATGGAATTGCGCACAGGGAGCTCCCGCCGGTGGAGGATCGTCGCGGCGCGCGTTCCCGGCGCGCTCCACCTCTCCAAAAGGCCGCGCAGTTTATCAAGCGGCGCGCATACGCCGCAATCTAGAAAAGGAGTGTGGACACGTCGCTTGGCGGCGCCATCCGCGCGGGCCGCCGAGCCTGCGTGGCCGTCGCGGGCGTCCAGCGGAACGCCTCCCGGCGGTCGCATCCCGGCCGCAAGCGCTTGTTTTTGCTGGAGGGTGGCGATGCTCATCGTGCGTACCGCGCTGCCTCGGCGGGTCGCCTGACCCGAAGCGCCTGGCCGGGCCTCGATGCTCTCGTGCGCAATATCGGGGCGGGCGTCGCCGCGATCAGCGTGGCGCGACATCTTGTCGCAGCGCGCGGGGCGCTTCCGGGGCCGCGAATCCAGGGCGGAACGCAGGTCGCGCGCAAAAAAGAAAGGCCGGGAGAGAGCCCGGCCTTTCGAGGTCGACGCCGCGCCAAGGGGAGTAGCGGCGGCGTCTTCTGGGGACTTGCCCGATCAGACGGCCTTCTTGGCTGCCTTGACCGTCTTGTTCAACGTGTCGGTGACCGTCTCGTTGACCGAGTCGAACGAGGTCTTGGCCAGCGAACCGATCGCTTCCGAGGTCTTCAGCGAAACGCCGAGGACTTCCTGGCTGTTCGCGTAGAGCTTCTCGGCGCTTTCCTTCGCGAGCTGGACGCCCTTGGCCGAAATCGCCTTGGCGGCTTCGAAGTCGCGCACTTCGGCGGCTTCGGTCCAGAACTCGACCGACGCCTTCACGCGGTCTTCGAAGGTCTTGAGGTTCAGCTCGGTGATGCGCTCGAAACCGGCCAGGGCGAGGCCCTGCGCCTTCACGAAGGCATCGGCGTAGCTCTTGCCGAGCGCAAGGGACTGCGTGTTGATCTGCTCGAACATGTTCGATACCTCTGCAGGTGATGGGGGAGTGTTGAACGGCATCCTAGCAGGCTCTTTGTTGCGATGCAACATGTTTGGCTGAACGAAGACCGCCGCGCCGAGGGATGTTCGGCTCGCTTTCTTTCATTTCAATGAATTACAGGTTTCCGGTCGCTTTTGCGGCGATGCGGGATAATCAGTCGCTTCCGCGGTACTCGCAGGCGGTCGTGCAGGTTTCGTTGACGACCACCTTCGACAGCAGCGGCAGCCGCGGCGCGAGCCGCTGCCAGACCCAGCGCGCGAGCTGCTCGCTGGTCGGGTTCTCGAGGCCGGGCACCTCGTTGAGGTAGTGGTGGTCGAGCTGCTCGAACAGCGGCGCGAACGCCGCCTTGAGATCGGCGTAGTCCATGACCCAGCCGAGGTCAGGATCGAGCGGCCCGCTCACGTGGATCGCGATCGCGAACGAGTGGCCGTGCAGGCGGCTGCACTTGTGCCCGGCCGGTACGTTCGGCAGGCGATGCGCGGCTTCGATGCGGAAGGTCTTGGAGATTTCCATGGCGCAAGTCTAGCAAGCCGCGTCGCCGGCCCCGTGCGGGACCGCAGCCGGAGCGCCGCTCGTGCCGACGGCGCAGCCCGCGCGCGGCGCGGCCATGCCGTTTGGCACGTATCAACCCCCAAGGGCTTCCGACAAGATCGACCGACGCGCGTGTGCGGCGAACGAACCCGGAGGAGACAGATGGAAAGGCGCAATTTCCTCAAGATGACCGGCATCGGTCTTGGCAGCCTGCTGCTGCCGGCGATGCACGGCCGCGTGATCGCGGCCGAAGCCCTGCTCAGCAAGCTCGACGTCGCGACGAAGAAGAAGTTCGCCGACATCGCGCTCAACGCGGCGAAGTCGGGCGGCGCGAGCTACTGCGACGTGCGCATCGGCCGCTACCTGCGCCAGTTCGTCATCACGCGCGAAGACAAGGTGCAGAACGTCGTCAACACCGAATCGAGCGGCATCGGCATCCGCGTCATCGCCAACGGCACCTGGGGCTTCGCCGCGACCAGCGACATGAGCCCCGACGCGATCGCCAGGGCGGCGAAGGAAGCCGTCGCGATCGCCAAGGCGAACTCGAAGATCCAGGCCAAGCCGGTCGAGCTCGCGCCGGTGAAGGGCGTCGGCGAGGTCAGCTGGACCACGCCGATCGTCAAGAACTCGATGGAAGTGCCGATCAAGGACAAGGTCGACCTGCTGCTCGGCGTCAACGCCGCCGCGATGCAGGCCGGCGCGAGCTTCATCAACTCGATCCTGTTCCTGGTCAACGAGCAGAAGTACTTCGCCTCGACCGATGGCTCCTACATCGACCAGGACGTGCACCGCATCTGGGCGCCGATGCAGGTCACCGCGGTCGACCAGAAGACCGGCAAGTTCCGCATCCGCGCCGGCCTGTCGGCGCCGCGCGGCATGGGCTTCGAGTACCTCGACGGCAACAAGGCCGACAAGGTCGAGCTGCCCGGCGGCGCGATCGTCTACGGCAACTCCTACGACATGAAGGAAGACGCGATCGCCGCGGCGAAGCAGGCGAAGGAGAAGCTCACCGCGCAGTCGGTGAAGCCGGGCAAGTACGACCTCATGCTCGATCCGTCGCACCTGTGGCTGACGATCCACGAATCGGTCGGCCATCCGCTCGAACTCGACCGCGTGCTCGGCTACGAGGCGAACTATGCCGGCACGAGCTTCGCGACGCTCGACAAGTGGCGCGACAAGTTCAAGTACGGCAGCGACAAGGTCACGATCTTCGCCGACAAGGTGCAGAAGGGCACGCTCGGCGCGGTCGGCTACGACGACGAAGGCGTCAAGACGCAGCGCTGGGACCTCATCAAGGACGGCACGCTGGTCAACTACCAGGTGATCCGCGACCAGGCGCACATCCTCGGCCTGAAGGAATCGCAGGGCTGCTGCTACGCCGACTCGTGGTCGAGCGTGCAGTTCCAGCGCATGGCGAACGTCTCGCTCGCCCCGGGCAAGGAAGCGATGTCCCCGGCCGACATGATCAAGGGCATCGAGAACGGCATCTACATCATCGGCGACGGTTCGTTCTCGATCGACCAGCAGCGCTACAACGCGCAGTTCGGCGGCCAGCTGTTCTACGAGATCAAGAACGGCAAGGTCACCCAGCCGCTCGAGGACGTCGCGTACCAGATCCGCACCCCCGAATTCTGGAATTCGTGCGCCGCCGTCTGCGACGAGAAGGACTTCCGCTTCGGCGGTTCGTTCTTCGACGGCAAGGGCCAGCCGGGCCAGGTCTCCGCCGTCTCGCACGGCTCCAGCACCGCGCGCTTCAACGGCGCCAACGTCATCAACACGGCGCGCAGCCTCGGCTGAGCGAAGCGGAGAACACAGCGATGAGCATCTACACCGAAGAACAGGCCAAGGCGATCCTCGACAAGGCGATCAAGGCGTCGAAGGCGGACCAGTGCAGCGCCACGCTCAACGGCGGCTTCAACGGCAACATCCGCTACGCGCTCAACAGCGTGTCGACCAGCGGCCGCGTCAGCGACTGCGACCTCGCCGTCGAAGTCGCGTTCGGCAAGCGCGTCGGCACCGCGACCATCAACAGCTTCGACGACGCCTCGATCGAGGCGGTCGTGCGGCGCGCCGAGGAACTCGCGCGCCTCGCGCCGGAGAACCCCGAGTTCGTGCCGGCGATCGACAAGCAAGCGTACAAGGCGAGCGGCACCTTCTCCGAGAAGACGGCCGCGATCACGCCGGAATACCGCGCCGGCGTCGCCGCCGCGTGCATCGAGCCGTGCCGCAAGGACAAGCTCGTCGCGGCGGGCTTCTTCACCGACAGCCAGGCGTTCTCGGCGATCGCCAACAGCAAGGGCAACTTCGGTTACCAGAAGACCAGCGGCGTCGACTTCACCTGCACCGTGCGCACCGAGGACGGACACGGTTCGGGCTGGGTCGCGCGCAACCTCGGTGACGTCACCAAGTTCGACGCGAAGAGCGAGATCCAGACCGCGATCCGCAAGGCGAAGGGTTCGGTCGACGCGAAGGCGCTCGAGCCGGGCAAGTACACCGTGATCATGGAGCCGGCCGCCAGCGCGGGCCTCATCTCCTTCATGATGTTCGGCTTCGATGCGCGCCAGTCCGACGAGGGCCGCAGCTTCCTGTCGAAGAAGGGCGGCGGCAACAAGCTCGGCGAGAAGCTGTTCGACGAGCGCGTGACGATGTACGCCGATCCTTGGGACGAGCAGTCCGCGGTGCTGCCGTGGGACAACGACGGCCTCGCGCGCGAGCGCACGCCGATCGTCACCAACGGCAAGGTCGAATACCTGCAGTATTCGCGCTACTGGGCGCAGAAGCAGGGCAAGAAGGCGATCGGCCAGCCGGGCAACCTCATCATGGTCGGCGGCGACAAGTCGACGATGGACCTGGTCAAGGGCACCAAGAAGGGCGTGCTCGTCACGCGCACCTGGTACATCCGCCTGGTCGATCCGCAGACCGTGCTGCTCACCGGCCTGACCCGCGACGGCACGTTCTACATCGAAGACGGCGAGATCAAGTACCCGATCAAGAACTTCCGCTTCAACGAGTCGCCGGCGATCATGCTCAACAACATCGAGGAGATCGGCAAACCGGTGCGCGTCGCCGACGACGAGTCGCCGTTCGTGATGATGATCCCGCCGCTGAAGATCCGCGACTTCACCTTCAGCTCGCTGTCCGACGCGGTCTGATCGCGGCTTCCGGTCTTCCCGCGCGGGAAGGCCGGAACCGCTGCCCGCGCGCCGCGCCCGACGATGACCCGCGCCGAATTCCTCCGCCTGATGTTCGCCGGCGGCGCGGCCGCGCTGCTCGCGCCGACCGTGCGCCGCGCGCGTGCGGACGACGCGGCGTACGACTTCTGGTTCACGCGCCTCATGTACGAGTCGGGCGACTGGGACGTCGACGCGCGCATGCCTTCGAACCTGCTCGACGCGCTGATCCAGTACACGACCCTGCGCGTCGATCCGCGCGAGCGCGTGCTGCCGCTCGCCGACGCGCGCATGCTGACCCAGCCGTTCTGCTACCTCGCGGGGCACAAGCTGGTCGAATTCAACCCGGACGAGCGGCGCAACTTCGAACGCTACGTGCGTGCCGGCGGTTTCGTCCTCGTCGACGACTGCAACCACGACGTCGACGGCCTGTTCGCGAAGTCGTTCGAGCAGGAGATGGCGACGATCTTCGGTGCCGACGCGCTGAAGAAGCTGCCGAAGGCGCATCCGCTGTTCACGAGCTTCTTCCGCTTCGACGGCCCGCCGAACACCGCGTTCGAGCTCAACGGCTGGGGCGACGATCTCGTGCACGAGTACCTCAGGGGCATCGAGGTCGACGGCCGCCTCGGCGTGCTCTACAGCAACAAGGACTACGGCTGCGAGTGGGACTACGACTGGCGCAACAAGCGTTTCCTCGCCGAGGACAACACGAAGTTCGCGGTCAACATCGTCGTCTACGCGCTGACTGCATGAATGTTCCAAGGCCCGAAGATTGAAACAGGAAGGACACGAAGAAGAGAGCAATACGCCGAAAACCTGAGAAACGGCACACGGAGCACGCGAGAAAGGATCTTTGATCGAGGACGCTCCCGCTTCTCCGCGCGCTCCGCGTTTCGATCCTCCATCTCGCTTCTCCTTCACGTCCTGCGTGCCCTTCGTGTTTCAAGCTCCGCTTTCCCAACCTCACGAATACCCGAGTGCCCCGCATGACCGACGAACAGTCCATCCAGCAGCAACTCGGCAAGCTCGCCGGGCTCCGCGACGCGATCGCGCAGGTGATCGTCGGCCAGGCCGGGGTCGTCGAACAGTTGCTGATCGGCCTGCTCGCGGGCGGGCACTGCCTGATCGAAGGCGTGCCGGGGCTCGGCAAGACACTGCTCGTGCGATCGCTCGGCGAAGCGCTCGCGCTCGACTTCCGTCGCGTGCAGTTCACCCCGGACCTCATGCCGAGCGACATCGTCGGCACCGAAATCCTCGAGGAGGACCACGGCACCGGCAAACGCTACTTCAAGTTCCAGCGGGGCCCGGTGTTCACCCACCTGCTGCTCGCCGACGAACTCAACCGCACGCCACCGAAGACGCAGTCCGCGCTGCTCGAGGCGATGCAGGAACGCACGATCAGCTACGCCGGTACGACGCACCGCCTGCCGCAGCCGTTCTTCGTGCTCGCGACGCAGAATCCGCTCGAGCAGGCCGGCACCTATCCGCTGCCGGAGGCGCAGCTCGACCGCTTCCTGCTGCACGTGCGCGTCGACTATCCGGACGAAGCGGAGGAACGCGCGATCCTCGCGCAGACGACTGGCAGCGCGAGTGCGCGCATCGCGCCGGTGATGCACGGCGAGGACGTGATCAGGCTGCAGGCGCTCACGCGCGAGGTGCACGTCGGCGACGACCTGCTCGCCTGGATCACGCGCCTCGTGCGCGCGTCGCGCCCGCAGGGCAGCCCGGTCGCCGAAGTGCGTGAATGGGTGCGCTGGGGCGCGGGACCGCGCGCGGGGCAGTCGCTCGTGCTCGCGGCGAAGGCGCGCGCGCTCATCCACGGCCGCCTCGCGGCGACGCGCGAGGACGTCAAGGCGCTCGCAGCACCCGTGTTGCGCCACCGCCTGCTGCTTTCGTTCGCCGCGGAAGCGGAGCAGCGCAGCAGCGACGACGTCGTCACCGCGCTGCTGCGCGCGCTGCCCGCGCCGAACTGAGCGCGCGATGATGATGAGCGGCGGAGCGGAAGGCGGCGTACGCACGTTGCTGCGCGTCGAAGGCGCGTGCGTGCTGTTCGCCGCGGCGTGGCTGTACGCGCAATCCGGCTACGGCTGGGGCCTGTTCGCACTGTGCTTCCTCGCGCCGGATATCGCCTTCCTCGGCTACCTCGCCGGGCCGCGCGTCGGCGCCGCTTGCTACAACGCGACACACGCCTACGTCGGCCCGGTCGCGTGCTTCGTCGCCGGCCAGCTGATCGCGCAGCCCGCGCTGTTCGTCGCCGGACTGGTCTGGAGTGCGCACGTCGGCTTCGATCGCGCGCTCGGCTACGGCCTCAAGTACGCGAGCAGCTTCGGTGATACTCATCTCGGCTTTCCAGCACATTGGGATCCTAAGCTTAGAATTCCACGTGGACAAGTTGTCGCGGCCGCTTCTATAGTGTCACCTAAATACTAGTGACTCCAGCGTAACTGGACTGGCCACAGTTAGGCCGCAAATGTAATCACACTGGCTCACCTTCGGGTGGGCCTTTCTGCGTTCGCGAGTGGACCCGATAAGCTCATGGAGCGGCGTAACCGTCGCACAGGAAGGACAGAGAAAGCGCGGATCTGGGAAGTGACGGACAGAACGGTCAGGACCTGGATTGGGGAGGCGGTTGCCGCCGCTGCTGCTGACGGTGTGACGTTCTCTGTTCCGGTCACACCACATACGTTCCGCCATTCCTATGCGATGCACATGCTGTATGCCGGTATACCGCTGAAAGTTCTGCAAAGCCTGATGGGACATAAGTCCATCAGTTCAACGGAAGTCTACACGAAGGTTTTTGCGCTGGATGTGGCTGCCCGGCACCGGGTGCAGTTTGCGATGCCGGAGTCTGATGCGGTTGCGATGCTGAAACAATTATCCTGAGAATAAATGCCTTGGCCTTTATATGGAAATGTGGAACTGAGTGGATATGCTGTTTTTGTCTGTTAAACAGAGAAGCTGGCTGTTATCCACTGAGAAGCGAACGAAACAGTCGGGAAAATCTCCCATTATCGTAGAGATCCGCATTATTAATCTCAGGAGCCTGTGTAGCGTTTATAGGAAGTAGTGTTCTGTCATGATGCCTGCAAGCGGTAACGAAAACGATTTGAATATGCCTTCAGGAACAATAGAAATCTTCGTGCGGTGTTACGTTGAAGTGGAGCGGATTATGTCAGCAATGGACAGAACAACCTAATGAACACAGAACCATGATGTGGTCTGTCCTTTTACAGCCAGTAGTGCTCGCCGCAGTCGAGCGACAGGGCGAAGCCCTCGGCTGGTTGCCCTCGCCGCTGGGCTGGCGGCCGTCTATGGCCCTGCAAACGCGCCAGAAACGCCGTCGAAGCCGTGTGCGAGACACCGCGGCCGGCCGCCGGCGTTGTGGATACCTCGCGGAAAACTTGGCCCTCACTGACAGATGAGGGGCGGACGTTGACACTTGAGGGGCCGACTCACCCGGCGCGGCGTTGACAGATGAGGGGCAGGCTCGATTTCGGCCGGCGACGTGGAGCTGGCCAGCCTCGCAAATCGGCGAAAACGCCTGATTTTACGCGAGTTTCCCACAGATGATGTGGACAAGCCTGGGGATAAGTGCCCTGCGGTATTGACACTTGAGGGGCGCGACTACTGACAGATGAGGGGCGCGATCCTTGACACTTGAGGGGCAGAGTGCTGACAGATGAGGGGCGCACCTATTGACATTTGAGGGGCTGTCCACAGGCAGAAAATCCAGCATTTGCAAGGGTTTCCGCCCGTTTTTCGGCCACCGCTAACCTGTCTTTTAACCTGCTTTTAAACCAATATTTATAAACCTTGTTTTTAACCAGGGCTGCGCCCTGTGCGCGTGACCGCGCACGCCGAAGGGGGGTGCCCCCCCTTCTCGAACCCTCCCGGTCGAGTGAGCGAGGAAGCACCAGGGAACAGCACTTATATATTCTGCTTACACACGATGCCTGAAAAAACTTCCCTTGGGGTTATCCACTTATCCACGGGGATATTTTTATAATTATTTTTTTTATAGTTTTTAGATCTTCTTTTTTAGAGCGCCTTGTAGGCCTTTATCCATGCTGGTTCTAGAGAAGGTGTTGTGACAAATTGCCCTTTCAGTGTGACAAATCACCCTCAAATGACAGTCCTGTCTGTGACAAATTGCCCTTAACCCTGTGACAAATTGCCCTCAGAAGAAGCTGTTTTTTCACAAAGTTATCCCTGCTTATTGACTCTTTTTTATTTAGTGTGACAATCTAAAAACTTGTCACACTTCACATGGATCTGTCATGGCGGAAACAGCGGTTATCAATCACAAGAAACGTAAAAATAGCCCGCGAATCGTCCAGTCAAACGACCTCACTGAGGCGGCATATAGTCTCTCCCGGGATCAAAAACGTATGCTGTATCTGTTCGTTGACCAGATCAGAAAATCTGATGGCACCCTACAGGAACATGACGGTATCTGCGAGATCCATGTTGCTAAATATGCTGAAATATTCGGATTGACCTCTGCGGAAGCCAGTAAGGATATACGGCAGGCATTGAAGAGTTTCGCGGGGAAGGAAGTGGTTTTTTATCGCCCTGAAGAGGATGCCGGCGATGAAAAAGGCTATGAATCTTTTCCTTGGTTTATCAAACGTGCGCACAGTCCATCCAGAGGGCTTTACAGTGTACATATCAACCCATATCTCATTCCCTTCTTTATCGGGTTACAGAACCGGTTTACGCAGTTTCGGCTTAGTGAAACAAAAGAAATCACCAATCCGTATGCCATGCGTTTATACGAATCCCTGTGTCAGTATCGTAAGCCGGATGGCTCAGGCATCGTCTCTCTGAAAATCGACTGGATCATAGAGCGTTACCAGCTGCCTCAAAGTTACCAGCGTATGCCTGACTTCCGCCGCCGCTTCCTGCAGGTCTGTGTTAATGAGATCAACAGCAGAACTCCAATGCGCCTCTCATACATTGAGAAAAAGAAAGGCCGCCAGACGACTCATATCGTATTTTCCTTCCGCGATATCACTTCCATGACGACAGGATAGTCTGAGGGTTATCTGTCACAGATTTGAGGGTGGTTCGTCACATTTGTTCTGACCTACTGAGGGTAATTTGTCACAGTTTTGCTGTTTCCTTCAGCCTGCATGGATTTTCTCATACTTTTTGAACTGTAATTTTTAAGGAAGCCAAATTTGAGGGCAGTTTGTCACAGTTGATTTCCTTCTCTTTCCCTTCGTCATGTGACTTGATATCGGGGGTTAGTTCGTCATCATTGATGAGGGTTGATTATCACAGTTTATTACTCTGAATTGGCTATCCGCGTGTGTACCTCTACCTGGAGTTTTTCCCACGGTGGATATTTCTTCTTGCGCTGAGCGTAAGAGCTATCTGACAGAACAGTTCTTCTTTGCTTCCTCGCCAGTTCGCTCGCTATGCTCGGTTACACGGCTGCGGCGAGCGCTAGTGATAATAAGTGACTGAGGTATGTGCTCTTCTTATCTCCTTTTGTAGTGTTGCTCTTATTTTAAACAACTTTGCGGTTTTTTGATGACTTTGCGATTTTGTTGTTGCTTTGCAGTAAATTGCAAGATTTAATAAAAAAACGCAAAGCAATGATTAAAGGATGTTCAGAATGAAACTCATGGAAACACTTAACCAGTGCATAAACGCTGGTCATGAAATGACGAAGGCTATCGCCATTGCACAGTTTAATGATGACAGCCCGGAAGCGAGGAAAATAACCCGGCGCTGGAGAATAGGTGAAGCAGCGGATTTAGTTGGGGTTTCTTCTCAGGCTATCAGAGATGCCGAGAAAGCAGGGCGACTACCGCACCCGGATATGGAAATTCGAGGACGGGTTGAGCAACGTGTTGGTTATACAATTGAACAAATTAATCATATGCGTGATGTGTTTGGTACGCGATTGCGACGTGCTGAAGACGTATTTCCACCGGTGATCGGGGTTGCTGCCCATAAAGGAGGCGTTTACAAAACCTCAGTTTCTGTTCATCTTGCTCAGGATCTGGCTCTGAAGGGGCTACGTGTTTTGCTCGTGGAAGGTAACGACCCCCAGGGAACAGCCTCAATGTATCACGGATGGGTACCAGATCTTCATATTCATGCAGAAGACACTCTCCTGCCTTTCTATCTTGGGGAAAAGGACGATGTCACTTATGCAATAAAGCCCACTTGCTGGCCGGGGCTTGACATTATTCCTTCCTGTCTGGCTCTGCACCGTATTGAAACTGAGTTAATGGGCAAATTTGATGAAGGTAAACTGCCCACCGATCCACACCTGATGCTCCGACTGGCCATTGAAACTGTTGCTCATGACTATGATGTCATAGTTATTGACAGCGCGCCTAACCTGGGTATCGGCACGATTAATGTCGTATGTGCTGCTGATGTGCTGATTGTTCCCACGCCTGCTGAGTTGTTTGACTACACCTCCGCACTGCAGTTTTTCGATATGCTTCGTGATCTGCTCAAGAACGTTGATCTTAAAGGGTTCGAGCCTGATGTACGTATTTTGCTTACCAAATACAGCAATAGTAATGGCTCTCAGTCCCCGTGGATGGAGGAGCAAATTCGGGATGCCTGGGGAAGCATGGTTCTAAAAAATGTTGTACGTGAAACGGATGAAGTTGGTAAAGGTCAGATCCGGATGAGAACTGTTTTTGAACAGGCCATTGATCAACGCTCTTCAACTGGTGCCTGGAGAAATGCTCTTTCTATTTGGGAACCTGTCTGCAATGAAATTTTCGATCGTCTGATTAAACCACGCTGGGAGATTAGATAATGAAGCGTGCGCCTGTTATTCCAAAACATACGCTCAATACTCAACCGGTTGAAGATACTTCGTTATCGACACCAGCTGCCCCGATGGTGGATTCGTTAATTGCGCGCGTAGGAGTAATGGCTCGCGGTAATGCCATTACTTTGCCTGTATGTGGTCGGGATGTGAAGTTTACTCTTGAAGTGCTCCGGGGTGATAGTGTTGAGAAGACCTCTCGGGTATGGTCAGGTAATGAACGTGACCAGGAGCTGCTTACTGAGGACGCACTGGATGATCTCATCCCTTCTTTTCTACTGACTGGTCAACAGACACCGGCGTTCGGTCGAAGAGTATCTGGTGTCATAGAAATTGCCGATGGGAGTCGCCGTCGTAAAGCTGCTGCACTTACCGAAAGTGATTATCGTGTTCTGGTTGGCGAGCTGGATGATGAGCAGATGGCTGCATTATCCAGATTGGGTAACGATTATCGCCCAACAAGTGCTTATGAACGTGGTCAGCGTTATGCAAGCCGATTGCAGAATGAATTTGCTGGAAATATTTCTGCGCTGGCTGATGCGGAAAATATTTCACGTAAGATTATTACCCGCTGTATCAACACCGCCAAATTGCCTAAATCAGTTGTTGCTCTTTTTTCTCACCCCGGTGAACTATCTGCCCGGTCAGGTGATGCACTTCAAAAAGCCTTTACAGATAAAGAGGAATTACTTAAGCAGCAGGCATCTAACCTTCATGAGCAGAAAAAAGCTGGGGTGATATTTGAAGCTGAAGAAGTTATCACTCTTTTAACTTCTGTGCTTAAAACGTCATCTGCATCAAGAACTAGTTTAAGCTCACGACATCAGTTTGCTCCTGGAGCGACAGTATTGTATAAGGGCGATAAAATGGTGCTTAACCTGGACAGGTCTCGTGTTCCAACTGAGTGTATAGAGAAAATTGAGGCCATTCTTAAGGAACTTGAAAAGCCAGCACCCTGATGCGACCACGTTTTAGTCTACGTTTATCTGTCTTTACTTAATGTCCTTTGTTACAGGCCAGAAAGCATAACTGGCCTGAATATTCTCTCTCGGCCGCCGCCGCCTTTTCCTCAATCGCTCTTCGTTCGTCTGGAAGGCAGTACACCTTGATAGGTGGGCTGCCCTTCCTGGTTGGCTTGGTTTCATCAGCCATCCGCTTGCCCTCATCTGTTACGCCGGCGGTAGCCGGCCAGCCTCGCAGAGCAGGATTCCCGTTGAGCACCGCCAGGTGCGAATAAGGGACAGTGAAGAAGGAACACCCGCTCGCGGGTGGGCCTACTTCACCTATCCTGCCCGGCTGACGCCGTTGGATACACCAAGGAAAGTCTACACGAACCCTTTGGCAAAATCCTGTATATCGTGCGAAAAAGGATGGATATACCGAAAAAATCGCTATAATGACCCCGAAGCAGGGTTATGCAGCGGAAAAGATCCGTCGACCTGCAGCTCACGGTAACTGATGCCGTATTTGCAGTACCAGCGTACGGCCCACAGAATGATGTCACGCTGAAAATGCCGGCCTTTGAATGGGTTCATGTGCAGCTCCATCAGCAAAAGGGGATGATAAGTTTATCACCACCGACTATTTGCAACAGTGCCGTTGATCGTGCTATGATCGACTGATGTCATCAGCGGTGGAGTGCAATGTCGTGCAATACGAATGGCGAAAAGCCGAGCTCATCGGTCAGCTTCTCAACCTTGGGGTTACCCCCGGCGGTGTGCTGCTGGTCCACAGCTCCTTCCGTAGCGTCCGGCCCCTCGAAGATGGGCCACTTGGACTGATCGAGGCCCTGCGTGCTGCGCTGGGTCCGGGAGGGACGCTCGTCATGCCCTCGTGGTCAGGTCTGGACGACGAGCCGTTCGATCCTGCCACGTCGCCCGTTACACCGGACCTTGGAGTTGTCTCTGACACATTCTGGCGCCTGCCAAATGTAAAGCGCAGCGCCCATCCATTTGCCTTTGCGGCAGCGGGGCCACAGGCAGAGCAGATCATCTCTGATCCATTGCCCCTGCCACCTCACTCGCCTGCAAGCCCGGTCGCCCGTGTCCATGAACTCGATGGGCAGGTACTTCTCCTCGGCGTGGGACACGATGCCAACACGACGCTGCATCTTGCCGAGTTGATGGCAAAGGTTCCCTATGGGGTGCCGAGACACTGCACCATTCTTCAGGATGGCAAGTTGGTACGCGTCGATTATCTCGAGAATGACCACTGCTGTGAGCGCTTTGCCTTGGCGGACAGGTGGCTCAAGGAGAAGAGCCTTCAGAAGGAAGGTCCAGTCGGTCATGCCTTTGCTCGGTTGATCCGCTCCCGCGACATTGTGGCGACAGCCCTGGGTCAACTGGGCCGAGATCCGTTGATCTTCCTGCATCCGCCAGAGGCGGGATGCGAAGAATGCGATGCCGCTCGCCAGTGGCTGAGCTCATGAGCGGAGAACGAGATGACGTTGGAGGGGCAAGGTCGCGCTGATTGCTGGGGCAACACGTGGAGCGGATCGGGGATTGTCTTTCTTCAGCTCGCTGATGATATGCTGACGCTCAATGCCGTTTGGCCTCCGACTAACGAAAATCCCGCATTTGGACGGCTGATCCGATTGGCACGGCGGACGGCGAATGGCGGAGCAGACGCTCGTCCGGGGGCAATGAGATATGAAAAAGCCTGAACTCACCGCGACGTCCCGAAGGCGTGGCGCGGCTTCCCCGTGCCGGAGCAATCGCCCTGGGTGGGTTACACGACGCCCCTCTATGGCCCGTACTGACGGACACACCGAAGCCCCGGCGGCAACCCTCAGCGGATGCCCCGGGGCTTCACGTTTTCCCAGGTCAGAAGCGGTTTTCGGGAGTAGTGCCCCAACTGGGGTAACCTTTGAGTTCTCTCAGTTGGGGGCGTAGGGTCGCCGACATGACACAAGGGGTTGTGACCGGGGTGGACACGTACGCGGGTGCTTACGACCGTCAGTCGCGCGAGCGCGAGAATTCGAGCGCAGCAAGCCCAGCGACACAGCGTAGCGCCAACGAAGACAAGGCGGCCGACCTTCAGCGCGAAGTCGAGCGCGACGGGGGCCGGTTCAGGTTCGTCGGGCATTTCAGCGAAGCGCCGGGCACGTCGGCGTTCGGGACGGCGGAGCGCCCGGAGTTCGAACGCATCCTGAACGAATGCCGCGCCGGGCGGCTCAACATGATCATTGTCTATGACGTGTCGCGCTTCTCGCGCCTGAAGGTCATGGACGCGATTCCGATTGTCTCGGAATTGCTCGCCCTGGGCGTGACGATTGTTTCCACTCAGGAAGGCGTCTTCCGGCAGGGAAACGTCATGGACCTGATTCACCTGATTATGCGGCTCGACGCGTCGCACAAAGAATCTTCGCTGAAGTCGGCGAAGATTCTCGACACGAAGAACCTTCAGCGCGAATTGGGCGGGTACGTCGGCGGGAAGGCGCCTTACGGCTTCGAGCTTGTTTCGGAGACGAAGGAGATCACGCGCAACGGCCGAATGGTCAATGTCGTCATCAACAAGCTTGCGCACTCGACCACTCCCCTTACCGGACCCTTCGAGTTCGAGCCCGACGTAATCCGGTGGTGGTGGCGTGAGATCAAGACGCACAAACACCTTCCCTTCAAGCCGGGCAGTCAAGCCGCCATTCACCCGGGCAGCATCACGGGGCTTTGTAAGCGCATGGACGCTGACGCCGTGCCGACCCGGGGCGAGACGATTGGGAAGAAGACCGCTTCAAGCGCCTGGGACCCGGCAACCGTTATGCGAATCCTTCGGGACCCGCGTATTGCGGGCTTCGCCGCTGAGGTGATCTACAAGAAGAAGCCGGACGGCACGCCGACCACGAAGATTGAGGGTTACCGCATTCAGCGCGACCCGATCACGCTCCGGCCGGTCGAGCTTGATTGCGGACCGATCATCGAGCCCGCTGAGTGGTATGAGCTTCAGGCGTGGTTGGACGGCAGGGGGCGCGGCAAGGGGCTTTCCCGGGGGCAAGCCATTCTGTCCGCCATGGACAAGCTGTACTGCGAGTGTGGCGCCGTCATGACTTCGAAGCGCGGGGAAGAATCGATCAAGGACTCTTACCGCTGCCGTCGCCGGAAGGTGGTCGACCCGTCCGCACCTGGGCAGCACGAAGGCACGTGCAACGTCAGCATGGCGGCACTCGACAAGTTCGTTGCGGAACGCATCTTCAACAAGATCAGGCACGCCGAAGGCGACGAAGAGACGTTGGCGCTTCTGTGGGAAGCCGCCCGACGCTTCGGCAAGCTCACTGAGGCGCCTGAGAAGAGCGGCGAACGGGCGAACCTTGTTGCGGAGCGCGCCGACGCCCTGAACGCCCTTGAAGAGCTGTACGAAGACCGCGCGGCAGGCGCGTACGACGGACCCGTTGGCAGGAAGCACTTCCGGAAGCAACAGGCAGCGCTGACGCTCCGGCAGCAAGGGGCGGAAGAGCGGCTTGCCGAACTTGAAGCCGCCGAAGCCCCGAAGCTTCCCCTTGACCAATGGTTCCCCGAAGACGCCGACGCTGACCCGACCGGCCCTAAGTCGTGGTGGGGGCGCGCGTCAGTAGACGACAAGCGCGTGTTCGTCGGGCTCTTCGTAGACAAGATCGTTGTCACGAAGTCGACTACGGGCAGGGGGCAGGGAACGCCCATCGAGAAGCGCGCTTCGATCACGTGGGCGAAGCCGCCGACCGACGACGACGAAGACGACGCCCAGGACGGCACGGAAGACGTAGCGGCGTAGCGAGACACCCGGGAAGCCTGTTAGGCGCTGAGACGGGCGCACAGCGGGCTTCCTGGGGCAGCGGGAAGGGTCGGCCGGTCCCCCGGTCGGCCCATTTCTCTTGTCTCGGTTTAGTTAGTTAGCCTAAGTAACAGTGACTCCGTCACCACAGCACAGCGGGGCGAGCCGTTGACCTGGGGGAAGTGATGCTGTGACGGAATGACTCGAAACACACATTCCTAATGACTTCTCATTGGGTAATCCAGACTTCACGCCACTTCATCACAGCGTCACCCGGGCGCCCTTCGCTGTGACCCCGAATCAGGTTGCCGACAACCTTCATATAGGTAGAGGGGTTTACGCGCCACGCATCAAGCACCGCTAAGGAACGGCGTCGAGCGCTACCCACTCAGGCCGGTCACTCCCCTGATCTCTCCCAGGGTTGAGCGACCGGCGTTGCCTCCCTAGCTCAGTTCGGTTAGAGCGCCTGTTTCGTAATCAGGGGGTCGGCGGTTCGAATCCGTCGGGGGGCTCAATGAGCGGATACACAATCGCTTGGCTCGCATGGCTTGCCGCGTTCGGCGTCATTGAGGGTCGAGCGCTCTTCAATAAGAAGCCGGGCGACACGCTGAGCGAACACGTCTGGTCATGGTTCGCCACGCAAAGCGGCAGTACAGGCAAGCCTTCGGGTTGGGTGCGTGCTCGACGCTTTGCGCTACTGGCCTTCATGGGTTGGCTCACTGCCCACTTCATGACGGGCGGTCGCTTCTAGCGCTGCCGCGCCCAGCCTACTCACGTGAGTAGGTAGGGGGGTGTCGACGGATAGGGGGGTGTCCCCGGAAGGGGGGGGGGGGTGCCCTATGCGTACCCGGTGTCTCGACTGTAGGGACTGGGCTACTCATGGTGGGCGCTGTGCTCAGCACCACGCCACCTATCAGGCACAGCGCAGTGTGAAGAGCCATGCGAAGCGGCGTGCTGCTATCGCCCGTGGGAACAACGCTGCGGCGAAGATGCGTCGTGCTATCCGTAAGGCAGTGGGCGCGCACTGTGCTACCTGCCTGGGTTGGTACCACTAGAAAGCTTCTCGAGCGGATCGATCCTGCAGGAATTCCCGGGCATAACTGTTCCACTTGTATCGTCGGTCTGATAATCAGACTGGGACCACGGTCCCACTCGTATCGTCGGTCTGATTATTAGTCTGGGACCACGGTCCCACTCGTATCGTCGGTCTGATTATTAGTCTGG
>JADMIO011398585.1_pt1 | contig 83513 bp, 55 predicted proteins | sample 8958161 | NCBI WGS metagenome assembly JADMIO01 (sample SAMN16585339, study PRJNA669376) | soil metagenome | isolation source: Crop rotation soil | place: USA: Cullars Rotation, Alabama | collected 2011 | reverse complement strand
CAAATATGGAATTGAATGGATGGTGAACTACGATCCCAATAATAAAGACCAAATTAGACGAAGAGAAGCAACGAACGCCTAATCGAGTAGACGGCCTGCCACCTTTCGATGACAGGGTGCGCCTCTTACACCACTGTACGTATGGGTCTCGTACAGGGCGGTTCGTCAAGTATAAATGCAACCGCTCTTTACACCAGTTGCATCCTGCTTCGCTTAATGTAAGGCTGGCACGCCTCCTTACAACATTTAATGCCACTTGACGTTCGGTCCTTCGCTGTTAGGTGAGGCCTCCGCCATTATCCTCGAAAGGGTGGCAGCTCGTTTCCGCAGCTACTATGACCTCTGCTGACTTCCTTTCATGTACTGCTACATGAGGTAGGATCTCCCCCGGTAAGGTAAATAGCCTTCAGATTAGGCCTGCTGCATCTACATAACCAAATACAATCATTTAGGACTTCGTAATAATGTGCTTACTCGTCCGTTTGGCTATGTCTCATATGCAGTTCCTGTTCGTCAGTGCAATCTTTTGCAGTCTGGCTTACTTCAGTGCATGGATTACTCCAAACCACCTTGCCACTTGCTAATGTTTCGGGACGTTACCCCGCACATAAGAGACTTTCACTCTCTGGCTTTCTTATTTCTAAGAACTATATTTATCATTCAGGGTGCACACATAGGTTTTCTGCTATGCTGGCTGATGGAATAAACATCGGCAGCAAATCGCTTATCATCTTCTGTCCGGGCTGATCGAATACTATTGAACAATAGAATAAAATTTTTTACTTTGGTTCTTTATTCAGCTTCTGTTCCAAGCTGACGTAACATAGACGACCAGCACAGCAGAAAGCCCTTGACCGTTATCGGCAACCGTTTGCCGACAGTGCTATCATCATGGAGAGCATAAATAAGTGGAACAATGGCAACAACATTAAAAAACGGAAGCGAGATGCAGGTTGTTTCGTTTGCTTCTTCAAAAGAATGGCGAAAATGGATTGCAAAAAATCATGCTAAATCAAACGGAGTTTGGTTGCGCTTCTTTAAAAAAGATTCAGGAGAAAAAACCGTTACATACGCTGAAGCTCTTGAAGAAGCTTTGTGTTATGGGTGGATTGACGGGCAAGCGAACAAGTATGATGCTAAATCTTACATTCAAAAATTTACACCACGAAGACCCAAGAGTATCTGGTCTAAAAGAAATACCGAAAAAGCGGAACGCTTAATTCAGGAAGGCAAAATGAAAAAAGCGGGGATGCAACAAGTGGAATTAGCCAAAGCCGATGGTCGCTGGCAACAGGCGTATGATTCGTCTAAAAATATGAAAGTGCCAGAAGATTTTTTACAACAGCTTTCAAAGAATAAAAAAGCAAAAACTTTTTTTGACGGATTAAACAAGGCAAATCTATATGCCATCGCATGGCGGTTGCAAACAGCTAAGAAACCCGAAACAAGAGAAAAGAGGTTAAAGGAAATTCTGGAAATGATGAGTGAAGGGAAAAAATTTCATTAACAACTGACAAGCAAATAACAACGACTGTATCAATACATCAAACAATGTTTCTGCGGACTTCAGGCTTACGGCTTCGTGGCGAAAGTTGTTGTCGTTTACTGGGATTGACATAAAGTGTAGCAGGGAGCCTTCTTAATTACTCTCTTTCCCTTTTGTATTAGCATTTGATGAAAGTTTTGTGTACGTCAAAACCGGAGCAGCTTAATGAAAAACTCTTCTTGCGTAAGTTGGCATGAAACTACTTTTGTCCAAAGTGTAATATTTAAACTAGATTTTTACAGTTAGCCCTTGTTCGTCTGTCGGTATATTGGCAAGCGCCTGTTAGCACCAATGCCTTTTTATCGCAGATGCTACGTTTAAAGTTGCTTTGACTTTACTAATACTTCAACAATGTTTTTTTTGTCGAACTGATATTTAATTTGCCTGGCCTTATCGCTTAGCAGCGTATTATTTTCATCATAAAAGTCAACATACATTGTCACCAGAAATGAAGTCGGTTTCACGCTGTCAAGTTTAAATTGAGAAATTCTTATTGTCTGGTCGTTAACCTCGTCGAAAGATTGTAAATATTGTTGGGAAAACCAGTTGTTGAAACCATCATCGTGCCTTACTTCTTTAAATCTAATCGGTCTGTCATCAATGGTGATAGTCACTGTGTCTGTTTTACGGCTTGCAAAAGTGCGGTTGTAAAAATCAAGATGAATGTACTGACCAACTATGGAACTGTCAACTGCAAACGTTTTAACGTACCGTGTATCCGAACCGTCCTGTCCAAAAGTTTGAGCCCAAAATAACGTGAGTAAGATTGTAACTTTTAGTGTCTTCATTGCATTGATGCTAGCAGTAGTATTAAGGTATAAGGCGAAAATACTTCTTTTCGCTAAGTTGTTCAGTATCATCACTTGCTTATTTCGTTCTTTGTATTAAGCGGTTTCGTTAATACAACTCACACATCCCAACTCTTGCCGGCATACAGCGCATCTAAGGGATTGACAATGGTGATCAGTTCCTCTTTTTTCACATGCAGATACCGCTCAGTATGTTTTGATGCTGAAATGTCCCAGCAGGTCCTTGATATACCAGATGTCAATTCCCCTTTTCAGCAGGTGGGCGGCGAAACTATGGCGCAGCACATGAAAACTGATTTGCTTTTGGATCCCTGCACTTTTTCTTGCCTGATGGAAAACCAGTTGTGGGACTGGTCGTTCATTGAATTAACACTTTATGAAAAGCTGGTAATGAGATTTCATTTCTGGATTGAGGATAAAACCTGAGTGAGAAAAGGATTTGGTCTGGATCAAAGCAATGTTATAGTTGAAAAGTCTGCTTTAATTGTTGCTCCTTCAGATGCTGCATATTGAGAGTGCTGAGAATTGAATATTCAATAACCATATTCGGGTAAATCGCATATAGCTGGGGTCGGCTCACGAAACGGAAGTTAAAGTACGTTAGCTAATTATATACGGTTTCAAAGGCCTGACCCCGGTCAATACAGAGGTATTTCTAAGTATATACAATACATTATTAATTCAGATTCCGCCGGCATCTGTAGCGCTTGTTCTGAAGCTTCGGTGTTTCAATGATCCAACCTTTTAAAACTATTAAACGTAGGGTAGTGGCTGGTTACAGGGCATACATATAGAACGCCAAAAGGTATTTATTTAAGAAAATTATAGCAATGTTTAAGAACTTACAGAACGGCCTGTCTATTTCAAAGATTGTAAATCTGAGCGGGATGGAATCTCAAGTGTGAAAAGGTACTGGAAGCAACTTGTTCAGAACGCTGAGAGTTGAATATTCAACAGCACTGTTCAGGTAAATCGCATATAGCTCATTCTGAAGAGCTTAAGTGCCTTAATTTAGTCCTTAGCGTACTTTATAATCCGTTTCGTGAGGTGACCCGTATCTGTCCATTTGTTAAAATAGAGTTTAAAGAGATGAATTCTACCTCTGCCTCTCCTTTTTGCAGTTTTCGGGCGAAAACCATTTACTCCCTGGCTAAAGGGATGTTTTATACTAATCTCTCCAAACCGGGGTAGAGTTTTTTTCGCTTGTTGGCTGAAATTTCACTTAAATTCTTTTCAAAGACGGATTGACCTAACTGTTTCCAGATATCTTCAAATTCTTTCTCATAATCATAAAAATTATCGATCTTATTTAAGCCTGAAGCTGGTCATAACGCCCTGAAACCATTGAAAAAAGTTGTTCCTTTGTCATGATTGTAGATTTGTTTCTTAAATCTACTGAACTTTTCTACCCGCCACAATTTGAAATGCATCCAGGCGCTGGCACAACAATGAATTTATTAATTGCTTTATATTTGTTAAGTGAAGTAAGGCTAATAAAAAGATCTTTAAAAAAGAAGTTTTTTTGCAGTTTGATAGCACATTTGATAGAACAAAAAACATAAGACATTCAATTTCATCCACTTAAGGGGTTTCAAACGAATCCGCTCGGGACCTCTGAAGTAAGGATTACAGCGATGTGATCCTTACTTGTTTTTACTCAATTTGACTTTTAAGTAGTTGATTTTAAAGCATTTGTAACATCACCCCCATATTTACCTGTATTGGCTTTTGCTAATGGCGGCTACCGTACAACTTCCATTGAAAACACAGCTACATTAATGGAAATAGCGTTGCAGGGCTTCATTGAATGGGGTTTTAAGGGACTTGTAATGAGCGATTGGTGGAGCGGTAAAAGTGCAGTTGCTCAAATCAATGCTGGAAATGATCGGTTAATGCCGGGAACGGCGTGAGCCAACCCATGTACGGCTAATGACCCTTCAGGGTTTGAACACAACTGTAGACAATATGATCATCGCAGGAATCGCATTGATAGAGTGAGAGACGGGATATTAACCAAACAATAGAGCGATTAACAGAGAGCAGGGGCTTAATCTGCCTACTTTACCATGATTTAGGCAGCATTACTCTTAGCTTTTTTCATGGCTCCGGTTAAAAGAGCTTGTGCTTCTAGCAAGGCAGCTGCATAAGGTTCGTACAAAACCCTTGCCGGTGGTTCTTCTTTCCGAAGCTCCGCATCCCATAATCCTGAAGCATGCCAGTCCGAAAGATCGTCCCAATTCGGGCGGTCAATAATGGGATAGAGGCAAATACCCCACATAGGTAGTCCCTGCTGAATGACAGCAGCAACTTCTTCAGCTATAAATTTCATCCAGAGAGGCCTGTCAATACCCGGATGGCTTGTTTCGGTTAAAGCTATTGGCCTTTCATACCGCTCATAAACTTCAGTGAGCAAGGAGCGTAGCGGAACCCAGCGAGGATCACGTTCACCTTTCCATGGTAGCAAATCCGACATATCGTACACCCACTGGTTGGTATAATAATAATTTAGACCTACTATGTCGAGGTATTCCGGCTTGCCACCCAATTCAGGACACAGGCGACCACTTAAAATATCCAAGGCCTGGTACTGGGATTCATGTGCGTAAGCTGCGGCAACAATTTCTTTTTCTGTTGGATTTAGAGGAGGAACCATATTAACAAGTGGCTCTGTAGTAAGAATTCTTACTGTAGGGTCAGCGTACTTAAGGGCGGCTACACCTTCTACATAGGCACGCATTAACTCGTACTTCAGTTTCCATCCCTGATTTTTAAGATACGGTACAGTTAGGGCTGCCTCACCACCAAACCACGATAAAAAGCTTGCTTCATTGACAGGTGTTACAATCAGAACTCCTTCAGGATCAACTGAACGATAGAATTTCACAAAAGCGCGGCATAGAGCAGCAAACCGCCGTGCGAAGTTCGGGTGAAGAGGGCTAAGGCCATCAGGAAAACCGAAGTGACATATATCCCAAACCTGCTGTATCCCATTCTTTTTTCCTTTTTCGATCATGAGGGCTACAGTGCTCCAGTTATAGCGGTAGGGTAGGGTCTCTACCTGGCTCCAACGTAAACCTTCCCTCACCGTACTGATGTTAAAAGGCGCCAGTTGCTGGTAATCCTGGTCAATAAGTTGCAGGTGCCCGGTTATATTTAGAAAATCTACACGCTTTCTGGAATAATTTTTATGATCGGCACATTCAAAACCGGCCATCCAGAAAGAGCGAAACGGATTACTCAGGCCATTAAATGGTGATAATATTCCGGAAGGATGTTCTACAATCATAATTGAGAATTAAGGTGATTGCTCAAAACTATTGAAAATCAAAATAGCTGTGCAATACATTTATGCAACGCTTAAACGCAGTAGCCATGCTTATGCGACCGGCGATACCCGTAAAGACAAAACGATCTTGTATGAGGGCGGCCCTGCATTCGACGGAAAAGCTTACAGGAGTTCCTATTCAGGCACGGGCTACAATCTTAAAAAATTTCTTGTGCCCAAAAGCATATCTCCCTATTACAAATACCAACCCCGCAAACTTCCCTGTTTTACGGTATGCCGATGTGCTGCTGATGCAGGCAGAAGCACTGAATGAATTAGGACAGACCACGCAGGCGGAAGCTCCTTTAAACCTTGTAAGAAAAAGATCCAACTTAGCTGAAGTGCATGGCCTTACAAAAGACGCCTTCCGGGAAAAGGTTTTGCATGAGCGCCGAATGGAACTTGCTTTTGAAGGTCATTGGTGGTTTGACATCATCAGAGTTAACACGGCCAGTATGCGCTTAATTTTCTGCATTCCATAGGCAGGTCAAATGCTTCAGCTAAACATCTTTTGTTGCCTGTTCCGCAAAAGGAAATTGATGCAAATCGTAACCTCTCTCAAAATCCGGGGTATTAATTAACAATCAAATTTTTTCAAAGCAGTTCGTTATTTTTTAGAAACCAACTGCAGAATACAGAGCATCAGTTGTTGTGTCACTCACTTGTACGTTCTGTTCACTACTCAGCTAAGTTGTGTCACTTGATTTTTAAAAGCAGCGTAAAGATATACAAGCACAAGAGTGCGACGCAACGGAAGCTGAACAAAAGTTCTGCTGTTTGTCACCAAAAAAATAAACAACTGTATTATAAAATCATAATCATGTTTACGCGTTTTGGCTTAAATGTGCATTATTGCAAACAGTCAGAACGCTTTATTTTCATGAAGGTCAGATCAAAGAATCAGCTTTTGAGATGGCTCCTGTAACATTGTATGAATTAAAAACAACGGCAATTACATTATTTGGCACTCCTGCTCAGCACCTGCCTGTTGTTATTGAACAAAAACATTCACTACGCTTCGTTGTGGGTTTTCTGCGTAACCAAATCGCCATTCCTGTAAACAGGCAGTACATTTGCCACATCTATGCTTACACAGTATTGAAGATCGGCGTACAAGCCGTATGCTGCAAGCCGGTGAAAGTGCGTAGTCAGCTTAATGAAGTCGTACAAATCGTCTTTATGCAACCGGTACATATTTTCAGCCATCAGGCTGCTATCGCAGTGAATAGTGTAGTTATCTTTTATGCGGCTGATCACACTGCCTGCAAACAAGGTATCTTCTAAATTAAACTTGTCTTTCCACCCCGAGCATGCAAGAATGACATTTTTATTTTGAACGCCAAGATAATCGCAAACAGCACTTAAATTAGGGAATGATCCGGTAACAACTTCCGAACAGTCTCTTTCAAGCGCCATATGCAGCAGCTTTGTTCCGTTAGTGGTAGTTAAAACCAGGGTTTTCCCCTTAATAAATTCTTTAGGGTATTCGGCAGGGGAATTTCCGTATTGCAAACCTTCAATCACTTTTCCGTCTCTTTCGCCTGCAGTAATACACCCTTCTATCTCACTACCCAAAAGCTTGCACTTGTCTGCGTTTTCTATAGGTATTACCCTTTCGGCCCCGTTGTATAACGCCGTAGCAATAGTTGAAGTGGCACGAAAAACATCAATGATAACAACAATAGCATCGTTAAGATCGTATAAGTGCATAAGTGCAGGAGACAGGCAAGTGAAAAGGGTAGGTTTATAGCTCATAGTGTTTTGGGTTCCCGATTGGGGGTGCAAGTTAAGGTATAGCCTAAAATGGAGCTAAACCTAAAAAGTTTAAAACCTGGAAATGGCGTTTAAGTCTTCTTCCTGTACCTGATCTCTACATTTGCAACTCCTGTTTTAACCATGCCTACTTTCCTTGCAGCTTTCCTGCTCAAATCAATAATACGTCCCGCTGCAAAAGGTCCCCTGTCGTTTATTCTTACTTTTACCACACGGCCGTTGTTGAGGTTTTTCACTTTAACTTTCGTGCCGAATGGCAATGTTTTGTGTGCGGCGGTTCTTTTACGCTGGCGGAATATTTCGCCATTAGCTGTTTGTCGTCCATTGAATTTATCAGCATAAAAGGAAGCTTTGCCTGTTTCAGAAACGGGTTGGCCGCAGCAAGCAAAGAGTGAGGTAACTACAAAGTATTTTAAAAAATCTAATGTTCTCCGGATCACTTCCCTTCTTTGATGGTTTAATAAGAAATTCTTCCCAAAAAACCGGAATGTGTACGATACAAAGTATCACAGTTGTTGATCAAAGATTTACCGATGCAGTGTGCGACGCAAGTAAAGCTCAACAATGTTACAATGCCTGCTTCAAAAAGTTTATGCCGTATTTGTCCTAAACTTTTGTTTGCGGAAAAACAACATTTCGGTTATAAAGATCAGTAACAAACTTATCCCGGTTGTAGCAGTCACCTTGCCTAAAAAATAAAGTATGTCTCCGAAATGCATCCATTCGATAAAGACGAGATAAGCATGGTGAAACAATGTTAATATCAATGCATAAACGCTGTAAGGAGCAAAGCCCATGCTTTTTATGGAAGGCTCGGCATAGTTCATTTCTGCACCTTCGTGCGAAATGAGAATATTGATCAGAAACGGACGAATATAAGCTATGAGCACACATGGAGCAGCGTGCAGGCCAGGCGTGCCGGTAAAATAATCGAGTGTGAGACCTAATAAAAAAGAAACGAACATAAGTCCCGCCCTTGAAATGGAAAAAGGAAGCCACAGGATGAATAAAAAATACAGATAAGGGGTAATGAACCGGTGCAGGGGCGGAATTTTATTGAGTATGAACTGCTGCACCAGTATGAAAATGATAAAACGCAGAATATATTTAATTAAGCGACTCATTGATTCTTAACAGGTGCAGCCTCCAGTCTGCGTTGTTCTTCCCACTGAACATTTTCTACCAGGTACACATACTGTATACTGTAAAAATCGGTAGCAGTTTTTACTGTAATTGTAAAAAAGTTACTGCTGGGATCGGCAGAAATACGCTGTACAGTGCCCACCATAATATGCGATGGAAAGTTAGCTGAATAAGTGCTTGTGAGCACAGAATCACCTTTAGTGATCTTTGCGCTTTTGGGTATGTTCTTTAAGGTAACATAGCGTGAATCTTCTCCGTCCCATTCAACACTGCCTGAAATATTACCTTTTTTAAGCATAGAGCTTATTTTACTGTTCCTGTTCAGCAGGCTCATAACGCGGCTATAGTTGTCACTTACTTCTATCACAGTGCCTACTACCCCATCGGGGCCGATTACTGCCATATCTTTTTTTACACCCTGAAGGCTGCCCCGGTGCAACGTAATATAGTTCCACTGAGAAGATATAGAGTTGCTCACTACCTTGGCCGACAGCCAGGTAAATTTTCTAATCCTTCCTGCGGTGTCCCTTACCAGACTATCAATAATTTTTTGCCGCGCTGTATCGGCTCCTTCAAAATTCGGGGCAAGCAAATTTTTCAGCCGTGTATTTTCCTCCTGAAGCTGCCTGTTGGTTTGTTTTAAATGAAAGTAATATTCAAGGCTGTTATACTGATCGTTAATGCGGCCTGTAATTTCATTGGCAATGCCCGCATAAACAGCCTCATGCGTTTTATTATATTTAACCAGAAAAATTATAGAGACTATCTGTAACACTAAAAAAAACAGGAAGTTGAAATAAATCCGAATAAAGAGAAAAATGTTTTTCATAGCGCCATCCTCCAAAAAAATCCGTTTGGAACCGCCCTTCCGCACGGGAAAGGAATATTGCCCAAAAGCTGTGTGAATTCCAAATCTAAATGCTTTTAAGTTCTTCCTGAGCTAAATTTTAGCGGAGTTATCTCATAATGAAAGGAAATCGCTGGTAATGTTTTAATGCTATACCGGTACCCCGCACTACACTTTTAAGCGGGTCGTCAGCCACATGTACCGGGAGCTTGATCTTTTGGCTCAAACGTTTATCGAGGCCCCTTAACAAAGCGCCACCGCCTGTGAGATATAAACCCCGGCGGTAAATATCTGATGCCAGTTCCGGAGGAGTGGTTTCCAGGGCTTTTAATATCGCCTCTTCAATTTTAAATATGCTTTTATCAAGAGCTTCAGCAACTTCCTGAAAGCTCACAACGATCTGTTTTGGAATACCTGTTACAAGGTCGCGACCATTGACAGGGATATCATCCGGTGGATTTTCCAGGTCTTTCATGGCAGCACCAATCTGAATTTTAATTTGTTCAGCAGTACGTTCACCAATCAGCAAGCTATGATAGCGGCGAAGCGCTTCCATAATGTCTGCCGTAAATTCATCGCCTGCAATACGAATGCTTTGGTCGCACACAATACCTGCCAGCGCAATCACCGTAATACCGGTAGTGCCCCCGCCAATGTCGATGATCATATTGCCAACGGGCTCTTCCACGTCTATACCAATACCGAGGGCTGCCGCCATTGGCTCGTGTAAAAGGTAAACTTCTTTGGCGCCGGCCTGTTCCGCACTGTCTCTTACAGCCCGTTTCTCCACTTCTGTTATGCTCGAAGGGATACAGATCATCATTCTCCAACTTGGTGCGAAAAGCGGCTTTCGGGGATAGATCATTTTGATCATTTCCCTTATCATTAGCTCAGCGGCATTAAAATCGGCGATCACACCGTCTTTAAGTGGTCTTATAGTCCGAATACTCTCGTGGGTTTTTTCATGCATCATCAAAGCCCGTTTACCCACAGCAAGTACTGTTTTTAAATTATTCCGGTCGAGTGCAACTATCGAAGGTTCGTTCACCACTACTTCCTCATTATGTATAATCAAGGTATTTGCAGTACCCAAATCCATAGCTATTTCTTGTGTAAACCAATTAAAAAGTCCCATTTATGTTTATTGATCATTATTTGTTTTGTAATGCGTGCAAAGTTGTATGAAATAATCCGAAATAACAAAGCAGCAACCCACACGTAAAAAGTTGCGGCGAATGTAGAACGAACGTTGCATTTACAGACAAGTTTTTTTGTTACCGGCAGCAAATCTCCGGTCATCAGCCTTTGCGTCGCACACTTGTACGGGTGAATGGGTCAATGGGCAATGGTGAAAGAGATAGTGATGAGCTATGAGTGATGAATTATTGAGTAATGAGTATGAATTGTAAGTTTACAGAATAAGTTAAATATCCGAGGCCTTCTAAATTATCCGCTGCAATGTGCCTGGCAGCATTGCAGCGGCTGAGAACTTAGCCCCGATTGAAGTGAAAAGCCGTAACGCAGTGAAGGTCTTTGGAACGGAAAGCGGGACCAAAGCTCAGGAGGATTACATAGGCTGCGCTTCAAACTTCTCTGAACTTTTTTCCTGAACACCCGCTGTTTTTTCCTTCTTACGCGCAGCAAAGCATACCTTATGAATAAAACTTAGTTTTTCCATTACCTCAGAGGGTATCAGGAAAGGATACAAATCGTTCAGGCCCATACTCCGGTTGAGACTGTTAAGGGCGAATGTAAGTGGCAGCCAAAGGTTCAATATGTTATGAAAATCTTCAATCTCAAATGGGTCTGCCTTGATTTCGGCAAAACAAACTGATGTTGGATCTGCAAAAATCGGCTGAACACTCAACCCGAATGCATAGGCTGTTTCAAGCGTAAACATAATATGCATGTAATGTGCCCACGTTTCGGCCCAATCTTCCCAGGGGTGAGTAGTTGCGTATGAACTGATATAGTGATTATTCCAGTCGCTAGGGGCGCCCTTTTCGTAATGTTCTTTCAATGCTTCGCTATAATCGCGGGTTTCATCGCCAAAAAGCCGCCTGAACTCACCAAGATGAACAGAGCCGTCTATCAACCGGTCCCAATAATAATGGCCCACCTCATGCCTGAAATGGCCCAAGACAGTTCTGTAAACTTCAGCCATCGCTTTACGCGCCATTTCCCTTTCTATATCGTCGGCTTCGGCAATATTCAGGGTAATAATGCCATCATCATGGCCTGTAAGCACTTTTTGTTTATCAGCTTCTCCTTCATCTGCCATAAAATCGAATAAAAGGCCATGGGGGTCCTCTCTTTTGCTCCTTACCGGAAGTTTCATTCGCAATAAGCTGTAAATAAGCCGGTGTTTTGCGTTTTCAATAGTATTCCATCGTTCGCGGTATTGCGGATTACTCAAGTCAGGGATCGTTCTGTTCAGTGCACAAGCCGTACAATAACCTGATTTGTTGTTTTCAGGAACTAACCAGTTACATACTAAATACTCATGATTAGCACAGTAATAGTAGCGCATCCCGTCATTTTCCCCATATATGCTGAATAGTCCTCCCGGTTGTTCGATAAGGGGAACAAGTTGCAGACTTTCTGCCACAAATCCTAACTGGTAACCACATTTTTCGCAACGGCTGTTTTCAAAATATAACAGTTGTCCGCAGTGGCTACATTTAAATAATTTCATAGAGATACAAGTATTAAATATAAGTTTCTAATTGATTTAGCTTATTGCCCTCTCAAGTGCGATAAACCCCGTTCTGCGTTCTTAAGCAGTTAAACTCTTATATAAAATACTTTGCCAATACTAAAATGGTTCTGTTAATAATTCCTGCTGCGTAGGGATGTTTGGTTACCGGCAGTAGTTTTTTATGGCGTCCCCGTTGCTACGCTCAGTTCAACGGCAGTGCAGTGAGTGAACTAAAAAATCGTCGACGAATTTCCCCGCAACGGCAGATGATACAGTTTGCACGGTTTCACGTTAAAAAGGGATTGTGCTTTTTCTCCCACCCGATAGTTGTGGATGGTCCGTGCCCGGGATAAACAACTATGTCATCGGGTAAAGTAAAAAGCTGCTCCCTGATGCTTTTCAGCAATGTTTGGTGATCACCCAATGGAAGATCGGTACGGCCTATACTTTCCCTGAACAAAACATCCCCTCCTATCACAAATCCTTGTTTTTCGCAATAAAAACAAAGGCTACCGGGTGAATGGCCAGGAGTCAAAAATACTTTCAATACATCAGTTCCTAATTGTATCTCACTGTTTTCCTGTATAAAATGCAACGGGCCGGGATAATTATCAAACGGCAGTCCCCACATTTGCCCCGACTGTGGTGCAAATGCCAAAACCTTTTCTTCGTTGCGGTGAAGAAATAATTCTACTCCATACGTTTCGCTGACCCATTTATTTCCAAAAACATGATCCAGGTGACAGTGTGTATTCACTAACTTTTCAATTTTAAGTTTATGTGCATCAATAAAACCCTTCAAAGTCGCCTTTTCCGAATTAAAATAACATCCCGGATCAAAAATTATTGCTTCTCTCGCCTCATTGTACAAAATATAAGTGTTTTCCTGAACAGGGCTGAAGGCAAAAAATTTAACCGTTAACATAACTCTATTTTAACTGAACTTACAATTATTTTTATCCTAATTTTAAAAATCTAAAGATCGGATATGCAAGTTATACGTATGAGCAACAGGATAGTTTCTTTTTTAATGTTTTGCCTGCTTACCGGGGCAGGTTTTGCACAGGTCAATTCAGTTGAGTTCGGCCGCAGCCGTATTCAGCATAAAAAGTTTACGTGGAAATTTTATCAGTCGCCAAACTTCAATTCTTATTTCAACCAGGGAGGCCTCGAACTCGGTAAGTTTGTGGCACAACTGGCCGAAGAAGAGCTTAGAAGCATTGAGGAAGCCGTTGAATATTCGCTTCAGCGGAGAGTAAATATCATTATTTATAACCACTACAACGATATGCGCAGCACCAACATTGGTTTGGGCGATGAATGGATAAATGCTGCCGGAGGAGTCACTAAACTGGTGAACAACAAAATGGTTGTTTATTTCGATGGTGATCATGCACATCTTAAACAACAGGTAAGGGAAGGCATCGCTAAAGTGCTGCTTGATAATCAATTGTTTGGAGAAGATATTGGAGAATTTGCCAGTAACCAGGCACTGCTTGACCTTCCGCAGTGGCTCACCGACGGCTATGTGAAATATATAGCCGAACCCTGGAGCACTGAAAGAGATGATGAACTAAAAAGCGCCATGCTCAGCGGCGATTACAATAACTTTTACCAGTTTGCATTCAAAAAGCCTTTATTGGCAGGTCAGGCTTTTTGGTATTATGTAAGTGAAAAGTATAAAAAAGAAAATGTGCCGTATTTTTTGTACCTGGCAAGAATATATAAAAATCTTAACAGCGCCTCGCAACGCATTGCAAAAAAGAAATTTAAAGCGCTTTTGGCTGATTTTATGCAATACGAGCAGGATAAGTATTTTAAAGATATTCGCCAGCGCCGCAATGTTCCCAAGGGCACTATCTCTGTTTCTGAAGAGATCCGAAAATCAGACTTTTTCAGGTTTAACGCCAATCCCAATCCCCGGAATAATTCTTACGCCGTAGTTGAATATAAGAAAGGTATCTATAGTGTGAAGTACAACGAAAATTATGAAACTGCAGCCGTTCTTTTAAAAAATGGTGTAAGAACCCGTTATAACGATATTAATCCTAATTATCCCTTGATGGCCTGGGATGGCAAAGGCACAAGGCTTGCGGTAATCTATTGGGAAGGTGGTAAGATAAAAATGTTTGTGTATGATGTTATTGCCCGGTATAAAAGAGATAAACAGGCTATTGAAGGTTTTGACCAGATATTAGATGTTCAGTATATGCTGGATGCCAACACACTTTTGTTGAGTGCTGTAAGAAATGGCCATAGTGATCTCTTCACCATGAAAATTGATAACCAAAAGGTTGAGCAGTTAACCAATGATGTGTACGACGATCTCAATCCTTCATTTGTATCTTTCCCGAATAAAAGCGGCATTATTTTTTCATCTAACCGGCCGGGGCCTGATGCTGTAAATGCAGACACCGTATTACCAAGCCGCAACCGATTCAATATTTTCCTGCTGGATTACCTTACAAAAAAGCAGATATCCCAATTAACGAACCTCAAATATGGTAATGGCCGTTTTCCTTCACAGTATAATGTAAATCATTTCACCTTTGTGGCTGATGAAAATGGTATAGGAAACCGATGGGCGGGCTTTTTCTCCACGCAACGGGAGGGATTAGATACGCTTTATTACGTAGGTGATGAGATCCTTCGTAACCCTGCCGACAGAGAACTTGATTCCACACTGGCTGCATGGCAGCGAAACGAGCCTGACAGCATCAGTTATTTTCAGGTTACCAGAGACTCGACGTATACATTTCCCATTACTAATTATCAAAGCAGCTTGCTTGAAACAAGGATTGCAGGAGACAGAGGACAGGTGAGTGAAGTAGTACGCCAGGGAAACTACAAGTTCTTATATAAATTAAGAATCGACTCTTTAACATTACGCAGAAGAAATGTGAATGCAAGGCCTACCGAATTCATGAAAAAGATAATCTCCCAACAAAAAGCAGCCGAAGGAAAAGCAATCCTTTATCAGAAGCCCGGAACAGACACAACAAAAAGTAAGGATATTTTCATCACCGAATTCGGAGAAGAAAAAGCGGATACTTCCCGCAGATCTGAAGGTGAAGCCAAGGACGAAAATGAGTCGGTTTTGAGTCAATCGAAGCTGTATAATTACAGGCTAAAATTCAGTACCGACAATGTTATAAGCGGAATTTCGAACAACATTTTAATAAACCGGTATCAGCCCTATGGAGGAGGCAGCGGCCCAATTCAGTTAGGAAACGGGTCTAATCTTAACTTTACCTTCAGGGCAACGATCAGTGATCTTTTTGAAGATTACAAATTTACCGGCGGGTTTAGATTGGGCACTAATTTAAAGGATAACGATTACCTGCTCAGCTTTCAGAATTTGCGCAAACGCTTCGATTGGGGAATAACCTATTACCGTACCAGCAACCGTAATTTTTATGCACAGGTGGTAGGAACAAATGATGTGTACAATACCCAGCTTAATACCAGTTTTTACCAGCTAAATGGCACCTACCCCTTAAATGAAATAAAAAGCTTGCGTGCCACCCTGGCTTATCGGAGAGACAGAACGATCATAAAAGCCTATAATAATACAGCCGGCATGCCGCAGGAAATAGGCCTGGCACTTCCTGACATTCTTACCCAATATGCACTTACCAGGTTCGAATATGTTCATGATAACACGCTTAATCCCATGCAAAACATTTGGGATGGCCTGCGCTGGAAGATATATTTAGACATGAACATCCCGATCAATGACCCCACAACCGCAGGAAAATTTACTTATAATCTCGGCTTGGATGGACGATATTATGTGCCTATTTACCGCCATTTCATTTGGGCAGGTCGTGCAGCCGCTGATTTTAGCTGGGGCAACCAAAAGCTCATTTATTATCTCGGAGGTGTAGATGGTTGGGTAAGCCCGCAATTTAACAACAATCAGCCCGCTGCCGATCAGGAGTACGCATTTCAGTCACTTGCCGTAAACATGCGTGGTTTTAATCAAAACATTGCCAACGGTAACAATGCATTTGTTATCAACAGTGAATTCCGTTTGCCGGTGTTCTCTACATTTCTCAACAAACCGATCAACAATGCCTTTATCCGCAACTTTCAAATAGTTCAGTTTATTGACCTGGGAACAGCGTGGAATGGCCGGTATAATAAAATTGAAAGGCCTACTATTGTCTATAATCCTACTGATGGCAATAACCCTGTTTCTGTAAGAATTAAAGCAGGAGGCATCGGCCCCTTTGTAGGAGGTTATGGCTTTGGGGCACGAAGCACATTATTAGGATACTTTTTAAGGTTTGATGTAGGCTGGCCTATGAATGGGATCTTCAAGGAGAAGCCTGTTTATTATTTTGCTTTAGGAGTAGATTTTTAAACTTATTCATTTTCATAAAACAAACTGTTGCCCGGTGTTATGCCGGGCTTTTTTTGAACAGGAGAATGAGGATTTTTTTGTTACCAACTGCAAACCCCCGATGCAACATCGTTGCGTCGCACACTTGTACCGAGTAACACTGTTTGGCGATAACTGCACATAAAAAGCAATTTTCAAGCTTATTGCTATGACAATAAGTAAAAGTTTACTCTCTTTTCATCTTTGAAATATCATAGTTCTATTTTCGTATATCCTATGTTGCTTTTCTGTTTGAGTTCTCTGCTTTGTCACAGAAAGGCTAAGTTCCCGCAAAGAGCGTTTGAGAAGTCCTGATACTACATTAAAATGAATTTTTGCACAGGTATCTTAATGAAAACGCAGTTAGAAGGATATAAATTCAGGAATTGTTCATGAAGTTCAATCATTGCGCTGCTGTTGAACTGAGCGTAGCAACGATGATGCCATGAAATGCCCGAAGCCGGTATCATAATTACCGGCCTTAATCATAATAATTCCTGAGCTACCGGGGAATAACGCTTTATATTCATCTGCTGTACATCAATTTTACTTTTAAGCAGAATGCACTTACATTAGCTGATCTATGCAGGATTTCATGCAAACATCATTTCCGGCTAATACCCGTTCAGAAGGCGGAGGCCTCTATGCGGAAGTTATTATCCCTTTAAACCTGCCTCAGAATTATACCTGGCGTATACCCGATCAATTTATGGGCATTGCTGCCGGTGCACGTGTTGAAGTGCAGCTAAAGAACAAGCGGTATTCCGGAATAATTAAACGTATTCATACCGATAAACCGAAGGCTTTCGAACCGAAACAAATTATTTCTGTTCTCGACGAAGAACCATTGCTCTACCCCCTTCAACTAAAGCTGTGGGAATGGATGGCTGGTTATTATATGTGCAACGAGGGCGATGTAATGCAAGCCGCTCTCCCTTCGCATTTTAAACTATCAAGTGAAAGTATTTTATCGTACAATGAAGAATATGGCGATGATTTTAAGGACTTAAGCGATGATGAATACCTCGTAGCTGAAGCATTATTGCTGAAAAAAGAACTGAAGCTAAGCGAGGTGCAGCAAATATTGGATGTAACACATGTTTACCCCGTTGTTAAAAAACTGATTGCAAAAAAAGTATGCATTGTTTGGGAAGCACTGAACGATAAGTACAAAGAAAAAAAAGAGACGTATGTGCATCTTCATTCCGATTATCATAATGAGGAGAATTTATCAAAACTTTTAAATGAATGGAGTAAAAACAAAGCGCCCAAGCAATTGGAGCTGTTATTGTCGTATTTGCACTTAATAAAAACAGTTGGCGAGGTGACCCAATCTGAATTGCTTAAGAAAGCAAACGCCACAGCAGCACAATTAAAAGGACTTGCTGATAAAAATATCGTAAGATTGGAAAAGCGGTCTATGGATAGGCTGCCCTCTTTGCCTAAAGACGTAGTGATCGATTTTACTTTGTCTCCCGCACAATTGCTCGCAGCAGAAAATGTATTGCAGGTTTTCAATGAAAAACCTGTTTGTCTTTTACAAGGCGTTACCTCAAGCGGTAAAACTCAGATATATATAAAATTAATAGAGCAATATATAAAAACAGGTAAACAAGTTTTATATCTGTTGCCCGAGATCGCTTTGACAGCACAGATAATCCGGCGACTTCAAGTACATTTCGGCGGATACATTGTGATTTACCACTCCAAGTTTAACCCTAATGAAAGAGTTGAAATATGGAACAAAATAAAATCAGGTGAAACAAAAATTGTATTGGGTGCAAGATCATCTCTCTTCCTGCCTTTTAAAGAGCTGGGGCTTATAATTATTGACGAGGAACATGATCCATCTTACAAACAACAGGAGCCCGCACCAAGGTATCATGCCAGGGATGCTGCTATTTATTACGCTTCTTTATTCAATGCAAAAGTGCTGTTAGGCACTGCAACGCCTTCGCTGGAAAGCTATTACAATACAAAACTGGGTAAGTACGGCCTGGTTGTTTTAAATGAACGCTATGGTAATGTACAGCTACCCTCTATTGAACTGGCAGATGTAAAACTTTTCCCGAATAAGGATCGCAGTAAAGTTGTTCTTACACCTCAACTGGTTGCTTTGGTCGATGAAACATTAGCTAAAAATAAGCAGGTAATCCTGTTCCAAAACCGACGTGGCTACTCACCTTACCAGATCTGTGCCACCTGCGGGTGGATACCCCATTGTGCACACTGCGATGTGACACTTACCTATCATAAAGCAAAAAACAAACTGCAATGCCATTATTGCGGCACTGTATATCCTGTTGTGCTTACATGCGCTGCATGTGGCAGTCACAATTTTATGCAAAAAAATTTTGGAACGGAAAAGATTGAAGAAGTACTGACGGAACAATTTCCCAAAGTAAAAATTGCGAGGATGGACTATGACAGTGTCAAAGGCAAAAATGCGCATGATGCCCTAATAAAGCTGTTCGAGCAGAAACGTATAGATATTCTGGCCGGAACACAAATGGTAGTTAAAGGCCTGGATTTTGAGCATGTAAATGTTGTAGGCATTGTTGATGCAGACGGCCTCCTAAATTTTACAGACTTCCGCGTAAATGAACGTGCCTTCCAACTCATGGAACAGGTTAGCGGGCGTGCAGGACGGAGAGATGAACAAGGTAAAGTACTTATACAGGTAAGCAATACAAAGCATCCGGTTTTACAATTTGTACAACAGCATAGTTATGAAATGCTATACCAGTATGAAATCGAAAACCGGAAACAATTTTTCTATCCGCCATTTTCGAGGATCATTCAGATAACGTTTAAACATAAGGAAAAGCATATAGCCGAAGAGGCTTCAAATATCATGTCGCAGTTTTTATTGAAGCAATATGCTGCATATTTAAGCGGCCCTGCAGAGCCGGTTGTTAACCGTGTGAGGAACCAGTACCTTATGGAGATTCTGCTGAAGCTCCCGAAAGATTCTGCCTTGATCCGGCAATGTAAAACAAATATTCTCCAACACGAAGTTATCATACAATCTAACAAACGATATAGAAGTGTAACTATTATTGCCGATGTTGACCCGGTATAATATGGCTGGACTTCAGCGGCGGGAAAACACAACGGATTTGTTGCAGATTGCAGCCGCTTATTGTAGCAGACAAAGGTTCTTTGGGGGATTACCCTGTTGTGTCCTTTAATGATTGATACCGGAAAAAAAATAGATTTGATAGATAGAACATACAAAACATTATAACACTGACGCTGTGACTTCAACCTTAAAATTTAAAAAAATTGCGTGTGATACAAATTGCCATATAAAAGGGTCTATATAGCCATAAAAATATGCTGTACAAGTGAGTGACACAACGATGTTGACATAGGATATCGACGTTAGTTCAATAGACTATTTTGAAAAGCAAATGGTATAATAACATAATTCATTGGTGGATCGTAATTGGTTCAAGCAAACAGCAAACGTGTGAAAGGTTGTTGATGGCAAGGTTTAACTGACCACCAACAACCATTGCTCCCATATCATCAATATCAGGCCCGGACTTTCCCGGAATTAGAAAATGCCTTAATAACCCGGGTTTTGGTAGGCAGTCATATCAGTTGTCGACATTGGTTTTCCATTTACCGTTTGTGCAATCAATTGCAAGTAGGGAAGGGGACGCAGTTTGTGAAAGGGCGCAAAGGAAGGACTGATATCGGGATTGAACATTTTAGTTCTTTCATAAAACGTTTCTGTACGTACCAGGTCTTCCCAGCGATAGAATTCACCACAGAGTTCCCGTGTTCTTTCATTCAATATAAAATGTATAAATTTTGATTCAGTACTTCCGGCACTTGCAGGGTATAACTCACTTGGGGCATTTGTAGTAAATAAAGCTGCAGTGGCAAGATTATTCGTCTCAGTATTTGCCAGCGTATTCGGGCCACCTATGTATTGCCAGATCTGCGGACTTCTTTCTTCTCCCGCTTTGTAAGCCGCTCTTCTTCTCAGTATGTTAACGTAGTTCAGCGCATTGGTATAATCCCCTTTCCTTCCATACGCTTCAGCAATTGTTAAATAAGTTTCTGCTAAACGGGCCAGTGTGCCGTTGCGGATACCGCGGGCTTCATTATTGGTAGTCGTTAACCTGATGGGATCAGCAAACTTCCACATGGTTAAGTACTTATTTGGAGAGAAATCAGTTGTAATCGAGCCGCCGGCGCTTGCCTGCTTATACCTTGCAAAAACAGCGTAATAACGCATATTTGCAATGGTAGAGGTCAGCAAAGGCATGTTGATAGGATTCACGATGAATAAAGCGGCTGTATCACCCAACATCACTCTAGGCTTACCCACCAGGCTTGGATTGGGTGCATTGGCAGCAGTCCACTTGGGGAAGGTTTCTGCTGCCGTAACAGCGACATTGCGATAATAAACGGTTTGGAATGTTTTAAAGAAACGGGAATCGTTTATCTTGTCAAATATATCCATGGTATAATCGGTGGGACGCAATCTTCTGAAAGGCCTTCCGTTGAAGAAATCTCTGGTCATACCAGGCATACCTGCATCGTATTGCGTGGGGTAGTAAAGATGCGTGGTATTGTTTAAGCCAGCCAGGGCAAGATTAGTACTGAATTGTGCAGCAAAAATGATTTCGTTGCTTGCATTGTTGGCGTCAATTCTTGCTTTGCTACCGGTGGGCGGGGCACCGTTTTCGCCCAGTGGAGCAATTTTTCCGTCAGGATAAGAGGCATTGAATAAGCTACCATAATCAGCTTCTAATGCATGCCCGCTGTTAACAATTACATCGTTGGCATAGAAGATTACGCTATCCATATCTGTTGATTTCTGCCCTCTTTGATCCGTTACGGCGCTGCCTCTTGTTAAATAGGCTTTTGCAAGAAAGTGATAAGCCATTGCACGTGTTGCCCTTCCCCTGTCGGCACTGGTATATCGCCAGGGTAAGATGGGTCCTGCACTTCTGAAATCTGAGATGATTTGCTCGTAAACCTGTGCCACAGAAGCCCTGGGAAATTCATATTGCGGTTCATCAGGCATAGTAGTAACAAGGGGAATGCCACCGAATTGCTGTACCATCTGAAAATAGTAGAACCCTCTTAATGCTTTCAATTCTGCAATGCGTAAGTCTTTTTGTGCCTGTGTACCGAATATCTTGGATGAAGAGTTGTTGTAGGCTGAAATCATTTGAATGCCTTGATTGCATCTTCTGATGCCGGCATAATTATTCGTCCACAACTCGTTTACAAATGCATCGTTCGAATTAAGATTCGCATCGTAATCGTTATAGCGAACATTGTTAAACTGATCGCCTTCCCTGAACTCATCCACGCCGAAATTGTACATTGCATATGCCTGCTCGCCGGTAAATTTCCATTGCAGCGGCGCATAGGCAGACTTTACAAGGTCTTCCAATCCGGCATCGGTATTATAATAGTTTTCGGTAAGCGTGGTTACCAGGTCTTCTTTAATAAATTTCTTACAGGAGGTTACAGTAAGCGCTAAAGCACCCACACATGCCCAAATTATTTTTTGAAAATTCATTTTCATATAGTGAATAATTTTTTGGTTAAAACCCAACGTTTTTATAAATCAAGCTTTACACCCAATAGAAAACTTCTGTAGCTGTAGGATGTGGGCCCCGTGTTATTGGTTGTTGAACCTGGGAACTCCCGGTAAGGAACTGTCTCAGGATCGTATTTAGAATAGCCGTGGATCAAAATGGGGTTAACGGCACTTAGGTAAATGGCGAAATTATTGATGTTTGCCTTTTGCGTTAAGCTTTTTGGCACCCTGTACGTAAGTGTAATGTTCCTCACCTTGGCATAGGTGGCTTTTGTATAAGTGAGTGCTTCCCAGCCGAAAGGAATATCACTTGTTTGAGTGGGCTGCTGGTAATCATTGCTGGGATTAGTCGGTGTCCAATAGTTGACTTTAAAAGATTGGTAGCGGCCTACTAAACCCGGACGTGGCACCCGGTAAAGTCCCCCTACACGGAAATAAATCAAAAAGTTCAGCTCAAAATTTTTATAACTGATCGTATTGCCAAGGCTTGCTGTAAAGTCGGGTGTGTGTGAACCTAAAACAATTCTGTCAGCAGGAGACATCGTAGTATCGCCATTGGCATCAAAGACCTTAATTCTGCCCGGCTGATAATTGACATTGCCTTTATTGCCGGCTTTTAACCAATAATAACCTGCCAGTGCTCCTTCTTTTCCAGCAGTGTCACTATATTGAAAAATTCCTTGGTCCTTATAACCCCAGTACACCTGAAGTGGTTCCCCTAACAACCAAAGGTTAGCGTAATCGCTGTTGCCACTGCCGTTGATGTCCACAATCTTCTCTTTGTTTTTGGTAAAGACAACATCGGTTGACCAACGAAAGTTTCCTCTGTTCATGTTCTGCGTGTTCAGTGAAATTTCTATTCCTTTATTTTCTACTTTGCCCAGGTTAAAGAACAGGTACCCGACACCATTGGCAGTTGGAATTGATTTGCGCTGTAATTGGTCTGTTGTAGTGGATTGGTATAAATCGATTGAGCCTGAAATTTTGTTTCTTAACACGCCAAATTCAATACCCAGGTTTGTAGTGGTTGTTTTCTCCCAAGTCAGATTGGGTGTTCTAAAGGTGGTGGGCGCCGCACCGATGACTGCCACACCGTTACCCCAGTTGTAGTTGGTGAACCCTAAAGGCCCTCCTGTTTGATAGGGAGCAATGGAAGCATTACCTACTCTTCCAATACCCATTCTGAAACGGGCAGTGTTGAAAATGTGCTGTTTATCAAAGAAGCCTTCCCGTTCAATTTGCCATGCCACTGAAGCAGCAGGGAACCAGGCGCCCTGATTATTCTCCGACAATACAGAAGAATTATCATAACGGCTGCTCAGCGTCATAAGGTATTTGCCTTTATAACCGTACTCCACCCGGCCCATGTAAGACAAATATTGCGAAGCCGAATAGTTGCCCGAGCCTGTAACCGTTGCATCTGTGTTGCGTTGTAAGGAGTACCATTTCTGCGATTCAAAAATTAAATTATTGGCCGATAACGTTACCGTATCCGCACGATTTAAGCTTTGCAATTCCTGCAGCAAGGTTACGTTGATAGAATGATCGGATTTGATGGTTGTGTTATATGTAAGAATATTATCGTAAACCCAGGAACTGGCTTTAGCTACTGTTTCAGAAGCATTGGCCGGGCTGCCCAGGCGTACAGAAGATTGTGCCCCGTTGAAAGTGCCACGGGTGGAATTGCGGGTATCTAACCCGAACATGGTACGATATTTCAATCCTTTGAAAAGGGTGATCTCGCCATAAACGTTTCCAAATACTCTATTGGCAAGTGTGTTATCAAATACAGTGTTGCGGTCGTTTACTGCGTTAATAATTTGCGCATCGGCATTAGGAAATGTTACCCAATTCCCGGCGCTGTCATAAGGTTCAACAAAGGGTATCATACCAAGTGTATTGCCATACGAACTAGTGCTGGTGTTGGTAATGCTGTGGATGTAGTTAATTGTAGCACCGAAGGTTAAAATCTTGCTGGGCTTAAATTCTGCTGAGGTACCCACAGAGTACCTTGTATAATCCTGTGCATATTCAATACCTGTTTGCTTTAAATATCCAGCGTTAAAAGACGTTTTAAATTTTTCAGAACCGGCTGTTACAGAAATACTATGATTGGTTGTTTGCCCGTTGCGTAAACCTACATTATTCAGCCAGTCATAACTTTTAACTTTTGACGGGTCGTAAATATCAATACTGTCTAACTGCGATGTGATACCTAAGTTTTGCAAAATTGTTCTTTCGTCGGCTGTTGTTGCTCTTTTCTGTGCAATGAAAATATTATTATCAGGGTCATACACTCTCCAGGTATACGCATCTTTAATAGCATTCCATTGCTGTGTACTACCAAATCTTTCTTTAAATAAACCCACATCAGCGAGAGCTGTAGGATAATAATACAAAGGATTCGACGCGGTGGCAACACCTCTTGTACGGGTATAGCTCCTGTCAGCAAAAAAGGCCTGCCGCCAGGCATCGGCTAACTCAGGGCCATTAAAAACAGGCACAGACCTAATGACAGATTCAACGGATTGGCTGCCCTGGTAATTAACAGAAATTCTACCGGTTTTGCCTTTTCTTGTGGTGATTTGTATAACGCCGTTTGCACCACGAACACCATAAATGGCGGTAGCTGCTGCGTCTTTTAAAACATCGATCGATTCAATGTCCGCAGGATTCATATCATCAATGGTGTAACTTACCGGAAAACCATCTACCACATACAACGGTTCGTTACTGGCACTTAAAGAGCGATTGCCTCTTACTCGAATCGAACTGCCTGTGCCCGGACGAAAACCGCTGGGTGTTACATCCACACCTGCTATTCTGCCTTGCAGTGCTTGTGTGAGGTTGGCGGTTGGCACTGTACGAATTTTTTCCCCGGAAACAGAAGTTACCGCACCGGTAACATCACTTTTCTTTCGGGTCCCATAGCCAACAACAACTACATCATCCAAATTGCTGCTGGTCCTAAATTTTAGGCTTACATCAATGCTGCTTCTGTCCTGAATGCTAATTTCCTGACTTTCCATACCTACAAACGTTACAACAAGCGTTTTGCTTTTTTCAGGAACATTTATCTGAAAGTTACCATTTGCATCTGTACTGGTTGCTATTGCTTGCCCCTTAACATTTATTGTAGCACCGGAGAGTGGGTTACCACCCTGATCTTTTACCGTGCCTGTAATCTTTTTTGATGCAGATGAGGTTTGTGCTGCTGCCTGGTAGGTAAACAGGCCTGCAAAAAACAGAGGGACAAAAATACCCCTCCATAAAAAGCGGAGTTTTTTATTCATATGGTAGTGTTTGGTTCTGAATAAAGAAAATTAAATAACCCTGGTAAAGGTAAATTATTAGACCGCACTATCCCTAACTTTGCTGCAATATAGGCTTGTATATTATAATTTATAATGTATAAAGGGAGAAAATTACACTTGTTTTTTTGATACAGGCCTCAGTTTTTGTGGCGTCATCGTTGCTACGCTCAGTTCAACAACAACGCAGTGATTGAACTCGGGCGAAGCAGGTTTATCATAGCTCGAACGTCATGCTGAACCTGTTTCAGCATTTTTCCTGATTTACATCTTTAAATCTTTTAAATGAAGCAAGGGATTTCTTAACCTCAAAGTTTGAAGGAAATTATTTCGAAGAATGGGAGCTGTTTTAAATCAGTGAACAAGAGTATCAGAAAAGGAGCGGTTGCATAAAATCGAAGTAGCGTAAGAACATTGTTACGCTGCCCTGATTAATCATCGCCATCAACCTTATTGCTGGCAGGTCGCTCTCCAGCAGAGCCTGCTTCCTCTTTAGGTTGATAAGATAAAAATAGTTCTTTCTAACAATATTCAAAACATACCACAGCAGGTGAAAAACAAGGGTGTACCGACTGCTTTTTGTGTCACTGCAAACCAATGCCTAGGTAAGTCTGCAGTGGTTCACTTTTTACCTGAAAAATTTAATATAAAATTGCAGCACCACGGTTGGCAACAACTGATTTTTATAGTTTTTGCTTCAACTTTGGCACTGATGATTTTAAGAAAGCCTACTTCAGGAGAAATAAGTTAAATATAATACCAATTGCATGTAAATAGTCTATAAAAGCTGCCATTAATATGCCGCACAAGTGAGTGACACAACGATGTTGCTATAAAATACCGCCGCTGGTTCAATAGACTAATTTAAAATGCTCAAATAGCTTTACAACTGGAGACCCAAAAACTTCTCAATAAAATAGGCCAGATCTTCCGGACGCCAGGTACAACTTTTGCCAGTGGTTGGTAAACAGGTTCGTTTTGCACCATTATTGAACAAAAATTTCACCGTTATAGTCCCAGATTTTAGCAGTTAAGCTCATTAAGTCACTTCGTCGGTTTTTATATGAAAGCCCAACTGCAAAGCAGTATAACTTAAAAAAGATAACACGTTGATTTCTAACCCATTTTAACAATGAACATGAAAAAGAAAAACCAGGTATGATAGGGTAACTTCATCAATGGCTCGTCTGCGCAAATTTTTAGGGCAGAACTCACCTAATAATTAAGAACGCAACTTGATTTAGCTGCAAAGTTGCTACTGTTTATCCACCAACTTGATTATATAGCTGTATGAATATTTTTTTTCGAGTAGCCTGTATTGATCATGAGGCAGAGCGCCCCAGCTATTATCGCCACCTATGCCTCTTTGCTTAAGGTCTATGCTAAGAAATACATTATTGCGAGGCTTAATATCCGTCGGATGCTGTTGCTTTTTTGTAAGACCCGGATCAAGGTCTTCTGTAGAATTGTTAATTGCACTAAAGCAAATGGGTTGTATCCCTTCAATCAGTAAACCCTTACCACTGCTGTTGGTAAGGGTAAGCCAGCGTATGTCTGTTTTATATCCGCCCTCTTGCGGACGAATGTAGTTCCAGGTATACTGGTTCTGTACATTGTCATTGTATAATCCAACAAAAGAAGCAGTGTTTCTGTCACTGTAGTTTTCCCAGGGGCCACGCCCATAGTAGCTAAGGTGGTTAAATTGAGGTGGCAATTGCATACGCATGCCAAAGCGAGGCAATTCCGGAAGATCTCTTCCGGTCATATCTATAGAAGATGTGACACGAATTGCTCCATCATTTTGAATGAAGTATTCAACCATGTAGGGGACATTAATGCCAGCAAGGTCGTACAACACTTTTATGGTAAGGCCATCATTTGTCTGCTCGCCTGCCGTAATATTCTTCACGATGCGATTTATATGAGCTGTACGCCAAATTCCAAGATTAACCTGCATGCTGTTACCAAAATCATTATCGGTTGGAGCACGCCAGAAATAAGGCTCAGGGAATTGATTAATAATCCCCCTTTCGTTGTTTATTGTATAATTTGTTAGCCTTCCCTGACGCAAATCAAATTCACCTTTTACATTACCTGCTGCAAAGCTTAGCCTGTTGGCATCTTTACTGACCTGCAGTTTTCCACTTATTGATGCAGTACGTGCAAAATAATCTCCTGCTGACTTAAACTGTTCTCTTGCTATTTCATATCTTTCAGGTATTAGCTCAGTTGCATTTTTAGTATATGCAAATACATTCAAATAGTACTCGCTCCCTTCCTGTGATTTGAAGGAAGGTATTTGAAGAGTAATATCTTTTTGCTGATGAGGTGCAAGACTAACACTAAAAGATCCGTCTTTTACTCTTTCGCCGTTGCGGTACATCTCCCAATTAAAGCTATACTGGTCAAGATTGGTAAAATCATAAATATTCTCGACTGTAATAATACCTTTTGAAATATCCTTTGCTTTAAAAAGTATTTTTTGATACACTTTTTTTACTTCATACAAACCCGGATGCGGAGTTCTGTCTGCAGCAACCAGGCCATTAGCGCAAAAGTTTTCATCATTCTGCAAATGATAACCACCAAGATCTCCGCCATAAGCATAAAACATTCTTCCATCGGTTGTAGAAGTTTTCATTCCCTGGTCAACCCAATCCCAGATGAAACCGCCTTGCATTTGCTTACTGCTCCTTATAATATCGAAATACTCCTGGAAATTTCCGTTGCTGTTGCCCATGGCATGAGAGTATTCGCACATAATATACGGCCTTGTTTTACCTGCATCTGCAGCATAACTTTTCATTGAAGTGATGCCGGGATACATAGGACAAACAATATCGGTATTCCAATCTTCACCTGCTTGTTCAAACTGAACAGGCCGGGTTTTGTCGCGATTTTTTATCCAGGTATATGTATCATGAAAATTCTTTCCATTACCTGCTTCGTTGCCCAAAGACCATATGATAACCGAAGGATGATTTTTATCCCGTTCCACTAACCTTTTAGTCCTATCCATGTGAGCTGCTGCCCACTCAGGCAAATAAGCCGGATGCTTTGTAGTATCGAACCAATTCTGTAAACTTGCGCCCATGCCATGCGTTTCAATATTTGCTTCATCAACAAGGTATAATCCGTATTTATCACAGAGCTTATACCATAAAGGGTCGTTAGGATAGTGGCATGTTCTGTCGGCATTGATATTAAACTGCTTCATCAACTGAATATCTTTTACCATCAACTCTTTGTTTGGAACGTGGCCCTTAACCGGGTCATGCTCGTGGCGGTTAACTCCATGAACATAAGTTGCTACACCATTAATAAGCAATTGTGCATTTTTTATTTCAACTTTCCTAAAGCCAATTTTTGCACCTGTGTAATTTACAGTAATATTACCTTGCCCATTATTTAATGTTATAATACAATCATATAAATAGGGGGCTTCTGCGCTCCACTTAAAAGGGTTTTTAATAGCGCCGCTGAAGCGGACAGTAGCTATGCTATCAGCATCAACAGCATATCTTTTTTGCTGTGTAAAAACAGTCTTACCGGCTTTATCAAGAATATCCAGGGTCAGTAAACCAGTTTTAATATTGTTGCCTGCAAATTGTCTTAAATCAACATCCGCGCTAAAAATGGCATCTTTGTACTGAGCATCCAGGTCGCATTTCAAAAAGAAATCCCACACAGTAAGTTTTGGCAAAGCATACAAAAAAACGTCTCTTTCAATACCACTTATCCGAAAGAAATCCTGATCTTCAAGGTAGCTTCCATCATGCCAGCGAAACACTTGTACAGCCAGTAGGTTACTGCCTTTTTTCAGATACCTGGTTATGTTGAATTCTGCCGGAGACTTTGATGCTTTGGTCATGCCCACTTTCTCCCCGTTCACGTACACAAAGGCACAACCTGTTATAGAACCGAAATGCAATATTATTTCTCTGCTATCCCAGTTATCAGGAACAGTAAACTGCCTGCGATATGTTCCTACCGGATTATTTTCACCAATAAATGGCGGATTTTTGGGGAATGGATAAACAATATTTGTATAAATAGGAATACCGAAACCCTGTCTTTCCCAGTTAGACGGCACAGGTATGTTACTCCAATTTGCATCGTCTAAGTCTGTTCTGTAAAAATCTTTTATACGATCTGCATATTTATCTATATACACAAACTTCCATGTTCCGTTTAACGACTGATAATAGGGAGAGCTGCTATAGTCATCATCCACGACATCCTGCTTTTTATCAAACAACATGAATGTGGCATGTGGTTTTTCCTTATTCTGTTCAAACAATTGAGGATTCTCCCAATCATTATTTCTTGTTTGTGCAAATGCAATGTTTAATAATAAGCTTAAAGCACACAATAGTCTTTTCATATATACAATTGATCTTTTACTAAACTTCAGTTCAATGTAGTTTTTGCAGTTGAAGAGTGCGACGTAACGGACTTTCAATCTGTGTTAATGTCGCCGGCATCAAAATTTTATTTTCTTTTTGTTACCAGCAGTTGTTTTCTACAGCATCATCGTTGCTACGCTCAGTTCAACTTTATCACAATGGGCATCATTTTACGATTTTTTATTTTCTGATGATTTTTCTCCCGATTCATGTGCTAACTGTTTAACAGGCTGCAAATCAAAGAAATCAAGGCTCCATTCATCTTTCCATTCAATAAACGGAATGCCATTTTTGAATTGAACCGGAAGCCATAAATAATGGCTATCTTTCAGATCTTTCGGGTTCCATTTATCAGCCATAAAAATGAAGCTACTTTTTTTATCTGCAACAGGTTGTATAAATTTTTGTCGTGGCTTGTCATTTGCCGGTTGTTTTTTGCCAGTTCCAGGCATCCCGAACCATATCTTCCAAACCAAGTTCTGCATACCATTCTAACTGGTTATTTGCTTTTGTAGCATCTGCATAATTCTTTTCTGCATCACCCTCACGTCTTTCACCAATCCTACACGGAACTTTTACTCCATTTACACGTTCAAAGGTTTCGATCACTTCCAGTACACTATTGCCTCTACCGGTACCGATATTGAATACTTCAAATGAACTTTTGCTTCTGTTCTTTAATAAATGATCGCAGGCTTTTACATGGGCTTTGGCCAGATCAACTACATGAATGTAATCCCTGATGGCTGTGCCGTCGGGTGTATTATAATCGTTTCCATATACTACCAGTTCCTTAAGTTTTCCTATGGCTGCCTGTGTAATAAAAGGCATAAGGTTGTTAGGCACTCCCAACGGCAGTTCACCTATCAAAGAAGAAGGATGAGCACCTACGGGATTGAAATACCTTAAAGCGATGGTTTTAATATTTGTTGCTGCTGATACTTTCTCCAAAACTTCTTCACCCATTTGTTTAGTGCTCCCATATGCTGATAATGCCTTTTTGAAATCAGCTTCTTCCACAACGGGTAACTTGTCGGGCTGGCCATATACCGTGGCTGAAGATGAAAATACCATATTAGGGCACCTGCTTTCATGCATTACTTCAAGCAGATTCAACAGGGAGAGCAGGTTATTTTTAAAATATTTTAAAGGGAGCTTTACAGACTCGCCTACTGCCTTATAAGCGGCAAAATGAATAACTACACTTATATTTTCCTGTTCATTGAATATGTGCTTAACAATATCTAATTCACAAAGGTCAACATTATAAAACTTTGGTTTAGCACCTGTAATCTGTTCAATGTGGTCTAATATAAACCGTTCTGAATTACTTAAATTATCTACAATGATCACTTCATAATCTGCATTTATAAACTCCACTGCAGTATGTGAACCAATAAATCCAAGGCCGCCGGTCACCAATACTTTTTCTTTTGCCATAATTTTATAGTATTTGTTTCACGTTAATGATATATTCGACATGAGCCTTTGCGACTATAGTTACTCTATTTATGAGCTTAGCACTAATGGCAAAGTGAAATTATTAAGTAAGGATTCATAACCCGGCATGTCTCATACTCAGTATTTAAACGGGTCCTTTTTAAAGAATACTCTAAAATCTTTTATCATACCATCGGTCTTTTTATCAGAACGCGGCAAATACCGAAAGCCCTTGATCACTTCGACAGTGCCCAAATCGAGTACAAGCTGATGGGGATAATTTGGTTTTTCGCCAACTGATTGGCTTTGCCAAAAAGTAGATTCCTGCTGATCATAAATTTTATCAGCTCCATGATTTGCTGAGGTGATCTCTTCACTGCTCGCATACATTATCTTCCATTTCAAAGAAGACAAAATTTTGTCATCTGCTCCGGTAAGCTCTAATTCTGCAAATGTGGCAAGAGGATCATTCACCTTTTGCGCATTCAACGCCTCAAAACACAGGTATCTTCCCTTGTAAGGGCGGGAAAAAATAACCTCTTTCCATCCGCTACCCTCAGTGAAAGTGCCTGTATGCACAGGAACTTCTCCTGTCAGGTTAAGTGTTTGCCCCTTTGCCCTGTGTAACAAAAATTCGTCAGGATTTATTTTATCTAATACAGGCCTCGACAAGCCCGCCACTTCTCCACTTGCCGGCTTGTCCACATCCAGAATAATTATTTCATTCTTTCCTTGTTTTAACCATACACCGGGCAGATAAAGTGTTTGTTGAGGTCCGATTTTCCAATAACGCCCCAGGTTACGACCATTTACCCAAACCATTCCTTTGCCCCAATGGCTTACATCCAGAAATGTATCGCCTGATTTGTTTATGGTGAAGGACCCCTTATACCATGCCGGACCGTTTGTTTTTGCAGCGGTGTATTTCATGTTTTTTTGGAATGTATAGTCGACAGGGAAGTTATAAACAGTCCAGTTTTTTAATTCTTTCTTGTTTTTACCATCTGTGATCTCCACCTTTTCCGTTATGCCTTTATGATCCAAAATGGCCTTCCCATAATTCACACGACCGGTAGCTTCAACCAAAATATCTAGTTGTGCACCGGCAGCAACCGCAGGAATTTCAACAGTATTGTCGCCTCTTCTGCGATCAAGCTTTCCGATAGTCTTTCCATTTATAAACACTGTAGCCCAATCATGCACTTCAGTAATAATTAACTTTTGCTTCGCAGTAAAAGCAGGCAGAAGGGTACGATACAGAATGCGACCCCACGCCTGGTCAAATTCTTCCATTGGCTGAATATCAGCCGTTGTTTTTGCAACAGGTAAATTGGCAAATAGCGAAGCACTTTCGTTCAACTCAAAGACAGGAATTTCTATAACAGGCATCGCTTCCGGAATATCTCCTAATGTTTCACCTTCCTGAAGATAATTTTTCAATAAATCGCGAACAGCAAAAAACTTATCGGTAGTAAGACCCTGTTCATTTATTGGAGCATTATAATCGTAAGAGGTAACCATGGCTGAGTATGGAGGCGCATTTGCTCCGCCCCATTGTCCGAATGAAGTTCCGCCATGTGCCATATATAGGCTGAATGATATTTTCCTGTCCATCATATCTTTTAAGCTGCCAATAAAGCTGCTGATGGAACGTGTTTCATGTGGCCTTCCCCAATGATCAAACCAGCCGGTCCAGTACTCGCTGCACATAAGGGGTGCGGAAGGATAGATTTGTTGAAAATCCTTGAACTGATTATCTATGTTAGATCCTGCACCAAAGTTCAGGGTTGTGGCAACACCTTCCAGTTCATATTTATTGAAGTTAGACGACCAATCGCAACGAAACAGTTGAACTTTATCGAAACCAGCACTCCTTACGAGGTCACGGATGGCTTTCATATATGCCTGGTCCGACCCATAAGTCGCATATTCATTCTCCACCTGAACCATAATAATGTTCCCGCCATTCTGTATCTGCAACGACGCCAGTTGCTTTCCTGCCTCTTTGAAAAAAATACCGGTACGCTCTATAAAAAACTTGTCGGAAATATCACGTAGCCTGATATCTTTTTTCTTTAAAAGCCACCACGGTAAGCCTCCCATTTCCCATTCGGCACAAACATAAGGTCCGGGACGAACGATACAATACATCCCATTCTTTTGTACCAGGCGAACAAATTCCGCTACATCGTTTTGCCCGGTAAAATCAAACTGATCCTGTTGTTGCTCGTGCAGGTTCCAGAAAAGGTAAATACAGATGGTATTCATTCCCATTGCTTTACAAAGCCGGATACGATGCTCCCAATACTCTTTGGGTATCCGCGGATAATGCAATTCAGCGGCACGTATTACAAAAGGTTTACCGTTTAATAAAAACACTTTATCTCCTGTAGTGAATGTGCCCTTTAGCATCTGGGCATCTGAATTGTTAAAGATTAATAGAGTTACTGTAAAAAGAATAATCAGGTTCCTTTTCATCAGAATGTATAGTTTAATCTATTGCTAACCCTTAGCAGTTGTTAAATTTTGTAAAAGATTTGAAATGAAGCTATGATGCCCAACGTATACAGATAAAGTGACTATTTCGGTAATAATGTCTTTTCGATGGTCTCAATGAATGCTTTGCATTGCAACCTTCGGCAGGCTTAGGACAGACTGTTACGCTCAGTTCAAGCACCTGCGTTGCCGTTGAACTGAGCGTAGCAACGATGATGCTATGAAAAACTATTGCTGGTATCCGAAAAAACTAAACATTCTTCTTGCTAACTTCAAAGTTCTTCTTTTGCCATTTCTATGCATTTTTTTGTTCTTTATAGTGCACATCACTTAAGCCTCTTAGCCTTTCTGCGGCCCACTCAGGTGTAATATCCCTTTGGGGATTAGCAAGCATTTCGTATCCTACCATAAACTTCTTAACTGTTGCGGAGCGCAAAAGCGGCGGATAGAAATGCATATGCCAATGCCATTCAGGATGATCACCATCATTTACAGGCGACTGGTGCATGCCTGCTGAATAGGGAAATGATATCTCAAAAAGATTATCGTATTTGGCGGTAAGCCGTTTTAAGATATCAGCATAAGCTGTTTGCTCTTCAGGCTTAAACTGAACAATGGTTTGCACATGCCTTTTACTGATGATCATCGTTTCATAGGGCCAAACTGCCCAAAAAGGTACAAGAGCTACAAAGTGTTCATTCTCTAAAACAATCCTTTCCTTTTGCTTCAGTTCTACAGCAACATAATCTGTAAGAAGGCTTTTGCCTTTTTCTTCAAAATATTTTTTTTGCTCTCTTGTCTCCTTTGAAATTTCCAATGGCAGTGAGCCCTGCGACCAAATCTGGCCATGAGGATGAGGATTGCTGCAACCCATGATCTCTCCTTTATTCTCAAATACCTGTATGTACTTTATAGCAGGATTTGAGGCCAGCATCTCAAATTCTTTTTTCCAAAGCTCAATTACAGCTTCAATTGCTGCTACTGTCAAACGTGGCAATGTCAAACTATGATCGGGTGAAAAGCTGATGACACGGCATATACCTTTCTCACTGTTTGCCTTCAGTAAGCCTTCTACATTTACCGAGCCTTCAGGCGTATCTTCCAGCAGAGCCGAGAAGTCGTTGGTAAAAACAAAGGAATCTTTGTAAACCGGATTGACACTTCCGTCGGCCCTTGTATTGCCTGGGCATAAATAACATTTCGGATCATAAGCGGGGCGATCATCTTCGGGGACACTTTCCGTTTTCCCCTGCCATGGACGCTTTGTTCTGTGCGGAGAAACAAGGATCCAGTCGCCTGTTAAAATATTAAATCTTGTATGGGAATGTTCTTTCAGATCAAACATGGGAATATTCTTTTTGAGTTACAGTTTCAGTTCCGTTTTCTATTTGGGCAACATAAGCAGTTAATTCGAGCCCCGTAGCCTCTTTATAAACTTTAGCTAATTTTTCAATCAATGCCTCAATAGCTTCTTCTTTCACTAAATTAATGGTACAGCCACCAAAACCACCGCCCATCATTCGGGCACCCAGTACGTCAGCATTATCTTTTACAGCTTCCACTAAAATGTCAAGCTCTTTACAACTTACTTCGTAATCTTTGCTTAACCCCTCATGGGTCTGAAACATCCTTTCTCCCAAGGCCTTGATATTTCCCTGCTGAAGCTCTTCGCAACCTTTCAGCAATCTTTCATTTTCTTTCACTACATACTTGCATCGTCGATAGACAATCTGATCTTTAGTCGCTACATGTTGGTTGAGCATTTCCAAAGTAACATCACGTAAACTTTTTACATCAGGGTGATGTTCTTTCACCCATGCTACACCTTGCTCACATTCCTGCCTGCGGGTATTATATTCAGACGAGGAAAGCGAATGCTTTACATTGGTGTTGAGCAGTACAACTTTATATCCCTGCAATTTCAACGGCACATATTCATATTCCAGTGAACGGCAGTCAAGTTTGATTACGTAATCTTTTTTACCGAACATGCTGGCGAACTGGTCCATAATGCCACACATTACACCGGCAAACGTATGCTCTGCTTTTTGCGCAATACGCACCATTTCCATCTTGTCAATACTTAAAGCAAACAGCTCATTTAAAGCAAAGACTGTAGCACACTCCACTGCAGCCGAAGAAGACAGACCCGCGCCAATCGGCACATCTCCGTCAAGGGCCAGGTTAAACCCCCCAATGCTATGGCCTCTTTTTATCAGTTGATCTGCTACACCAAGTATATAAGTGGCCCAGCTGTCTGTTGGCTGAATATCAGTCAAAGCGACTACATAGTTCTGGTTAAAATCAACCGAATGCAAATGAAGCTTCTCATCATCCCTTTTAGTTACCGCTACATATATAGCCTTATCAATAGCCGCAGGAAGAACGAAGCCTTCATTATAATCTGTATGCTCGCCTATGATATTTACACGCCCCGGGGAGCGAACAACCAACGGATCCGATGTGTCAAATTGAGTGGCAAAAGCGTTTGTAATGCGATTTGTTATCATACTGATCTGTTTAAAAGTTATTGATATCCTAAGGTATTATTTTTAAAGGGATACCAGCAATAGTTATTAAGATGAATGTCCTTTAGTTTTAATGAGTGTCACTAATTATGATATGGGCATTTGCTTTTCATAGCGTCATCGTTGCTACGCTCAGTTCAACTTTTATAGCAATAGGCATCATTTACCACTTTTATTTTTTTTTTTATTTTTTCCGATAATTTTTCTCACAGTTCATGTGTAAACTGTTGCCGGAATTTCAATCAAAATCAAGGTTCCATTCATCTTATATTCACTAAAGAAATACTGTCAACATCAAAAATCTTGTTTAGTGCCTGTAATCTTCATTTCAAATCCTTTTAAAAATTTAACTGCTGTACCATAATAAAATGCAGTAGCGTGAGGGATAGAAGCGGAAAGCCCGCAACGCAGCGTAGTGAAACGAAGCGCAGTGAGGACTTGCAGCGAATAGCCCGGCCCTTGCGTAGCTTGGGGACACGCCCAAATAGTCCAATTAGTTGAAGTATGCTTAACACTACCTCTAAGTGTACCTTTTAAACTGCTTCAGTTACTTAAAAGCCCGTCGTAGAAACGGCAGGGCTATTACTTGCCAAATGAAATACTTTTATTGCACACAAGCATAACTAATCCTTACTTATCGAGATACCTGTACATTTCGCAACAAGCCAGCAGAAAAGCGCCAACGCCAAAATTGGCAGTAGAGTTACGGTCAACAACTTGTCCGGGAATTGCTCTCTCGCCTATGGGCTGTACGTACCCGATTTTTCCGTCGGGTTGCAAGGCTACTTTAGTCAGGTAGTTCCAGCTTTTTATGACTACAGGCAAATATTCTTTTTCATTAAGATAGCCATTGTTGATGCCCCAAAGCATTCCGTAAGTAAAGAAAGCCGTGCCGCTTGTTTCTGGGCCTGGAGCATGAGCGGGATCCATAATGCTCCTGGTCCAGTATCCCTCCGGTTGTTGGTATTTTTTAATCGCTTCGACCATCCCTTTGTATCTGCTTATAAACTTATCCCTGTGAGGATCATTTTTAGGCAGATCTTTTAACACCTTTGCAAGCCCTGCAAAAATCCATCCGTCACCTCTGGCCCAAAAATCTTTTTTTCCGCTAACGCTTTTATGCTTGGGGTAAATATACTTGGCATCACGGAAATACAGCTTTTCTTCGCTATCATACATAATGCTGTCGGCGTAGGCAAAGTATTCATATAATTTGTCGAGGTACAGTGCATTGCCGGTAACTTTATACAGCTTGGTCATAACAGGCATTACCATGTAAAGCCCGTCGGCCCACCACCAGTAGTCATGATTTGGCGTGCTCATTTCATATTCCATAACCTCACGGGCACGAGCTATTTTTTTCTCATCCTTTTCAATATTGTAGAGGTCTATATACGTTTGGAAACATATCTGCCAGTCTCCAAACAGCACATGATCATCTGTTTCGCCGTAGTTGTACTTCCATTCGGCTTTATTGTCCGACTTAGCTCCTTTCCATTGATTATGTTCGGCCCAGGCCTCCGAATACTTCCTGTAGGCTTCATTTTTGGTGATAAAATAAGCTTCCATATTACCGGTATGATAGGCAGCATGGTCCCAAAACGCTCTGACTGCCGGGGGATTATTTGTTTGCCAATATCCGTTCACTTTATCTATTATGCCTACGACCTCTGCTTTTGAGGTTGCTACAGACTGCTTATTTGTTTTCTGGACAGAGCATGCTGCAAGAAAAACAAAAATCATTACGATAATGCCTGATAAGCGTTTATTTATACTCATGATAAATTTGCCGGGCAGTTTAAGTTATTTAAAATTTTTGTAGACCATCCGTTGTTTTTCATGGCAACTCCGGTTGTGTCACTCACTTGTACGGTATCTTTCATGGCATCTTTCCTTTATCTTTTTCATTGCTTTATCTCCTTTTACTTTTTAGTCTTTTTTCATGGTTTTTATTCTGATAACTGTTAACGAGTTTGCAGGAGCAGCACTATAAGTAAACAACTTGCCGACAGTTAAAGCTGACGTTTCCGAACTGCATTTCCAGGATGCTCAAATGTGTTCCTTTCAACCGGATTACCTGTAAGAACAGTGCAGGTTGCCATGGGATTGATTGAACCAAAGGCTGAAAGATCGACATTAGCTTTTGTATTAATAGCCGGGTTCATGTTTACGAACTTTAAAACGGAAAAACTTTGTTTTGTAAAAGAAGTACCTTCAGGTGATTTGATAACTCTGATTATTTTTGGATTGAATTGCACTTCTATATTCAATCCCTCCTGCCGTAGCTTTAATTCCGGTGCCGGTTTTGGTAACGTCTTGGCATATTCCGGTCTTAGAAGAAAGAATTAATATAATAGCGTGAATCCTTTTCATCGAATTGAGTTTATTTTAATGCGAACGTTCTATTTACTCATTTTTAAACTGATTGCTTTAATTCCTTCGTGTGTTGGAGTTACCTGCTTTATACTTCCATCAGGATTAAATTCCAGTTTATCTATACATACTTCTCGATTATATCCAGCAGAATTACCCATTTTTATTCCATTCGGGTAATTAAAGCGGTGATAAATAATGTACCATTCATCTTTTCCCGGTAGCTGTATGGTTGAATTATGTCCTGTTGCATAAATATCGGCATCCTTGTTTTTAGCGATTACCATGTTGTTTTGAGGAATTGTAATTTTTTCCAATGGCGAATTAGAAGTTCCATAACGTACACGATAATTTTCACTTCGGGTATCGTCTTCACTCCACATAAAATAATACATACCGTTTCGGTACAGCACATGCGTTCCTTCCCTGAAAGTAGCATCGGGAGTTAATATTTTAAGTGTTTCCTGCTTGATTGAAACCATATCATCTCCCAACTCAGCACCAGCCATGTAGCTGTTTCCCCAGTACAGATAGCTTTTACCTGTTTTCGGGTCTGTAAAAACATCAGGGTCTATTTGCTGCCCTCTTGTTATACCTTCAGGATATTTGTCGATCAAAGGTTTTCCGGAGTCGACAAAGGGGCCTGCAGGATCATCTGCTACTGCAACTCCTATTTTCTGGGCAGCCGTGAAATAGTAGAAATATTTGTATTTGCCGCTTATCATCTTTTCAACAATGCAGGGTGCCCAGGCATTGCGTTTACCCCAGCTTACATCTTTAGGAAGGTCGAGTATAACACCTTCATCCCTCCAGTTTACGAGGTCAGTGGAAGAAAAGGTTTTAAAATAAGTACCCGACCACCCTGTAAAACCATCGCTTGTCGGATAGATGTAGAACCTGCCAGTTTTTTCGGCATATAAAATATCGGGATCTGCAAAATACCCTTCCAAGACGGGGTTGTGATATTCTTTTGCTGTAACCTGATAGGTCTGAGGCTCTTTTCCGTTTATTGCAACAGAGTAGTTTACAGGTCCGTTTAAAAAGTTCTGAGGAGTTGCAGGTGTAATTTTTATTCCCGGGAACAGGATGAAGCCCGGGTTAAATGAGGTTAAGCTGGTACCGGGTTTTACAGGTAAAAAAAGTTTCTTTCCTGTAGAGTCAAATACAATGTTTATTTTTTTGATTGCTTTTGATGCAGCAGATTGTATCACATCATCTGCAATTCCCCACCGGCGAACCAATCTCTCCGCTTCTTTTGCAGTTATTGGCATAACCGTTCCATGGCGTGGATGAAAATTCATAGTTACATCCTGATCGATAACGGTAAAATTTTCAAGGTCTTTTGTTTTTGTGAACTGGTATCTTCCCTTTGTATACACGTCGTACATCAAAATATATCCTTCTCCGTTATTCAGTTTAAACGTGCCTGCTCCTTCCACAGGATCGGTTGTTTGCTGAACATACCTGTCACGTAAGACATAACCTTGGGTCAGTTTATCTGATACAGCAATTTTAATACCTGCGCCTTCTCCTTCTGTTTTGAAAAACAGATAGTATTTACCGTCTTTATAAACGATATCTCCGTCGATACAGGCACCATTGGTTGGACTGAAAAACAGTTGTTTGGGTTCTGTTTCCAAATCAGTAAAATCAGCATTGGCATAAGAATAATAAATTTTATCAGGGTCCTTACCGTGCTTCATTGAAAAATAGATCATGTATTTCTTGGCTACAGGATCATAAATAGTTTGAGGCGCCCATACGCGAAGCAGGCTGTCGTGCCCCGAAAAACGTTTCTGAATATTGACAATACTCGATGTCCAATTAATAAGATCATTTGATTTCAACAAAGCCATTGCCCTGTTTGAACTCCAACCCAGTGCCGAAACCATATCAGTAGCAACCATATAAAAGGTTTTCCCATCAGCACCACGCAAAATATGCGGATCACGCACGCCACCAGTCGAACTGATCTCCTCTGAATTGATTATTGAATTATTACTATTCAATGCACGATAATTATAACCATCATTACTTAATGCAAAACGAATAGCCTCTTCGCTTTTGCTATTTCCTGTAAAGTAGGCGAAGAGGTAGGCACTGAAGTTTTTTGGAGTACTTTCTTCAAATGTTTTATTCTTCTTTTTTATTCCTGCAGTGCCTTGTCCAAACAAGGATACAGCAATTATTGCCCAGCATAAGAGCAGTGATGTAATATATCGCATAAATTGTTTATCAACTTTCAGTGTGATCAAAATAAGCTTTTACCTGCAGAGATAGTTAACCCTTGCAAACCAAAAATAATTTTTTAAATATCTCATTTAAATATCTCATTAGTAGAGAAATTTTGCTATGCCATAAGTTGTGCCATGTTGCTCCGACAGGCATATAAACCGATAGATGAAAGGTTTGCCAGTGAGTGGCCCTTCGATAAACCCAGGAATAAACTGCTACACTAAGATCATCACTGTGCTGCCGTTGAACTGAGCGTAGCAACGATGTTGCCATAAAATACTGCTGCCGGTTCAATAGAACTTATTTAAAATATTATGTAAATGGTATTATTTTATTTATGTTCACTACGCCAACAGTATAAAAACAGCCCAGGCAGACGTAAATATCTGCCCCTGGCTGAACCATACTTAAAGGTAAATTATCAAGATTACTTTTTTATAATCGGTATTGAATAGTTAACCGTTCCATTCGAAACCTGCACCTGGTAGGCTCCTGCAGAAAGCCTGCCAAGGTCCATTTGTATTCTTCCTGTCTATCTTACTTTAGTGGGCCGAATAGCGTTATCAAGGTACAAGAGTGCGACGCAAGAAAAGCTGCATAGCAGCACAGCACCCTGGCCCAAATTATATTATTAATTTTTTTATTGCATAATTAAGCATGATAGCACCAGGAATTTACCACCCCGGGTTTTGCAGCATTGCAGGATTTTTACGGATTTCATCATCGGGTATCGGCAACAGGTACATTTCAGGACGGAAAACATGCTTGCGCGAAGCTTGTATTACCGCCGTAGTTTCATAGGTATACGTATAATTAGGTGCAGTGCCTGTTATCCTTACCGTGCGGTTATAACCATTATTCACGGCCTCCGCAATTTTCCAGCGACGTATATCGTTATAGCGCTGATCTTCGAAAGCCAGTTCAATCCTTCTTTCATTCTGAATAAAGCTGCGCATTTCAGCCTGGCTCATATTAGCCTTCATACCATAAAGACCATCAGAACTCGCATCAATGCCTGCCCTGTTACGAAGCTCTTTGAGTTTATCATAAGCCAGGTTTGTTTGGCCTGTTTCATTAATCGCTTCAGCGTAGTTGAGTAAGATTTCAGCATACCTGATCAACGGCCATGGGCGGTCAATATTGGTACCTGAACTTTGAGAGAAAGTGCTATCGAGCATCTTGCGACTAAAGTATCCGGTAATTGTAGCAGTCGGATAAGGATCTGTTCCTGAAACGTGTGTAGTCACCGCGGTTTGAGCGGTATTCCGGGCATAAAGAGCTCCGTTATAGATAATAGTAAAGCGGAACCTGGGATCGCGGTTGGCATAAGGATTAGCAGGATTGTAGCCACTTGTAGCGTCAGTGATTGTTCTGCCGTTTTTCATCGGGAAAGCATCCACAAGATTTTGCGTTGGCATGGAGTAATGTGTTCCCCCTGCGCTGGTAGGATTGTAATAATTCTCAAAATCCTTGCCTGAAGGTCTCATCATACCAAATATAAGTTCGCGGTTTGGAGTTGAAGTCGTAGAGGAAGTTCTGCCATTAAGAAAAGTCTGATAAAAGCCAAATCCCGCAACTGTACTGGTGGGGTTCCAAAGTGCATAATATCCTGAATTGATCACTGCCTGCGCGGCATCGGCAGCAGCCTGCCAGTTGCTTACATTATAGGCAGGATAGCTGACTAACTTAGAAAGGTTTGCATCTGTAGTAATGGCTCCGCCATTAAATAAAGGACTTGCTGCATACAATAGCACCCTTGACTTAAGCGCCATACATGCGCCTTTAGTAGCACGGCCAAAGTCTCTCACATCAGGAAAATCGTAATTGTTTGCCGGCAGCAATTGGCCTGCTTCATCCAATTCTTTTGTTATATAGGCTACTAATGCAGCAAAATCTGAACGGGGGAGGGCAATAACATCTTCAATGCCAAACACTTCGTCATTTACGATCGGTACTCCACCATAAGCAATCATCAGTTGGGTATAGTACCATGCTCTTAAGAACTTAGCCTCGCCAGTCATCCTGGATTGCATACCCGTTGATAAAGGTGTACCCGGTAATTTTTGCATCATCAAATTGCACCGGCGGATATTTGCATAAGGAGTGGTCCAAAAATCGTTTAATCCACTGGGTAGATTGTTAGGCGAAACTGTTCCGTTATAAAGCGCTACTGCTGCCTGAGTTGTACCGGACAAACTATATTCTGCATCATCAGTGGCCAGTTCTGTATTGCCATGAGAACTCCAACGCCCCTTATTGAAGCTGTATCCAATATCTACATATATCCTGCTTAAAAATTGTATCGTCCGGGCACTGTCCGAAAACACCTGTGCTTCATCTAAGGCAGTGGACTTATTTTCCAGGAAGCCGGTTTTAGAGCAGGATATGAACCCTGTGCATATTGAGGCTATTAAAATACATTTTTTCATATGTCTTTGAAATACTTCTAAAAAAGCGCTGTCTGATTTTTTAGAAACTGTTAGGTTTAATTTATTTTGAATACCAGCAATGGTTTTTTATGGCGTCATCGTTGCTACGCTCAGTTCAACGGCAACGCAGTGATTGAACTGAGCGTAGCAGTTTATCCTGAACCTGCCGAAGGGTCGCAAATGCGAAGCATTCATCGAAACCATTAAAAAGAAATAATCATTTCATCAGCAAGGCATTTCTCAGCATCCATTCGAACTTGTTGCAAAAATTTAAACAACTCCTCTTGGCAATGTTTAAAAAGTAGCACTTACTCCAAAGTTGAACATTCGTTGAGGAGGATAATTTACCCTATCTCTGTTTGATTCAATTTCGGGGTCAAATTCATATAGTTTACTCAGCTTCGTCCAGGTAAAAATGTTATAGCCATTCGTATAAACCCGTATATCCTTCATTTTAAATGATGAGAGCCATTTTTTTGGAAGAGAATAACCAATCTCCGCTGTTTTCAAACGGATATAATCGCCGCTGATAAACCAAAATGTTGAAGGCAGAGATGTGGGATCACTTATGCCTGGTGAAAATGTAAGCAAAGGAAATTTAGCATTGTCGCCAAGTTCAGGTGCCCATGATTGCTGGTGTACCGCAGTAAGGTTAGCGCTAAATGCCCTGATGGCTTCCGCTACGCCCCTTACATTAAAGTTCTTTGAACCCTGGAAAAACACTCCTATATTAAATCCTTTGTACCTTACCGATAGCTGGATACCGGCTGTTGTATTAGGAATGTTAGGGAACCCCTGCACTTTTGTATCAAATCCATTAATAATACCATCGCCATTTTCATCAGCGTATTTTAGATCACCAGGCCGGGCTGTAATTGCAGTTTTAGGACTCTTGGCAATATCTGCACTATCCTTGTAAAAACCTATCCAGGTATACACCCGTTGCATACCGATGCTATTACCTGTATAAGCCTGGTAAGGGTACAAGGGAATTGCTTCATCCTGATAAACTATTTTATTCTTAGCATAAGAATATGTCCCTTTTAAATTAAAGCTGAGGTCTTTATTGATCGAACTTCCATAAGTAATTTCTACTTCAAAGCCCTTATTATTCACTTTTCCTAAATTTACCGGAGGCAGCGATTGACCAAAAATTGCTGAAACCGTACCTCTGGTGGTTAAGATGTCAAATCTTTTGTTATTAAAATAATCTACTGTAAGCCCAACTTTGTTTTTGAACATTCCCATTTCTACGCCCAGGTCAAGTTTCTTTTCCTTCTCCCATGTAACATTTGGGTTGCCAAGTGCTCCTTCTTGTATGCCGCCTATTAGGTTAGACGTTTGTCCGAAATAGGTGGTACCGCTGTTTGAATATGTTTGCAGGTAAAAATAAGAAAAGCCACTTCCCAGTTGATCGTTACCAACCAAGCCATAGGAGCCTCTCAATTTCATACGGTTGATAAAGCTGATATTGTTTTTAAAGAACCCTTCTTCAGAAATATTCCAGCCTAATGAACCTGCCGGGAAGATTCCAAACCGGTTTTCCTTTGAAAAACGGTCAGAACCATTCCTTGCACCGTTAAATTCTACTAAATACTTCTGGCGGTAATCGTATCCCACACGGGCAGTAACACCCTGAAAATTGTTGGGAACAAAATTGTAGGCAGCATTGCCGCTAGCCTGCGTTACAGAATTCCGGCTATACAGAACAAGTCCATAAACGTGATGCAAGTTGCTGAACGTACGATCATAAGTAACAAAGGCCTGTGCTGTTACTTTTCGAACTGTGGATCCGGCACTTGGATCGCCTCCCGTTCCCGCATCATTTAAAAATAAGCGACGGACGCGGAAAATACTCGTGCTTCTTGGTTCATAAGTATCGGTTGACGGGTTGTAAATAAATGACGGGAATTCGTTACGTGTCATGCTCCGTCGGTAAGCATAGTTACTAGAATATGCTATTGACCCTTTTACCGCAAGACCTTTAGTAATAAAATCAAGTTTTTGATTAACGTTTGCAACCAAATTCATATTGTTTTCAAATGTGCGGCTTGTGTAACCGTACAAAGTAAGGCGACCTACAATATTGTTAGTATTGTAGCTGCTACCCCCGATAGGATTATTACGCTGCCAGTTACTATAACCGTATGTACCGTTAGGGTTATATATCGGGTAAGCAAAGGGTGCTAAAGAAAGAAAACTGCTGTATTCATAGAACACGTCGTTGTACCCGAATGGACTTCCTACATTAGGCACATTAATTTCTGCAAAATTTCCATAGAGATCCAACCGAAGGTCAGTCGTTTTTGTAACTTTTATATCAAGGTTAGACCGGTAATTATAGCGTTGGTTATAGAAATTGCTGTTTAAGTCTGTGCCTTTGCTAAAGTTTTTGAGAATACCACCCTGGTTAAGATACCCAGCCGAGATAAAGTATTTTACGCGTTCTGTTCCTCCTGAAATATCAACATTTCCCCTGTACTGTTTACTAAACTTCCTGAAAAGTTCTTCTCTCCAATTTACATCAGGATGGCCGTAAGGATCAGTATGGTCCCTATAAGCAGCCAGATCAGCATCGCTGAAATAGGGTGCATTGCCATCATTAACACGGGCTTTGTTGTATAAAACAGCCGTTTCATATGCATTGAGAAAATGTTGAATTTTAGTTGGCTGAGAAATACTGGTTTCGCCGCGGAAGGAAATCTGCGGAGCACCAAGTTTACCACGACGGGTTGTTACAACCACAACTCCGTTAGCGCCTCTTACGCCATATACCGCCGTCGTAGAGGCGTCTTTAAGAATGCTGAGACTTTCCACTTCATTTGGGTCAATACGGGCAAACTGTTCGTACGAAAACTCAATATCATCCACAATTATTAAAGGCTGGTTATTACCATTGTAAGAGCTTACGCCCCTTATATAGAAAGCAGCATTATCGGCTCCTGGTCTGCCGGATGTTTGCTGCGAAAAGAAACCCGGTAAACGGCCGGCAAGCGTATTTTGCAAGCTCGCTGAAGGATTGTCACGTATCTCCTGGCCTGAAACAGTGCTTATTGAACCGGTAGTGGTTATTTTTTTCTGACGGCCATAGCCTACTACCACCACGTCGGTCAGGTTTGTGTTTGCAATATCCAGACTAACACTTAAATGAGTTTGGCCGGCAATGTCAACATCTTTAGTTTCCATGCCTACAAAGCTGATAACAAGTATTTTATACCTAACCGGCATAGTAATGCGAAAATTGCCACCCGCTTGGGAGGTGGTTGCTATCTGAGTACCCTTTACACTTATTGTAGCTCCAACAATAGGATCACTTGTCGGATCCTGTACTGTGCCGGTAATCGTTTTTGTTTGTGCATTAAGATGTGAAGCTGATAAAAAACCAAACAGGATAAAGAAAAGAAAATGTATAGTTGTCATACCGGTTTTCTGCTTAGCGAAAGAGAATAGAATATTAACAGGAAAACAGGTAAGATTGAGCAAACATGATATAAATCGTTTCATAGCTAATTTTTAAAAAATTTCCGGAAGCGTAATATCTTACCAGCCTTCGTTTTGAATTAATGTTGTGTTTTTAGTGGTTTCGTCATATGGAAGAGGCATATGATACAGTTTGTTTTGAAACACGGCTGTAGCGACAGGCACAACCTGGTAGGTAAGCGTACTGCCGCTGCCCGTAATCTTTATGCCATTTAAAGTTGTATTTAATGCCTGGTCTGCTATTTTCCAGCGACGAACATCCCAAAAACGATGCTCTTCAAACGCCAGCTCAATACGCCGTTCGTTTTGTATCAGGGTTCGCATTTCTGCTTGTGTAATGCCCGCTTTAATTCCATAACGTGTATTGGTTCCGGCAACAATGCCAGCCCTTTGCCTAATCCTTTTTATTTGAGTAACCGCATCTTCTATCCTTCCTACTTCATTCAGTGCTTCTGCATAACTCAATACTACTTCGGCAAACCGGAAAATGGGAAAATTGTGACTTTGATTTGAATAGGCACTACTTGAGCTAAAGTCCGCTAAAAACTTACGCAGGTAATAGCCTGTTCTTGTCTGTACAGATGTAGTATTAGGCTTGTCCAGGCCACCCTCGTATGCTTGCACTAAACGACCGCCCAACCATCTAAGCCCGTTATAAAATATGGTTACATATAGCCGTGGGTCTCTTTTTGCATAAGGAGTAGTGGGATTATAAACTGATCCTGGGGTTCCGATAACAACGCCGTTGGTGTCCGTAAAGGCATCTGCAAAATTCTGGGTAGGACTTGTAAGTCCCTGGCTTGTTGTACCGCTGCTTACATAACCTATGGGCGATTGTGTTACTTCAAGTGTAGAGTTGTTGCCGCTTTGTTTTGCCAGTATTATTTCTGTATTTCTCTTAACAGTAAAAATTGATGCGAACGCAGATGCCGGATTAGTTGTTGAAGTAATAAGTGAATAGTATCCTAATGCAATAAATTCTTCTGCCGCGCTTACTGCTTTCTGCCACCGGCTTGCATCATACGTAACATAGCCTGTCAATGCTTTTTTGGCTGGGTCAGTTTCAATTCCTCCCCCATTGTATAAAGGACTTGCAGCATACAGCAACGCTCTTAACTTAAGAGCTACGGCAGCTCCGCGTTGTACATGCCCCCAATAAGTATCAGTCATTGCCGCCTCAGTTATCAAACTATCTTTTACTGCATTGCACTCACTCACAATATAGTTAATGCATGTATCGAAGTTATTACGTGGTATTTGAAGGTTATCATCTAATGTAAAAGTTGTATCTTCGAGTAAAGGCACACCACCATAGCGTTTTACCAGTTCAAAATATAACAAAGCCCTGATAAACCTGGCCTCGGCTTTATAGTAACGCTTTGTCAGATAGCTGGTTGATGAAAGTTTATCAATAGGTACTTTATCAATGTTTTTAATGAAGATACTAGCCCTGCGAATGCCGTAGTAACTGTTTGACCAGTAGGGATCGGGGTTATTTAATACATTGATACGGCCATCGGTAAATCGTTGAACAGGGCTGTTGAGGCGGGACGGAACTGCATCGTCGGTGCCTGCATCTAAAAAATCTCCGGCGCCGTTGCTGTTAACAATGCGGTTAAAACCTGATGGCATATAATTATACAGGTCATTCAGATTATATCCTGCCACAATACCATTCTGATCCAATGTATCAAAAACCAGGTCCATTCCAAACCAGTCTTTAGGTTCCCTCTCTACCTTGCGGCAGGAGGAAGTGGAAAACAGTGCCATTGCAACAAACACGGTAATAACGCTAAATACAGTTATATTTCTTTTCATACGGTTATTAAACTTAGAATTTTACATTAATGCCGAAATTGAATACTCTTTGCAGCGGATAGTTAGAGCCGTCATATACTTCAGGGTCTCTGTCGTCAATTTCAGAAGAAGCATGTGTTAACAGGTTATAGCCATTGGCAAAAACACGCACTGTCTTCAGGTGTATCTTACCTATAAGTGAAGCCGGAAGTGAATAGCCGATTTCTGCATTTCTTAAGCGCAGGTAATTGCCCGAACGCACCCAGAAAGAGGATGTAGCCTGGTTATTCTCATTTGTTCCGATAGTTATACGAGGGTAAGTTGCATTGGCAGCGTTTGCCTGCCAACGGTTTAGATTGTTCTCATAAGCTTGTCCAAGACCGTTATTTTGAAATGCCCAGTAACTATTGCCATTCAGGTAAACATCACGGTTTTGTACACCTTGCGCTAAAGCGCTAATGTCGAAGCCTTTCCAAGCAGCACCAAAGGACAATCCGTAAAAAATGAATGGTTTGATATTACCAATCGGGGCAATGTCAAATTGGTTAATTACACCATCGCTATTCAAATCCCTGTATTTAATATCTCCCGGTTTTGGAGTATAGCCTTCTATGGCAGCGCTCGAACTAATATCAGCCTGGGTCTGGAATAATCCTTCTGCTACATATCCAAATCGTTGATTAACAGGCTGACCAGTACGCTTCATCCAATCGTATCGCTGATACACCTCATCCATATATAATACTTTTGAATCGATAAGACTGGCGTTTGTTGAAACAAAGTATTGAAAAGACCCCGAGGCTTGTTGCCAGCTGAGTTGTGCTTCCCAACCCTGGTAACGATGGATACCAATATTTTCATTCGGATAATTATTTCCAATAAGGCTTGTGTTTCTGCCACGTTGCATTAACAAATCAGAGTACCGGTTATTAAAATATTCTACTTTAATGCCAAGTTGATTATTAAGAATTGCACCATCGATTCCTGCATTAAACTTTTTAGCTTTTTCAAAAGTAATATTAGGGTTGGCGAGTGTTTGCTCTGTGATGGTAGTATTGTTGCCCGCTCCGGTGCCAAAAGGAACGCCGGCAGCATCAAAATATCTTTGAATATAAACGAAGTAGCCTGGATTGTCATTGCCCGTTTTACCATACGAGCCATACAATTTCAGGCGTGTTAAAAAGCCGCTGCCTTTCAAAAAGCTTTCCTGATCAAGGTTCCATCCAAGCCCTATTGAAGGGGAAAAGCCAAGTTTAGTAGCCCCATTGTTAGGATAGCGATTGGAACCATTTAAACCGAAAGCTCCTTCTACAATATATTTTCCTTTATAATTGTAAGCAACACGGCCTGATGTGCCTACAATAGTATAAGGCAATTCACTGTTTCCAGTTCGGGAGTTATCCCTGTTGGTGAGCACTAAAGCATCAATGCCATGAACGCTGCTAAATACCCGGTTATAACCTATGCTTAACTCCTGATAATCTGTGCTGCCCTGGTAAGCAATATTTTGAGCATTTGATTGCGTACCACTCGTGCCATAAGTGGTATACCCGGCAGCGGTTTGCTGGTATACGGCAAACGTTTTACTACGGTTCTGATCTTCCGACAGGGTAGCGTAATATGCAGCTTTGGCCTGTATCCAAAGGCCGGGAGTTATCTCATCCACGGTCCTTTTCAGGTAGAGATTTACAAGCATGTCCCGTTTGTAGTTTTGCCTGTACCCTGAACCAATCGTTTGTGCCAGAAGGTTGTTTTGAAATTGAGAAGTACCAGCAAACGAACCATTTGGATTCAGTACTGGATATGCATTTGCAGGAGTGTTTAACAAATTGGAAAGAATGGTTCCGGTAGTTGCGCCAGGCTCATTTCCGTTGAGAATACGTCCGAGCAGGTACATGCCTCCTGTAAGCTTACTGGTAATATTTATATCCACATTAGATCGGATTACATAACTCTTAAAGTAGTTGTTGGTATTATAGGAGTTGCTGTCAACTGTTTTGAAAAATCCTGTCTGATTTACATTTTCCAGCGAAACAAAGTAGCGGGCAAAGCTGTTACCTCCGGTAGCAGTTAATGTATAACGATTAAAAGTGGAAGTTTTTTTAGTAATCTCATTCCGCCAGTTCACATCGGGATAGGCGTAAGGATTTGCGTGATTTTGATAAGCTTGCAATACAGAATCAGGATAAAGAGGGGCAAGACCATCGTTCATCCGGGCTTCGTTGTACAAGCTGGCATATTGGAAAGCATTAAGCGGTTGGGGATTCCATAAGGATTGCTGAATAGCCGTTTGGGCTGTAAAGGAAATTTGCTGGCGCTCGGCCTTTCCCTTTCTGGTAGTTACAAGAACTGCCCCGCCTGAACCTCTTACACCTAGCATAGCTGTACTAATTGCATCTTTCAGCACGGTTACAGATTCTATTTCTTCCAGGTCGAAAGTAGTCAGGTTTGCTACTACCCCATCTATTACAATTACCGGTGTCTGCCCCCTTAAAATCAAAGCGGCTCCATCGGCACCGGGTTGTCCCGATGACTGAAGTGTGAATAAACCTGCTAAACGTCCGGTTAAGCCATTTCTGAAACTCGTTACGGGAGATTTCAAAATATCACGGGTATAAACCGCATCATTGGAAGCAGTTGTAAGATTTGCGGGTACTGTAGTATAAATAAGTTCTACAGGTTTGGGAGGCTCAACAGTTATTATGCTGTTATCCCTTTCTAAAGTAAGGGAAAGTGCAGTTGTTTCACTTAAAACAAGCTGTACATCCCTATAACCTGTAACGCTGATAAGTAAGGTATCTCCCGGATTGGCATTGAAAACAAAAATCCCATTGTTATCTGTCTTTGACCTATTATTACCAGCTATTTTCACTATTACATCCCGTACAGGTCTTCTATTATTATTATCTACGAGCGTGACCTTATATTCTGTAAGAACCGGTTGTTGTCTCTTGATGACTTCTTTTCCTTCAATCCTTTTCTTCTTTGCAGGTTCGGCCTGTACCCTACAGGTGCCAAAAAAAGCAATCAGACTTAAGATAAACAAGCAATTGGCAGTAAATTTCATATGCATCTGTTATAAAATAAAGTAAGAGGACAATTATTAATTTCTATCACTTTAAGCATTTGCTCCCTATATCAGAAGTAAACATCCTTACTGCGATAGTTCCGGTTTTGATGAGATGCCGCAGTTGAAAAAATGAATTGGACGGTATAACCTGGCAGCACCTTTAAAAAGGAAGGATGTAATGTTATGATCCGGCTTTTAGTGGAAAGATTTCGGGGAAAAAGACTTCTGTAACAGCAAAGTAAAACGGGTGTAATTTTTTTCATTGGCAAACAAACATTTATACGATTATAGTCAACCTTTGATATAATAATTATAATGAAAAAGTTACGTCAGGAATGCTCTCTTACTTAAGCGATACCTCATTAATTTAGTCAGGTTGTTTACCTGATTGCATTTTAACATAGTGGGCAGCATAAGCCTGTTCTGCAGCCAGCCAGTCTATTTCTTGCTTGTCTAAATTTTTTGAAAAAAGAATGGTGTATAATTCTTTACGTTCCTCATTGTTATACAAAAGTCGGCTTAACTCTGCTTCATCCTCTTGTGTTGCCTCTCCCACGAGCTTTTTCTTAATTAAATTCAGAAACCTTTCCATATTAGTCTTATAACCCTTAGCTATAAAGACAATTTTTTTTAATCAACTCCCCATTCACTCTTAAAGGTTTTTTGAACTAAATTGCCAAACCGAGGTATATTTTCATTCCTTTAATTAACTTATGTAACGCAATACTAAGATGCCTGTCAACCGTATTTTCAGAAATATCCATAAGCACAGCAACTTCTTTATAAGTAAATCCATCTTCCTTTATTAACTTATACACCATCTGACATTTTGGCGGAAGTCTTTCTACTATCGTCATTATTTCTTTCTTCCATTCATTTCTCAGTATTGTTTCTTCAGGTGTGCTTGTATCAAAACAGATAAGTTCGTTTACACTTTCAATGTTCTGAAAATTATATTTTGCGTTGCTGTTTAAATAATTTAATGCTGTATTTTTAGTAGCCTTGTATAAATAAAATTTCAAATTTGTTACATGGGTGAGATCTTCTTTAAGGGTCCACACTTTCAGCATCACATCCGAAACAACCTCTTCCGATGCTTCCCGTGTTTTTACAATACCAAAGGCAAATTGGGTAAGACCTTTATAAAAATAGAGGAACAGATGTTTATACGCATGTTCGTCGCGTTCCAAAGCCACTTTACTCTGTAGTTGTTTAATTAATAAGCTATTCATATAACCAATTGTAAATGAATAGCAAATTAGATTGCTTACAGGGTAGCGGGACGGGGGTCAATTTCAAAAAAAGGGGGTCATATTAAGCAAATCACTCTATTTTTCAAGAAGGCAGGTCATTTTTCACTAAAACCCCGGACGGAATTGCATGAGTCTTCCATTTTAAGGAACTATATCAGGCCCATCAAAAGTCTGAATGAAGATTCAAGATACGGCGGAAATGGTAATGAAACTAACTTATTCAAATTACCTACACAAACACAATTAAGAAGAGAAAGACGGGGTTTATACATTTATAGCAAATTTACAGTAGAGCTCATTTCACTAGCGTTTTGATATTAGTTCAAACATTTTCAAGGGGTTATGATCTGGTTCTTTGAAATATTGTAGCCAAATTTATGTAGGTTTTACACAAAAGAGATAACAGCTACTGTTTCTGACACGAAACCTGAAATGCTTTCTATTGTGATGAATGCTAAGAATTATGTTACGTGCTTCAGCCATTCATAGCAACATCGTTGCTACGCTCAGTTCAACGGCAACGCAATTATTAAGCTTATCCCGAGCTTATGAAGGGCTATCCGGAATTCATTTCAGACATATAAAATGATCTGTAAAGCTGCTATAAGATATGGTGTACAAGTGAGTGACACAACGATGTTGGCATGGAATACTGCCGTTCGTTAAATAAACTACTTAAAAATGCTAAATGGTATTATAGGTCAGACCTCTGAAACGAAATTAGCTTAACGTACTTATAATCCGTTTCGTGAGGTGACCCCCAACATAGCAGAAAACCCATGTCGTGCGCTGCTGCATGTGACTAATCTTTTTTGTTTTAAAATTCACCTTAAATCTTCTCGAATTCAAATCTTATCAACAAAAACTCATCTAGCGTGTTTTATCTTACTGAGGAGATAATGAAGAATAAGAGCAAGGATCGTCCAATAGAAAGCAAACCCGACAAGAAAAAATGGAGGCGGTGTATCCGGATCTTGATGCAACAATTTAATAAAAGGCAAGAGGGGTCCTATCAAAATAATTTTGATAGGAGATAGAATTGCAGATACAGCAGATTTCCACGCTACTTGTGATTCTGATCCCAGGAAAGACTCAGTTGGCTGATCCAAAAGCAAGGTGGTGCCAAAAAGAAAGGCAAACGCACAAATGAGGAAGAGGAAAACAAATTTTATTCTAGGAATTTTCATGCTCCTGCGAATTATATCACATTTTACCGTCCTTCAATATAGGAATTTTTAAAACTGTCTGCAAAAAAACTGTCCGATGAAACGATGTCCTGTCGTTAGCGGTTGCGCACAAACTTGGTAATTGACACATGTTACCTGTGCGCTAAGATAAATTCATTCATTTGATTATTACAAATTACAGAAAATAACAGCAGGTGTTTTAATTGCATTGTTTTTCTCCTCTCTTACATTTCGGCCCAAATCCGTCCAACGGACTCGAACCGCTCCTCCTTCAAATACCTGCAAGCACAGAAATTCCTATTACTTCCTTAATGATCTCCAGCTTTCTCGTGAAAATTTTTTTTATTGCTATCTTTTACTATATTTTTCCTTTTCAAACATATTCAATACCCTGTAACTGTATTCAAGTACTATGAGGTTTAACCTGACACTTACTGCCATCAGTCCTTCTCCTGAGCTTACACTGAATTACCAGTACCCGCTTTCATCTGCCATTTATAAGATCATACAAAAAGCAGATGGAAAGTTTGCCGCATTCCTGCATAATACCGGTTATGGCCAGGGATTTAAAAGTTTTAAGTTATTCACCTTTTCCGATATACGCACCCCGTTCCGCATCTATGGCGACCGTATGCAAATGCTGACCGATACAGCCGAAGTAACCGTTTGTTTTCATATGCCTGAAGCTGCGGAGAACTTTATTAAAGGATTGTTCATTCAGCAGCAACTCGATATAGCCGACAGCAGAAGCAGGGTGTCTTTTCAGGTGCAGCAGATAGAAAGTGTTGACCTCACCCTGACCCCTCACCGGGGGAGAGGGGGAGAACAGGTGGAAAGTGTTCCATCGCTTTCCACTCATTCTTACACGAGTCATGTCGCGCTCAATCTGCAACCTTTATCGCCTCTTGTGGCCGGCCGCAAAAACGAGAGAGGCCACTACGATTACCGCTCCCCGCTTGATAGTGATTTTACGGATTGTTTACTGCATAACTGGCTGGAGAAATACCAGGCCGCTTATGATGTGAGTGAAGAAAGACTGTACCAGATAAAAAAAGAAGTAAGCATAACAGTTCGACCTTTTGCACAACCTCCCAAACAGCGATTGATCACCATAAAACAGGGCACTGCCGCAGAAACCAGGGTACGAGGCTATAAAAACTTCGGGTTAGAGGTAACAGCGCCGAAGGAGATGGTGGAACTGGCCTTAAATGCCGGACTTGGCTTGCACAACGCCCAGGGAATGGGGTGCGTGGGGTGATTGCAACCCATGAAAAGGAATAGAAAATAAGCGGTAAAAGACAATTACTTTTCAGAACATGACCGATCAGGAAAAAATAAGCCGTACGCTCCGTTTGTTGCTGATGCTGGCAGGGAACCGGAAATATACCCGTGCCCAAATTGCAGAGCGCATAGGTGTAGAAGAACGTACGGTTTACCGCTATCTTAATACATTTGAAAATGCCGGTTTTGTGGTAGAACAAAAAGAAGGTGCTTACTCCTTGCTTACCAATAATGATCCGGCAAAGACGCTGGGTAAGCTGTTTCATTTTTCAGAAGAGGAAGCCTATATTCTTTACCAGGCGTTGGATCAGGTAAAAATCAGCAACACCCTTAAGGAAAGGCTGGTGCATAAGCTGCACGCGCTTTACGATTTTAAAGTACTCGCCGCAATAGGGAGCGACAAGTCCATCGAAAATATAGGACTTCTGAAAGAAGCTATGAACAGTAAAAAGGAGGTATTGCTAAAAGCCTACCGTTCTTCCAACAGCCGCACCATTGCCGACCGCCAGGTAGAGCCTTTCGGGTTCCTGCCTGATTATGAAGCGGTATGGTGTTATGATCTTAAGCAAAAGCAAAACAAGGTGTTCCGCATTTCCCGCATTCACTCGGTAACCATACTGCCGGATAGTTGGCGATATGAGTCTTTTCATGCCATGCCTTTTAGCGATGCCTTTCGCATGTCGGCGCCGGAGCCTATAGCTACAGTAACGGCTGTACTCAGCCTGAAAGGATGGAACCTGTTGCGGGAGGAATATCCATTGGCGGCGCAATATGTGCAACCGAAAGACGGTACCTACCTGCTTCAGATATCCGTAGCAGACTTTGGGGGAATCGGGCGGTTTATTTTAGGCCTGGCGAGTGATGTGCATGTGTTGGGGCCGGAGGCGTTCAAAGAATTTTTAAGAGAAAAAATAAAATTTTTTGGGGGATGACGGAAGTTGACAGTGGGGAGGGGGAGATTTGCAATTGAATCTTAAATAAAGTTCTTCGAATTTTTAGAAGAGGATTTTTGGGAAGATAATATCTAAATCGACTCGGTTTAAAATAATTAAACAACCTTTATTGATTTCTTATTTGAAAAACATAAGAATGCGATTATATCTAAAATTGACTAAAAACAAGGAGATTATTCCATTCAATTATCAATCTTATCTAACAGGCACCATTCATAAATGGCTTGGCGTAGGAAATGAGTTGCACGATGGTTTGAGCCTATATTCATTTTCATGGCTCCAAAATGTAGAAGCTACCAAAAGAGGAATTAATTTAACAAGTAACTCTTATTTTTTTATAAGTGCTTATAATGATTCAGTAATTAAAGCACTTGTCAGGGGTATTATGCAAGACCCATTTGTTTGTTTTGGTGCTTATGTTTCTGATGTTCAAATTACCGAAGAACCGCAATTCTCCAATCATGTTGTATTTCCTGTTGCAAGTCCTGTTTTTGTAAAGCGAAGGTTCGACAATGAAGAAAAGCATATTTCTTATAATGATTCAAGGTGCAACGCTTTTCTTACGGAAACCCTGCAGAAAAAACTAAAAGCGGCAAACCTTCAAGCAGATAACGTAAATGTAAGTTTCGACACATCTTACCCTTCAGCAGGAACAAAGATTATTCGCTATAAAGAAATCAGTAACCGTGTAAATATTTGTCCGGTAATTATTGAAGGAACTCCAGAGCAGATTGCCTTTGCTTGGAATGTGGGGGTGGGAAATAGTACAGGAATAGGTTTTGGAGCTTTAAAATAGAGATTTATGAATTATTATGTAGTAAAATACGCAGGGCCCTTTGGCTTCATCAAACCCTGGACAGCAGTACGAGACAGTAAAACTTTTAGTCAGCAGTTTCTAACCACTTCAATTATTGAGGGTATCGAGAAAAAAATATTTCCTGAGTTATTATCGCAAAACGGAATAAAAAAAATACTTCGCCACAAGCTTACCTATTCTTCTGTTAGTGTGCAACAAGAAGTTACTCAAACAAGAGGTTGGGAATATAAAAAACAACAAAGAATCATGACACGCAACCGATCAATACTGGAAAGAGGCGTAATGCTAAATCCTGTACTATTGTTAGCGTTTACCACACCAGAAGATGCTCTTCAGGCAAGTTTGCAACATATATGTTTATGCAGAAATGAAGATATTCTATTACCTGAACCTCAGATTGAAGAAGTAACTGAAGATAGTTTTGATTCACTTGATGGGTTTGAGCTAAAATTTGAAGAAGTAGAAGATGCTTTTATTACAGGGTTCAATCGTTTTAATAAAGCAGAGCCAATGTACGGCAAGCTAGAGATAACTGGTAACCCTGTAAGAAATAGTTAATGAACAGATTTGAGCACATATTGGCCAAAAGCGAAAAGAATGGAAGAATGCCGTTAGTGCAGCATCTAAAGGATGTAGCTTCTATTGCTATGCAGGTAGCAGAGAATATGGGCTTAGATAAAATTATTGCTTATAAAGGGGGCATTCTGCATGATATTGGTAAAGTTAGCCCTATTTTTCAAAAAACGCTTTCGCCTGGTTTTCAACGTCCGCCTGGATTTATTTTTCGACATGAAATAGCTTCTTTATTTTTTATTTCCCTTATTGAAGAAAAAGACCAACCTGTAATTATTGATATGATTGTGGCGCATCACAAGTCAATCTATAAGGATACAAGAGGCATGGGCATTCTCGATTTAGAAGAAACAATTGATGATTGTTTTGAAAGACATGCAATGGATTTTGATTTTTGGGTACATGATGCCTTAAGTATTTTACAAGCATTTGATTTTGACGTTAGGCCTATTTCACTTCAAGAAGCAAGAACTAATTATAATAAAGTAGTAGCTTATTGTGAAGCCCGAAGTAGCGGCTACTCGAAGTGGAAGGGTGTTTTGATTGCTGCTGACCACCTGGCATCAGCTATGGATACTCATTTACACAAAGTTGAAAAGCGCTTGTTTATCAAGCCTGAATTGAGTTATTATAATAGAAAGAATGAATTATATCCACTTTCGCTGATTAGTGGAAGGAATTCTAGAAAACATACATTGGTAACAGCTCCTACTGGAGCAGGAAAGACTGATTTTTTAATGAAACGCTGCAAAGGAAGGGTCTTCTACATACTTCCATTCCAGGCATCTATAAACGCCATGTATGAACGTTTCAGGAATGATTTAATTGATACTAATGCAGAGATCCATTTACTACATGCTGCATCATCTTTGAAAATGGCGGGCAAAAGAATTGAAGAAAAAATAATGCAGCGTCATATCGGGGCCTCCATAAAAGTTTTGACGCCCCACCAGATGGCATCCCTTGTTTTCGCAACAAAAGGTTATGAAGCCCTGATTGCTGATTTGCATGATTGCGATGTGATTTTAGATGAAATACACACCTATTCCGAAACTACTCAGGCAATAGTATTAAAAGTAGTAGAGATACTTATTTCATTAAAATGCCGTATACATATTGGTACGGCTACTATGCCAAAGGTTTTGCACAACCGTTTGCTTAACATGCTTAGAAAAGAGAATGTTTATGAAGTCTTTTTGCCTGCTGAAATCTTAGAGACCTTTAATAGACATGTTGTTTACAAAGCAGATACAATTGATAGTTTATATCAGATACTTGCGAATGCTATAGAACTAAAGCAAAAAGTTCTTATTGTTTGCAACCAGGTCACCCGTTCACAGAAATTATACAATATGCTTGATGAGAAATATCCATCAGTTTCGAAAATGCTTATTCATAGCCGATTTAAGAGAGGGCAACGAAGCGACTTGGAAAACACTTTGAAACAAGAATTCAATACCAGCAGCGAGGCTTGTATTGTAGTATCTACTCAGGTGGTTGAAGTAAGTCTTGATATAAGTTTTGATTTAATGATTACTGAATGCGCACCAATTGACGCTTTAATTCAAAGGTTTGGAAGAATAAACAGAAACAGAACAGCGAAAACCATAGGCCATTACAAACCAGTTTATGTACTGAAACCCGTCGATGATATCAAAGAAGCAAAGCCTTACAGTCTGGAAATATTAAGGAAAAGTTATGCGGCGTTGCCTGAAGGAGCTCTTTTGGAAGAAAGAAATTTGCAAAAGCTAATTGACGAAGTTTATCCTGAAATACCGCTTATCAATATTGACTTAGATGCACAATTTGCTCAAAATAAATGGCGTATTAAAGAGCTTTGGCATCAACCAAAATCTGCATTATTAGATGCGCTGGATATAGATTCAGTTATGTGTATTGAAGAAACCGATAGAGAAAAGTACGAGATAGCATTATATGCAGAGCAATCTAAAATGGAAATCCCTGTATCGTATAATTCTATTGCTTATAGAGAACTTGATAAAGTAAAAAAAGCAGGCACCAGACCTTATGTTATACCATCCAAAGCTTACAGTATAGAGCAAGGTTTAAAATTAGAATTTGCAAAGCCACAATTCTATGACGCATCAAGAAGATTTTTGTAAAAAAAAGCAATTTATGATAGCATCGATAATTGGAAAAAAATTTCTCAAAGCATATAATGAAGGAAAAGGGAGTTCTTACACAGCCAAAGAATTTTTTATACAAGAATACTTTCGATTGTTTTTTGATAGTGAAAAATATATGCAATGGGTTACGAACTCACCATTTGTTCAGGGGATTAAAAAGGGTACTCCGCCATCAGCTTTAGAAAGAAAACAAAAAATGCAAGCTTTAGTTGAAAAAGTTTCTAATACCCAAGGAGATGCAAGTATTGCTATAGGTTATCCCTCTTTAGATTTAACAGCAACTACATCAGGACAAATAACCAATTTAAGTTTGCCCCTCAATGAGGATGATGTTTATTATTCATGGATTGGAAGTGGTCTAGGTATTGGAGTTCAGGGAGGTCTATCTATTCTTTTTGATAAAGAACAATTGTTGATAGACATTTTTGAAGGTTGGGAAGTATACCGAGATTACCTTAATAGGACCCCTAATCTTCGGGGCAACCAAATTAACACCTGGAACGGTCAGTGGATTGCTCACCGATACAATCCAAAAACCTTTATTCCTGATGATAAAACCGCATCTTTCAACGGCTTTGGAAATATGAAAGATGGAGGCATAGAAGTAGAAACCCAATCATGGACACAAGTGATGATTGGAATATCCAGAAACTATCCTGATACGCAGATAACAGGCTATGTTTATAATTTGGGGCAAACTAATACAACAATTGGTTTCATTCCTTTTAAATTACCTCAAATTAAAAAGCCTTTTGATCTATACGAAAAATATTTCGGAACCAAAGAAAGAGAGCGGGCGGAACAATTGTTCGGAACGGCCTTCGGTTTTACTAAAGCCTGTCAGATGGGTTCCATCGGCATAAATGCCTTGGAGCCAAAAGGGCTTAGAGAGTTTATTCAAAACGGGAAAGTTCCTTCTTATAATGACAAGGACGAGGAAAAGAAAATTAATTTCAACACATATAAAATATGGTTACTAGCTATGCTCAACAATGAACAATTATGGGATACCGCACAACAAATTGCTGCAATCCTCAATCAGTATGCATCAAGTGGTGAAAAGGGAAAGACTACCAAGTCAAATAATATAAAGACTGTCTTATCCGCTGTAAATAAAAAGCAGTTCATAGATAACTTAACTACAGTAGTGGAAGATGCCTCAAACAAGGAAGATTATTTGGAAATGGCTAAATTGATCAATGCAATGCCAACAGACAATGTTCCGTATCTTCTTACTCTTATTCGATTCCAATTTGCAGTAATCAATAACTAAGAATAAAAAAATAAACTAACATGAAATCATTCATTTATTTAAGAGCCTTGAAACATGCGGAGCATACCGTTTTCTGTGTACAAGAAGGACAAAAAACTTATTACGATGCACAGTTTAACCAATACTGTGCATATTCGAGCGGACAACAAGTAAAACGTTCTATTCTAGAAGAGCTCACTTGGAATCTAAATGTACCTATGGCTCCAGTAACATTTAATTACAATATAAATGCAAAGAAAGAACTCGAAAACAAAGAGCCTTGGTCTCCATGTGATCCAAGTTATATAGATCAACTTATCGGCGGGTGGATGAAAGCTGGTGATGGAATTACAGTTAAACGTCGTAGCCCTTTATCAATATCAGCTATGCGCCCCTTACACCCTTTACTTTCCGGAACCGTCAAAGAAAATTTAACCTTTGATCGTAGTAACCGGCCAGATAGGAATCCAGTAAACGTGAGAATAGCCGGAAGTGACAAATTATTAACCGAGGAAGAAATAGAAACATTTCTATCAACAAACAACCGTACGCTTCCGCGTAGAAATTGGATCCCTGATAATAGAAGAGTACAAGGACTGTTTGTGTACGATATAGCTATTGATTTGAGGACATTGTTCTCAGTATCTACTAATCAGCATGAGCCTGAGCTAACCAAAGAGAAGATTGAAGAATTGAGAACAAAAGGTTGGGTAGAAAGTGAAAATACATTTGGTAAATGCCTCGTAATTCCAAAAGGTGAAAGAGATAAAGTAATTCCTGCTTTAGCAAGTGCTTTAATTAACTGGCGAATTACTTCTAACCAAGCTAGAACATTCAGCCTTATGGAAACATTAGCCATAGCAATAAGTGATAATGCCAACACTATCGCCGGCGCTATCAGAGCAAAGCTTATTGAAGACGGAGATAAGCCGAAAGCTAAACCTATTATTGATGAAATGGCCGGTGCTGATGTGTTTGTAACACTGCCCTGCTCGAATTATGTGGTTACTGTAAATGAAAGTGCTGACGCATTAGAAAAAGCACAAGAAAAATTAGTTGAATTAATTAGCAGCTTTGAATATGAAAACCCACTATAGATCAAGGGATATGTATAAAATATTATGATTTAAGTTTATAATTAAGTGAAAACCTCTTATGCTCCTCACACTCCGCATTCAACTCGCTCACATTTCCAAGCCGCCTGTATGGCGAAAGCTCACTGTACCGGCCAACTTTACTTTTCACAAGCTGCATCAGGTTATCCAGGCAGCCTTTGGCTGGCACGACTACCACATGTACCAGTTTTCTGAAAAAGGATATGGCTCAAATGAAACCATCAGCTTACCTTCTGATGATGACTGGCAGGAAGTAAAGAACAGTAAAAAAATAAAGCTCTCCGGAGTATTCACTGCAGCCAGGCAAAAGTACATTTACATCTATGACTTTGGCGACAACTGGCAGCACAACATTACCGTAGAAGAAATAGAAGAGACAACTGCTTCCAAAGCTGCCTGCATCGAAGGTAAAGGTGCCTGTCCGCCTGAAGATTGTGGCGGAACGCCAGGTTATGAAGACCTTAAAGCCATCATGGCCAATCCCAAACACGCGGAGTATGAAGATATGCGGGAATGGATGGGGCTTGCACCTGGTGAAGTATGGAATCCTGCGGCCTTCGACCTGCAAGAGGCAAATGAAGCGGTAAAGAAAGTCTGATCCGGGATTATAAAGACTTTCTAGATTAAAGGTTTTTACTGATTCTGCCAATTCAAAATATTCCCACAAACCAGGTTTAGGCTTTATATCTAAAATTGAAGCATTGGACCATGGGTGTTGTATCCTTTTAATCGTACCAAAGAGGAATTGAAATTTGCTCGCTACGAAAAATAAATGTGTTTTATTTCCGGTCAAACTTCTCAACCAGCGCCTTTGTATGAAAAGTCTATCAGTCCCTGTTCTTTTAACTCGTCGAGAATACTAAAATCATATCCTTTCCATGCACGAAGCACTTCATTGCCTTTTTCCTTCCAGGCGCTCAGGTAAATCAGTGCCAGGGTAAGATCGTTCATCAATTTATTTTCTGTAATACTTTCCATTTGTACAATTCATTTATTAGTTTAGAAGCTGTTAACATTTTCATTCAGCACTGAATTTAAGCACTTCTTTGCACCCTTGTGAATAATTGAGCGTTTTCTAGTTGTAAAATCTTAAATGTACAGGAGAGGCCCGGAGCAAAACAGCATAATTTACGCAAGGAATGTACATGCAATCTTACAGATTGAAGCAAAGAAAGCGAGTACTGTTTTGATGCCATTTGCACTGCCGATGAACATAATTGTGACCCTTCGTCAGTTCAGGATAAACTGGGCTCACCCAGTTCAATCACTGCGTTGCCGTTGAACTGAGCGTAGCAACGATGACGCCATAAAAACCGGTGCTGGTATCCAAAAAAAGTTTTAACAGTTTCCGGATTAAAATTACAAGAGACGGAAGAAAAGCCGGAATCAAAAAATGAATATAAGTATGCAACTCACTGCCACCCATATTAACTACTACCACGTATGCAAACGAAAGCTCTGGCTCTTTGCAAATGGTGTAAACATGGAGCACACCTCCGATACTGTGGCTGAAGGCAAATTCATTCATGAAACAAGTTACCTGCAAAGAGCAGAAAAATATACCGAGATAGAGATCGGCGGCAGCAAGATCGATTTCTTTGACCCTAAGAATAAAGTGATACATGAAGTAAAGAAGAGCGGCAGCGTAGAAGCGGCGCATGAATGGCAGGTTAAATATTACATCTGGCTGCTCCGCCAGAATGGCATTGACGGAGTAACAGGAACGCTTGAATATCCTAAGCTCAGGGAAACAAAACAGGTACATCTTACAGAAGATGATAAAACTTATCTGCAGCAGGTGACAGAAGATATCGGGCAACTGGTAACTGCAGAGGTTTGTCCGCCACGCATCAACAGCAAGATCTGTAAACAATGCTCGTACTATGATTTTTGCTATGTGGAAGAACTGAATATGTAAGTGGTCCTTTGGCAAGCTCAGGATAAACTGCTACGCAGAAATTCAATCACTGATGCCGATGAACGGAATGCGACACAAGAGTACTTTAGGCAGGCTCAAAGCCACGCAAAATGAACTTTCGTTATAATGTTACTTTCTTTTTGCCTTGATGCAAAAAGAAACAAAAAAATCAAGGCTGCATAAAACCACGCTAAAATTTAAGCTATGGCTGAAAACAACATTTTATCTTCGCCCGGCTGTTGTACGACTTACAGGCTAATGTTATGGCCTGGGAGTAGTAACAACGGTTTTGTTTTTTTACCGTCATAGCTTCAAATTTTTTAACGCTGGTTGAGGCCGTTTGAAGCGAAGACTGCAGCGTAACAAACCAAAAGTACAAGTAAGAGGTACTGAAATGAAATTCAGTACAGGCTCCGCGATGCTGGTCACAGTACAAAAAGCTGGTATCCTTAAACTTTTGCTAACCAACTAAAGAAATTTTAAATTTATCAGCAAAGTTCAATCACTGCGATGCCGATGAACGTAATGCGACGCAACGATGCTTAATAGCAGCACAAATGCCGGTCACAAAAATCTCCTTAAAAATCGTTCAGACTAATGCGCAAATCTTATTACCTCTTTAATCCCGGGCGCCTGAGCCGCAAAGACAATACGTTAAAATTTACTCCCGTAGATGAGGATGGAAATGAAGGTGCGCCCAAATACATACCCATAGAGAGTGTGGATAACCTGTATGCCTTCGGCAGCCTTGATGCCAACAGCGCCATGTATAATTTTTTAGGTAAAGAGCAGGTAAGCGTTCACTTTTTTGATTATTACGAGCATTACACCGGTTCCTTTATGCCTAAGGATTACCTGCTTTCGGGCAAGGTGCTGATAGCGCAAACCGATGCCTATATAAAACCAAAGAAGCGCCAGGTAATTGCACAAAAATTTGTGGAAGGCGCTGCTTTCAACATGCTTAAGAACCTTAAGTATTATAACAGGCGGGAGAAGGAAACGGCAGCGCAGATCGAACGGATTGTATCTCTGGCAGAGCAAATACCGGATGCTGCGGATGTAGAAACCTTAATGGGTATTGAAGGTAATATAAGGATGAGTTATTACGAGGCTTTCAGCGTGATCATAAACGATTTCGAAATGGGCAATCGCAGCAAACAGCCTCCCTCCAACGAAGTGAATGCAATGGTTTCGTTCGTCAACAGCATGTGTTATACCTTATGCCTCGACATGATCTATCACACCCAGCTAAACCCGACAATAAGCTTTTTGCACAAGCCGGGCGAACGCCGCTTTTCGCTTGCGCTTGATATTGCCGAGATATTCAAGCCTCTGCTGGCGGACAGGCTTATATTTTCGTTGCTCAATAAGAAACAGGTACAATCCAATGACTTTGATACCAGGTTAAACAGTTGCCTGCTTAAAGAGAGTGGCCGCAAAACCGTTGTCAAGGCGTGGGATGAAAAACTAAATGAGACCATCAGGCACCGGTCGCTACACCGCAATGTAAGCTATAAACACCTGGTCAAGCTGGAATGTTACAAACTGGCAAAACATATTTTGGGCATGGAAGAATATAAGCCCTTTAAAACGTGGTGGTAACTTTTTGTTACAGGCAGTACCGCTATGATAGAGCATCGTTGCCACGCTCGGTTCAAAGGCAGTATCCCATAGCATCACGGAACCAACACTTATTGTTCAACTTTTGAACCTAAACGTCATGTATGTGATCTTAGTGTATGATGTTGAAGAAAAACGCGTAGGCAAAATGCTCAAGTTGTGCCGCCGGTATATGAACTGGATACAGAACAGTGTTTTTGAAGGCGAGCTGACAGATGTTAAGCTCAAAGAGCTGCTGCATGAGGCACGGCAAATAATGGATGAAGAAAAAGACAGCATTATTGTATTTAAGAGCAGGCAGGAGAAGTGGCTGGATAAAGTAGTGATAGGTAAAGAAAAAAATGAGATCAGCAATCTGCTTTAGTCGTCGAAGGCAGCATTAAGGGTCAAATGAATAGTCAGATAAGATAAGCCGGTGAGGTTAAAGTACTTGCTGATAGTTGTTTTAGGTGGTTGTCTACTCCAGGTTACAGATCATATTATTACACATCGACTACAAAGTTTGCTGAAATAGCGTATTTTTGAGAAAGATAAATGCTTCAAAACAAAGCGTTTATGTTGGCCGGCAAAACGGCTTTTAATTGTACCACTGAGGAATTGAAATGCATTACCTGTCGGCACTGCGGTTTGCAAAGCGGCTTTTAATTGTACCACTGAGGAATTGAAATGATAAAAGTATTGTAAAACGTGAGGATGTGAAATTGTCTTTTAATTGTACCACTGAGGAATTGAAATTTCAAATTCCGTTTGCAATTGCTCAGGTTCGATTTCACTTTTAATTGTACCACTGAGGAATTGAAATTTTATCGTCGGCCTCATTGTAACTTCCTTCTTTGTGCTTTTAATTGTACCACTGAGGAATTGAAATTAGAAAAAATGCACTTTTGGCAAATGCTTATTCTAACTTTTAATTGTACCACTGAGGAATTGAAATCAACAACCAGAAAGCGGAGGTGAAGATGTATAAAATCTTTTAATTGTACCACTGAGGAATTGAAATGAAGAAAAAACACTTGGCGAAAAAAGAGTAAGAACCTTTTAATTGTACCACTGAGGAATTGAAATAAATTGAGGCGCTGAGCCATGATTACTAAAAAATTAACTTTTAATTGTACCACTGAGGAATTGAAATTAATAGTATCTGGAATGGCTTTGTTCATCACAACAGCTTTTAATTGTACCACTGAGGAATTGAAATATAGTTATTTCGGTGATCAGAAAAGAACTGTCGCCTTTTAATTGTACCACTGAGGAATTGAAATTAATAGTATCTGGAATGGCTTTGTTCATCACAACACTTTTAATTGTACCACTGAGGAATTGAAATCAGGCGAACGACATCGTTTTTATTATAAGCTATTCCTCTTTTAATTGTACCACTGAGGAATTGAAATAACTTTTTGTTTAACATCATCCTGAGCCGGTTTGACTTTTAATTGTACCACTGAGGAATTGAAATGAGAATGAAGGCTAAACGTTCACGCTACGGCGTGGACTTTTAATTGTACCACTGAGGAATTGAAATAATAAATGTATTATTTGCTCACGCAGAGTTTATGCCTTTTAATTGTACCACTGAGGAATTGAAATTGAGGTCTGGACATGTTAAACGTTTTCAGGCCAGGGCTTTTAATTGTACCACTGAGGAATTGAAATAGGGCAGTTGTTAAAGTATGCAGTAATGGCATGATACTTTTAATTGTACCACTGAGGAATTGAAATTGAACAGCAACAATCAGTTAAGAGAATTAGTACAGGCTTTTAATTGTACCACTGAGGAATTGAAATAGGTCATTAAGATGTTTAAAATAAGATTTCGCAACTTTTAATTGTACCACTGAGGAATTGAAATCCCTTAAACAACTATTCTCCAAACACGGTTTTGACTTTTAATTGTACCACTGAGGAATTGAAATGCTCTGCCTCAATTTCTTTCCTTGTCCTCAGCACCCACTTTTAATTGTACCACTGAGGAATTGAAATAATAAGGCTGCATGGATAGAGAGGGATGCAAAAGCTTTTAATTGTACCACTGAGGAATTGAAATAGAGCTGACGGAAAATGCATAAGAGGTAAAAACGGTAGCTTTTAATTGTACCACTGAGGAATTGAAATTCATTTTGGATAAGGGGCCCCGGCCTGTTACGATTGCTTTTAATTGTACCACTGAGGAATTGAAATATGGCCATCGTGATAGCGTGTATATGCCCCGCCAGTCTTTTAATTGTACCACTGAGGAATTGAAATTGGCTTTCTGAATGGTAGCCTGGTAATTGCGATCGCTTTTAATTGTACCACTGAGGAATTGAAATAAGGAAACCAATACTGTCCGTATAGGATGGGAACTCTTTTAATTGTACCACTGAGGAATTGAAATTTTTCAAACACTTTTAATATCGGGTGTGTTCTGTAGCTTTTAATTGTACCACTGAGGAATTGAAATGCTTTTGATAAAGCCGTCAAATCATTAGGTAAAATCACTTTTAATTGTACCACTGAGGAATTGAAATCCTGTTGGCTATGTAGACAAAAACCCCGAAATTCTTACTTTTAATTGTACCACTGAGGAATTGAAATCAAAATATTTTTTCACCAACTGCGTAAAAATACCATCTTTTAATTGTACCACTGAGGAATTGAAATTAATTCAGAACTATGACAATAAGCTGAGATTTATCGCTTTTAATTGTACCACTGAGGAATTGAAATGTATATAGGAAGACCCTATGAGGCCTACCAATATGAGCTTTTAATTGTACCACTGAGGAATTGAAATGTTCATAAGCAAAACCGCTTTCAACTGCAAGGCTGCTTTTAATTGTACCACTGAGGAATTGAAATTATGGTTTTGCTTACGCCGGTTGAAGGGTTGTCTTCTTTTAATTGTACCACTGAGGAATTGAAATCCCTATCATGGTAATGGGATTAAGCGGAGTGAATGCTTTTAATTGTACCACTGAGGAATTGAAATTAACTTAAAATTTATTAACTTTAACCATGCTTATACTTTTAATTGTACCACTGAGGAATTGAAATGTGGTTGCAGAGTATGATAATGATGTTAGTGTAACACTTTTAATTGTACCACTGAGGAATTGAAATGAAATTGGAGAAGATTGCCCTAATGCAGTTGATGCTTTTAATTGTACCACTGAGGAATTGAAATCTTGAAATGTATATTGTCTGCAAACGTTACAAAACTTTTAATTGTACCACTGAGGAATTGAAATTACATAGCCGAAAGTTCAGTATTAATAGCCTATCGTCTTTTAATTGTACCACTGAGGAATTGAAATTGAATTTTGGGAGGTATCGTTAGACGGCATTCTATACTTTTAATTGTACCACTGAGGAATTGAAATCATGAAGTAGAAGGGTGCTTATCAGTATGGGATGAGGCTTTTAATTGTACCACTGAGGAATTGAAATAGCGGTGAGGCTAATGTTAAGATGGCTAATGCTGTCTTTTAATTGTACCACTGAGGAATTGAAATATGTATTCTTTTGAGTTTTTAGAATGCTGATATTTGCTTTTAATTGTACCACTGAGGAATTGAAATTACGACTGGCCTGTATGAGTTAGGCTACTCCGATGCTTTTAATTGTACCACTGAGGAATTGAAATTAGAGAAGGCAGGATTTTTAAAATGTCTGTAGATGACTTTTAATTGTACCACTGAGGAATTGAAATGTTGCTAAGTAAGATACAGCAGGCTAAGGCTAAAGAACTTTTAATTGTACCACTGAGGAATTGAAATTTGCTGTTTTCTCCCTTGTGTACCAGGTGTGCGAAGCTTTTAATTGTACCACTGAGGAATTGAAATAATGTCACTTAATCTAATTTTTGCAATACAAAATGTCTTTTAATTGTACCACTGAGGAATTGAAATTTTTTGGAGTGGATGCATAAGAATGGTGCACATAAAGCTTTTAATTGTACCACTGAGGAATTGAAATAATGCTCAGTATATAGGAATACGGATAGAATGGGCTCTTTTAATTGTACCACTGAGGAATTGAAATCTTTAAAAAAAATAAAAACAAAACACATATATGACTTTTAATTGTACCACTGAGGAATTGAAATAGAGAATTAATCCCAGCAGGCAACTACATAGCAAGATCTTTTAATTGTACCACTGAGGAATTGAAATGAAGGTAAATGGCGGTTTGAACACACTGACTTATATACTTTTAATTGTACCACTGAGGAATTGAAATTATGAGACTTGCTAATTAATGCAAGTAGTGGTAAGGCTTTTAATTGTACCACTGAGGAATTGAAATGGTGAAGGCGGTGAGGGTACACGGCTATTCAGTTTCCTTTTAATTGTACCACTGAGGAATTGAAATTCCGTTACTGTATTGGACAATGGTTACAAGGCAACGACTTTTAATTGTACCACTGAGGAATTGAAATGGAATAAAGACTACCCTCGCATTGAGGAAATGGATGACTTTTAATTGTACCACTGAGGAATTGAAATAAAATTCAGTGTTATCATACCGTTGCGCCACTCTCTTTTAATTGTACCACTGAGGAATTGAAATGAGATAGATAAGCTCAGTAAAATACACCGCCTGCAACTTTTAATTGTACCACTGAGGAATTGAAATTAATTCAAGTTGGTAATACTCTGAATTTAACTTTTTCTTTTAATTGTACCACTGAGGAATTGAAATTACATTATTGAAAATGTACCACAAGCGCCGTTAATACTTTTAATTGTACCACTGAGGAATTGAAATAATAGGTTTATGGATATAATGGCTACAAATTTAGACTTTTAATTGTACCACTGAGGAATTGAAATAAAATAACATCTCCCGAAGCTGAAATAATTACACTCTTTTAATTGTACCACTGAGGAATTGAAATGAGATCAAGACATCCTGATCGCTATCGAAGAAATAACTTTTAATTGTACCACTGAGGAATTGAAATAGTCCGGTCACTTCGCATTCTTGCAGGTTCTTATACTTTTAATTGTACCACTGAGGAATTGAAATAAATGAAAGCGCACGGAATACAAGGTTAAGTGTTTACTTTTAATTGTACCACTGAGGAATTGAAATACTGCCGGGTTAAAGAAAGGCAAAAGGCTTACTTACTTTTAATTGTACCACTGAGGAATTGAAATTGAAAAAATTGATAGGTTGAGAGATGTTATTGATGCTTTTAATTGTACCACTGAGGAATTGAAATAGTTGTACACGAAAGCGATGAGTTTAGAAGCAAGGAACTTTTAATTGTACCACTGAGGAATTGAAATATGGAGTACCAGATTTTATGCCCAATAAGCTGAACAAACTTTTAATTGTACCACTGAGGAATTGAAATGAAACAAAGAGAGACCGAACTGATAACGTGTTTAGGGCTTTTAATTGTACCACTGAGGAATTGAAATGTAAAACAAACAGTTGAAGAAGGTAAGGCAGAACAGCTTTTAATTGTACCACTGAGGAATTGAAATTTGAAACGGACGGCGACAACCTGCTTAATAATATCTTTTAATTGTACCACTGAGGAATTGAAATTTGTGGGCATTTTAAACTTCGCTATGTAGTTTTCACTTTTAATTGTACCACTGAGGAATTGAAATCTGTTTTAGTTCTTTCATGTCCTTGCACTTAATGACTTTTAATTGTACCACTGAGGAATTGAAATAGTAAAGCTGCCGTCTCATCAGTATTCAAATGCTTTACTTTTAATTGTACCACTGAGGAATTGAAATAGTTCTTCTGTTTGTTTATCCGTTAATATGCAAAGACTTTTAATTGTACCACTGAGGAATTGAAATTTTGTTACAGTTAAGGTAATGGGAGAAATAATAGTCTTTTAATTGTACCACTGAGGAATTGAAATCCCTTCGGGGTCTTTTGGGCCAGGCAACTGTATTGGCTTTTAATTGTACCACTGAGGAATTGAAATAGATATTTTAACAGGGGATGCCCTTGCAAAGGCAGCGCCTTTTAATTGTACCACTGAGGAATTGAAATAACATTAATCGAGATAGTAGCTAAATACGGCCTTACTTTTAATTGTACCACTGAGGAATTGAAATTCTTCTACCTCCCGGCCAGCCGTTTCCATTGCCTTCTTTTATAAGAAGCAAAAATCCAATGAGCCAGATGCCAGAAGATTTACGATAAAATGACAATTCAGTAATGTTTTTAATGGTCTCAGTAAAACGTAAGTTCAAAAGATAAAAATACAGCCATCCATCAATGCCGGTTATTATCTTGGTACACGATCATACAAAAAAACAGCACCCGTTAAAGTGCTGTTTTTAATTGATACTGTTCAGTACGGTTATTTTATAATAACCGGTATGTTGTATACATCTTTATTATTTGTCATCCGCAGCCTGTATATGCCACTGCTTATTAATGATGGGAGCTGAATGCTGAGTGACTGGCTTCCTCCGATATGATCAATAGACCTGCTAAACAAATTGTGGCCTTTGCTATCGTACAACATTAACTGGTAACGGCCCTTTGAAAGATTATTTAACTGAAGTCCGAGAGTTTTATCTGTAACAGGGTTCGGATTTACTTTAATGAATTCACCTTTGCTGCCAATGCTGACCTTTACTACAGGACTATATCTTACCTGGCCGTTTTTATCAATCATTTTGAGCCTATAAAAATTATCTCCGGTAAACGGATGTACATCCGGCCAATTGTATATTAGTACAGATGAATTGCCTCTGGCCGCTACCGCTCCGATCGTACTGAAATTAATTCCATCTTTGCTTTTCTCGACTTCATATTTTTCCAGATCCATTTCTGAGGAAGTTATCCAGTCAAGCAATATTTCATTGCCGGACTGATACACTTTCAGTGAAACAAGGTTCAGCGGTAATGAATTTGTGACCGTTACCTGGAAAGTTCGCACAACAGCGTTTACTCCGCCATTGGCTGTTCCTCCGTTGTCTGTTACTGTTACTGTTATAGTGGAAGTTCCGGTAACATTAGAAGCTGGTGTAAACGATAAACTGCCTGTTGCATTAGGGCTGGTATATGTAACGTTAGGATCGGGAATTAGCGCTGTATTAGTGGACGTGGCAGTTACTGTCAGCACCTGTGTATTACCATCTGCATCGGCTATACCACTTAGGTTTACTGTTTGTGTTCCGGCATTCATAGTAAGCGCCTTATCAGGTATAGCATCTAAGGTGGGAGCATCATTTATATTGGTTACCGTTACAGTGATCGTCTGAGAGTCAAAGAATCCGCCGGATGGAGAGTCGGCTGCCCTTACTATTACAATATAGGTGTTATTTCCATCTGCATCAGCAGGAGCTTCAAAATTCGGCGGCGTAATAAACGTTAATACCCCTGTAGACGAGTTAATACTGAACCTGGATACGTCCGCTCCCCCGCTAATACTATATATCATGGTTGTACCGGCATCTGCATCGAAAGCCGTTACCGTAGTAACTGCTGTTGTATTTTCAGATACTGATATTGCTGCTGTTGTACCGGCCCCATTGGAAGTGATTATCGGCTGATTATCATTTACATTGGTAACACTTACTGTAATGGTTTGTTCGTCGAAATTTACACCGTCAGATGCTCTGACTGTAACAATATATGTGTTGTTAGCATCCGCATCAGCGGGGTTTTCAAAGTTACGTCCTAAAATAAAGCTTAGTGCACCTGTGGAAGCATTAATATTAAAGAAACCGGCATCCGCACCGCCACTGATGCTGTAAATAATGGTTGTACCGGCATCTGCATCCGTAGCTGTTACCGTCGTTACCGGTGTAGTATTTTCCGGAACTGATACCGCTGCGTTGTCGCCGCCGCCGTTGGAAGTTATAACAGGATCGGCGGCATATAATTTTGTAGCAAAAGTGGTGATGAAGAATAAAATAATAAAAGAGTAAAGTACTTTCATATGAAGCTGTTTTAAAAAGACGAAAGATTTTTCATAACACCAGCAATACCGTAAACTGCGCCCGTTCAATAATATAATTTAACGTTACTCATTGAGGATCTACCCGGTAAATACCAGTTTTATTTTTTGTACTTGATATTAATTATATTTAAAAAAAATGGATTGCTGATATTTAGCGAATAAATGTACTAACGATTTATAAACGAAGCGTTTTTTGTGAAATTTTTTTAATTTTTTCCGACTACAGCACGAATATTGGCTGCATATTGATAAATTGAGATTTGTTGTCCGGAAATAAAGCAATAAGCTTTTAATATTACCGACCTGTTATTGAGTGGCAACAATTTGAAGGAAAAGAAGTGATAATGAAATAAGAATGCATACGATCAGAGGCTTCCATATTTTCTTAAAACTATAGAGCGGGTATAAAGGAATGTATTTATTAAACAGGAATTGAGAAAGGATTCCGCCCCATATTGTGTTGAGTATGAAGGTAAATGCAGGTATTGTTTCACCTGTATTGGACACAATTATAAGTGTAACCAGCGTGAGAAATATAGAAGAAATCAATACCATATTTGCCGCCTTCCTGTTACCTGTTTCAACAAGGTTTTGTCTTAAAAGAATACCGCCTGCCAGAGGAGTAAATGCTACGGAAAAACTCCAAATGGCCGTTTTTGAATAGATTTTAGGATTGATTTCAACGTTTTTTAACGCTATTGTTTCCAACAGGTCTGATTGGTTTTTCATGTTATTGGTGCGGGCCCCAAAAGTATACGTTTTAGATGAGCCGTTTTTGCAACGCCTATAAAATTAGTTGTTAAAGATATTGCATGCAAGGCTTGTAAGTAGTACAAAATATTGAAGTGTGCGACGCAACGATGTTGAGCTACATTCAGCTGGTGGTTACATACATTTTGCCGCCCTCCCGGATTATTCAGCTTCAGGTGCTCAAACATTATTTTTCAATCGTTTAACGATCATCGCTTTACCTTTGGGCTATGCGAAAACTAAGCATGAATGAACTGGGGCGCAAGACGACAGAAGAATTTAAACAGGCAAAAAAAACTCCGGTAATTGCTATTTTAGAGAATATTCGCAGCATGCACAATGTGGGCAGTGTTTTCCGTTCGGCAGACGCTTTTTTGCTGGAGGCGATCTTTCTCTGCGGCTACACCCCCATACCTCCGCATCGCGACATTCATAAGACTGCTTTAGGCGCCACCGAAACGGTCGACTGGATATATTACCCCACTGCTTTGGAGGCCGTAAAAAACGTGAAAAGCAGGGGTTACAAGGTGTTCGGCATAGAACAGGCGGCCGGAAGCATTTCCCTTCAGAATGTTATTCTGGAAAACGGGCGGCCTGTGGCCCTGGTTTTCGGTAACGAAGTTGAGGGAGTGAGTGAAGAAGCGCTTCAGTTGTGCGATGGTTGCATTGAAATACCACAAATGGGCACAAAACATTCGTTAAATATTTCTGTGGCTGCCGGAATTGTGTTTTGGGAGATAGTAAGAAGAAACCTCAATTAGAGGTTGCGAAAAATTATTCTGTGGATTTTCGTATGCCTTTGCATGCTCCTGCGCTGCTTTCTCTTTGAGTTCTTTGCGGTTCCATGTAAAATTTCTACTGCAGAGAACGCCAGGTTTTTCGCAAAGAGCGTTAAAAGAGTTCCTTAAGCAACACTAAAAATGAATTTTTTAAACAGCTTTTTGTTGTTTTAAGGTCTAAAAGAAAAGTTTTTGAAGCCGGCTTTGGTATTTTAATTAAGCATCCGTTGCGTCGCACACTTCAACGGAGAACTCCATTAATGAACAGTAATGAACAAAATAAAAACTTATCTAAGCCTTATAAAATTCAGCCATACCATTTTTGCAATGCCTTTTGCCATGATAGGGTTCTTTCTGGCAGTAAAACAAGGTTTTGCATTTAGCTGGTCAAAGTTTTTACTGGTTATCGGCTGCATGATATTTGCCCGTAGCGCTGCCATGGCCTTTAACCGCTATCTCGACAGGAGTTTTGATGCAAGAAATCCCCGTACGGCTATCCGTGAAATTCCATCCGGCATTATTTCTTCCGACAGCGCTTTGCGGTTTGTGATATTCAACTGCATTGCATTTATTATTTGTACATGGCTCATTAACTTCCTCTGCTTCTTCTTAGGCCCTGTGGCGTTGTTCGTGATCTTGTTTTACAGTTATACAAAAAGGTTCACTCCATTATGCCACTTTATTTTAGGATTGGGACTTGCGCTGGCACCTGTTGGCGCCTATATCGCAGTTTCAGGAGCATTTGCTTTACTGCCGGTACTTTTTTCCTTTACTGTTTTGTTTTGGGTAAGCGGCTTCGATATAATTTATGCCCTGCAGGATGAAGAATTCGACAAATCGCAAAACCTTTATTCCATACCGGCGGTTTTAGGCAAACAAAAGGCATTACGCGTATCGGAGCTTTTGCATGCCCTAAGTGCTTTACTGGTTATTATCGCCGGAAAAACGGGAAATTTTGGCTGGTTATATTGGGGCGGAGTGGCAATATTCGGAGGCATGCTGGTTTATCAGCATTCAATTGTGAAACCTACCGATCTGCGGCGTGTTAACCTTGCTTTTATGACCGCAAATGGCATAGCCAGTGTAGTTTTTGCTGTATTTGTATTAGCCGATCTGCTTTTAGCCTGATTAAAACAGTTCAAAAACTTTCAAAGCACCTTGTATTTAAACCCCTGAGTTGCCCAATGTGATGTAGACGAACGTAATGCGACGCAACGATGATGCCATAGAAAACCTGTGCCGGTTCACAAAAAATAAATTAAAGGCAAAACGATAATCAAACCATTATTTTCTCAACACCATTCTAAAAACGCTCCTTTGCCCCGGATAATTTCCATAGATTACGGTTCTAAACGCACCGGACTTGCCGTTACTGATCAGTATAAGACAATTGCAACCGGACTTGCCGGCATTCACACTAAAGACCTTGAAGCTTTTTTAACAGATTATTTTAAAAAAGAAGAAGTGGAACTGGTGATAATCGGCCATCCTGTTAATTGGGATAACAGCGATACGCATGCTACGCCACTCGTCCAGGCTTTTATTAATCGGTTTAAAAAAATATTTCCACATATACTCATTGAGAAAGCAGATGAACGTTTCACTTCTAAAATGGCGGTACAAAGCATGATTGAAAGCGGCATGAAAAAAAAACACCGCCAAAATAAGAACCTGGTTGATGAAATTGCGGCAACTATTATGCTGCAGCAATACCTGCAAAAGACCTGAAACGGTCTTACAAAACCCGCGGTTTTACATTGCATTAAGTTTAAGAAGAGTATTTTTGCTGCTTTTACAAATAAAATACAGATTATTCAGAATGATACTTCCGATTGTCGCATACGGTGCACCGGTATTAAGAAAAACTGCTAAGGATATAACGCCCGATTATCCCGATCTTTCAAAGTTCATCGATAATATGTGGGAAACATTGTATGCCAGTAACGGTGTAGGTTTGGCAGCTCCGCAAGTTAACAGGGATATACGCTTGTTCCTGGTTGACAGTGCGCAGATCTTTAATAACCTCGATGAAGAAGATGAAGGAAAGTACTCTGATGCCCCCGGAATTAAGAAGGTGTTCATTAATGCACATATGAAAACCCTTAATGGAAAAGAATGGCAATACAACGAAGGTTGCCTCAGCATTCCTAAAATAAGAGAAGACGTTATACGCCCTGAAAATATTGTTCTTGAATACGTGGATGAAAATTTTCAACAGTATACACATACTTTTCATGGAATAACTGCCAGGATCATCCAGCACGAATACGATCATATCGAGGGCAAGTTGTTCATTGATTACCTTAAACCCTTAAAACGCAAGATGCTGCAGGGTAAATTAAGCGATATCAGCAAGGGTAGGATTAAGGTGGATTATAAGATGGTGTTCGTTAAATGATGCAGAAAATTTTCATATTCTTTTTATTCCTTTTTCCATTCCTTATTGCTTATGCACAGGATACTACGGTTATTTACAAGAATCAGACCTTTCAGCTTTCTGAAGTAGTGGTGCGTAACCATTTCAATATTCCCGCTTTTATCGATTATATAAAAAACGATACTACATTTTATAAAGCATTCCGCAACCTCCATCTGTTAAGTTTTACATCCTTAAATCATATACAAATGCTGGATAAAAGGGGCAATTCAGAGGCATCCCTTGATAGTAGAACAAGGCAAACTTACGCAAACGGCTGCCGTACCATGCAAGTGCTGGAAGAAAAAACAACCGGCGATTTTTACGATCGTAAAGGCAATTATAACTACACAACCGCCGAATTATATGCCAGCCTGTTTTTTACCAAAGGCAAAGTATGTGGAGAAACCAATATTGTAAAGGGAAAGAGTTTTTCTACCAAGGGCAAAAGTGGCATTGAAAAGCACAAAGAACAGCTTAAGCAGTTATTTTTCAACCCCGGTAAAAAAATTCCGGGCATACCTTTCGTTGGCAATAAGGTTGCACTGTTTGATGAGGATGTGAGCCGCTTGTACGATTTCAAAATTGACAGGACAGAGTACATGGGCAATACATGTTATGTTTTCACCATTACTCCGCGGGCCGACTTAACTGCGGGGGAGAAAAGCGATATTGTCATTGACGAAATGACCACATGGTTCAATGCTAAGTCACTTGAGATTATTGGCCGCAATTACACGCTTAGCTACAAAGCCGGCGTATATGATTTTGATGTTAACATGGAAGTTCAACTGGAAAAGATCGGCGATCTTTCCGTTCCTAAAGTTTTGCGGTATAAAGGCGAGTGGGATGTTATGTTTAAGAAAAAAGAGAGGGCAGTTTTTACTGCTACACTGTTTGATTTTACCCGGTAGGACTTTTAAATTGAAGTGATACCCCAAAATTTTTTGTTTCCAACATTTGTTTTCCAAGGCTTCATCGTTGCTACATTGAAACCCTATTTTATATTTTAACAAAACTGTTAGCAAGGGTTTAAAACTTTAGAAACACGTTTTCATTACCCAGAAATCGTAACCAACATTTCAAGTGCAAAGGTACCGGGAATGACTTAATCCAAGATGTTGAGAATTGAGTATTCAATAACAATGTTCAGGTAAATCACATATAGCTCATTTTTAAGGGCTTAAACAGGGGCGTTTAAGCCCTTAACGCATTTTTTGATCCGTTTCGTAAGGCGACCCCAACAGCCCGCAGAGAAGCAGCGTTTACCTCCTACGGGCCGTATACATCTTCTGAGTATAGCGTCATTGAGGTTGTAATATATTAGCCAATTATTGAATGACCACACTCACCTGGTCAGTATCTCCGATTTTTACTAAATATACACCGGCGCCCGGATGCTGATCGAGGTTTAATTTTACTACGCCATCTGTAACATTTAATAATTTGCTGAAGACCATTTTTCCTGAAACATTGTAAAGTTTTATTTGTTTCAAAGTGGTTTCATGAGTTCCCAGATCGATGTTGAGTACCGAGTGGGCTGGATTTGGAAACACCTGTACGAAAGTTTTGCCAAAAGCATTAATAGATCTAATTCCCAGTGCCGACTCTTTACCATCCATGTCTTCCTGAACAAGGCGGTAATAATTTATTCCTTTCATAGGTCTGGAATCGATGTAAAAATATTCTGATCTTCCGGTGAATGTACCCTTACTATCAATAATAGCTATCGTTGTATAGTCTCTTCCATTCTGGCTTCTTTCCAGCCGGTATTGTTTAGTGTTCAGTTCTGATGCGGTACTCCACTGTAAAATCACTTCGCCTGCTGATTTTAATACAGCCCGATAGCTCACTAGGTTCACCGGCAAGGAAGCACAATTGAGTGCTGCATCTCCCTGGCCAGTAATGGCAGTAGGTGAAGCAGTGGTAATCACCACTTTATCAAGCAATGCTCCGTCCTCCCGATAACCCACTGTTAAGGTATGCGCTCCAACACTGAGATTAGCGGTTCCGAATGATACCCATTGCCATCCCGTTGTGGTAAGATTATTAACAGTTGCAAAAGGTCCGTTGTCAACTTTTACCCAATAACTATCGTCATTTGCTGTGGGGCAATTTAATCTTGCGAGTAAATTATAAGTGGCCGCACTATCTACGGTAAATGTAAAGACTACAATTGAAGTGTCTCCTGCAGGCGCACTTGCAGTGCTGTTTAAACCGCTTTTTACTGTTACATAAGTTCCGTTGGAAGCTGCAGTGTCTGTTAATTTATTCCAACTGGAACCCACTGTTGCACATTCTGCTTCCAGCCATATTCTTTTACCGGGCGGTTCAGGTGGTGCATCAGGTAAAATGGCGTTTTCGGTTCCCCACCACTGATACCAGCGTTGGTAAGCTAACTGGGGAAATGGATTAATGGTAACTGTATCTGTATTAACGTTGGTCATACCTGCCAGGAATTTATCAACAAATGCCTGAATTGCCGGGATCTGGCCATTCGGCACTGCACAGTGGTTGTGCCCGCCATCAATATAAAAACCAAACCTGTCGCTGATACCCAAAGTCCGGTAGATTTCCTTGGTTGCCCTTGCGGTGACATAGTTCGACTTGTTAGAAAGCCAGGTGAAATCAGTATTACCCGTTACCAGCAATGCACGGGGCGCCACCATTGCCATCAGCTCATGATGGTCATGCGGAAGTTTGTAAACATTGTCACCGGAAAACAGGCGCATACTGTCCCTAAACCAATTATAATCCGTGTTATCTATCTTTTCTACAGAACCGTTAGGCTCAATGTTATGCGAAACACGCCACGAAGGTGCGCCACCTCCGCCTGACTCCTGGGCAATGGTAAGAGCAATGCGTTCATCAAGCGCACCGGAAAACAGCGCCATTTTACCGGCATAAGAACAGCCTGTAACTGCCAGATGTTGTAAGTCTATTGGAAGACTCGATTGCACCAGTTCCAATCCGTCAATGATGCGGCTAACACCCCAAGCCCAAGCGGCGTATTGTCCTGCATTCGAAAGATTTTGATCAGGATAAAGCCTATAGAACGGATCGGTTATTTGCGGGTTGAGATATGTGGTTACCTGGTTATGCAGATAAGTAATTCGGGCAATGTTGCGACCGGTAAAAACGGTAGCCGGAATACTACCTGATGCACTATTTATTCCAATCACAGCTGGAAAGGGGCCGCTTCCCGTCGGAAGGTAAACCCTGGCTTTCAGCGTTAGCGTTTGCCCATTCGCGGTAACATCCACCCGAAGCGTATCGCCTGTTGCACCACTATAAAAGGTGGCCGTAATGTTTTGAGGTTTGGGAGGTTTAATGCCTATCTCATAGTTTTCAATTTCTGCTTTGATTTCATTCCTGCGGCATTCCCAGTCGCTGAAATTCGTAGAGCGTCCACTGCCATTAGACCACATAAATGGGTCAGGCAAAGGTTGCACTACCGGCAGTTGGCTAAGGGATGGTAAAGAAGGAGCCGCACAGCCTGTACCCGTATTTTCAACATTGTAAACAAGCGGAGGAGCCTGAGCAAACAATCCCAGGCAAATAAAGTTCACAAGAACTGCAATCGTAAATTTTGTTTTCATTTTGTTTTGATTAGATGATTATAATTTAAAAATCAAATAACTGTCGTTAAAACTGCGACCGATTGACCTTTATCGCTGCATGCCAATTGTATGTGCCAGGCACTTCAGGTGTAGTACTGGTTTGTAATTTACACTACTGGCAGAGAGGCTACCGAACTCTGAGCCAAACGCCAGACTTGGTATTCATAGGTGAGTAAGTTTTCGCAATTGCAAGCAATAACGCTGCAATAACCTTCCGAAATTTGTTGCACGGTTATCCTGAAGGTGTTAACAAATATAGCAAAGAATCTCCAAAATGCAACCGATTGCAATTATCAGAAAAACTTTCCTTAACCCAACTTTCGGTTTTTCTTGCCGGGGGAACTTTTTTCTATCTTTGATATAAATTTCATAAGATGTTTGAGGCTCTCTGGTAGCGGCACATGACCTGGCCAGCGCAGAGATTTGTCCGTACGATGCTATTGTAGAACAGTTGGAAGATACTGGAAAGAGTGGGTACAAAAGGCGAAGAATAGATTAGGATGGGGGTTATTTTAACTCTAGTGTCATACCACACGTATTTTGTCTATTTTGGCGTGCCCCCAAGCTGCGCAAGGGGTCGGGCTATTCGCTGCAAGTCCTCACTGCGCTTCGTTTCACTGCGCTCCGTTGCGGGCTTTCCGCTTTTATCCCTCACGCTACCGACATTTATGATTGACACGACACTAGTGTAATGATTTGTAAGTTGGTAAACTAAAATATTATTGCAAATAGTTGATTAGTAAATGATTATGATAATTTGATTGTGCACAACTTACAAATCATTACACTAGTCATTGTAGTGCAACAGTGACTTATGTTAACGACGTTCATGTAAGTACCGGCTCTTCCTTTGGATTGTCAGGCTTTACATTGCCGTTATTGATTATCGTGAAAATAAGCGCTTCCTGGGCTAGAAATCACAGTAAATTGCGAGGTTGATGGCCTATAATCTAAAGTAATAACAGTAATGTAAGTAAATGCTCCATCCTTATCCATCTGTTTTAACGGGGGTCTGCTCACAAAACTGAAGTTAAAGTAGTACGTTAAGGCTTTAGAAGAGGCAGATAAGCCTTTCAGGATGAGCTATATAGGGTTTACCTGAACTTGTTGTTGAATATTCGACGCTCGGGCGCCTTGGACAAGGTTACCTTTTTTGGTCCAGGATTCGATATATCATAGCTATTCCGACCTTTTCCCAAAGTCCTAGCATTGCTTCTTTTGGCTTTCCTATCCGAAAAAATGCTACACGCCTTTCTTCTTCATAATAACATTGTTGAAGCCCTAATACGTTCGAATAGAAGTCAATAGATCTTTCTAAGTTCTCCACAAACAAATGTGTTTCGTATAGTCCTTTAATCATAGTTTCTGTTAATTGAACCGTTATGGAAAACTGTTCTTGTTTGAACGCCTACACGTTTAAACTGCTTGCGCAAAATGGCTGGCAAAGTTCTCTGGCTTGGCGAAGGCGGGGTATTTCATGTTCGGCCTGCTAGCGGTTAACAAAATGAAGAAACAAATATTAATTTAAACCGATGGAAGTAGTAATTCTCTCCAGTACAATACCCTGCATCTGCCAGAATGTTTTCCATATGTATTCCATAGTGCTCCAGGCGCTGTTTTGTTTTATTGAAAACTGGTTTTAAACTATCGGCGTCTCTGCTTTGTGCAAAGACTGTTTGAGCATGCGTTATAACGTGACTGGCGGTATCTACTGCAACCTGTCCGCTTAATACAATTCTCTTGGCTTGCCTGGTTTTACGGCTATTCTTGTATAGGGGATCAACAGGAATGTAATCTAGTTTTCGTTGCTGAAAGAAGTTTAAATTTTTGCAGAGTAATTTGCATTGAAACCTAAAGCTGCTTCATTGCGATGCTGATGAACGTAATGCGACGCAACGATGATGCCATGAAATGCTGTCGCTCGTACCCATTTTAAAAAAGATCATTTAAATCTTATCGTGCCACTCATATCATTGAGATCGTTGAGTTTTTTACTTGTTGATCCTTATCGCCCTGCATATGCTGCTGTTCTTCAGGAGCCCTGTTGATGGATGCAGGACGGCGTGGTTGTGTGTTAGCCTGTATTTGTCGGTTAGGTATTTATCTATGCTGCTGTCTACTTATAAGGGACAGTAACCTGCGGTAGAAATTGTTTTTAGGAAAAGGCTATGATACTGAACAACTTAGACGAAATAAGTAATTTCGCCTAATACGTTAATACTACTGTTAGGCGTTATTGCAATTGACAG
>JADMIO011605968.1_pt1 | contig 83515 bp, 75 predicted proteins | sample 8958161 | NCBI WGS metagenome assembly JADMIO01 (sample SAMN16585339, study PRJNA669376) | soil metagenome | isolation source: Crop rotation soil | place: USA: Cullars Rotation, Alabama | collected 2011 | reverse complement strand
GCGACTTCAAGTCACGTGAATTCCAAGCTTCGGATCCCACTGTGCTGGAAAGATGCATTTTGTACAAGTGCCGCAGTAATCTTTTGCAAAGGGATCATCGTATTCCAATTCGAGATCAGTGATCAGTGTTGCAATAAAATAGAACGATCCACTTTCTTTTGTGATCAGGTTTCCATTCTTCCCGATCCATCCCAGTCCGCTTTTTTGTGCCCAACTCCTTTCAAGCACGGGAGCAGAATCGACAAAACCTCGTCCGTTGACCTCGCCGATCTTTTCATGAAGAGTTTTCAACATGGCATGAAGTTTATGTTTGATCACGTCATGATAATCTTTTCCATAAGCATATGTTGAAATTTTAGGGGAGTTTTCGTTTTGCCTTTGCGACGGAAAATAATTTATCAATAATGTGATTACCGACTTTGCACCGGGGACCAACTTTTGCGGATCGACACGCAGTTCGAAGTAGTTTTCCATGTATTTCATTGAGCCATGCATGCCTTTGTTCAACCATTGCTCAAGCCGATGCGCATCGTCGTCGAGTTTTTGCACTTTGGCGACGCCGCAAAAATCAAAACCCAACGACAAAGCTGTTTCTTTTACGATCCTGGTATGTTGAAGACTACTATTCGACACTAGTTAAAATCGAAATACAAACTTACTGCTTCCGCTCTATAAGTCTTTTTACTTAGCTGGCAGAACCAGTTCCGGTTACACCTGCTCAAATATTGACCGGGCTTCGAAAATCCCGGCCTGCCTATTTGATTTTCTTAAATTTTGAGATATTTTTCCAGTGGATTTCCACCACCACCTATCAAACTATCATGAAAATTCTTAGTCTTTTGCCTGCCATCCTGGTTTCTGTTTCCCTTTTTAGCCAGGAAAAACTCAAGATAAAATTTGGTGAAGTTTCTTCTTCTGATTTTGTTCTCCCCACCACGAATATAATCGACAGTAACACCAATGCCGTGATAATGGCCGATGTAGGATCCAGCTCTTTTATTGGAAACAAGAAAGGCTGGTTTACTCTCGTGTTTAAGCGTCATACAAGGATAAAAATATTAAACGACAAGGCTTTCGATTTGGCGACGATTCACATTCCTTTGTACTTTAAAGATGATGATGAGGAAAAATTGGTCGAACTGAAAGCTTTTACTCACAACCTGGTAAATGGAAAGGTGATCAGTACAAAATTGGAAAAAAGCGATCTGTTTCAGGAGAAGCTCGATAAAAATCATCTGGACAATAAATTTACGATGCCTTCTATCAGGGCGGGATCGATCATCGAATACACCTACACGATCAATTCAGACTTTTTATTTAACATGCAGCCGTGGGCCTTCCAGCATGTGAATTACCCATGTTTATGGAGCGAATACGAAACCACTATACCCAATATCGTTATTTATGTGGCCGCCATGCAGGGGTTCCTTCCTTTCTATGTCAACGAGACGAAAACAGGTCACCAGAACTACCTCGTGACAAAGCCGGCGGGACATGGTCTCGCGGACCCGGAAGAGACGCTTACCGTAGCGGCGACTACGAATATTCGCCATTTTGTTATGAAAGATGTTCCTGCATTTAAAGTTGAAGACTATCTTACTTCTCCCCGAAACTATATCAGTAAAGTAGAGTTTCAAGAGTCCAAAGTAACGAACGATGGAGAAACTTACAGGGATGTTATGAACAATTGGGAACAGGCCGCTGAAGAATTATTAAAAAGAGACGATTTCGCAAGTTTTCTTCACGAGGACAATTCCTTTTTCAGTAGCGAAGTCGCTGCTTTAACACAGGATCTCACCGATAAATTGCAAAAGGCCAAAATAATTTACGATTATGTGAGGGTGAATTTTACCTGTACCAGCGACGAAGGATTTATGATGACAAGTTCATTAAGAGACATCGTCAAAAAAAGAAGAGGAAACGTCGCTGATATCAACTTATTGCTTCTCGCTCTGCTAAATCAGGCAGGAATTCCTTGCGAACCTGTTTTGCTCAGCACCAGGGATCATGGTATAAACTATTTTAAATACCCAATTTTATCAAAGTACAATTATGTTCTTTGCAAAGTTGACATAGAAAATAAGACCTATTACCTTGACGCCACAAGTCCAGCCCTGGGGTTTGGAAAATTAGAGCTCAAATGTTATAACGGGGAAGCAAGAATAATAAATTCTTCGGCAACATCTGTGCAGTTTTCTGCTGATTCTCTGCTGGAAACAAAGCTTACTTCGGTCATGATCTCTTCAAATGATAAGGGTGAAATGGTTGGATCGTTTCAACAGGTACCGGGCTATTTTGAGTCATATGGGATCCGTGAGAAAGTACGTGAAAAAGGGAAGGATCAGTTCTTTAAGGATGTCAAAGGTGACTATGAACAAGATGTGGAGTTGATCAATCCTCGCATCGATTCTTTAGCTGCCCTTGACAGAAACGTTACTATTGCTTATGATTTTAAACTGAATGAAGACAAAGCTGACGTGATTTACATCGATCCTATGTTGGGCGAGGCGCACAAAGAAAATTTATTTAAATCGGCTGAACGGAGCTATCCCGTGGAAATGCCCTACACTTCTGACGAAACGTATGTCTTCAGTATGATCATTCCCGAGGGATACGTGGTTGACGAACTTCCCAAATCGGTTATCCTAAAACTCAATGAAGCCGGCGACGGCCAATTTGAATATATCGTTTCACAAAACGGCGGCATGATCTCCATGCGATCAAGAATACGATTAAAAAGAGCTTACTTCCAGCCTTCAGAATATGATTTTTTGCGTGAATTTTTTAACACAGTGGTAAAAAAACATAGTGAACAGATCGTTTTGAAAAAGAAAAAATAAATGTGAAGAAACTATTTTTTATACTACCCTGTTTGTTCAGCGGCTTTTTACTCTACGCGGAAGACGGTGATTACGCGGTGTCAAAAATTTCTTCTTCTCTGATGCAAAATTCGAATGCCGTCCTTAGACTCGGAGAGACAAAGTTTGAGATCCTGTCGACGAGGGAAGCTCTCGAAACCAGGCACTACGTGATCACGATACTGAATGAAAATGGCCATAAGTGGGCAGACTTTTGGGAATATTATGACAGACTCCGCGAGATCGATTTGGTTGAAGGTTATTTGTATGATGCAGTCGGCAAGCGATTAAAAAAAATGAGGACAAAAGATCTTCAGGATTTTAGTGGAACCAGCGAGGGCAGCCTGGCCGAAGATAACCGGATAAAGACCCACAATTTTTATTACAGCACTTATCCGTATACGATAGAATATTACGTTGAGATCCGGTTTAATCACACTATGTTTTTTCCGAGTTGGAACCCTCCCGGAGAGGAAAAATTATCCGTAGAACAAAGTCGATTCATTATTGTTTGCCCATCCAACTATGAATTTCGATACAAAGCTTTTAACTATAAGGGGAACCCACAGGTTACAACAGAGAAAAATAAAAAGATCACAACCTGGACAACCAGTAATATACCAGCCATAGTAGAAGAAGTCAATTGTCCGGAATGGCGTGAAATAACAACGATGGTGTTAACCGGTCCGACCGATTTTCAATTAGGAGACTACAAAGGCAACATGAATAGCTGGCAGGGATACGGAAAATTTTTATACTCGTTAAATGTCGGCAGGAACGATCTTCCGGACAATGTCAAACAACAAGTACATACACTTGTCGATGGCATTACAGACGTCAAAAAAAAGATCAGTGTACTTTACCAGTATCTGCAGAAGAACACAAGGTATATCAGCATACAGCTGGGAATAGGAGGCTGGCAACCCTTCGCTGCGAGTGAGGTTGCAAGGAAAGGTTATGGGGATTGCAAAGCCTTGTCAAATTACATGGTAACTCTTTTAAAAGAAGCGGGCATACGTTCTGATTATACTTTAATTAATTCTGGTAACGGTGAAAATTATTTCGTTGACGATTTTCCTTCTGATCAATTCGATCATGTTATAGTATTTGTGCCACTTTCAAAAGATACAGTCTGGTTGGAATGCACAAGTCAGACTTTGCCTGCGGGTTATCTAAGCGCATTTACAGCCGACCGGTATGCGTTGGCAGTTGATGACAAAGAAAGTAAGCTGGTTCACACGCCCAAATATGGTTTGAACGATAATGTACAAATTAGAAAATTGAAAGCTACCCTAAACGACGACGCCTCCCTGGCGTTGGAAGTGAATACGACTTATAAAGGTTTGGAGCAAGATGATGTGCATGACATGATCAATTATCTTTCGAAGGACAAAGTGAAAGAGTACCTGCAGAAGAAATTGGATTTTGCGACCTATGAACTTGATGCCTTTGATTACAAAGAAAATAAATCAACAAGTCCTGAAGTAGACGAAAAACTCGATCTCTATGTAAGCAACTATGCCAACATCACCGGGAAGCGTTTATTTATCACCCCCAATGTAATGAGCAGATCAAATATGAAATTGAAGCCAGATGCGGAGAGAAAATTTGATGTTGTTCTTCATGATGAGTACAAACATGTCGACTCGGTCGAGATCGACATTCCACGGGGTTATGAAATAGAATCTTCTTATCAACCGGTGAATATCGAAACAAGGTTCGGCAAATACTCGAGTGCGGCAAAGTTAATTGACAACAGAATATTCTATTATCGTGTGCAGGAGCAATACAGCGGAACATTTCCTGCAAAAGATTATGCAGACCTGGTGAGATACTACGACGCCATTTACAAAGCAGACCGCAGCAAAATTGTATTGGTAAAAAAAGAAAATAATTAACTATCGCTTCTTCTGCTCCAGGTGAAGTTTATGAAAAATCCGATGGATACCCGGAGCAAAAATGTAGCCCATGGCGCCTACAAACACAATTCCGCTGAACAGCGCATAAAAAGAAGAAAAGATTTTTCCTCCTGAAGTGAAACCACTGGTGACAACGGGTCCCATACCGCTAAGGATCATGGAAGCGTTGTGAAAGGCATCAAGCCATTCGGTGAAGGGATGAGTGGCACAGTGATAACCGACCGTGCCTATTAGTAGCATGAGCAGAAGCAAGAGAGATATTCGCAAAGCATTCCCCGCGATGCGCCCGTAGTAAACCATTGTAGACGCAAGTGGCTCACTCTTATTTTCGTACATGGCAAAAAATTTTTACCAATCTACAAAATCTATTTGCAGGTGTTTGTAAATTTTTCATCGATCACCGCCTTGATCTCCATCTGGGCATCAGCCCTGTCCTCGCTTAATAGAGTTTTTACAAAAAATAAATATGCATAGCCACGGCAATAGTCGATCATTGGCCATGTGCCAAACAAACCGGGGCTTGCCACAACTGTTGCCTTTCCGTCCTTCCAGTCTGCTGCCCAGGCACCCAGTGCATAATTGTAACCTTCGGCCACTTTCGGCGCATACCTGATCTGCTCAAGCTTCGTTTGCAGGGTCAACATCTCATTTACCGCATTCTCACTTAAAATTCTTCTTCCCTGGTAAACTCCTTTATTCATTAGCATGATCAAAAAGTGCATATAATCTTCCGGCGATGAAAGAGCCCCGCCGGACGGATTCACTGCACTTCCATCAAGAGAGCTGAAACTTGTTCTTCGCATCAACAATGGAACAAATAATCTTTGCCTGGCCAACACATCAAATCTTCGTTTACTGATGATCTCAAGGATCCTTCCGGCAATGTTCAACCCGATATTGCTGTACCTGAATTCTTCGCCGGGATTTGCCTGGATATCTTTTGCAGCAAAAGAGTTTACTTCATCTTCGAGGCTATTGAATTTTTTCTTCTCCAATAGTTTTAGGATAGTGATGGGCTCCGACCTGATACCCGTCATGTGCGACAAGCACGTGCGTATCGTTATATAATTCTTTGCATATTTCTCATATTCGGGCAGCCATTTTGTGATCTTATCATCCAATGAAATTTTACCTTCGTCAACAAAAGTCATCACTAACGCCGCTGTTAACCACTTGCTGCAACTGGCGATCGGGGCCTGAGTTTTGCTGTTAAAATCACCCAGTTCTTTCTGGTAAACAAGGGTATCGTCTTTTTTCCAGAGCATCACCACAAAATCCTTTCCCAATACCTTTTGTTTTTGGGTAAGGATATCATCCAATTCTGGAAAGTTTTGTTCCGCGACGGCAGTCTTGTGTTGGGCGACAACAGTTTGTAAAACAGACTGTAATATTAACAGGGCGACAGCTAATTTCATGCCTTTGGTGCAGGCTAAAGAGTTCTTATATGTCATTGTTACGGGAATTGCGGCTTGGATTGGGATTTGAGATTATGGATAAAGTTATTTGAATTTTATGTAGCCTGTTCAGCAGGCGATACTATAACTAAAACCTAACAATACGAAACAAACATATGAATCTTGGAAATTTCACTATAAAAGCGGCAGAAGCGTTTCAGCAGGCACAACAAATTGCTTTTAATGCTCAAAATCCGAACATCGAATCGGAGCATATTCTAAAAGCGTTGCTTGACCAGGAGGACTCTGCTGTTGAATATCTACTAAAGAAAAATAACGTCACTCTCAACCTTGTTGACTCCCGGCTTGATGATCTGATCAGCAAATTACCAAAGACCTCTGGTGATCCGGCACAATCCATTAGCAGGGACGCGAATAACATTGTGTTGCGGGCAGGAGCCTCGTTGAAACAATTTGGTGACGAGTTTGTAACGCCTGATCACCTGTTACTTGCCATTGTGCAGGGTAATGATGCCACGGCCAAATTATTGAAAGATGCGGGGCTTACCGAAAAGGGTTTGATCGCTGCGATCAAAGAATTGAGAAAAGGAGAAAAGGTGACTTCTCAAACACAGACACAAGAATTTAATGCGCTGAACAAGTACGCAAGAAATTTAAATGAGCTGGCACGACAAGGGAAACTCGATCCGGTGATCGGTCGTGATGAGGAGATCAGGAGAACACTGCACATACTTTCAAGACGTTCAAAAAATAATCCCATCTTAGTGGGTGAACCAGGTGTTGGTAAAACAGCTATTGCGGAGGGGTTAGCCATACGAATCGTCAATGGAGACGTACCTGAGAATTTAAGATCAAAAGTTATTTATGCTCTCGATATGGGCCAACTTATTGCGGGTGCGAAATATAAAGGCGAGTTTGAAGAAAGATTGAAAGCAGTAATAAAAGAAGTGAGCACCAGTGAAGGTGAGATCATCCTGTTTATTGACGAGATACATACTCTTGTCGGAGCAGGCGGTGGTGAAGGAGCTATGGATGCGGCAAATATTTTAAAGCCGGCACTGGCCCGTGGTGAATTGAGAGCGGTAGGTGCTACTACTTTAAATGAATACCAAAAATATTTTGAGAAGGATAAAGCCCTGGAGCGTCGTTTCCAAAAAGTGATGATCAATGAGCCGACAGTAGAAGATGCTATATCTATTTTGCGCGGATTGAAGGATCGGTACGAAACGCATCACCATGTTCGTATAAAAGATGATGCGATCATTGCAGCTGTTGAATTGTCTAACAGGTATATCACCGATCGGTTTTTGCCGGACAAGGCTATAGACCTGATCGATGAAAGTGCTGCTAAACTTCGCCTGGAAATGAACAGCATGCCTGAAGAGTTAGACAAGCTTGAAAGGCAAATTCGCCAATTGGAAATTGAAAGGGAAGCGATCAAAAGGGAAAATGACGAGGAAAAATTAAAGCAGCTCAATACTGAAATTGCGAATCTTTCAGTCGAACGTGATACATTCAAAGCGAAATGGAAAGAAGAAAAAGACCTTGTTGAAAAAGTTCAAAATGCTAAAGCAGAAATAGAGCAATTAAAGCTGGAAGCAGAACAGGCGGAAAGAAATGGTGACTATGGGAAGGTTGCAGAAATACGGTATGGAAAAATAAAGGAAAAAGAAAAGATCATCAATGACTATTCGGGTGAGTTGGAATCCATCAGTGATAAGAGGATCATGAAAGAAGAGGTAGATGCAGAAGATATTGCGGAGTCCGTAGCAAAGTCAACGGGTATTCCTGTTTCGAGGATGATGCAAAGCGAAAAGGAAAAGTTACTGCAGCTTGAGCAGCATTTGCACGAAAGAGTCGTAGGACAGGATGAGGCGATCACTGCTGTAGCTGATGCCATTCGTCGTAGCCGGGCAGGCTTGCATGATCCGAAAAAGCCAATAGGTTCATTTATTTTCCTGGGAACGACAGGTGTTGGTAAAACTGAATTGGCAAAAGCTCTTGCTGAATATTTGTTTGATGATGAAAGTATGATGACCAGGATCGACATGAGTGAATACCAGGAAAAACACACTGTAAGCCGATTGGTAGGGGCTCCTCCGGGTTATGTCGGTTATGATGAAGGAGGGCAGTTAACGGAAGCTGTACGCCGTAAACCCTATAGCGTGGTATTGTTGGACGAAATTGAAAAGGCCCACCCTGACGTCTGGAACGTATTGCTGCAGGTTCTTGACGATGGCCGCCTGACTGATAATAAGGGCCGGGTTGTGAACTTTCGCAATACGATCATTATAATGACCAGTAACCTGGGCAGTAATATTATTCAGGATAATTTTGAAGATATTACTGAACGAAATAAGGAGGAAATTGTTAATAGAACAAGGTTGGAAGTAATGAACCTGTTACGTCAAACCATTCGTCCAGAATTCCTGAATCGTGTTGATGAGATCATTTTGTTCCAGCCTTTGATGAAAAATGAGATCAGGGACATTGTAAATATCCAGCTAAACAGCCTGAAACGACTTGTGGCTCAAAGCGGAATCCAGCTGGAATTTAGCGACTATGCCCTGGATTTTTTAGCCGAGCAAGGCTTTGATCCTCAATTCGGTGCGAGGCCTTTGAAGCGGCTCATCCAAAAAGAGATCGTAAATCAACTTAGCAGGCGTATCTTGGCGGGCGAAATAGACAAATCACAGCCTGTATTAGTTGATGTTTTTGACAATACAGTCGTATTTAGAAACGAAGTGGCAACAAAAAGTTCTTTAAAGGAGAAATCAAAGAAGGCTACTTCATAAAGTCCCCGACAATTCGGGGAAAGGAGTAAGATTAACCATGGCATTTAAAAAAGAGATTGAAGTAATCATCGAACCCAAAGACGTATTTGTAGGTGATGAAGATGCACCTGTAACATTAATGGAATTTGGAGAGTACGAGAGTGAAGCTTGCGCTAAAGCAAACGAAGTTGTAAAACAATTGTTGGAAGAGTATGAAGGGAAGGTAAAATTTCAATTCCGTCATTTTCCACAGACTAAGATCCATCAGCGCGCTTTAAAAGCGAGTGAAGCTGCAGTGGCCGCTGTTCAGGATGGTAAGTTCTGGGAGATGCACAATATATTATTTCAAAATCGCAGGCAATTGGGTACAGTAAGCTTAAAATTGCATTCGAGGGAAGCGGGCATCAGCAATAAAAAATTCTTAGAGGACCTGGTAAATGGCAAATATGGATGGCAGGTACAGGATGATTTGAAGGAAGGGATTGATAGAGGTGTAAAAGATGTACCGGCATTTTTCATAAACGAAGAGCTCTTTACTGGTAAACCAAATTTTGAAAATTTGAGTAAGGTGATCGATGCTGCTTTGAAAAAAGCAAAACGTAAGGCACCCGAAAAGAAACGAGCTTAAACCAGATCATAAATGGAATTGGATCCCGTCATATCTCAATATCGACGGGATTTTTTTATGCGTAAAACAGAATCCCGGAAAAAAAATCCCGGGATTCAAATTGATGCGTAAAAAATGATGACTGTTCAATTTAATTTTACTTCAGCTAATAAAAAATAGGCAAAAAGCCTTAGTCATTTTCAAATCGAACAACGTTAATTCCAATCACGTTCAATTTAGCTGTGGAAGGATCGTCTTAAAAAATATCAAACGTTTGCGGGGTATTTAAATTAATAGACCGGTCATCCAAAATAAAAGCGTCCCGACACGTCGGGACGCTTTCTCTTTTTCATCCGCACGGAGATTTTAATAATGTAATTTTATTTCCACGCGTTGATTCTTGGCGCGACCGGCTGCAGTCTTATTGTCTGCAACAGGTTGTTCACCACCATAACCGTTGACTTCTACCTGCCTTTCGTTTATGCCCTGGCTAACGAGATACGTTTTAATAGCGTCAGCGCGATCCTTGCTAAGGGATTTATCCTTATCAGCAGTTGTAGTGTGAACGGAAATTGTCGCTTTCAAACTTGAATCAGCCTTCAGCATGTTCGCAATTTGATCCAATGCCTTGTTTGAATTAGCTGAAAGTTTATAACTGCTTGCAGGAGTCCATGCAATTCCCTTTGCCATCATATCAACCTTGCTTTGGGTACCTGCATCTATTGCGGGGCAGCCGTGATTCGCTGTGGTACCGGCTACACTGGGACAATTATCTTCTTCATCGTTGATCCCATCATTGTCTGTATCAGGAACCGGGCATCCCTGGTAGCGTTCTACACCCGGCAATGTCGGGCATTTATCATTGTCATCATTGATCCCATCATTATCGGAATCAGGAACAGGACAGCCATCGTATTTTGCTGAACCGGCAACTGTGGGACATTTATCTTCATCGTCATTCAGTCCGTCATTGTCTGAATCGGGAACAGGACAACCATCATATTTGGCAACGCCTGGAGTATTTGGACATTTATCCACGTTATCATTGATACCATCGCCATCTGTGTCAGCCATGACCGGTACTTCTGGTGTTGTTACCGCAACTGTCTTTTGTTTACCAGCAAACAACCGGAAATTCAATGTTGCCTGCACACCGCTATTGTGCGCATTGGTAACGTTCGCTGACACCTCGTTCGGATTGGAGGGTGTTGAAGTGTTGTTCATCAAATTTTTGAACCCGTGGATGTACCTGACTGTAAGTGAAACCGGAGCATTGGGCATGATCTGTATCCCGCCAGTTCCGGCAATATCAACCTGGTCGAAGTCGTCTTCATTTTTTACTTTGTTGTCGTTGGCATCTTTAACTTTCGCTCCAACGAGAAAATCAACCTGCGGGCCCAGCAGGAAGGCAATTGAATTCCCTGCGTTGATCTTCAAAGGAACCGGCACTGATAAATATCCAAGCGTTTGAGTCCATTTTAATGTTCCCGTGGCATCCGTTGTATAATACCTTGCTCCCATCTGGGAATAAAGGAGATTTGGTTGAAGCGATACGGTAGTGCCAAAAGGAATATTTAAATAAAGACCACCAGCTGGTCCGAACTTCCATTTCCAATCGTAGTTAATCCCTGTAATCTCGTCGTTTGTCTTTAAGTAGGAGTAATTTGCGCCGGCAACTATTCCCCCCGAAATACGATTAGTTTGTGAGAAAACTGTTGCTGCGATGGCTAGAAAAATAGTAAGCAACAGAATTGTCTTTCTTTTCATTTTGTTTTGTTTAAGTTTAATAATAGGGTAGGGTATTATAGTAAGACATGACATACACGTCTTACTCTTACCACCATTTGTGGCTAATTAATAAAAGTTCATGCCATCATTGATTTTAACAGAAGGTTGCCGAACCAAAAGGAAATTCAATACTACTTTGCCATTGAAGAAAGTTAAAACCTAAAACCAGATTAAGAATAACTAATAAATAGCCACTGTTGCTGATTTGTACCTGGCATTATGAAATAAAAATTTCTTTTTCCGATTGGCGATAAGATCAAAAACCGGTGTAAGGTTTCCGTCAGGAACCGTGCAAACAGTTAAAAGAAAGTACAGTGGAATAAAATCCACATGAAATTTTGTTTCAATGACATGTTCAATAGTTTTATTCTTAATTTGAGGGCCATTTCGATCATTGACAGCCGATTTTTCAGCATAGCTAATCAGGTATCTAATTTGAATCATATATCTAGTGATTGCAAAAACACCGATGAACAAAGTTATCTTCTTAATTATCCTCTGCCTGCTGATCATCAATGCATCTGCACAAACTGATTCATCGGTAAGTAAGGTCGATAGCTTTTTGATGCGTCAAAAAGGACTGCTTGGAAAACTCGCCCGAAATTTAGTGTCTGACAAACCCGCGTCACCCAACGCGCCGATCCGCAAGGACCTTTTGTTCAGTGGGTACAGGGGAAGGTATATCCGGAATATAATTATCAGGCGACTTGATTTTGGTACACCGATCACAGACACGGCGCGAAGATTTGAAACAAACCTCACTCGTTGGGCAAATGATCTTCATCACAAAACAAGAGAGTCCATTATATGCAAAAATCTTTTCTTTAAACAAGGAGATAAACTTATTCCCTATCTCATTGCCGATAACGAAAGATATTTGCGCGATCTTCCGTATTTGCATGATGCCGATATCAGGGTGGTAAATGTGAACAGCGATTCGGTTGATGTCATTGTACTCACCAAAGATGTTCTTTCGCTTGGGGGCTCATTTCGAATGCACAACACCACCAGGATGAGCCTTGCGATCTCGGACCAAAATATCGGCGGAAGTGGTCACGAGCTATTGCTTCGAAGTTTTTTTGATAACAGGCGCGTTCCAAAATTTGGATATGGTGGAGAATATACTGCGAGGAATATTGGTGGTTCATTCATGGATTGGTATGGAGGATATCTTTCTTACAATAAAAATTTTTCCAGCGGATTTCAAAATGAGGAAATGTTCTATACCGGTCTTGTGCGCCCACTGGTAAACCCATACGCCAAATTCACTTATGCAGCAACCGCTGCATGGCATGAGACACATCCTGTTTACACACAGGATACTTTATACGAAACAAACACCATGTACCGGTATTATAATTACGATGGGTGGATCGGCTGGAACACCGGCGCTTTGAAATTCTCGTCTGATTTTAACAGAGACAATCGCATCAGAACACTGCTTGGACTTCGCTACCTGCAACAAAACTTTACAACTGTACCGTTCAAGTACCGAAGTCAATATGGTTATCAGTATGCTGATATTAGAGCAGTATTAGGTTCGGTCACAATTTTCCGCCAGGACTATTACAAAGTACACAACGTACTGGGTTTTGGACGAAATGAAGATATTCCGGAAGGTGCCGACATCTCGTTAATAACCGGTTGGACAAAGAAAGTCGGAGTTGAACGTCCCTATATCGGTATAGATGTTCAACGCTACTTCTTCACGGCAAAAGAGAGCTACTTTAATTATACACTAAAAGCCGATGGGTTCTGGCGGGACAAACAATTAGAGGATATTAATTTGTTATTCAACTTAGATTATTTTACCAAGCTGCTTCGGATGGGAAGCAAGTGGAGCCAAAGAAATTTCATCAGTACCGGTATCAGTCACCAGATAAGAAGAGTTTTAGATGAGCCACTATTGTTGCAAAGTGATTTTGGAGTAAGAGAATGGCGTGCTGACACATTGCTGGCGGGAGATACCCGTATAACTTTAAAAGCCGAATCTGTTTTTTTCACTCCCTGGGAACTTGCCAAGTTTCGGTTTGCTCCGTTTGTCTTTGCCAATCTTTGTTTGTTTACCCCGACAGAAGAAAAATTTTCACAAAGCCAGTGGTATAATAGTATTGGTGCCGGCATCAGGACGAGAAATGAAAGTCTTGTTTTTCAAACCATGGAATTCAGAGCATATTATTTTCCCAATAGAAATTTTTTAGGGGATCATTGGCGACTGGAATTCAATTCTAATGTCAGGTTTACTTATAGCAGGCTCTTTGAGAAAAAACCTGCTCTTGTAAATGTAAATGTCATGTGATCATCTTGTAAATGAGAAGATGTCTGCATCGTTGTTTTTTCTTTCCAGCAGCAGATCGGTAATGATTTCGGCAGCAACCAGGCTAAATGTGATCCCATTGCCACCAAATCCCAATGCATAAAATGTCCGGGGTGTTTTGAAATATCTGCCAATATAGGGAAGTGAGTCTTTTGTTTTTCCAAATACACCACTCCATGCAAACTCTTTTTGGATAGAACAGCCCGGAAACGATCGTTCAAAATCTTTTTCGAGCAAGGAGGATTTCTTGTCAAGATAGGAATGCATGGTTTTCGTGTTATGAAATGATTCATCATGCCCTCCCACTATCGTGCGGTTTTCTTCTGCACAACAGATATACAGGTAAGGATCATCAGTGTTCCATAACATAACCTTATCTTTCCACGGTTCCTTTTTTTCGGCCTGCGATTCGGAAATGATGGCATAAGTACAATCCAGGTTAACGATCTTTTTGCCTATAAAATTGATCACTTCATAGCCAGTGGCGTTGATCACATAGCTGGCTGAAATGACGCATCCTCCTTTTGTCTTTAAGGTCACGTTGTCTTTATGATACTCTGCACTTTTTATTGTTGTCCTGTCAAAAACCCTGAGCCCTTTGCGAATACAATATTGCAGTAGGCCATGGGTCAGGGAATAGGCATTCGTGGTAGCTCCCTTTCCTGAAAGAATGCCGTAAGCTGCTTTCAAACCATAGTTTGTTCGCAGCTCAGGTTTGGAAAAGATTTCTACTTCAAACCCTGCGGCCTTTCTCGCCACGAGCTCATCTTGCATGAATTTTTTTTGTCGTTGATGAGTTGAAAAGAAAAGGCTGTTTCTTTTTTGAAATTCATTGTGGCCAATGTCATTCATGATGTTGATCAGCTTGTCAATCGCTTCACCGCAAAGTTGATAGGAACGAACAGCCTTGTATTCTCCAATTGTTTTTTTTAATTGATGCAAAGGAATATCCAGCTCATATTGCAATAGCGAGGTGCTGGCACAAGTACTTCCTAAACCAATCGCGCGACCATCCACAAGAATACATTCAATGCCTGCCTTTACAAGGTGATACGCCGTCAATGCGCCCGATATGCCTCCACCAATAATGAGGGCATCGCATTTTTCATTTTCAAGAAGTTTTGGATAGTTGTATAAGAGCCCATCTTTTATAAGCCAGAAAGGATAACCTGCCACTAGTTCCATATTAACCCTTAATATAAGATTATGCCAGTCATCTATTTTTTGTAAAAATCAAAGCAATACTTAAGTTTATAACGCGATGGTACAGCTAACGACAGCGATGAAAAGATTTGCCAGCCAGGGTGAAAAAACGGGGTGGACATATATTGAAGTACCTGCAGATATCGCTCAAAAATTAAAACCCGGTAACAAGAAGGAATTTAAAGTAAAGGGTAAGTTGGATAAGCATCCGATTAATCGTGTCTCGCTGTTGCCCATGGGGGGTGGGATATTTATTATGCCGGTCAATGCCGCGATGAGAAAAGCAATTGGCAAAAAACACGGGGCCATGGTTAGCGTTCAATTGGCCGAAGACAAGTCGGAATTTGTTTTCAATAATGACCTGATAGAATGTCTCAGCGATGAGCCAGAGGCCTTAACTTTTTTTAGAACATTACCCGGATCACACCAGCGATATTTCAGTAAATGGATCGATTCAGCAAAGACGGAACAAACGAAGGCAAAGCGGATTGCACAAACAGTAACTGCCCTGGCCAAAAAATTTAACTATGGCGAAATGCTTCGCGCATTAAAAAAAGAAAAAGACGATTTGAGCTAGAATTTGACAAATGCTAAATTCTCAATTCTTATAGGTCCTGATAGCCAATTTGGCCATAGTTTTACGAACCAACTCAAAGTGGTTGACGAACCCCTCTACTTACGGTACCTCATTAAATGCCAATTAAACATGCATCTTGTTTTAGAAGATGCTGATCATTATGTTCAGCACATTGAATGCCATCATTGTCACTGGAAGGGAACTTCCACCGAGTTAGAAAGGGGCGATTACTTTCCACTTGGCGATTTCACAGAAGTGTTTTGTCCAAGCTGTAATAAATACCTTGGCTTCATTCAGCATAGTTCGAGTCACGGTGAAACTCAGTAAGGGATTAGGCGTATTCTTCCACTTGTTTTTTGACTGCCGTTGAAACATACCAGCAAAGTATTAGCATCAGCAGATCGTAGTTATCACTGTTGATGTCTTCTGATATGACCGGTAGTTGTGATATTGCAAGTTTTTCTGTATTCCTGTAAATAGAAACTTTTGGATCGGAACCACTTTCAAGTATATAATTGAAGCCCTCTTCGTAAACGTCGATCAATCCCTGGTTATCCTGGTTGTTGTCATAAGTTAATTGGGCCATCCTGATCCCGTATTCGTTGCGTAGCACAGTGCGCCTGCGCAGAAACCCCTCTCTTCCGATCAGGAAAACTCTTTTTTCATCGTCGGACGACACTCTGAGAGTAGCAGAAGCGGGGTGATAGGCGAGCGTTAGTAGTTTGTCCTTTGAATTCCACAACTCGTATATTTTCTCCTGTACGCGGGTAGTTATTGAAATCCATTTCATATGTCTTAGTATTGTGTGCCTTTAAAATTATCTATTGCCACTCAAGAATTACTCCGTTCATTATTCGTTAACCTAAAATTAATATTGCATTTAATTTTGTGGATAAGATGTGTCTAAGGACAGAGTTTTGAATAAACAAATTTGATCATGCTTAAACCAGAGGAAAAGAGATTTCTTGAAAGGGCCATAGAGCTCTCAAGGCGGGGAATGACGAATGAGCACGGAGGGCCATTCGGCTGTGTTATCGTAAGAAACAATGAGATCGTTGGCGAGGGATGCAACATGGTCATTGCCACGAACGATCCTACTGCTCACGCGGAAATAGTTGCGATCCGGGAAGCCTGTCAAAAACTAAAAACTTTTCAGCTAAACGATTGTGATATCTATACCAGTTGTGAGCCTTGCCCCATGTGTCTTGGTGCCATTTACTGGGCCAGGCCCGGGAGAGTAATTTATGCGAATACCCGGTTCGATGCAGCCGCGATCAATTTTGATGACGAATTTATTTACCAGCAGATCAACACAGATATGTTACAACGGACAATACCTTTTATCCATGAGCCGCATCCCTTAGCCTTGCAGGTTTTTGAAGACTGGAAAAAGATCGAGAACAAAAATTTATATTAGCCTTTATTATTTTTTACACCATTACTTAATGATCAACTTTTTGTTTTCGGTGAAATTGTCTGAAACGATCCTTACGAGATACACTCCCGGATTTAAATGATGATCTACAACAATTCCATTTGAACTTCCATATTGTTTTTGCAGGCTTAATTTTCCATTCATATCATATATTGAAACAAGGACCTTTTTTGCATTCAAGTCGTTGATTCGAATTTGAAAACTTTTATCGGTCGCCGGGTTTGGGTAGATCTGTACACCAAATTTCGATTGTACCAGGTCTGTTTCTTCAAGGGACATCGCACTGGTTATCGATTGAGCAGGTGTGGTGAATGTCCAGACAGGTCCCGTAGTTGTGGATTGACCATCACTCACTTCAACATACCATTCATAACCGGTCGATGGTAAAAGGTTGGGCCAGCTAAGGCAAGTGTTTGTTCCTGATGGTACGCTCGAATTCTCACCGAGCAATGTGAAACTATTTGACGCTGTTGTAAGGTTAATATCCAGGTCGAATTGACTGTCGGCGTCTGTTTCAAATGTATTCGTGTATGGTGAATATGTTTTTACAGACAATTTATTTGCTGAAGGATCGAATTCATAAATACGCAGGAGTCCATTTCCACCACCCGTTCTGCCCTGGTAGTCGGATAACAATGTATTTACTGTATTTCCATTGTACACATCGGATCTGCGAGCTTCTCCATCGCTCTGATGAATATGTCCGCAAACAAATAAAATGAAGTTGGGATAGACTTTTAGTTTATTGTAAATCGCCAGGCCCTGGGTCCCGAATGCGGTACTTTCGTCAATACCGTAATGGGTCATTACGATCACTTTCCGTGTACTATAAGTTTGGACAAGATTCGCCGCCCATGTTAACACGTCATCGGTCGGTGACGTGTTGTACTCGAACGATATTACAAGGAAGTCAATGCCACTTGCACTGAAAAGGTCATAAAAATTATCATTGTTGCTTCCAAAATGGCCACCATAATAACTGCGACCACTGAAACGTGCTGCACCAAAATATTGGTTAAAATAATTTGTCGTTCCCGATGCAGAACCATTTGGAGTCTGATCATGATTACCCACACTTATTCCATAAGGAATACCTTCTGCTAAACCGGTTAATGAAGAGCTTTCAATTGTTTTGATTGCAGTATCTGCTCTTCTCCATTCAATAGTGTTGTCTGAACCCGGTGGATCATCTCCATTGTTCGTACAGTCACCCAATTGCCCGATGTAAACAATATTTCTCGATTGCCTGTTATCAGCGATCCATTTTGTTTGAGCCTTGAACATACTGTTGTTGCCTCCATTGGTCCCTTGCGGTTCTGCAGTGTAATATTGCGTATCTGGCAAAACGATCACGGTAAACTTTTGCCCGGCACTTGGTTTCTTTCTCCCAAAAAATCTCACCCTTACTGTGCCGCCATTCGGATCGCTCACATTTGCACAAAGATTAGGACTAAGTGACGAGGCTGAAGCATTGTTAGCCGGAGAAGGATTGGAAGGTTGGTTAGGAGGTTGGTTGGTGTTATTGTTATTAGCAACAAAACCATCTGTTGACCATGATGGTCCTCCATTGGTTGGATGCGTTGAAATATTGGTGCTTCGTAATGTTCCATTCACCGATCCTGCAATACTGTTCGTTGCTGTGATATTTCCATTTTCATTTAAACCCCATCTCCCCAATAATCCTGTGCCACTTGCTAATTGCAAATTCATGTTGGCTGAAATTTCGGAAGGAGAGAGGGGTCTATTCCAAATTCTTACTTCATCGATCTTTCCGTTAAAGAAACCCGCAGGGACACCGGTTGAATTCAACGCACTACCGATCGATGCATATTGCTTAGAAATGTTTTCGGGAACAATGCCATCGCTTATATCCAGCGTGCTGGCATTCACACCATTTTTATAAAGATTCCAGGTACCGCTCGAAATGCTGTAAGTTACTGCAACATGTGTCCATACATTTCTTGTAATAGTTGCTCCCGCGCCGTTGCCAGTTATCGGGCGATTGAGGCCCGTGTTGGATCCCGACGCCTCCTCAAAGTCTGCCACCAGGACATCCGAACTTGTGATACCTAAAAAGTAATTCATGTTTACTCCCGATGCATCTGATTCGCTACGCCCTTTTGCTACTATCGGGATCGCTGTCACTCCACCAGTACCGGTGCTTGTTGCAACGCCATTACCTTCGATTTTTATCCAGGCTTCCACCGTAAAACCAGTTGCTGCGGGGGCCGCAGTATTTAACGAAGGTGCGGCACCCAAGGTTATATAGTCATGCACACCGTTGAAATCAACCGAAGCATTAGTCGTGGTATCAGCCTGGTTGAATCCGGTGACCCATGCCGGTGCGATTGAAGAAAATGTGCCGCTGGATCCTCCCGCAACCGAATTATTGATGACGGTCCCACTGCCTTCATTCATGCCCCATCTTCCAACTAAGCCCGTTCCACTTGTTACTTCACTGGCGTTAAGTGATGTCAGTGCCGTATTCCATATTCTCACTTCGTCGATCCTTCCGTTGAAGAATCCTTGCCGTACTGTTCCGCCGGTGTTCAATGAAGAACCGATACAAGCGTTTACATTGCTTGCAGATTGAGGTGTAAATGGTCCCCCACTTAATACAAAGGTCTGCACCGTTGTACCAATAAAAAGCCTCCATGTTTGAGTTGATACATTAAATGATGCACCGACCTGGATCCATTGGTTCATGGGTAAAGCAGCAGTACTTACCACGGAATGATTCAAAGAGGACCTGGTATCTTCGAAATCCGCTACCAATTTCATATCAGAAAGACGATAGCCAAGAAAATAATTTATATCAACGCTTGCCGACTCAGATTGAGCTCTTCCCTTTGTAATGATCGGAACAACACCGGTCTGGCCGCCACCAGTGCCGCTAGAGCCGGTTTCGGTCGTCGACCCATAGCCTTCAATTTTGATCCTCGCCTCAATTGTAAAATTGGTGAGATGAAGTGAAGAGGCGTTCCCGAGATTTACATAACTCGTATCGGTAAAACGCAGTGACTGGCCAATACTGTTTATAGCTACCAGGAGGAAGAAAAATGAAAACAAAAACTTCGTTGGAGTAAAAAATACTTTCATAGCAAAACGTCTTTTTTAATAAAGAAAAACAGGGATCGGATAGTTTTGCCCCGAAAGATCAATACTGTAAGCTTCGATTGGGAACAGAATATATATGTTTGAACAAAGGGAGCGGGATCAATGAAGTTAGTCTATTTTTTTAAAGATTCCAATCAATGTCCCGATAAAGATTTGCGTATAATGATGTAGGCGATCACCACTAAAAGGATGAGAATGATAAGGGAAATATACAACCAGGGTTGATCCTTGATCCGCATTTTTTCCCTGCGCTGCTTCGTCTTTTCCATTTTCTTTTTCAGATCACGGTTGAGCATTTCAACCACGTAACTGATCTGCTGCTTATCCTTAATTTCCTGCAATCCCTCCAGAGCGTCTTCGGCGAATTCGTTTTCAAGTAATTTTTTTTCCACTTCGTGCTTTTTTTCGGCTGTAAGCTTATCCTGCAGGTAAAGCAATAGGGTTTCCTGGTCAATTTCAGCGGAAAGATGAGATAATATGTCTTTTAAATTTTCCTGCACGCCTTGTTGCTGGTTTCTATTTGCTGGCTACTCGTTAATGGTGCCTATTGCCAACCGCCTACTGTCTGCCGCCTCTTTCATTCTTCAACCTCTTTTCGATCATCAATTTCAAATTTCTTTTTCCGTTTTGAATATAACTTTTTACCTGCATCATGGTGAACCTTGTTTCCTCACTAATTTCCTGGTAGCTTTTCTTTTGCAGATAAAACAAAGTTACACATTGTCGCTGCTCAGGTGAAAGTTCTTTCAATGATTCGTTCATCCATTCGAGCGTTTGATCATCCTGCACCATGCTTTGTTTATCCGGTAGTTCCTCTGCACCAACCATATTTCGTTCCGTTAGCTCCACCGGAATTTTTCCTTGCCTGTCTCTTATTTTCATGAGGCAATGATTCTTTGCTACCATGTATAACCATGATTTGAAATATTCAACCTTGTATTTTTTTAACTCCGTGATCACCTTTAAAAAGATCTGCTGTACACAATCCCTTGCTTCTTCCTCATTTTTAAGATATTTCATGCAGACACCAAAAAGCAGCAAAGTATAGCGCGGCAGCAAAATGCCCAGCCATTCAATGTCATGGGTTGTGTAAAAATTTTCAAGCAACTCCTGATCGCTTATATGTTTGTATTTGTCAACGTTCACAACCGGAAATTACCAATTTGTTTCAGTAAGATGCAAAGAAGATAAATTTTCACATTTAACAGGGAACATACGCAGTTGTTTACTGGAAAGAAACTTTTAGAAATGATTTATTTTATCTTTATCCGGAGGGTTATGATAAAGGCGTTTTGAAATTCATCCAGTTTTACCCAGGCGACCGTCAGGGGAGAGGCGGCGACGCCATAGACAAAATAGTCCTCTGTTACCCCAACGATTTCTGATCCCTTTTTTATATCGGTGGATTGCGTGATAAAATGTTTACCATAATGACGCTGAAATTTTGCGAATTCATTTTTTACAGATTCCATGCCCGCTTTGCCGTTGTTGCTCAGACCGATCAATTGGTAAACCATGAGAGTATCTTTTGCAGAAAGCGAATCATCAATAACAAATTCTTTTTCGGCCAACCTTATTTCTGTTCGGTCGGCAAGAAACCCGTAAGGACTGAAGTTTTTATAAACTCCCTGGAAATAAAAGAAATTGGTGTCAGTTTTAAGTTTGGTTTCTTTGGTCGTCAGCAAAGGATCATTCATCAGGTGGTTTAAGAAAAAACGAAATTCATTCCGGTAAGGGTCCGAACGAAAATAACTCTTTACAATTTTTAGCAGGTAGTCATTTCCCTTATAATGTATGGTGACGGGCGTCTGTTCGTCTTCATCCTGGCCCATGGAAGTTACGGTCCTGGTGATAAGGAAAGAAAAAAGTAAAAGTTTTCTCACGGTCAAAATAATCCTTTTATCCATTTAACGATGAGGAGGTCCCAACCCATCATTTTAATACCGGTATAAAAAAGAACGACTGCAAATATTTTTTTTACTACCTCCTGGGAAAGCGACAAAGCCAGTTTGCTTCCCAGCCATCCTCCGAGTACAAATGCAGCACACATTATTCCGACGACTTTGAAATCAATAAAGCCTTTGTTATAATAATTGATGACGGCCAGGATGCCAGCAGGGAGTAAAAGCAATCCAAGCGAAGTTCCCTGCGCGGCCTGTTGCGAAAACCCAAGGAAAAAAACCAATGCTGGTACAATGATGATGCCTCCGCCCACGCCGACCAAACCGCTCAAGGTTCCCGCGGCCAATCCAATCAGGACCAATAAAAGAATAGTTTCCGCATTCATATTTACCAGCTTGTTGTGTTTCACAAAATTATTTTTCGAACGTTTCTTTATAATAGTTGATAGAATCTCTTATGATCGCGAGTGCCGCTTCTTTGTCCTGGAAATTATCGATCTCAACCTTTTTATTCTCCAGTACCTTGTATTGCTCAAAATAATTCTTTAACTCGAGTAAGAAATGTTGTGGCAACTCTTTTATGTTTTTATAATGATTTACCGAAGGGTCTTTTGATGCAACGGCAATGATCTTATCATCCTGTTTGCCCTGGTCGATCATTTGCATATTGCCGATAACATCTGCTTCAACAAGGCATAATGGTTGGATAGACTGTGAGCAAAGGACAAGAATGTCCAGGGGATCATTATCCTGACCTAAAGTTTGAGGAATAAAACCATAATTGATCGGGTAGTGGAAAGAAGAATAGATCACCCGGTCCAATTTTAATAAGCCGCTTTCTTTGTCCACTTCATATTTTGATCGCGAACCTTGCGGGATCTCGATCAGTGCATTTACTTTCTCTGGCGCAAATTCCCCCGGCGAGACGCCGTGCCATGGGTGATGAACGGTTAGCATAGACTGAAGGGTTTAAGGTATAAGGTATAAGGTATAAGGTTTAAGGTTTAAGGTTTAAGGTTTAAGGTTTAAGGTTTAAGGTATAAGGTAGAGGTTATAAGTCATAGGTTGTAAGTGAAAAGCTGCAGGGCAATTTCCGCCCACTCATTATTCATTACTCATTTCCTGGGTTTATAGTACAGCACATCCACTTTTTCGACCGTGATCAATCCACCGCGTCCGCATTTTTCAAAAAGGTCATTGACTACAGGAAGGAAAGAGTCTATCTTTTCGTCAGTGTCAACGACCTCAATGACTATGGGCAGATCCTCTGATAATTCGATGAGCCTCGCCACGTGGATATGACTGCTGGCACCGAATGACATGATCCCTTTTAATACCGTGGCGCCCGCCAATCCGTTTTCCCTTGCCGCCAGTAATATAGCTTCATACAGCAGCTGGTGACCTACTTTGTCGATCTCACCAACAAATATGCGCAGCAATTTAGATTGTCCCTGTAGTTCCATTTATAAAAGTTTCATCATTGCAATACCGGCAAAAACCCCCGCTATACCCAAAACGACACTGCCGACAGTATATAGTGAGAAATACAGAATATCCCCGCTTCGAAGCAAGTTCATATTTTCAAATGCGAAAGTGGAAAATGTAGTGTATCCTCCGCAAAAACCTGTGATGAGTAATAGCCTTGTCTGCGGAGCAAGGGCCGATGATTTTTCAGAAGCCGCATAAATGATCCCGATCAGGAAACATCCGAGAAGATTAACAACGAATGTTCCCCATGGAAAGGGATGAGGATAATTTTCACTGAACCACTTTTGACAAAGGTACCTTGCCATGCTGCCGATACCGCCACCTAGTCCTACCAATAAAAGATTTTTGATCATTTCTGAATAGTATCGATCTTATTTCTTGGGTTGTATTTGGAAGTATCCATGTCGTGCTCAAAAAGATATTTCAGATCTACGAGCCATTGACCATTTATTTTTAGAATCCGCAACGTGTCCTTATCATTTTTAAACGAGTTGGCAAAAATGGTAATGGTAGTGGAGTCGTTGACCTGCTTTGTATCGAAAAAACGAAGTGAAGACGCTTTTAGTTTCGACTTTTCGTCGGGACTTAAATTCTTATATCCTCGCTCCGTGACATTCAGGTACTCCAGGTTGGCCGAATCTTTCAGCATAAAAGCAGAAGCATCTTTGTAATCGCCTTTTAATGCTGCATTCAAAAAATTCCGCGCGGCATCCATGTCATTGTCCGATTTTGTTTCGGCTTCTGTGTCGGAATTGTTACAAGCCATTAGCAAGAAAAGAGAGGAAAAAAGTAGTGCGATTGGTTTCATGATTGCAAAGTAATGGAAAAAACCTATGCTATTTTGGATATAGTCAGACTAGACTTTCGCAGTGGATCGCAATGGCTACGAAGGATGCACAAAGAACACCACGGCATTATTTTCCGGAGGGATATTTTCTTTGTGGCCATTGTGCTTCTTTGTGCACTTGGTGACCATATCAATTGATCAAAGAACAAGAGATATAATCAAACAACACTTGCCGGCAGTGCGTCGCTACCTTCTGTTTTCTTAGGGCTTTCTGGCGCCTTTTGGTGAAACGTGTTCTGAGTTGTGTGATACCTCTGCATAATTTTTTAAATAGCTGAAATACTCCGTCAGCTTTCCATTTTTTACAATGGTTGCTTTATCAAGAATAGGAGAGCTGCCTGATAGAAGATCCGGTAGCACATATTTGATCAACTGCTCCCCAAAATATCTTGAAGCATCTCTTGGCAATTCATTCGGCAAATTGCCGACCGCCATGATATCAATTGAGCCCGGCAGGTAAGGGGCCGTTTTTTGCAATGTTTTCCTGTCAACACCATATACATCATCATCCATCGATTGATCGCCAAGATTGATCGGCACCGATCCGTCTGCATCATCAGAGATGTCTGCTATCGTTCGGATATTGAAGGTCTCCTTTTGTGCATCTTCCTTCTCAAACAGTCTTGGGATATTTTTTTCCCAGTAAACACCATTCATTAAAATGTCAGCAACCGAAGCATAGGGTAAAAATTTACAATGATAATTTTCGGGGTGGAGATGAAAGTCTTCTCTCGAATATGATTTGTCTGTCTTGTGCTCATACAGCTCGGCGCCTTTTATTTGCGTATACACGGGATATGAAAATTTCTTTTCTAAAAATTCATCCGGATCAACTTCCACCACACCCATCAAATTCATGATCTCAATCACCCCATGAGCCACACGCCCGGAACCTGTTACGACTATTTTTATGTTCGGCAATCGCAGTCCGAAATAAGTATGGATCAGCTCACGAAAACTTCGTTGCTTATAAACCCTCTCGAGTTTAAAGGCCGATGTACGGTTGCCATATTCCATCATTCCATTGTGCGCCCCAACAACACCCGCAAAAAAGCCAAAGCCAATGATCCGCTGGCCGTCTTCGTGTTCCAGGCATTCGTAGTCGATCAGCGTGATCTGCTTATCAAGGATGGTCCTTAACAGTTTTTGATTTCTTGGCTGTGCTTTTTTTGTGTGAGAAAAGAAGAGGTATGTTTTTTTCGGGACCAATTGCTCAACGGGAACTTCTTTGATGCCTAAGAGGATATCGCAATCACTTACATCGTCCTTTACTTCTGCGCCTGCCATGGAAAACTCTCTGTCACTAAAGCAACGGGTTGACGAGCTTTGGACGATTATTTGAACGGAATCGAGGTTTTTATGGATCCATTTACATTGAGCCGGGGTAAGAGCCACGCGATTATCAGCCGGTATTTTTCCTTCTTTAATAAGCCCGATCTTTATCATAGATGTATCTTTGCAAAATAGACAAATGTAATTTGATAAGTCTGAATTATGAACCTGCTCAATAAATTGTTGACCATTCTAAGAAGTGTGTTTCTTCCAAAGAAAGACTGCTGTAAGTAAGGGGCTCCCTTTGGGTCACCCGTCAGACAACAAGTCTCAATTTCACCACATAGAAACATAGGCACATAGGGACACATAGTTCCTTTCTGAGAGTTTCCGCATTCTGCAGGTTATTCTATATTTCTATTGGGCCTATCCCGAATGTTCGGGACAAGTTGTGATGAATTATTTGGTGCGAAAATGTTAAAGCACTTTCAGCAAAATCTCTAAAGCTTCTTCAGAGAGATCATTAAAAAGTCCCGCTTACATCAGTAAAATTGGAGTCAAAGTCTTAATATTGCAGCCCGAATTTAGTGGGGAGCCAGGAGTGGTGAGACGTGAATCGTAAGTCGTGAATAACCGGAGATAATGACTTGATGACTAACTGACCTAATGAGACTATTCAAAGGCCCAGATGGCGGAATTGGTAGACGCGCTGGACTCAAAATCCAGTGGTAGCAATACTGTGCAGGTTCGATTCCTGTTCTGGGCACCGTTAAAATTTGAAACCCTTGTCAGGCTTGAGTTTGACGGGGTTTTTAGTTTTAGGAGACGCCGCGGGGACAATTCATGATTGCGAGGGCTTCATCTTTATTACTGCAATAATCGGCGGAATAAGCAAACTGGCGATGAGATATTAATAGGCATTTAACAATTGGAGATTCCATTTCGATGGGAAATTTGGTGAACTTTATTAAGCTTCACTCCATGCGAAATTTTACCAGCCTTCTGTTATTTGCCGTCGTGCTGAGTTCCTGCAGCAAGAACGATGATAATCTTCCAAACTCTATAAGCAATACACCTCGCCAGCCCATTACACAGCGAGTGACTCCGGTGACAAAGGTCAGTGTAATGATCAATGGTATAGCTATGAATGTCATGTCACTGTCTTTTGAACGGCATGGAGATGGTAACGGAGGTGGAATGACGATCATAGCCAATGACAATGTGCAAAAAGTGATCGCCAAGGCCTATAATTTCTACCAAACTAATCCGCTGGCTATGATGTACACCATGGAAGTGAGTTATTTAACACGTCAGGATACTTCAAGTAGTTGGGATGAGGTTTATACAAGACCGGTGCCGCGCGACGACCAGGTGATGTTTGAAAATTTTACTCCTTTGTCAGACAGTCTAGTTACGGGAAACTTTTCGGCGAGTTTCTGTTCAACCGGCGACGCTAAAGAAAAAAAGACGATCACTGTGAGCGGAAGCTTTCAGTTAGTGTTTGATCATTAGCCAGCCTTACGCTATCGTTCGTCCTGCATGGGAGACGAAATTTCCTTTTCTGACAAGTCTCCTCGCCGTTTTAAAATGACCGCAATTGAGAAATCAGAGGACGCATCCTGTAAATATTTTATTGCGGACAAGCTACAGAGACGCAAAGGAGCACAAACCTTTAAGTGAGACCTTAGTGCCTTCGTGGCAAGCTAACAACGAGGAAAGGCGGTTTTTCAAAACATACGTTGAACCACATAAGAAACATAAGGGACATAGTTCACATAGTGATTTTCTACTTTTCACGCCCATGTACCATGTATGGATCTTATGTGCCCTATGTGCCTTATGTGGTTCAAAATTCTTCAGCTCCCTGATTCTACTTTCCCAGGTTATTCACCTCTGTTGATAAGTTATGAAGCGTCTTGAAAAGGAATAAGTCGAATTTCAAGCTTTAAATCCTGTACATCATGAGGAGCAATAATCTTACCGTGAAAAAAATCCTGCGTAAGCTGGCACAAAACCAGCGTCTGACGCACCATGAAGAGATTTTCTACCTGGTCGAAGTGCTTTATTTCTCAGAAGAAAAAGCAGAACAGATCCTGTCATCACAGGGATACAAAGCAAGGAATGTCAAAATGCATTCACGGAAATTGGCGACTGCAGCATAGTAACAACTTTCAGTTAACCATGTAAGGAGTTTCCAAAAAAACGTTTTGTCGCCACAAAGGCACGAAGGCGCAAAGGAATGCAAAGCCTTGATGACACTTAGTGTCTTGCGTCTTTGTGGCGATCAGTAGATTTGAGGTTGTTAGCAAGGCGATTCACAAAGCCGGCACAAAGTTCACGACGCTTCCTGTCGTTTGGGGAATAAATTCCATGTTCAGCCCGATCCTTCCCTTTTTACACGCTTAAAATACTTTGCATAGAAATTGCCTTGTTTCTTCCACGGCCCCTGATGTAAGAAGCAAACATTAAGGCTATGATCCAATTTGAACACGTCGAAACTCGGGCATTGATCAACATGCTCGCCGAATACACAGAAAAATTTTCCCGCATTTTTCGCATCTACAAACGCATTAACCTCGGCAAAGGTTATTTAAGATGCAAGTACACGATCGAAGCGATCTTAAATGCCCTCAGCAAGAGAGGAGGAGTAGCAAGAAAGGAAAAGGATATTCACCTGAAGAAATATGAAGCAGTGTGCTTTTCAGCTTTATGATTTAAGCTTTGTCGACTTTGTTAAGCAAACTGAAAATGAAACAGGTTCAGTTTTTCAGTCAGGTAGGCTTTCAGGTTTGCCAATTCGTTTATGGTGATCTCGATCAGCTGAAGGTGTTCTCGCTTATAGATCTCAAGTTTCGAATTCTTCTTTTCTAAATAAGTTTCATCATTGTCCATTCCCCAGTATTCGATATAAATGGGCTGATCTATTTGATTCCGCGGTGGGATATAAAAATCGCAGTAGAAAGATTTGTCGCCGGGCAATCTTTTTTCGTAAGCATGAATGATCCCGTTTCTGAATAAGAAATTATCGATGGTTTGTTCAGCTTCCGAGCGGACATAGTGTCCATCGATCGCCTTAAATGTTGCTGGAAAATTTTCCTTTAAATCCTCTTTGAATGGATTGCCATCGTTCAACAATTTACTAAGATCGGTGTGGAATGAATTTTCATAGTACCCGATGCCATTAAAGATCCCTTCGTATAATTCTAAGGTTGTCCATTGGCACTCTTCCAGGTTTACCATTTTTTCAATAACAACCGAGGATGTAATAATGATGTCAACGATCTCTGTTTTGTCAAGTTGGCGTTTTGCGTAGAACCGGGATGCTTTTTCATTGAGGATCCTTTTGCCTTCCCGGTCAATATCGAATTGAATTTCGTCCTGCCTTTGTCTAAACAAGGGCCGGTAAGCCTCCCGTATAGAATTGATCGAAATGCTCATAGATATTGGATCGATTCAAATCTGAGGGCACCTTCGAAATTGACAAGGTCGCAAGGACCGGGCACCGTCGATTCGAAATCACCTTTTATAACGCACGGAAGGGATGGTTTAGTGCGCCCGAAGACCTTCTTCCGGTATGTTTTCGCAATTTGAGAATATAGGTTTGAGCGAAGAAACTAATCCTGGTCATCAAGTTGCCATTGGCTTTGGGTCAAGGCCAACAACGACGTAAATTGCCCCAATGCAAGTCCGCTTTTATGTCATTGCCATCATGTTTTCGTTTTTTGTAAACACTAAGCCAGCATGTTGCCAGCAGGGCGATGACAATATTCACCATACTCATAAAGAAATTAAGGACTCCGGCTACGTCACGAGGCTGGATACTTTACTCCATCTGCAGTCCTGGATCAGCGCACATCTACTGGAATACAAGCTCGTTTATAATAAAGATTTCAGATTGCTCCTTTCGCCTCAACAAATAAACAACCTGTCTTTTGGTTTTAGCTATCGCTACCTTGACCTTGGACTCAGTTTCTCGCCGGACTTTCTAAATACCGGCCAGGATAAAGCGGAAAAGGGAAAATCAGAGCAATTCAGCTTTGGAACCGGGTTCAGTATTCACCGGTTCAAGCTGAACATTGACCTTAGTTCAGTAAAGGGATTTTATTTAAAGAACAGCCAGGAATTTCAAAGGGCCGCCGTCCTGCCAGACACCCCATACCTTGTCTTCCCTGATCTCAGGGTTGGATATTTCAGCGTAATGGTCAGGTATAACCCAAATAAAAAGTTTTCGACAGCGGCGCTTACCGGCGGAACCCAGATCCAGCGCCGGTCAGCCTGGACTGTATTGCCAACCTTTCAGTTCGCTACCTATAATTTTCATAATGACGCAAATACCCAGGGAGTACAGAATGAAAGTACATACAGTACGGATCTCAATGTGTTGCTCCCGGTGGTGGGTACATTCGTTTACTCACCAAAATTCTCCGTAAGCCTGGGAGTGGGGCCGAGTTTTGGAGTGGATTTTTTCAAATCCGTATCCCTTGATGATTCTAACAGAGTTGTATTATCAAAAGGCACAAAACCTACAACGGGCTATAGTTTGCAGACTTCGCTGAATTATCATACGGAGAAATTTTTTGCAGGATTCGAATTCAGGTTTCGCACGTATGGACATAAGATTGAAGACATTTCAAGATTGATCAAGCAATACTCTTACTTCCAGCTATTCGTCGGCTGGCGACTAAAAGCTCCTGGCTTTGCAAAGAAATCTCTTGACTGGGGCAATAAAATATCTCCGATCAAATTTGAGTGAACATTGTCAGAATCACCTGATCTTATCTTCAGCACAGCGAATACAAGCTCAATCCATGAATTGTAAAGTTTTATAAAAGACTTTTCGATAACTAATTATCATGAAGCGGAAAGGTATTGCGCATGTCCGTCAACCACCTTTTAAATGGCTCACTTCTGTAAAATGACAAAGACTCAAAATTGTCGTCTTCTATAAAACAGTTTAAATATTGGACACCTGATAGTGGTTTGGAAACGTTATCTTTTCCATTGATCAATCTATCGCAATAGATCTTGCGAAAATCAAACTCGAGTTTTAACAGGGGACACCTCGCTGCATTGGGGCAATTCTCGCAAGTGGGAGTATTCTGTTTCATAGAGAACGGGGTTGCGATACAAGATATAAAAACAACGCAGAAATTTATAGTAAATCCATGGTTCTTTTGTCATTTTATCACCAGGCTTTTAGTAAATATCCCAGCATTTCCTTTTACCTGGACCTGTTAAATCAGGAATAATCTTACGCAGTCTTTTCAATATGCAGAGCACTACATTAGAAAGATTATCTTTTAATTTTAAGTAAATTCAACACAAACTAAGACCATGAATCGAAAAGATTTCATTCAAAGCACAATTCTCGCGAGTAGTAGTGCTCTTGCTCCAACTATTTTGTCAGCAAAAAATAACCATGAATATAAACCCGATGGAAATACATTCCATTGCAATTACGCGCCGCATGACGGGATGTTTAAGAATAATGCCGGCAATGATTTTCTTGACCAGGTAAAATTTGCTTATGACAATGGCTTTCGCGCGATTGAGGACAATAACATGATGCAGCGCCCCGTCGAACAGCAAAAAAAGATAGGTGATCTCCTTGCAAAATTGGGAATGACCATGGGAGTTTTTGTGATCACCTCGGATAACTGGCATTGGAAAACTTCTTTGACCACCGGTAAACAGGAATGGATCGACAAAATGGTCAAAGATTGCAATGAAGCCATTGAAGTGGCCAAACGATGTCATGCAAAATGGGCCACCGTGGTGCCGGGAAATTTTGAAAGAACATTATCACACGAGTACCAAACAATTAATGTGATCAAGGCGCTTATTAAGGCAGCTGATATACTGGAACCGCATGGATTGACCATGGTCCTGGAACCATTAAGTGACAATCCCGATCTTTTTCTCCGTCACTCCGACCAGGCTTTTATGATCTGTAAGGCCGTTGGCAGTCCATCCTGTAAAATTTTATTTGACATTTATCATATGCAGCGAAACGAGGGCGATCTTATCATGAATATTGATAAGAATTGGGAAGAGATCGCCTATGTCCAGATCGGGGATAATCCCGGTCGCAATGAACCTTCAACCGGCGAGGTGAATTATAAAAATATCTTCAAACATCTTTATAACAAAGGCTATCATGGTGTATTGGGAATGGAGCATGGGAATTCATCACCTGGCAAAGAAGGAGAGATGGCAGTCATTAAAGCTTATCGCGAGGCAGATAATTTTTTATAACAAATAAAACCGCGAGAGCCACTAAATATCGCCCCGATGGGGCTTATAATTCGCGTCTGGTTTGACTTACCATAATAAAGGCTTTGTTGGCCTCAACAATCCTCATTAGAAGATTCTTTGGGAGTTACAGTGCCTTGGTGTTTTCTCTCGATGATAAAATCCGCGAGATAGTCATGGGCTTGAAAAAGAAAAATCTTTTTGAGTTCTACCAATGAACTTGATAAATGTCGCCCCGATGGGGCTTTTAATTTGCGCTGGTTTAGCTTACCATAATAAAGGCCTTATTGGCCTTCAATCCTCATCAGCAGATTCTTTGGGAGCTACCACATAGGTGGCTTGGTGTTTCTCCCGGCGATAAAATCCGCAAGACAGTCATAGGTTTAAAAAAGAAATATCTTTTCGGGTTTTATAACCAATGAGTTTGGTAATATCGCCCCGATGGGCTTTTAATTAGGTCCGGTTTAACTTGCCATAATAAAGGCCTTATTGGCCTTAACAATCCTCATCAGCAACCATATTGCGAGCGATTTTTTTCTTTGGAATTTGTGGGTATTTCGCTGAATTCTTTCGTTAAAATAACCTCTCGACAATGCCCCTTCGGGGCAAACTTTTGGTAACCAAAAGATGTAATTTGAAATAAGCCCCATCGGGGCGATATTCAATAAAAAACGTTATGGCCAACACCTATTCCCAAGTTTCAATTCATGCTGTATTCGCTGTAAAGAATCGGGGAAATTTTATAACCTACGAATGGCGGGACAATTTGCATAAATATTTATCTGGTATTATCACAGGAAATGGAGCAAAGTCTTTAGCCGTTGGGGGCTGGAAAGATCATGTCCATATTTTTTTCGGGATGCCCGTTACAACATGTATTTCCGATTTTATGAGTATTGTGAAAGCAGGTAGCAGTAAATGGATTAATGAGCAGGGCTTGATTAAAGGAAAATTTCAATGGCAAGCAGGATACGGAGCTTTTTCCTATTCCAGGAGTCAAAGGGATAAGGTCATAAATTACATTATGACCCAGGAAGAACATCACAGGATCAAAACTTTCAAAGATGAGTATTTAAAAATGTTATCTGAATTTGAATTGGAATACGACAACACATATCTCTTTGAATTTTATGACTAATCACTCGGATAAGTGTCGCCCCGATGGGGCTTTTGAATTATTAGAGCTTTACGTTTACCATAGTAACGGCCATACTGGCCTTAGTACCCCTAGTTAGCGGACTTTTTGTTCTTTTGTGTGAACCATTATTATTTTTATCTTCCCTGTCAATTCGATCTGCACCAAAACGATCTTCCGAATGAATTCTCCTGGCATTGTTGTAGTCGGCAGTACCAATACTGACATGGTGATCAAGGCATCTCATTTCCCGCAACCCGGGGAAACGATCTTAGGCGGAACATTTTTCATGAGCGCCGGCGGCAAAGGCGCTAACCAGGCAGTCGCTGCCGCCAGATTGGGAGGAACTGTTTTATTTATTGCAAAAACAGGATACGATATTTTCGGCAAACAATCCATTGAACTTTTTGAAAAAGAAGGTATCGATATCTCTGGAATTCAAAGAGATCATTACCAGCCATCCGGTGTGGCATTGATCACAGTTGATGACAAAGGCGAGAATTGCATTGTCGTAGCTCCTGGTGCCAACGCTGCGCTTACTATTAGTGATATTAATGAGGTAAAAGAAAAAATCGAAAACGCTTCTTTAATACTTGTCCAGCTGGAAATACCCCTTGAAACAGTTGAACATGTTGCCCACATCGCGTCATCAAAAAAGATAAAATTTGTGCTCAATCCTGCACCTGCTGCGAAATTGAGCGATGAATTGCTGAAAAAGATCTCTATCATTACTCCCAACCAGAAAGAAACGGAGATGCTTACCGGGATAAATGTGATTGATGAATCGTCAGCGAAACGTGCAGCGAACCTTTTGCGTGGAAAGGGAATTGAAACGGTGATCATTACGATGGGTGCCTCGGGAGCCTTTGTTTTTCATGAGAACAAATATTCAATGATACGCGGTCATAAAGTAACTGTTATTGACACTACAGCCGCAGGCGATGTGTTTAACGGTGCCTTGGTTGTTGCATTATCTGAAGGACAAACAATGGAGGATTCGGTTGCATTCGCCTGTAAAGCGGCGGCGATCTCCGTTACAAGATTGGGGGCACAGGCATCGGCCCCGACCAGGGAAGAAGTGGACAGTTTTGATCATGCACATGCAAAATGAAAATGAAAAAGATCTGTTTAATAGTTTCCATCTTATCGTGTTTGTTTATTGAGGCACAAACTTCAAAGACCGTTACTTTAAATAAACAGCAATTAAAAGATAAGATCAAAGGCGGCTGGGCGGGACAAACGATCGGCGTAACATTTGGCGGGCCTTATGAATTTCGCTTCCAGGGAACATTTATCGGCGACTACCAGTCTTTAGATTGGTATGATGGATACTTAAAAAATGTGATGATCAACAATCCTGGTCTGTACGATGACCTGTATATGGACCTCACTTTTGTGGATGTGTTTGAGAAATATGGCCTCGACGCTCCCCTGGATTCTTTTGCGAATGCGTATGCGAATGCAGGTTATATGTTGTGGCATGCGAACCAGGCTGGCCGATACAATATCTTGCATGGCATCAAAGCGCCGATGAGCGGATACTGGAAAAATAATCCTCATGCTGATTGTATCGATTACCAGATCGAAAGTGACTTTGCTGGATTGATGAGCCCGGGCATGCCGAACACAGCTTCTGCGATCAGTGACAAGATCGGGCATATCATGAACTATGGCGACGGCTGGTATGGAGGCGTTTTTGTTGGCGCTATGTATTCGTTAGCCTTTGTTTCAAACGATATTAACTACATTATTACTGAGGCATTGAAAACGATCCCAAAGCAATCTGAATTTTATCAAGCCATCAGTGATGTAATAGCATGGCATAAAAAATATCCGAACGATTGGAAGCAAACCTGGCTGGAGATACAAAAGAAATGGGCCGACGACGTTGGTTGCCCCGAAGGTGTCTTTGCTCCCTTCAACATTGATGCTAAGGTGAATGCCGGATACGTTGTCCTTGGTCTGTTATATGGACAAAAAGACTTTACGAAAACACTGGAGATAACAACACGTTGCGGGCAGGACGCGGATTGCAATCCCTCAACAGCAGGCGGGATATTAGGAACTATCCTTGGCTATGACAAAATCCCGGATTATTGGAAGATGGGATTAAAAGAAGCGGAAAGCATCGATTTCAAATATACCTCGATGAGCCTTGCAACTGTTTACGAAGTTGGTTTCAAACATGCACTGCAGAACATTGAAAGAAACGGGGGAAAGATCAACGGCGAGAACATAGCGATAAAAGTTCAGCAACCTGCAACAGTAAAATTTGAAAAAAGTTTTGAAGGGGTCTATCCGGTGGCAAAGATCCCTGTTGTTTGGTCTGCAAATAAGGACGAGATAAGTTTTGATTTCGAAGGAACGGGCTTTGTGATAAAAGGTGAAACAGCAAGATGGGGAAGTGAATCAGCTTATGTTTTCAATACGGAATTATATGTCGATGAAAAATTGGTTGAATCGCCAAAGTTGCCGGCAAGCTATACGACACGTCGTTACGAGTTATGCTGGAAATATGATCTGCTCAAAAGTAAACATGTAGTGCGATTAAAAATATTGAATCCTTCAAAGGATGAGGAGTTCAGTTCATCAGAAGCGCTCATTTATTCTGATAAGTTGGCCGATGGCATAAAGGTGAATCAGGAGGCCGCGAAGAAGAGGTTTTAAAACGATGCATGTTATATTCTTTGTGAAATTGCAAAGGAACCATACAAGGAATACAAGACATACAAGTGTCACCCTTAAAGGTCTTGTATGTCTCGTATGGTTAGTGCGAGGCAAGTTCACTTTTGGCAGGTCGGGTCTATCGATTCACGTTTGACGATTCACGATTCACGATTATTCCAGTGTTTTCATGAAATAAAACCAACCTCCATGTTCATTGTCCAAAACTATCCGCTTGCTGTTATCTTTTGTATCATCACCATGCTTTGCTGGGGCTCATGGGCCAATACGCAAAAACTCGCCGGCAAGACCTGGCGATTCGAATTGTTTTACTGGGACTACGTTATCGGCATCCTTCTCTTCTCACTTTTGTCTGCGCTTACCTTGGGTAGTTTCGGAAATGAGGGAAGAAGTTTTTTTGACGATCTGCAACAAGCCGATACGTCAAACATTTTTAGTGCATTGCTCGGCGGTTTTATTTTCAATGCAGCCAATATTCTTTTTTCGGCAGCGATTGCCATTGCGGGAATGGCAGTAGCATTTCCCATTGCGATCGGTCTTGCCCTGGTACTGGGCGTGATCGTAAATTACTCCGCTTCTCAAAAAGGAGATCCTGTCTTTTTATTTATTGGTGTTGCGCTCGTTGCAGTTGCCATTGTCATCAACGCTATTGCTTATCGAAAAACAAGTACGGCCAACCAACAAGTATCTACAAAAGGAATTATTATTTCTCTCGTTGCCGGTGTTTTGATGTCTTTCTTTTATCGCTTCATTGCAGCTTCAATGGACCTTGATGATTTTTCAAATCCTGCAGCCGGTAAAATGACTCCTTATACAGCTGTGTTTATTTTCTCTGTTGGAATTTTCCTCAGCAATTTTATTTTCAACACTATCCTGATGAAAAAACCTTTACAGGGAAGCCCGACGGGTTACAAAGAATATTTCAAAGGAAAATTTGGTTTGCACATGGTAGGTGTGTTGGGCGGACTCATCTGGGGTATTGGAAATTCTTTGAATCTTATTGCTGCCGGGAAAGCCGGCCCTGCCATATCCTATGGTTTGGGACAAGGCGCTACATTGATTGCCGCACTCTGGGGTGTTTTTATCTGGAAGGAATTTCAGCAGGCCCCAAAGGGGACAAATTCTTTGATCACCGCAATGTTTATCTTTTTTATTATCGGTCTTGGCCTTCTCATTTATGCAGGTACCTAATTAATGAGTAATGTTCCAGTTTTCTTAATTTTCACCACATAGGCACATGGGCCACAATAGGGGTTACATAGACCCCTATGTGTATCTATGTTTTCTATGTCTCTATGTGGTGAATTAATTCCAACTAATACAATGCCTGGTCATGATACCAGCCAAAATATAAGATTGCCGTTGTTACCTTTGCATTGAAAGCTTGTAGAAGCAATTAGTATCATTGTGTATGAACCGAGCCAGCTTGCTGACGATCCTCTTGAATTTTCTTTTTCTTACCGCTCAAAGTAGCCCGGGCGATACGACCGTTGTAAAAAAGAAATATTTCACTAATCATTTGACCGGTGATATCACGTTGGATGGCATCCCCGATGAAGAGGCATGGAATGCAGTAGAGTGGGGAGGTGATTTTATTCAATGGCTTCCCAACGAAGGAAAACCCCCGTCACAACAAACCAATTTCAAGATACTCTACGATGAAAGGTTTCTTTACATCGCTTACAAATGCTCCGACCTTGGGGCAGATTCAATTGTAAAGCGAATGGGAAGACGCGACGAATTTCCCGGCGACTGGGTCGAAATAAATATCGATAGTTATCATGATCTGCGCACAGCATTTTCCTTCACTCTCTCTGTGTCCGGCGTTCGCAGTGATGAATTTGTTTCCAATGACGGAAGCTTCTGGGATGCCAATTGGAACCCGATCTGGTTTGCGAAAACAAAAGTTCATAAAGATGGATGGACAGCCGAAGTAAAAATTCCATTCAGCCAGTTGCGATACAATAATGAGCCCGAAAAAATTTGGGGTTTCCAGATCACAAGACGCTTATTTCGTAAAGAAGAACGTTCCTTCTGGCAATACATTCCACAAAGTTCAGGCGTTTGGGTGAGCCGGTTTGGCGAATTGCATGGACTGAAAGATATTCCTATGCATCGCCAGGTTGAGGTCGCACCCTACGTGATCCTGCAGGCAGATAAATACAAAGAAGAACTCGGAAATCCTTTTGCAGATGGTTTCGATAAAAAATTAGCAGTAGGTATAGATGGAAAAGTAGCTGTCACGAATGACCTGATCCTCGATTTCACGATCAATCCCGATTTTGGACAGGTAGAAGCAGATCCTTCGGAAGTTCGTATTGATGGTTACCAGAATTTTTTCTCTGAACGAAGACCATTCTTTGTTGAGAGCCGGAACATTTTTGATTACCAGTTGACGGGTTCCGAAGCCGGCGGTGATTATGATGCTGATTTGTTGTTTTATTCGCGCCGCATCGGTGGTACCCCGCATGGATATCCTAATTTGAGAAACGGTGAATTTATGAGCTTGCCGCAAAGCACTTCCATTTTGGGCGCAGCAAAGTTTAGCGGTAAAACAAAAAAAGGATTGAGCATTGGCATTTTAGAAAGCGTTACCGAAAGAGAAACAGCCACGATTTATTACAACGGTGAAAAAAGAAAGGAGCTCGTTGAACCACTTAGCAATTATTTTGTAGGAAGATTACAAAAAGATTTTAATGGTGGCAACACGATCATTGGTGGTATCATCACTGCCGTGAATCGTGAAAGTGGCATGAACGATGTTTTACACCAGGGTGCTTATTCGGGTGGATTGGATTTTTTGCGTTATTGGAAAAATCGTACCTGGTATGTGAGAGGCAATGTTGTTTTCAGTAATGTGCAGGGAACAGAAAAAGCAATACTCAATACACAAACGTCATTTGAACATCTTTTTCAACGTACGGATGCGAGAGAAGTGCATGTTGACAGCACCCGTACTTCATTGACGGGCACAGGTGGCACCATTCGTTTCGGAAAATCGGGTGGCAGAACAGGTAAGCACGGAGAGGTCTTTAAATTTGAAACAGGTCTTACATTCCGCTCACCGCAGTTGGAATTAAATGATATTGGGTTCATGCTCACTGCCGACGAGATCAATCATTTTACCTGGGCTGGTTTGCATTTTCAAAAGCCATTCTCCATTTTTCGCACGGCGCGTCTCAATTATAATCATTGGCTGAGGTGGGATTATAGCGGAAGGTTTACTTATCTCGCGTTTAATGTGAATTCACACGCCACATTTAAAAACAACTGGCAGGCGGGCACCGGTTTAACCTGGGCGGCGTTCGGTATTTCCAATAATGCCTTGAGAGGTACAACCGCTATTCGTCGCTTGCCGGGGTTGGGACATAATCTGTATGTAACAAGCGATTACAGGAAAAAAGTTTATGTAAATCTAAGTCTCTTCAATTATTGGGGATTTCAAAACCTGATGAAGACAAACGATATAGAATTGGATCTTAACTTTCAACCACTGGATGCACTGCGCATTGTATTGAGCGCAGAATACTCTTATGACTGGCGTAAGCAGGACCAGTTTGTGAGTAACGTGTCATACAATGATCTCACAAGAAGTATCGTGGGACAGGTAAAACAAAAGACACTCCGGTTTACAGGCCGCTTGAGTTATAACATTACTCCTGACCTGACTCTTCAATATTATGGTCAGCCATATATCACAAGACCCTTGTACAGCAACTTTGCTTATGTATCGAGTCCATTGGCAAAAAAGATGAGTGATCGCTTTTATGTGTACGGTCCAAACCAGGTCAGCGTTAGCAACAATGAATATTTTGTAGATGAGAACATGGATGGAACTGCTGACTACAGTTTCTACAGGCCTGATTTTAATTTTGTACAGTTCCGCTCCAATTTCGTCGTGCGTTGGGAATATAGGGCGGGCTCTGAATTGTACTTTGTATGGTCGCAGGGTAACACTCCAAATGTTATCAACGATCTTGATACCCCAATCACCGAAAGTTTATTTGACAATGCTTTTTCCGATGGTGCAAGAAATATTTTTTTGATAAAGTGTACTTATAGGTTTTTGAGGTAAATTTTTTGTTACCCGGCGACTTTGCTACTATAAAGCTTCTCTTGCGTCGCACTCTTGTACGTTCAGTTCAACATTCAGCAACCTGTTACCTTAGTAGGAAACATCTCCCCTCAAAACATACCTTATTGCCTTAGTAAAAAACTATTGTCGAAATAAGGTAATAAGGTTGAATTAATGTTTGTCTGTGTTTTTGCTAAGGTAATAAGGTCGATAAATCAATTAGAGAGTGCAATAAAAAAAATGATCGACTGAAGAATAACTAAGATGATGGCGCCGCAAACCCACCAGTAACCATAATCATTGATCACGCATACGACGATAACAGCGATTCCAATCACGAGTAGCGGAAGAATGAGCTTAAAAGAAAACCGGTCCTTGTGTTGTAATATTTTCCTCCGCTGTTTCCATGCCTGTGCCAGGAACCATCCATAACCAACAAACACCAGGACAAGGCCAATTGCATCCTGTAGTGAAGGGCCATGATCATTGCTTATGGAAAACAATCGCATGCCGTTGTCAGGCAACGCTACGATCACAATACCTGCCGTGATCAGGATAAGCATCAATATGATCTTTTTCAATGCAAGGAATTTTGAAGTTCTATGTGATCCCTATTGTGGTCTATGTGCCTATGTGGTGAATCAATTCCGGCGAACTCAATATAATAATATTAAGTTATCTTGTCGCATTCCGTACCCAAACTGTCGCTTTCGCACCTTCCATAGGAAGACAACTTACTGCACCTTTGTACCATATTGTTTCAACAAAAAAAAATTGATGACATGAAAAAGTTAGAATCTACGATTGAAATTGCAGCTCCTGCACAAAAAGTTTGGGACACCATGACCGGTTCCGAAACATACAAGGAATGGACAAATGTGGCGTGGCCCGGTTCTTACTACAAAGGGAAATGGAAAAAAGGGGAGGACATTAAGTTTTTAGGTTCCAGCAACGAAGGGACCCTTGCCACACTTGTTGAATGCAAGCCAGCCGAATATGTACTCGCAAAACACGTTGCTGTTCTTAAATCGGACGGTACCGAAGACAGAGACAGCAAAGAGGCAAAGAGTTGGATCGGTACAACGGAAGCTTATACTTTCAGCGAAAGAAATGGTAAGACCGAATTAAAAACTGAAATGAACCTCGAGCCCGAATGGGAAGCAATGCTTGGAGATGGCTGGCCCAAAGCCCTGGCCAAATTGAAAGAGATCTGTGAACGATAGACCAGGTGACGATAGCAATTTCCGGTAAGAGTATAGTTGGGCAGTGATGCAGTTAAATTCCCGCTGATAAACGCAGATTTTGCAGATCAGTTTACTTTTATCTGCGGCAATCAGCGCAAATCTGCGGAAAATAAAACAAAAGAATTCAAACTGTGCCATTATCTAATTTCCATCTGCATCGCTTGAATATCTTTTGTATCTTTTCTTCGTGTAATTAGGTTAAAGCCTTTCCAATTGCTTGCAGATGGAATTTTTTAAAATTTTATATGATGAAGCTATTTCCTTTCTCGGAATAGGCCAGATGCTCGACACTTTTAAAACAGGCAACTACGGAGGTCTGCTAACGCTGGATGGGATCTTATCTGTTATTTCACCGATCATGCCCTTGCTGCTCCTCATTGAGATCCTGAGAGCGATTGTGTACAAAAGATTCAAAATCGAGGAGTACAAAATACCGTTTTTAATTTTTGTTTTCAACAGGTTTCTTTCGCGCTTCCTTTCCATCGCCGCTGTTGCTTTTTGTATCGGTCTCTTCGAGAAATATGGCATCATTAAAACAAAGTTTACCTGGTACTGGCTGATCTATGGATACATCGTTTGGGAGCTTGCGCACTTTGTCTACCATTATCTTGGTCATAAAGTAAGATTGTTCTGGTGCTTACATTCCTCGCATCATGCGCCGGAGCATATGAATCTTTCTGTAAGCTATGCGCATTTTTTCATGGAGGCTCCTTATGCCGATGTCATACGCACCTCTATTTGTCTTTTGCTGGGGGTGAATGTGCCCTTATTGTTTTTTATCATGTTCATTGATGGCACATGGGGAGCATTCATACATGTTGGCGAAAATATTTTAAAAGATGCACGACTGGGTTTTCTGAACAGGTACATACTTACACCTTCTCATCATCGTGTGCATCATGCAAAAAATCCTCTGTATATGGACACAAATTTTTGCAACCTTCTCAATATCTGGGATCATGTTTTTCGCACACACCAACCCGAACAAAGAGAGGTCCCGGTGCAATATGGGATCACACGACGCATGAATGCAAACAGTTTTCTTGATGTTTACTTTGGTGAGATCGTTTATTTGTTAAAAGATGTGTGGAAGGCGCCTGGTATAAAAAATAAGATTCTATACATTGTAATGCCACCAGGATGGAGTCACACCGGCGATCACAAAACAGCGAAGCTCATCCGGAACGAGTTCCTTGAAAAAGAGAAAGAGTCCTTCAACGAAAACTCTTTACGAAGCTTCGCACCTCTGCAAGAAATAGATTAGCGGGATATTAAGATCATTTTGTTGCCGCGAAGGCGCTAAGACTATAAGGTTCACCAGGGCTTTGTGCTACTTTGTGTCTTCGCGTCTTCGTGGTTCAATAATTCACTAACAAAATTCAGGAGGTATCGTAGAGATTAGAATCTTTGCGCAACTTTGCGCCTTTGCGTGAAACAATATGCCATCAATGCTTTTCCTTCAATGCAATATCTTTCGCGATCTTTCGTGCATCCAAACCGATCTCACGGATCTGCCCGGTCGGTGCGATCCAGAATCCACAGAAATACAAACCATCTTTACCAAAATATTTTTGTTTGCCAACCGGTTGTTTCAAATCTTCGAAATGTGCCCTTTCGACATCAATGATCTCTTCATAATCCCGGTAATAGCCGATGCCAGCAACAATTGCATCAAACTGCTCTTTTTTCCCCTTTACAAAATGAACCGTGTTGCCCTCGATGTGATCTATGTCGTCGTGAATCTGAATATGCCCTTCGCGAATGTGCTTTATGATGCCGATATCAAGCAAAGGAACACTTGAAGTCTTTTGGATCTGTTCGAGGGGGCCGAAAGGCAATTTCTTTAAACCTAGTTTCGTGATATCTCCAACCAGCAACCGTAACAATGGAGCATTGATGGTGTCGGCTAGCTTTGGTGGGAGACCTCTCATTGCAAGGCTCAGTTCTAATACCGGGATACCAAACACATCGCGCGGTATTACATTCACGGGCGAACGAACGGCCATGGAAGGTATTGCTCCCTGCTCATAAAGATCGATCGCAATTTCACACGCCGAATTACCAAAGCCAACCACCAGCACTCTCTGCCCTTTAAAATCGCTTCCTGTTCTGTAGTCGTAACTATGCAGGATCTGTCCGGGAAAACTTTCGCGGCCTTTGAAATGTATAGCTTTCGGTTTAGTAAATGCTCCCGTAGCGATGATGATGTATTTTGATCTGTAAGTTTCCTTATTAGTTTCGGTAGCCCAACGGTCCTGTTCTTTTTTTATTTTTTTTGCTTCTGTGTTAAAAACGGGGTCTATCCTGAACTGTTTTTGATAATTATCCAGGTAATCGACCACTTCCTGGCGTGAAGGATAGCGTGGTATTGCTTTCCCAAATTTCTTATAGGGCAGGTTTGAGATCCTTTTGTTGGTATGTAAATGTAGGCGCCGATAGTGGTTGCGCCAGGGTGTGGCAACGGCGCTTGTTTTTTCAATGAGAATGTAATCAAGACCTTGCTTTTGCAAACAGGCAGCCGAGGAAAGACCCGAAACGCTTGCACCGATGATCAAAATGTTTGTTTCTTTCACGCTTCAGACATTACGATAAAGTTAATAGAAACTTCTCTTCTTAAATTTGTGCCTCGCTTCAATAAAAGGATATGATAGAAATTATTGACTACACTGACGAATACGCGAATGATTTCAAAGAGCTTAATCTCGAATGGTTGGATAAATACAACCTGACCGAATCTCATGATCTCGAAGTGATCAACCATCCAAAAGAAACAATACTTGATGGGGGAGGCTATATTTTTCTCGCGAAGGAAGGAGACAAGATCATAGGAACAGCCGGGATAGCCAACGAGGGAGATTCGGTATATGAGTTGGTGAAGATGACAGTTACTCCCGCCTTCCGCGGAAAAGGTATCAGCAAGATGCTTATTGAAAAATGTTTGGATAAAGCAAAAGAGCTAAAAGCAAAGAAAATATTTCTTTATTCCAATAGCCAGCTACAAACAGCCATCTCACTTTATAAAAAATATGGTTTTGTACATGTTGATGCCAGCAACTCTCCATTGGTCACTGCTGATGTGAAGATGGAAATGACATTATTTTAATGAGTAATGAGTAATGAATAATGAGTTGCTGATCAGTCATTACAGATTAATGCTTACTCATTACTGATTACTGATCACTCATTACTCATTATTCCGCTAGTTTTGTTTTCAAATCTTTAACCATGGCTGTTATAAATCGTATGAATCCATACTCAAGCTCAAGATTGAATAATGACACAGGCTTCGGTACCACTGGCAATATCAACGGTGGACGCTTTATTAATCGCGATGGCACATACAACCTTCGCAAAGTGGGTTGGCCCATTTGGCGACGGTATAGCATTTACCATAAGCTCATCACAATGCGGCTATCGAAATTTATCGCCTGTATTTTTCTTTTCTACATTGTGATCAATTTCATCTATACGCTTATTTACCTGGCCATCGGTTCCTCGGAGTTCACCGGTATGATCTCGCAGAGTGGCTGGAAGATGTACAAAGAACTTTATTTTTTCAGTACGGAAACGTTTACGACCGTAGGCTATGGAAGAGTAAATCCTGTTGGTGATGCGGCGAACATAGTGGCGGCTATTGAAAGCATGAGCGGCTTTCTTTCTTTTGCTGTTGCCACCGGTCTTATCTATGGAAGATTCTCAAGACCCAGGGCACACCTGGCATTTAGTGACAATGCAGTGATCGCTCCATTCCGTGATAAAACGGCCTTTATGTTTCGTTTTGTTTGTTACAAAGAACAGCATGCATTAACCGATGTAACTGTGCAGGTAAATCTTGCCATGTTAATAGAAGAAAATGGGAAAGCCACCTATAAATACTACACGCTGCCGCTGGAACGTCACCGTGTTGAGAGCCTGCCTATGAACTGGACAGTGGTACATGAGATAAATGATGAAAGTCCACTATCCGGTTTTAGTCTTGAAGATATGAAAGCAGCGGATGTAGAGATCTATGTGCTGGTGCGCGGGTTCAATGATGTATATTCAAACACGGTGCAACAGCGCACTTCTTACACTTACAACGAAATCGAGATCAATCATAAGTTTACACCGATGTATCATGAAACCGAAAATGGTACCATACTTGAATTACATAAATTAAGCAAGTTTGTCGAGCAGGACCGATGAGATTGTGCCGCAACAATTCCGCAGTTTGTCGTAATGAGCCTTGTCCGGGTCGTTTACTGTTTTCTAACTTTGTTTTACAAACAAATCATTAAAACTTTAAAACAAAAAAGATGAACCCGGTAATACATTTTGAAATGCCAGCAGCCGACAAAAGCCGCATGATAAAATTTTATGAAAAAGCATTCGGCTGGAAAATGAAACAGATGGGTCCTGAGATGGGAAATTATGTTGTGGTAACTACAACAGACACTGATGAGCACAATCAATCAAAAGTTCCCGGAACGATCAATGGCGGTTTTTTTGAAAAATCAGGTGACAACCAATATCCATCGGTAGTGATCGCCGTGGATGATATCAAAGAAGGGATAAAAAAAGTGAAAGCGGCTGGAGGTAAAGTACTCGGCGGCCATTTGCAAAACGGCGAGCCCGATGAAATTCCTGGCGTTGGCTTATACGCATCATTTATCGATAGTGAAGGCAATCGTCTAAGTATGCTACAACCGAAAGGAATGTAGATCTTTAATGAGTAATGAGTGATCAGTAATTAATAATGAGTCCAGGCAATGATCACTCATTCTCATACTGCTCACAGTTATTCTGTTCTTAAGCTTTTAACCGGGTTCGTAATCGCTGCCCGTATTGCCTGAACGCTGACAGTAAGCAAGGCGATGACAAGTGCTGCTGCACCCGCCAGAATAAATACCCACCAACTAATCGTTATCCTGAAAGCAAAACTTTGTAGCCATTTGTGCATGGCCCACCACGCAATAGGAAAGGCTATTAACGATGCGATGAGTATCAATTTGGCAAAATCTTTTGAAAGCATGGTAACAATACTGCTTACACTTGCTCCCAATACTTTCCGTACACCGATCTCCTTTATACGCTGCTCTGCTGCATAAGTCACCAACCCGAACAGTCCAAGACAACCGATCAATATGGCAAATACAGCAAAGGTTATAAATAACTTTCCCGTACGTTGCTCTGCGATGTATATGTTGTCAAAATCCGAATCCATAAACGTATAGCTGAACGGTTGTGCAGGTACCATGCCCGCCCACCTGTTTTTAATTGCATTGATGATGGGTGAAATATTTTTTGTATCAACACGGACAGCAATTGCTCCCCAGCTGTCGCCCCTTACTATGATAAGTGGGCCCACCGACTGGTGCATTGAACTAAAATTGAAATCTTTTACCACTCCAACAACGTGATAAGCCAGCGATCCATGAATGCCGGCGTCATAAAAATTGGGCCGGTATAATGTTTCTTTGAATGGATCTTTGAATCCAAGGACTTTTACAGCCGCTTCATTTAAGATAACGCCAAGGGAATCCGTGGGAAAATCTTTCGAAAAATTTCTGCCTTCTTTGATCTCCATACCGAGAGTGGGGATATAATCATCATCAATGAAAAAATTGGTCAACACAACTGCCCTGGAAGCATCCATGCCTGCATCCCGGAACCAACCTTCATTATCAAAACCACTGTTTGTGGGCAGATCCCCGCTTATGGACGCATTCTTTACACCGGGAATGTTGATCAGCTCATTCCTGAACGTGTGAATTTGATTATCGAGATAATAAGCATTGTGGATCACTAAAACCTGGTCACGGTTATAACCTACCTTACGGCTGCGTATATAATCAAGCTGTTCATAGATGATGATCGTTCCAATGATCAGGGCAATAGAAATGCAAAATTGGAAAACGACAAGCCCGCTTCGGAGCCAGCTGCTTTTAAAACCTTTTGCTATTTTTCCTTTCAGGACTTCAATTGGTCGAAATGATGACAAATAAAATGCGGGATAACTTCCGGCAAGCAGTCCAACTAAAAAAACCAGGGCGATCATTACAGGAAAAAGCCATGTAGAAAACAATGTGGCCACGCTCATTTCTTTCCCGGCCAACTGGTTGAATAAAGGAACGAGGAGGGTCGCAATTCCGATAGCAAATAAAAGTGAGAAGAAACTCAATAAAACAGATTCGGTGAGAAACTGGGTGATGAGATGCATGCGCAATGAACCCGCCACCTTCCTGATGCCAACTTCCTTTGCGCGGTTGGCAGAACGTGCTGTTGAAAGATTCATGAAATTGACACAGGCAATGATCAAAATGAATACCGCGATCACTGAAAAAATGTATACGTAAGTAATGTCTCCGTTTGCTTCCATTTCATATGACTTGTCCGAACGCAAATGAATATCTGTAAGCGGCATCATATGGTAAATGAAATGATTGCCTTTACTAACCAGATCTTTTAATGATGAATGCAATTGTTGTTCGAGATCTCTTCCAATATACTTGTCGATCGTAGCATCGACATTTTTTTGCATTTCTGCCTGGCTAACGCCGGGCTTCAGCAGGATATAGTTAAAAGTATTATTGCTTAGCCACGATTCATTGTCTTTGCCACGTGGCCGTATAAAATGAAAATGAAAATGAGACTGCCTCGGAATATCTTTTATAACGCCTGTTATTTTGCAGTCTGTGTTATTATCGACACGAAGGATCTTACCGATGACATCTGTGCTGTTAAAATATTTCTTTGCTGTTGTTTTATCGATCACGATTGAATTAGGCTCTCTTAAGGCGGTTGCCGGATCACCAGCGATCATTGGGATAGTAAATACTTTAAAGAAAGTAGAGTCTGCATAACCCACATTGTGATCCTGCACATTCTGGTTATCTTTTTTTATCAATACATCTTTCTGGAAATTTACTCTTGCCATTTCTTCAACAACGGGATACTCACGCTTAAGTGTAGGAGCCAGTGGATCCGGCGCGACAGCAAAGATCGCCTGTGTGTCATTGAAGTAGATGTCGCAGTCAAGCCTGTAAATACGGTCCGCATTCTTGTTGTATTTGTCATAGCTTAATTCGTCCACGACGTACAAAACGATCAGCAGGCAAACGGCAAGACCCGCGGCTAATCCAATAATATTAATAGCGGAAAAAGCTTTGTTCTTCCATAGGTTACGAAGAGCAACCTTCAGATAATTTTTGAACATACTATATCAATGGTTTATTATGCAATGGTTTTATTGCGGCCTTTGGCTTGGACGAATGGGAGAGAAGATATGTTACGGAATTGTCAAAAAGATTTTAAGACCGGGTGGTGAACTCATCAATGCCCTTCATATCCGCGGTCGTAAGGGGAAGCAGGAAGGTCAACTTCACTCAGAATGTTTAACAGGGCTATGTGTTACACCTTTATCGTTCCTTCAATTGAATCATCTAATGTCTTGCCGAGAACGGCTCCTGCTACTCTTTTCAAGAGGCCAACAACCATGTTATGTTTTGCATCCCAATAATATCCTTTGTCTGGTTTCACGTTGACCACAGTGATACGCGGATCATCGATGCCCTCTGTGAACCACGTTTTAAACAGGGGTTTCCAGAATTTTTTTATTTTTTGTTGATCCTTGCTTATCGACGCGATGCCGTGGATATTCAAAAAATCAGAATAGTCGGATCCCTGGAATAAAAGTTGAACAGAGGAGTCATTGGTGATCTCTTTGTTCATATGACTATCGCTGGCACTTAAAAACCAGATCCCGTCTTCGTCAACTTCCTGTATTGACATTGGCCTCGTAGAAAATGGGCTGCCTGTAGAAATATTTGTACAGAAGAAACAGACATCTGCTTTTTCTGCGAGCTCTTTTATTTTTTTCAATCCTTCTTTTCCTTGCAGGTCTTCACGATTATTTTCTGGTTGCTGCTGATTGATACTATTCATTTTGATGATTTTGTTGATAAGTAGTTTTATCAAATAAAATGCCCGCCTGGATGCAGGCAAGGTTATGGTCCTCCGACGGGTATTTTGGGTCACAATGGCCACAAAAGAGGCACAAAGTACACGACGCAATTGCGTCTTCGCGGCATGATTGGATTCCTCGCTGCGCTCGGAATGACAACCAAAATCGGCAAGAAACCTCTGGTTGCTTAGTAGCATTCCGAACGTACAAGGGAGTGACACAACAGGCGCCCAATAGTGATCCTGTTAGCCGGAGACATTATAAAAAATCTCCTAATAGCAAGATCGTGCTTCGAAGAGCATGACAATCCTTACGAAAAAGGAAATTTTACGGCTATTTATACTTTTTAGTATAAACTGATTCGTAACTTCGCTGAATGAAACCAGATGTAGCTACGGCAGAAAGAAATAACCTTGATAACGAGAGGGATAGCAGCCTCAGCACCATTGAAGAACAGGTGATGGGCGATTATAAGTATGGTTTTGTGACCGAGATCGAGGCGGATGAAGCACCCAGGGGGCTGACTGAAGATACCGTCCGTTTTATTTCCTCAAAGAAGAATGAACCCGGATGGATGCTGGAATGGAGGCTCAAGGCCTTTCGCCACTGGCAACGCATTGTGGGCAACGAGCCAAATTGGGCCAATATCGATTACCCGCCTATCAATTACCAGGACATAATTTATTATTCCGCTCCCAGGCAAAGAGTAAACCCAAAAAATCTTGACGAGATAGATCCGGAGTTAAGGCGCACGTTTGAAAGACTGGGTATCTCCCTGGATGAACAAAAGCGTCTGAGCGGTGTGGCCGTGGACGCGGTGATCGATAGTGTATCGATCGGTACTACATTTAAAGCACAGCTGGCAGAGTTGGGAATTATTTTCTGTTCTATCAGTGAAGCCATCCAGGAGCATCCTGAGCTGGTAAAAAAATATCTGAGTTCCGTGGTTCCCATTACCGATAATTATTTTGCCACACTGAACTCAGCAGTGTTTAGTGATGGATCATTTTGTTATATACCGAAAGGTGTTCGTTGCCCGATGGAACTGAGTACCTATTTCCGCATCAATGCTGAGAACACAGGTCAGTTTGAAAGAACCCTCATCATCGCTGAAGAAGGGAGTTATGTGAGCTACCTGGAGGGTTGTACGGCACCCATGCGTGATGAAAACCAGCTGCATGCGGCGGTTGTTGAACTTATCGCATTAGATAATGCGGAGATCAAATATTCAACGGTCCAGAACTGGTACCCGGGGGATAAAGAAGGGAATGGAGGTATTTACAACTTTGTAACTAAGCGCGGTATTTGCGCTGGCGTCAATTCAAAGATTTCGTGGACGCAGGTAGAGACAGGATCAGCTATTACCTGGAAGTATCCGAGTGTAATATTGAAGGGCGATAATTCTGTTGGGGAATTTTATTCTGTAGCGGTGACCAATAATCACCAACAGGCAGACACGGGAACCAAGATGCAGCATCTCGGAAAAAATACAAAGAGCCGGATCGTTTCCAAAGGTATCTCTGCCGGTTTCAGTAATAATAGTTATCGAGGCCTGGTGCATGTGAGCAAGAAAGCGGAAAATGCACGCAATTTTTCTCAGTGCGATTCTTTGTTGCTTGGCGACAAATGCGGGGCACACACTTTTCCATACATCGAAGTAAAAAATAACTCGGCTATTGTCGAGCATGAAGCCACTACGTCCAAGATCGGAGAGGACCAGATATTTTATTGCAACCAACGCGGCATTGACACAGAAACGGCGGTGGCATTAATTGTAAACGGATTTGCAAGAGAAGTAATGAACCAGCTGCCCATGGAGTTTGCAGTAGAAGCACAAAAACTTCTTGCGATCAGCCTGGAGGGAAGCGTTGGTTAATGAGTGATGAATAATGAGTAATGAGTAACCCTCATCGCTCGTTTCTTCACTGATTAGTGATTACTGATTACTCATTATTCATTAAAAAATTGATTAATTATCTAAATAAAGGAAATGCTTACTATTCGAAACTTACACGCAGGGATTGAAGAAAAAAAGATCTTGAACGGTATCAATCTTGACATCAAGCCGGGAGAAGTACATGCTATCATGGGACCAAATGGCTCGGGAAAAAGCACTCTTGCTTCTGTGCTTGCAGGGAGAGAAAACTATGAAGTAATTGAAGGTTCTGTTGATTTTTTAGGAAAGGATCTGTTAGAACTTTCTCCTGAAGAAAGAGCCGGTGAAGGTTTGTTTCTCGCCTTTCAGTACCCCGTAGAAATTCCGGGATTGACCACTACCAATTTTATCAAGACGGCGGTAAATGAAATCCGCAAATATCGTGGCCAGGAGTCATTGGATGCAGTTGCTTTTCTGAAATTGATGAAAGAGAAAATGGCGTTGATGAATATTGACCAGTCACTGCTCAGCCGTTCATTAAATGAAGGATTCTCAGGTGGTGAAAAGAAGAGAAATGAAATTTTCCAGATGGCCATGCTTCAGCCCAAACTGGCAATACTTGATGAAACGGATTCGGGTTTGGATATCGATGCTATCCGCATTGTTGCCAATGGCGTGAATAAATTAAAAAGCAAGGACAATGCAGTGTTGGTGGTTACACACTATCAACGCTTGCTTGATTATATCATTCCTGATTTTGTACACGTGCTCTATAACGGGCGCATCGTGAAAACAGGAACGAAGGAACTGGCCCTGGAACTGGAAGAAAAAGGATATGATTTTATAAAGAGCGAGGTGGCGGAGGAAGTTAATCAGTAATGGAATAATGAGTGATGAGTAAAACACTCATTACTGATTACTCATTCTAAAAAGTGAAGTAACGAAGGAAGTGGATAGATGATAGTTGATAGTTGATAGATGATAGTTGATAGATAAAAGATAATAGTTAATAGATAAAAGTGAGCTTGTAGCATGAAGCTTAAAGCTAGCAGCTAATAATAGAAATGGACAATTTACAATACATAAGAGAGCATTTCAACCAATTACAGGCCATCGATACAACGAGTGCCTTGCAGGCTATTCGTAAAAAAGGATTCGATTCTTTTAACCGGTTTGGTATTCCTGTAAAGCATGAAGAATGGAAATACACCCGGATCAGCCCTTTGTTCAATAAAGAGTATAAACTAAACCAGGGCACATCGGTTTCATGGAAAGAATTGGAGGAGATCCGGTTGCCCGGGCATGAACAGGCAACCGAATTGGTTTTTGTAAACGGGATATTTTCTCTTGCTCTTTCAAGCATCCGTTCAAATCAATTGCTTGTAGTACCATTGGAAGAAGCAGCAAAGGGCGATTATAAAGAAATCGTTTCAAAGCAACTCGGCCATAGCAGCAAGTACCAGAAAGACGGCATTAACGCGTTGAACACAGCCTTTGTAAAAGATGGCGTATTCATTTTTGTAAAGAAGGGACAGGCAGTCGAGCGGCCGGTCTATATTTATAATGTCACCGATTCAAGATCGGGGAATGTTTTATCGCAACCTCGCAGTCTTGTTTATGTATCGGAAAATTCGCAGGTGCAGATCGTCGAAACGTATGCAACACTTGGCCTCGATGAAAGTTTTACCAACCAGGTGCTGGAGATAGTTGTGGATAAAGATGCAAGAGCAGAATACTATAAAATTCAAAATGACTCGGCACATACGAACCAGGTTAGCACAACACATATTCGCCAGATCGCAAAAAGCTATACACATACGGCGACCATTTCATTAAGTGGCGGTATTATTCGCAACAACCTGAATCTCGTGTTGGATGCAGAACATTGCGAGGGGCATTTATACGGTTTGTATTTACAAAAAGGGCAAACTCATGTTGACAATCACACGGTGGTTGACAATGTAAAACCAAACTGTTTTAGCAACGAATTATACAAAGGTATTATCGACGAAAAAGCCACGGGTGTGTTCAATGGAAAGATATTTGTTCAACCCCAGGCGCAGAAAACGAATGCATATCAGTCGAATAAAAACATTTTGCTTTCGGATGACGCCAGCGTCAACACAAAACCACAGCTTGAAATATTTGCTGATGATGTAAAATGCTCACATGGTTGTACGGTCGGAAGATTGAATGAAGAAGGATTGTTCTATTTGCAATCAAGAGGTATTCCATCGAAGATCGCCAGGTCACTATTGCTTCATGCATTTGCGATCGATGTTCTTGAGCATATTCGCCCGGAGCCGATACGTGAGTATGTTGATAAACTTATTTCGGAACGTTTAGAATTTGATGGTCATGATTGAACCAGTTACGATACAAAAAGGTTTGGATATTGACGCCATTCGCCGGCAGTTCCCAATACTCAACCGCGAGGTCGAAGGCAAGACATTGGTGTACTTTGATAATGCGGCTACTTCTCAAAAGCCCCAGTCCGTCATAGATGCCCTGGTAAATTATTATACTCATTACAATGCAAACGTTCATCGGGGTAACCACACTCTGGCAGACGAAGCGACCCGGGCCATGGAAAGAAGCCGTGATGCAGCTCGGGAGTTTATCAACGCTGAAGCCAGGGAGCAGATCATCTTTACAAGAGGAACGACTGAGGGAATTAATTTGGTGGCGAGCACGTGGGGAAGGCAAAATGTCAAGGCGGGTGACGAGATCATTGTTTCAAACATCGAGCACCATTCCAATATTGTTCCCTGGCAAATTCTGATAGAAGAGAAGGGAGCTGTGTTGAAAGTTATTCCCGTTAATGAAAAGGGCGAATTGATAATTGAGGAGTATAAAAAGTTATTAAGCCCGAAAACAAAACTGGTTGCAGTTAATCATGCATCGAATGCATTGGGAACTATTAACCCGGTCAACGAAATTATTGATGCGGCCCACGAGGCCGGCGCTGTTGTTTTGATAGATGGAGCACAATCGACTGTGCACCTTAACATCGATGTGCAGGCTATGGATTGCGATTTCTTTGCTTTCTCCAGTCACAAAATGTACGGTCCAACGGGTGTTGGCGTATTGTATGGCAAAAGGGAATTGTTGGAATCAATGCCGCCGTTCCAGGGTGGGGGAGAGATGATCAAAGAAGTGACATTTGAAAAAACAACGTACAATGATCTGCCATATAAATATGAAGCCGGCACGCCCAATATTGCGGACATCATTGCCTTTAAAGCTGCGATTGATTTTGTGAATGAGCTCGGAAAGAAAAATATTAAACAATACGAAGATGACCTGCTCCAATATGGAACAAATCAATTAAAACAAATTCCAGGGTTGAGGATAGTTGGTGAAGCGAAAGAAAAAGTGAGCGTGATCTCATTTATCGTGGAAGGTAAATCAGCTTATGACATGGGACTTTTGTTAGACGGTGCCGGCATAGCAGTTCGAACCGGCCATCATTGTTGTCAGCCGCTAATGAACAGGTTTGGAATTCCGGGCACGATTCGCGCCTCGTTTGGTGTGTATAATACTAAAGGAGAGATTGATAGGCTTGTTTCATCACTTAAGGGAATTTTAAGAAGGAACGCATGAGAGAGGTCTCAAATATTGAAGACATTGAGCAGGAAATAATTGACGATTTCTCTTTATTCGAGTCCAGCAATGATAAAAATTATTATTTAATGGACTTGGGGAATAAGCTGAATCCTTTAGATGAAAAACATAAGGTCAATGAAAACAAAATAAAGGGTTGTCAAAGCCAGGTTTGGTTGATTAGTTATCCTGAAAATGGCCGGATTTTTTTTGAAGCAGATAGTGACTCGGAGATAACTAAGGGGCTAATAAGTATTTTGATTAGAATCTTATCCAACCAGTCGTTTAATGAAGTCATAGCATTTGATTTAAATGACTTCATGGCAAGGGTTCAATTGAATAGTTTTATTACTCAAAGAAGAAGTAATGGTTTTCTTTCGATGGTGGATAGAATGAAAAAGGATGCTTTAAAATTTAAGACGCAAGAAGCAAAATGAATGAGGCAGTATTAAGAGAGAAAGTAATTGAAAAATTGCAGACGATTTATGACCCGGAAATACCGGTGAACATTTATGACCTGGGTTTAGTGTACGAGGTGAATGTTTTGCCGATCAACAATGTACAGGTTGTAATGACCCTGACGGCACCAAGCTGCCCGGCCGCGCAGACGTTGCCGGTAGAAGTTGATCAGAAATTGCGCGAGATCGGAGGAGTAAATGATGTACATGTAGCTGTTACCTGGACGCCGCCCTGGGATAAAAGCATGATGAGTGAAGCGGCACAGTTGGAATTGGGTTTTTTGTAAATTATCTCCATGTGACTCTGTGAACTCAACGCCTCCGTGGTCATGGTCCTGAGCTTTTCGAAGGATTACCACAAAGACACTGAGAAAACACAGAGAAACACAGAGGGAAATCTTAAAAATAAATTATGGCACAAATAAGTTTAAAAAGTTTAATGACTAATTCAGCACCAACTTACGCTGCTGAAGTGGCTCAACCTTTCAGAGATGAGCTGACAGAAATAAATTTCAAAGAAATGCTGACTCCTGCAGATGTTGATGCAGCATTGAATAAACAGGACGATAAGGTCGTGCTGGTTGTATTAAATTCAGTTTGCGGTTGCGCAGCACGAGGTGCAAGACCCGGAGCTATTTTCTCCCTGTTGAATGATGTAGTTCCCGATGAATATTACACGGTGTTCGCGGGAATGGAAAAAGAAGCCGTTGATCAATTCCGCACGAAATATTTGTTAGGATTGACTCCATCTTCGCCCAACATTGCATTATTCAAGAATGGAGAGTTGGTACATATTCACCAGCGCTACCAGATCGAAGGGAAAAGTGCAGGCCAAATTGCTCAGGAACTGGCGGAAGCGTATGATAAGGTTTGCGGGAAAAAATATTCTGAAGAAGAGTCGAACAACTTAAAAAATTATTTAGTGAAAAGATATCATGTGAGCATGGAATCTCTAAACGAATAGAATTACATATGAAAATAACCGCCCAGGAAGAATATGGCTTGAGAATATTGCTGCGTATTGCAGGTTGCAAAGATGCGGAAGGCATGAGCATTCCGCAATTGAGCGAAGCCGAAGGCATTGGCCCACACTATGTGGCAAAGCTTACCCGTATTTTGAGAATGGAGGGATTCATTAATAGTACTCCCGGCTACAAGGGAGGCTATATTTTAGCTAAGCCGGCAAAGGAAATTATCATCAACGACGTGCTAAAGAGCCTGGGTGGCGCCTTATATGACAAAAAATTTTGCGGTTCACATGCAGGGATGTTGAATTTGTGTGTGAACTCAGTCGATTGCTCTTCGCGTTCCCTTTGGAAAATGATACAATACACAATGGACCAGCTGCTGGATAAGATAACACTTGCCGACCTGGTGAAGTCGGAAGAGGAACCTTCAAAACGACTTCAGCAAATAGTAGAGCAGAGTGTTGCTAAATTGAATTTGTAAGGAGAACGAGTCAGACCTTATTATCTTAGTGGCACCTGTTAGCGGTTTTGTCTAACCTTATTGGCTTATTTCCCATTTTTAATTTCCACGAAAAGACGAGAAGTTTTGCAAAGTCGCTAAGAAGTAATCTGCTTTGCGTCTCTTTGCGCCTTTGCGTGAAACCTATTCGAATTAAGCCAGGTAATTCAGTTCATAGCTGCAGTAAACGGATTATTTTTGACCATCTATGGAGAAAAAGGCCTCGATCACGGATGAAAAACTGCACCAATTAGCATCGCAATTAGAAGGGGAATTTTATGACGACTCAGCAATGCGCACCTTGTATGCGACCGATGCGTCTGCGTATCGCGAAATGCCGCTCGCTGTCGCTGTTCCGAAAACGATCGTTGATATAAAGAAACTGATCGCTTTTGCACGAAACGAAGAAACCTCACTGATACCAAGAACGGCTGGTACTTCGCTTGCCGGCCAGGTGGTGGGCAATGGAATAATTGTCGATGTTTCAAAATACTTTACAAATATCCTGGAACTAAATAAGGACGAAGGATGGGTGAGAGTGCAGCCTGGAGTCATTCGGGACGAGCTGAACCTGTTTTTGAAACCGCACGGACTATTTTTCGGACCAGAAACCTCAACGGCTAACCGGGCTATGATAGGAGGGATGGTAGGAAACAATTCCTGTGGTTCTAACTCTGTTGTTTACCGAAGTACAAGGGAACATTTACTAGAAGTCAAAGCACTGCTTAGTGACGGTACTGAAACAGAATTTAAAACAATGACTCTTGATGACTTTCATAAAAAATGTGAGAGCAGCGGCCTGGAGGGAAACATTTATAAAACTGTTCGCAGTTTATTAAGTAACTACGAGAACCAGGTTGAAATAAAAAAAGAGTTTCCAAAGAGATCAGTTGAAAGAAGAAACACGGGCTATGCGATCGATGTATTACTCGACTCTGCACCATTCACTGCGGGCGGAGAAGATTTTAATTTTTGCAAGCTTATTGCGGGTTCAGAAGGAACGCTTGCCTTCATTACGGAGATCAAGTTGAATGTTGTCCCATTGCCACCCAAGGAGATCGGTTTGCTTTGTGTGCATTTTAACAGCATCGATGAAGCATTGCGGGCGAACATCATTGCATTGCAATATAAACCCAGCGCAAGTGAACTGATCGATCAGTACATCCTCGAATGCACAAAGAATAATATCGAACAACAAAAGAACAGGTTTTTTGTCCAGGGTGATCCCGGAGCTATCCTTGTTATTGAATTTTCAAAAACAAACAGGGAAGAAATTATCGAGCTTGCAAAAAAAGTCGAAGCAGATATGCGCACCGCTGGTTTGGGTTATCATTTTCCGTTATTGTTTGGAGACGATTCAAAAAAAATATGGACGCTGCGTAAAGCCGGTTTAGGGTTACTTGGAAATTTACCGGGCGATGATAAAGCTGTGCCCGTGATAGAAGATACTGCGGTTGACGTGTACGATCTACCCGCTTACATTCGTGATTTCAACGACATACTTAAGAAACATGGTTTGTACTCTGTTCACTATGCGCACGCGGGTTCCGGTGAATTGCATTTACGCCCCATCATCAATTTAAAAACAAAGGAGGGAAATCAATTATTCAGAACGATTGCGGAGGAAATTGCGATACTCGTAAAAAAATACAATGGTTCATTGAGTGGTGAGCACGGTGATGGAAGACTGCGAGGTGAATTTATCAGGCAAATGGTTGGAGAAAAAAATTATGAGCTTTTCCGGGTGATTAAACGAACCTGGGACCCGGAAAATATTTTCAATCCGCATAAGATTGTTGATACACCGCCGATGAACACGATGTTGCGGTATACGCCGGGGCAGAAAACGCCGCCATTTAAAACTGTTTTCCGGTTCTATAACCAGGATATTTTGCAACACGCTGAACAATGCAATGGCTCCGGCGATTGCCGTAAGACACATTTGTCGGGTGGCACCATGTGCCCTTCATTCATGGCAACAAAGAATGAAAAAGACACTACGAGAGCAAGAGCCAATATTCTTCGTGAGATCCTGACTAACTCTGAAAAATTAAATCGTTTTGATAGCAAAGACATTTACGAGGTGATGGACCTGTGTTTGAGTTGCAAAGGGTGTAAATCAGAATGTCCATCAAATGTAGACGTGGCAAAATTGAAAGCGGAATTTCTGCAACAATACTATGATGCCAATGGTGTTCCTTTTCGTTCAAGACTGATCGCCAATTTTAATAGATCATCAAGGCTTGGAGCTGTTGCCCCCGGGATTTATAATTTTATGATGACAGCACCGGGTATCAGTAACCTCGTAAAGAGTTTTTCGGGTTTTGCAAAAAAGCGATCAATGCCGACAATGCATAAGACGACATTGAAAAAATGGCATGAAAAAAGTCAAAAGTCAAAAATCAAAAGTCAAAAGTTATCGGTTACTGGTTACCAGTTACCGGAACCCGGGAACCGGAAACTGGTATACCTGTTCTGTGACGAGTTCACAAACTATAACGATACGGAGATTGGGATAAAAACTGTTCAGTTATTAGAAAAGTTGGGGTATGAAGTAATTATTCCTGGTCACGAAGAAAGTGGTCGTGCCTGGTTATCGAAAGGATTACTGAGAGAAGCGAAAACGATCGCGAACAAAAATATTACTTTGCTAAGCACATTGATCAGCGCCGAAACACCATTGGTGGGAATAGAGCCTTCAGCGATTCTTACATTCCGCGATGAATACATTGATCTTGCAAATGACGATCAGTTTGAAGCCGCAAAACAATTGGCAAAAAATGTTTTTACCATCGAGGAATTTATCGCTTCTGAAATTGAAAAAGGAAATATCAACAACAAGCGATTCACGAAAGAAAAGCGATCAATAAAATTACATGGGCATTGTCAGCAAAAGGCATTGTCGTCTGTAGCACCATCGGTTAAAATATTGTCTTTGCCCGAAAATTATTCTGTTGAAGTTATTCCTTCGGGATGTTGTGGTATGGCAGGTTCTTTTGGCTATGAAAAAGAGCATTATGATCTGTCAATGAAAATAGGAGAGCTGGTTTTATTCCCTGCAGTTCGGAGTAGTTCTGCGGACACGATCATTGCTGCGGCAGGAACAAGCTGCCGTCACCAGATCAAAGATGGAACAAAAATAAAAGCTCTTCATCCCGTTGAAATTTTATGGAATGCTCTCACATGAGAACCGCCGATCAATGGTTCATCCAATTAAACATAGTTTATGAAGAATGTTTTCCCCCTGTTTGCTTTTCTCGCAACCCAGTTTTCTTTTTCGCAAACAATTTCTACAAACGATTATTTCAAACAGGCATTGCCCGCAGGTGCTCCCAAAATATTTGCTCCCGGTACGATCAGCAACGGGTTTGCCAATAGGGATTTCGCCATTTCTCCCTCAGGCGATGAGATCTTTTTTACTATACAACAATCAAACCTTGTGAGTGTCGTGATGAATTCAGCAAAGAGAAACGGGAAATGGTCTGAGCCGGCTGTCGCATTTTTTTCGGGCATTTACAATGACCTCGAAGCAAGTTTTACGACAGAAGGGAATCGGATATTTTTCTCGTCGAACAGGCCTTTAACTCCTGGCGATTCGACCAACGACTACAATATATGGTACATTGAAAAGAAGGATGGGAGATGGGGTGAACCGATTCCACTCGATTCAATGGTCAATTCAGAAAAAGATGAATTTTATCCCTCGGTAGCAAGAAGTGGAAATTTGTATTTCACAACTCAAATTGAGACAGGAAAAGGAAAGGAGGATATTGTAATGTGTGAATTTAAAGAGGGGCATTATCTTCAGCCCGTCAGTCTTCCGGAGGCGATCAACTCGAAGGGTTATGAGTTCAACGCATTTGTAGACCCCGATGAACAATACATCTTATTCTCGGCATTTGGACGTAGTGATGATATGGGTCGCGGAGATCTTTATCTGAGTATAAAAAAAGACGGTCAGTGGCTGGCTGCAGCAAATCTTGCGAATATCAACAGCACTGCCCCTGACTATTGTCCATTTGTTACCTGGGACAAGAAATATCTTTTTTTCACTTCTTCAAGAGCCAGTTATAGATCCCCGTTTGGCAAAAGACAATCAGTGTCCGATCTGAAACATGGTTTATCAAGCTTTGGCAATGGCCTCGACGATATTTATTGGGTACGATTTGATAACATCTTGAATACATTTAAAAAATGAAGCTGTGGACTTAATTTTTTGTCCGGCAAAGCTTTACTAAATTTACCAAAATTATTAGCAAATGGCGACAACGATAAAATGTCCTAAGTGTGGAAATGAATTTGAGCCAAACGAATCGATCCGCGACCAAATTAAAAAAGAACTAAACCAGAAAGCTGTTGAATGGCAAAAAAGAAAGGACGAAGAGTTTCAAATAAAGATGGAAGAAGAAAAAAGGCGAATGCAGCAAAGCCTGGAAGAAAATATTCGCAGATCAATTGCTTTGGATTATGAAAATCAACTTCGCCTGCTTGCACAGACCAATAAGGACAACGAGCAAAGATTGAAAGAGGCCCGCGAACAGCAGCTCGAGCTTTTTAAAAAAGAACAGGAGTTAAAAAACCGCGAGGCAGAGCTTGAACTTTCAGTACAAAAAAAATTACAACTGGAGCGGGAAAGATTATCGATAGAGATCCGTAAACTGGAAGAGCAAAGGACGGCAACCATTGAAACAGAATACCGTTTACGGATGAAGGAAATGGAAGAGAAACTGGAAGCCCAGAGAAAGCTGGCTGAAGAAATGAAAAGAAAAGCGGAGCAGGGTTCAATGCAGTTGCAGGGAGAAGTACAGGAACTGGCATTGCAGGAAATGCTTCAAACGAGTTTTCCGTTTGATCTTATTCTTGAAGTAGGCAAAGGAGTTCGTGGGGCTGATTGCATTCAAATTGTACGAAGCAATTTCGGACAGGAATGCGGTAAGATCATTTATGAGAGCAAACGAACAAATGCTTTTGCAAATGAATGGATCGAAAAACTGAAGCACGATATGCGAAGCCAGGGTGCAGAAATTGCAGTGATCGTTACTCGGACAATGCCAAGGGATATGGATTGTTTCGGGATCAAAGACGGAGTCTGGGTCTGTGATTTTGCGGAAGTAAAAGCGTTGGCGACTGTATTAAGAGACGGAGTGATCAGGGTATTCAATACTGCGAAAAGCAATGAAAACAGAGGCGACAAAATGCACTTACTTTATGGATATCTTACAAGCAGTGAGTTTGCAGAACAGTGGAAAGCGATCCGTGAAGGATTTTTAGCCATGAAGCTTTCGATACAAAGAGAAAGAGACGCCATGGAGAAATTATGGAAGGCAAGAGAAAAACAACTCGACAAAGTTTTATTGAATGCATCCCATGTCCGTGGCTCCATTGAAGGGATTGCGGGAATAGATGCGGTTGATCTGAATTTACTGGAGAATGGGGAAGAGGATGATAGCTTGTTTTCCGAGTAAATTTAACGACTGGTCGGTCGCTGATCTTACCGCTAATTCTCGCAATAGGTCTCAAAAAATTTTTCCTGGTCCAGGACAAAATCGTTGGTTACATACGTAAGCAGAGTTCTCTTCACAAGCGCATACAGTTCGTTGCGGCTGTTGCAGTACGCTGCATGTACATAAGATAATTTAAGAGTATTGATCTTTTGATGCGCCAATTGCGCCATCTGGCAAATATGTGTATCGAGGAAAATGAACTGTTCAGCTATGGCATGCTGATCGTTGTAGAACGGTTTATTCATAGTGACGGTGGTTTTTTCTCAGAAGTATCAGATTTCGTAATAACTAACGGTAAAGAAAAAAATAAATTGTATTAAAAGCAAGCCTTACGGGCGATAAAGTTTTTGTCGTAAAAATGCTAGCCAAAGAATGCCTCTCAAAGACAAGGCTTTGTGATTTCGTCGATGCCGCCCAACCGGAGATAAAAAATTTGATAGGCTCTATGTTTCATTGAGAATCAGCGCATCAAGACCCCTGATGCCGATCTTTTTTTCGCACACAAATCCTTCGGCATATTTTACCCCAATACGCTTTCCAAACATCCTGGCCCGGGCCACAATGCTATCCAAAAAGTCGGGGGTGGAAATGTATGTTTGAGGTCCTTCATCGCTATTCACCGAAGTATGGAACTGTGTTTTGTACGCCTCGATGGCTTCCATTCTTTGGTCAAACACATCAGAGATATCGATCAGTATGTCTGGTTCGTGATACCAATCCTGCATATAATGCAAAACGTATTTTGGGCGCCACCTTTGTTGCAAATTACCATTCTCATCCCGTGTGATGATCTTTGTAAGCCCGGATAAAAAACTGCAGTCACTGATCATTTGCCCTGCACGACCGTGATCGGGATGGCGATCGTGCAAGATGTTGCCAATAATAACTTCCGGCTGGTATTTGCGAATGGTTTGGATCAAGCGTAACTGATGCTCTTCATCATTCTTAAAAAATCCATCCCGCATTTTTAAATTTTCTCTTACATGTACGCCCATGATAGCGGCAGCGTTTGCCGATTCGCGATACCGGGCTTCAACACTTCCTCTTGTACCTAACTCGCCTTGTGTGAGGTCGACAATACCCACTTTTTTTCCTCTTTGAATTTCATTGATGATAACGCCGGAACAACCCAGTTCTACGTCATCGGGATGGACACCAATTGCAAGAAGGTCTAGTTTCATAATGTTATTTGTTTTCCGAAAGAGCGTTTTGGCTCATTATGGTAACCTGTTCGGTTTGGCTAAATGATAAAAATAAGGAAGAAATTTTACTATAGAAGGCGATACGCACACCTTCACAATTATTTAGAGGCGGGAAGCCCAGGTTTAAATGGATTGTTATACCAGATCCCATCAATTTCCTTGACAATATTTTCAATTTGACGATCGGTCTTATCCTTCAGGTCCCAATCCTGTTTTAGACTGCTGCCGAAAAAGAAAGCTACAGTTTGATACAATCTTGCTGTAACGCCGTTTTTGTATTCTTTAATGATATTGTAGCAGTTATTTCCTGTTTGGCGGTTGATGAGTTTCATTAAGATCTTTCCCTGGTAAACGGAAAGATTTTCCATCGGTTCTGTGAACTGTGCCCTAAGCTCTTTTTCTCTCGACTTAATATATTCTTTCCTTTGCCTTTTTGAATTCACGGCGGAAAGGTGCGTATTCATATCGTTGATCGTTGCACCCGCGATCCGCGCATAAGGATATGTGACATAAACAGCATTCCTCAGCCTGCTCCATTCTTCGATGAATTTGGCAAGCTTATCAGGGGGTAGATTAGAAACCCAAACCATTTCCATCTCCTTGTACGGTAAACTCTCACCTTCATATATGATGGCGGGAACGATCAATGTATCATTGGGACCCCATTTGCTGGCTTTGGGATTTGTTTGCGCCTTTGAATAAAAGCCGACAACGAGAAAGAGGATCGCGATACCTGTGAACCTGCAATATTTTCTGCAAGAATTCATTGTCTAAATTTACAAAATACGGCCCGCAATTTATACTAACAGACAAAGAAAGTAACCCCGCCGCTGCTGTTTACAAAGTTAAATTTTCGAGCTCCCTGTCCGATCTGTTTAATTGGACTCGCCTGGTAATACTGATAATGATGCCGGAGACCATGATAAGGAGACCTGCCCAGAGAAGATTAATAAAAGGAAATTTATAGGCCTTAAGTGTAATGTACTGCATGATCGTGTTTGATTCTTTGACTCCCAACTCTGCCCCGTTATCATTCACTTTGTTCAATTGAAAAATAAGATTTTCCGAAGTAACGGTATCCTGGATCGGGTAAAGACTGCCACCTTTATTGATAAGGAATGGCTTCGACGTGTATGACGTATTGTTCTTTGAAAACACTTTGATCGTTGCTGTGAACACCTTATCATCGGGTGCGAGGCCACCGGCGGGGATATTGGTTTGTGTGGCCACGTCTTCCAGTATATAATAACCGTTTGTATAGAAAGCCGTATCACCTCTCTTTAAATTTTTGGAGTTGAACAAAGCAGTGTCTTTATTCTTTTCAGGATCGGGTAGGGAAGTGATATAGGTAAAGATGTCATGATCCCAATAATGCCGCGCATCCGGATTTGCCATGAGACCCTGGTTGCCTTTATAGTTTACAAATGCATTTGGCATCAGGGTAAATTGTTCACTGCTCGTTTTGCTTTTGAAATGAATTTTATAGTACCACAGAGGCTTCCTGGGATTCATGGAATCGCTGTCATAAGTCACGTTGTAATTGCCCATAGAGGTTGGCAACCCTTTTACCAATGTAAGATTTTCACCCGGTTCACCGGTGATCTTATTTTTTTCTCCCAGCTGAACAAAAATTCCGCTCGTATTCCATGACATCACCTCTTTCTTTGAAGACGAGATCAAAATACCCGCCAGCATCAAACCAAAACCGAGATGTGAAATAGAACCGCCCGAAAGTTTCAGTTTGCCTTTCATCCCGATCCACACATAGGCCGTGTTCGCAATGATTGCATAGATGCTGCACGCCATGGCAAACCAGATCGCTCCTAAAAATCCAAGACCATGTTCCTTGTAATTGATATTGCCAAATGCAAGCACCAGTGTTGAAATGATCAGGGAAATGATCGTAGGCGTAAGTAACTTTTTCCGGAAAAATTTCGGATCTGTTTGTTTGTATTTTAAAAATTGAATGACCGCGGTGAGAATGCCGATGATGATCGCCACGAAAATGATAACACGGTTGTAAGAAAACACGGCGTCTTCACCCATCGTGAAATTGCTTCCGAAAATTTTATTGATTACAGGTAAGGAGGTAGCGATCGCGATGAATACTGCAGTCAGGAAAAATATCAGCGATCCAATGAACATCCAGAACTCACGCGATGAGGTTTGCTCTTCCTTTGCAATATGAGGTATTGAATTGTAGCGAATGGCATAAAAGGCAAATGAGGGGATCAAAAAAACAAACAAAAACGCAAGCAATTGAAAATTCATTCCGAGGTCGGTGAACGCGTGAACGGAAGTATCGCCAAGTATTCCACTTCGCGTAAGAAAAGTTGAATAGAGAACAAGGTTGAATGTGATAAGAAATAAAAAATGAGTGGCCCTTAACGAATGACCCGTATGTTTATAAATAAGTAAAGTATGAATGCCGCCTATTAATGTCAACCACGGAACCAACGAAGCATTTTCTACGGGATCCCACGCCCAATAGCCGCCAAAGTTGAGTGACTCATAAGCCCAGCGTCCGCCCATCATGATCCCGGTACCAAGTACTGCTGCCGAGAACAATGCCCATGGAAGTGCTGCCTTTGTCCAGTCGCCACCCGTCTTGCCACCTGGATTTTTTTTCCATAAACCGGCGATCGCATAGGCGAATGGAACAATAGTAGACGCAAAACCGAGAAACAAAACCGGGGGATGTATTACCATCCAGTAATTCTGTAATAGGGGATTGAGGTCATTACCATCTTTAATAAAAGAAAGATAATTGGGTTGTGAAAATATCGGCGCGTCCATTTCATTCCTCAGCAGTACAAATGGATTTGAACCCATTTTCCAGTTGAAGAAATAAATACCGGCGATCATTGTAGCCAGGCAAACCTGGCCAAAACTTATCACCGTCATCACCGGTGCTTCCCAATTTCTTGCCTTCCGAATTAAGATCAATCCCAGTACACAATGCCAGATACTCCATAAAAGAAAGCTTCCTTCCTGGCCTTCCCAGAAACAACTGAGCAGGTATTTTACTTCCAGCGTTTTGCTGCTATGTTGCCAGGCATATTTGTATTCAAAAAGATGATTGTAGATGATGTAAAAAAGAATTCCGAAAATCGCGAACACCGAAAGAACTTCAACGAGAAATGCACCGCGGGCCATGGTTTTCCATGAAGCTTCAGCCCCATTTTTTGACTGGGCAGTTTTAAAATAAGCAAACGTGGCAACTAATGAAGCGACAAGAGAAAGCGTGATAAAAAAATGTCCCAATAAGCCGGGTAATAGATGCTCGCCTGTATAGTCCATCAATTTTAGATTTTGTCCCGATAGCTACCGGGATCGTAGATTTTAACCCTATTGTGTTGAAGTAGTTTCTAAATTTTTCTTCGCAGCATTCATGTCGTCTTTGTATTTCGAGGGACACTTCATTAATATCTCTGAACATTCAAAATGATCATCACCCATTTTGCCTTTTAAAACCAGCCTCTCACTGTGTTCCAAATTTGTCGGCTTTTCTTTCCTGTAGATCACCTTCATGTTGCCTCCTAAAGAATCGTATGCTACGAAGCTTAAAAAGTTTGGATTTTTTACAGCATCATATTCGATCGGTTGCGTACGGTCAAGTTTGGCGATAATACTTACCGTTTTTCCTTTCTTGGTCATGGCAGACTGGACCGAATCGTAAGTACTCAGAGTTCCCATAAAACTGATAAGAACCGCAATGGTAGCAGCAATCAAAACCAACAGGGCAATATGTATCTTTTTCATAATTTTTTCGAACGGGTTGCGAGGAGGCAAAGGTAACGCAGAAATCGCTGATATGAACAGTTAATGTATTAGATGTCGAGGTGAGCTAAGGGTTACAACTGCAGAGTAGGATTGCGGGTTACGGGTTATGAGTTATGAGTTGCGGGTCGTGAGAGGCGAATTGATTCGCCACTGCCAGGCTTGCTCATTAGAATTACAGAACGTTGAAGTGAGTGACACAACAGGTGTTGATGACGGGACCAGAGGCCGGCTACATTATGGCGGCCGTAATGAGGATCAATCGTGAGTCATGAGTGATGAGTCGCCACGAATGGTAGCTCATGGCTAACGGCTATTAGCTAGCAGCTTCCGGCACTATTTCTTATTCTTTACAACGGCCTTGCTTGAAGACGAGGAGTACTTGTGGTTTGAACTTTTTTTAGCAACCGATCTTTTATGATGGTGAACAACCGGCGGAGGTTCATGATAAGTGAGCTCGCCGTCTTCATCAATCGTGGTCCGCCCTGGAGGTAATCGCCGAAAATATCATAGGCCTTGCGGGCAGTGTTGTAAATATTCGAATTGTACCTGTTGCCAATGATAATAATAGTGATATCCTCGTCAGGCAATTTGGCAAATGCTGCGTTGGTACCGTGCCAGCGACCATTGTGATAGATCACTTTCTTGCCATTTTTAAGCATCAGTAACCGCCAGCCCAGGCCATAGTTGTGTACACCGGGACGCTCAAAACTATAAGGAGTAAATGCAGCTTCGAGTAATGCAGAGTCGACCACTTTTCCCTGCGACCAGGCCAGTGACCATTTCAAAAGGTCTCTTGGCGTCGTGTAAATGTTTTTGTCACCATATGTATTCTCAAGGAAATCCCATTGCCAAATGCCCCCGTACGCGTTATATGATTTTATCGCCGTGATGCTGTCTGCCAGGGAAAAAACATAAGTATCATTCATTTGCAGAGGCTCAAAGAAATTCTTTTTTAAATAGTCAGGGTAGGGCATACCCGTCATTTTTTCAACGATCAGGGCGAGCAGAACAAAATTGGTGTTGGAATAGCTAAACCTTGTACCGGCCTTGAATTCCGGCCGCGGATGCATGGTGTACAAGGAATTCAACACGTCCTGGTTAGTAGCGTATTGGTTTTTATTCCATCCCAGTCCTTCAAGATAGTGTACGTAGTTCGGCAGTCCGCTGCGATGATTCATCAACATCTTAACGGTGACACCAGCGTACGGAAAGTTTGGAAAAAATGCAGACAATGAGTCATCCATTTTAATTCTTCCTTCCTGGATCAATCGAAGGACGGCAGCGGCGGCAAAATTTTTGGAGGCTGAGGCAATGTGCATGGGGCTGCTTGCATCCAAAGGCTCTTTGGTTTTCATATCCTTATAGCCTTTGTACTCCTCATAAATAATAGATTCTCCCTTAGCCACTAATACGCCACCATTAAAATTTCGATTGCTGATCAATGACTTTTCAAAGAAGCTTTTTACGGCATTGTAGTACCGAAGAGAATCGTCTTTTGCAAGCGGCTGAAAAACAATTGCGGGGGGGATGGTTGCAGTCTCGGGTTGCGAACTCGCTGTATTATCTGCTGTGACGTGACACCCAATGACTAGTGTAAATCCAAGGCTAAATAATGTATTTTTCAAGGGGTATTGTTTTATAAGGTAACAGTTTGCAATATAACGCAAAATTCATTGATATCGTATGATTTGGAAAAATAGTGAATCAAGAATTAGGCCTTTCTGTTTATTTATCAACTTATGTGCATATTTGCAAATATGGAGCCAACGAAAACAAGCTACCCCAAAGAAAAAATACGCATTCTCTTCCTTGAAAACATCAGTGATGCAGCGGTAAAAAACTTTAGCAAGCACGGGTATGTACAAGTGGAAAAAATTACAAAAGCACTAAGCGAAGATGACCTTGCCAGGGAAATAAAAGACGTGCATATCCTTGGGATAAGGTCAAAGACACAGATCACTCCAAAGATCCTGGACGCAGCAAAAAAATTGCAAGCGATCGGCTGCTTTTGTATCGGTGTTAACCAGGTGAATCTGCGTTCAGCAACAGAGCATGGGATCGTTGTATTCAATGCGCCTTATTCCAATACAAGATCCGTTGCCGAATTGGTGATCGCCGCATCGATCATGTTGATCCGGCGCATACCCGACAAGAACAAGTCGGCACATGAAGGGGTTTGGATGAAAGAATCGAAGGGCAGTTATGAATTGCGTGGAAAAACTTTAGGCATTATCGGCTACGGAAATATCGGGACACAGGTAAGTGTATTGGCTGAAGCCTTTGGAATGAAAGTGATGTTTTATGATGTGGAGACGAAACTGCCGATGGGAAATGCAGTGGATGCAAAGTCATTAAAAGAATTATTAAAAAGATCGGATGTGGTGACGTTGCACGTTCCTGAGACGACGCAAACAAAAAACCTGATCAATAAAACCAATCTAAGGTATTTTAAAAAGGGTTCGATATTGATCAACTACGCCAGGGGAGAAGTGGTTGACCTTGATGCTTTACAACTAGCGTTAAAAAATGGACAGCTGAGCGGAGCGGCCATCGATGTGTATCCATGGGAACCCGAAAAGAACGGGGATAAATTTCAAACGCCTTTGCAAAACATTCCCAATGTTATTTTGACTCCTCATATTGGCGGCTCAACAGAAGAAGCTCAGCAAAACATCGGCGAAGACGTGAGTATGAAACTTTTTCATTTCCTGGAAAAGGGCATAACGAACGGTTCTCATACAGTGCCTGCTTTATCATTACCGCCACAGGAAGGAGCGCATCGCATTCTGCATATCCATAAGAATGTGCCGGGTGTTCTTTCTGAAATAAATACACAATTATCAAAACATAACATCAATATCCTCGCACAATATTTAAAGACCAACGATGAGATTGGTTATGTGGTGTTGGATGTTGATAAAAAGATCTCCGGCCAGGCTTTCCAATTATTAAAAGAGGTAAAGCAAACAATTAAGGTAAGATTATTGTATTAAGGAAGCTTCACGCTAATACTACAAGCAGGAGAGGGTTCATTAAAAACATAGGAAGATAGATAGCATATGGGTTTACTATGTAATTCCTACTGTGTGCTATGTGACTATGTGTAAAATAAATTTACGTTAACACATCCATTTACATTTCTATATTTTCAAAAATTATTGAAAATTATGTAAATTTGTATCAGCAAAACTTAATTGTATGAAAGTAGTAATAGTCGGCGCAGGATTCGGAGGTTTGAGACTGGCAAGAAAACTCAATAATAAGACTGGTTTTGAGGTCATTCTGATTGACAGAGTGAACTATCACCAGTTTCAACCTTTATTGTACCAGGTGGCTACTGCGGCCCTTGATGCAAGCAATATTTCCTTTCCCCTCAGAAAGGTTTTCCAGAAGAGCAAAAATGTGAGGATCCGGATGGCGGAAGTGAAAGAGATCATTCCTTCCGACCATAAGGTCATCACCAACCAGGAAGAAATTGATTACGATGTATTGGTATTGGCGACGGGAACCGAAACAAATTTCTTTGGCAACCGGCAATTGTCGGAAAATTCGTTTCCGATGAAATCAACGGTCGAGGCGCTCCAGTTGCGTCATAAACTCATTCGCAATTTTGAAGAGGCATTGTTGGTAAAAAATCCGGACGAATTGCAGCGACTGATGAATATCGTTGTGGTAGGAGGTGGACCTACCGGTGTTGAACTTTCCGGTGCATTGGCAGAAATGAAGCACTATGTGCTGCCAAAGGATTATCCTGAACTTGATTTCAGTAAGATGAATATTTACTTACTTGAAGGCGGACCAAAAACGTTGGGAGCAATGAGCCAGCGGTCCTCGGAAGACTCTTATAAGTATTTAACGAGACTCGGTGTCAAGCTAATGACGAGCACGATCGTAAATAATTTTGATGGGAACAATGTGTACCTGAAAGATGGTTCTTCGATACCGGCAAAAACAGTTATTTGGGCAGCCGGTGTTACGGGGGCTCTGCCCCAGGGTTTGGACAAAACTCTTATCGCAAGAGGAAACCGTTTAATTGTCGACAGGTATTCGAAAGTAAAAGATTCGACGAATATTTATGCGATCGGGGATATTGCTTATATGGAAACGCCCAAATATCCAAAAGGACATCCGCAATTGGCTGCGACTGCTATTCAGCAGGCGACAGTCTTAGCAAAAAATTTAAAAAGGTTATTACGGAAAGACACTGCGTTTAAAGAATTCGAATATTTTGATAAGGGAACCATGGCGACCGTGGGAAGAAACCTTGCAGTCTGCGATCTGCCAAAACCAAAATTACATTTCGGCGGATTTATCGCCTGGATCATCTGGATGAGTCTGCACCTGTTCCTGATACTCGGTGTGAAGAATCGCTTCTTTGTCTTTTGCAATTGGATATATAATTACTTCACCTATGATCAAAGCCTGAGGTTAATTTTCCCAGAGTTTTATAAAACAAAAGAGAAAAATTTAACCCCAAGCTCGACATAGATATTATTTCACCTGGCCCCACATATTTTGTATCCATCCCGTTGCAAAACCAACAGCTACCAATACAACTAAGAGTATAATGAAAACTAACCAGGCCGTTCCGGCTCCCGTCCTGGTTCTGCGAACAGCGGGAGCATAATGTTTTGTTTCCACCGGACGTACTTCTCTTGTCTTGATAAGCCGCCCTGCATACATTGACATAAACCTGTCGGCCTCCGTTTGTGTGGCTACAACTTGTTCGGCAAGGAAATCTTCATGATCCCCGCGAACTTCATATGCTTGTAAGGCTACCGGAAATTCTTCTTTTCTCAGTTCCATAGTCTTTTTTATGGATGTATTTAAAAATTCATGCCGCTAATGCCTCAGATTAGAATCAATCATAAAGTCTTCATGAATTTTTTCGCACGGCTGTGGAAGGCTGCCGTCTCATAGGGCCAGCGTTCTTCAATGATAAGTTTCACTTCATTCCTGATCTCCGGATATTGCTGTGACAGGTTCTGAAGAATAGAAAGAGAAAATGCTTTTACCGCGACTGGTTCGTCAGGCGAGGACACGTAATGCAGGCAGATATCCATGATCTCACCATGAAGTTTTTTGGGGATATCTAGGTGCTGAAGAAGACGTACGGTGTTTCGTTTTATGGAATCATGAATACCGGGTTTGTGTAAATTCTTAACCAATTTGGTCAAATGTGGGGAAATCAAAGAGGGATGGGCGATCACACAATAACTCAGTGGCCAGGCAGCACGTTGATTGACCCTGTACTCAGAATGGAGGAATAAATCGAAAAGTTCAGTAAACCGCTTTTGAGAACTGCCAACCCATCTCACGATCTTGTTACAATTAGCTTTGGAATGTTCAGCCAGTATCGTTTGTCGCAGATCCATACTCTAATTTATTTAATACTTTTATTGGCGTGAATAAATTCATACCCGTTATCTTAATGGCTGTTCTTCTGCAAACATTTCTGCATGCACAGGATAAGAGGTATCAATATCCTGCGTCCTTATCCAATTCTTTTGCGGGAGTAAGCATCGGTTACATCAATTATCCTTTTTCAAATGCACAACTCGAGCCCGGGTACAAAGCAGTTTCTGTAAAGATTCCGCACACTGCTGTAAGAATAATTCTTTTCGGGCACGAATTCAACCAATATTTATCTGCACAGATCAATTATATGCGACCGGTGGATTGGGTAGAGTATAAAAATATCAATGGGGATGAAACCACACATTCGGTATGGATGAATATCGCAGGTTTTTCGGTAAAAGCCCAAACGCCTCAATGGAAAAAGTTCTCACTTTATGGAGAACTGGGTTTCTCGGTTATTACACGGCGTGGATTTAAGATCAATAATGAAACGGTGATGAGCGATGCGTGTTATGGAAGTCTGTCAACAGGTGCAGGCTTGCAGTATCATTTAAATAATAAGTGGTCATTTATGATGAACGCTGTTTACTCACCCGAAAGCCAGGGTCAAAAACAACCGCATATCATTTTCTATTCCGGTGCATTCACTTACACGATGCGGCCCATTTCAAACGAGCGATTGAAAAGAAATGAAGACGCAGGTTTTCATTTTCCGGGAAATGTATTACAAATAGGATACACAACAAATGCACTGGGTTATGGAGTGAACAACGCGGTATCAAAAGGACCGATCCCGATCTTCTGGGGTGGTGATGTAAGGATCAAGCAAGGTCTTTCAGTGAATTACCAACGCAACATTTTTCATTCAAGAAAAGTTTTTTCGTTTGATTGGGGAGCGAATGCTTCCTATTGGGTGAGTGAAAAAAATGAAGATAAATTCTATACCGTTTCATTGTTTCCGTTGCTGAGATTTACAGCGATCCGCTCAAAGAACGTGGATGTCTATTTTAATTATTCAGTAGCTGGGCCTACCTATATTTCAACGGCTATTACTGACGGTCAGCACACGGGCAGGCATTTTACCTTCCAGGACTTTATGGGAATGGGAGCGTTTATCGGCTCCCATAAAAATTTGAATGCTGAGATCAGGATCATGCATTACTCCAATGGAAATATTTTCCCCGAGAATGTTGGCTACATGATACCGCTGACCTTTAACCTTGGTTATTGCTTTTAAAGATTATTTGGGTCGCTTAGTGTTCTTTGTGACTCTTTGTGCCTTGCTTCAAGAATAAAATATGGTCACAAAGTCCACAAACCTGCCTGCCAGTAGACAGGGGACACACGACGGACACGACGTTGTGATAATAAATAGTCAATTCTTTTTAATTCCTGCGGCCGCCAAACAAACGGAGAAGGAACAGGAACAGGTTGATGAAATCAAGATAAAGATTCAATGCGCCCAGGATGGAAATTTTCTTTACATCTGAAGCGGGAACATCTGCATATTGAATCCCGGAGCCGATATTTTTTAATTTCTGAACGTCATAGGCGGTAAGACCTGTAAATATCATTACACCAATAAAGCTGATGAAATAATCCAGCGAAGGGCTGCCCATGAAAATATTAATGAGCGAGGCGACGATGATACCAATAAGCCCCATGAACAGGATGCGGCCAAATTTTGTCAAATCCTGCCGGGTTGTATAGCCCATGAACGCCATGACACCAAACATAGCGGCGGAAGAGAGGAAACATGCCAGCACGGTGCCCGATGTAAATTGTAACAGAATAAATCCGAAGCTGATGCCGGTAAGAGCTGAATACACGACGAAAAGCAGGATCAAAACCGGCGCTGATAATTTCGAAAACCCAAATGACATCAATAAAACGAAGCCAATGGGTGCAAACATCACGATATAGCCAAGCGGGTTAAGCCCCGTGTGTGTATCATTGATCAGGTATTCTCTTAATTCAGGATTTGAGGCAAACAGGTAAGCAAACAAAGCCGAAACGCCCAGCGCCATGAACATGTAGGCAAAAACATTTGCCATAAAATTCTTCACCTGCGTTTGTTCTACAGGTTGAACAAGCGATAGGTCAGTCGATCTGTTTTGCTGATTTACAGGGTCCATAGTTTTGTGATTTTTTAGAGTGTAAATGTAATAACGCTTTTCAAATCAATTTAGTTAAACTTTTTTCTTATAATGTTGTGTTATGTTAAATGCAAGCGTTTGATTCGTAAGTTTTTAGCAACGAATCAAACTGAAAGCAAAGAAGCCAAGCAAGAAGGCTTTTACGCATCTTGTTGGATTTACACAAAGTTCAAATGGAGTATGAAGTTTAAAGAGATTCTTTCGCAGATAAAGCTAGGTTGAAATTTCCAAAATATATGCTGAATGGTTTATTCTCTACAAGGTTCATGCCTTCGATACCGCCTAGTTCTTTGCACTTATCTGGAAATACGGTCAAGATCGGACTTGCAATGGCGTCGTAATTTGTGACAAGATAGCTTTTGTTTTCGCCAAGAGGAATTAAGACACAATCGTTTTCGGACATATTAGACGTTGCAAGTGCTTTTTTGAATGTGCTTAAAAAGCTATCGTAGTCTAAGTCGATTAGTATTTGATATTTTGGAAATTTCATTGTGCGTTAGATGTGCGAGAGCCTTGCATTTACTACATAACATCTGTTATAAGATAAACGCATTCCTTTTGCGTTCGCAATTACGGATTTTTCATGCAATTATCAAACAATAATTACTCACATGAAAAATCCGTAATTGCGAACGCGGTTAAAAACAAAATGATATGCGTTTTCTTATAATTTATATTATGTTAAATGGCGTTTGAAGAAAGAAGCAAAAATTGGCTTGGCTGCATGGCGTGGGAACTTCGGGACTACCCTATTTGAAGTCGTTTTGTGTACCTTAAAGGAAACTAGCTGCCATGAGTCGGAGAAAGCAAAAGTTAATCGAATTGCCTACAGACCATCTTCAAAGGCTGTATGTGCTAAACCATTTATTTCTTATAATTATTGAGATGCACAATTTTGCCGACCCAGATATAGGCACTTTTATTCGTCTCACCGAAAAAGGAATGAACGCAATTACTAATAGAAAATTTTGGCGTTTATTGGACAAAAGAGATACCTCAGTGCGAACATTTGAATCTACTATGAAAACCCAAAGGATTCAAAGGATTGCACTATTGCTGTCCGTTGGAATATCTGTTTTTACCGCAGGTGTTGCTTGGATGGCATATCAAAAGAAAACAATCATTAATGTAATACCGCCCACAGCAAAAACAGACACCCTGCGGCTGCATACAACACAGCCAGACACATTCCTGTTGTATAGCCATTGAAATATTTTTTCAATGTTACAGTATCTATTTTTTACTCGCCTTTGACTCGTATGTATTTCGCCTACGGCTCATTTAGCAAAATAATTTTTGAGTTCTTTCTTCCATACAGCCTAATCCAGGGCTTCATAACCGTTCGTTTGGGGAATAAATTTCCTTTCCGCTTTCGTCGGCAGCTTTGGCATTTACCGCATAATATTTGAGGAGTTATTTGTACGCCCTGGCGATCCCAATGCGAAATTTACAAGAACTACCCGATGCTGACCTTATGGATTTGCTCGCTGAGCATACTCAACGCTATACTCATCTATTTAAAAATATTACCAACCTCCGCTATGATGAAGAGTTTCAAAGGTGCAAAAGAACTATCCAATTTATAATACTCGAATTAGAGCAAAGAAAAAGTTCTTCAAAAAATGGCGTACCTGTTTTGAACCCTGGCCCTGCATCATAAATGTTGTATGCTTATCCTAGATTTATTAAGCTTGAGGTCCATCGCAGGATTAATATCATACTTCCTCTCTTTTTCTAGAGAATCGCCTGGATACGTTGTGAAGAAAATATACAACGTCAGTTACACAAGGTTTTGTTGGATAATCCTATTGGCAATTGTGCTGATTGGCCAGAGATTCTTTTAAAATTTCGACTTTATCTTTTATACACTTCCTGAGCTTTTTAGCTTCAGAAAATTCTTTTCCACTCTTTATAACTTCATCGTAATGTCTTATTTCGGCCACTATCTCTTTCATTAATGCCAATGGGTCGACGGTGACATTTTGTTCCATGACAAATAATTGATGGTTTTATTGCAGGATTGGAGACCTGCTGCTTTAAAGTCAATAAAAATGAAGAGAGGGCAATGTGCCGTTCCTGATTGTCGACACTTTTTATTGGGGACTCTAAGTTCTTAGTAAGATTAAAGTTGAACAGAAGGTACGATTAATTATTGAAGTGCCCTATTTTGTTGTTTTGCCCATAGTTCGGTAAGTTTTTTCCACAGCACAGCCAATCTGAAGTGAGTATCCTCTCAGAGCAAATGCCTCCAATGAAGTATGAAGTAAACAGTTCCCAAAAACAACATACCTGTGGCTATATAAAACAGGCATCCGTTTCGAAAGGCTTTTGGATTCATGTGAACAGAAAAGTCGTGGGGTTTAAGCCGCAATGTTATTGAAAAAACTGAAGCCTGCCGCAAGAGTTTTGCAAAACAATGGCAAACTGTTTAGGCTCTTCCCTGCCGGGAGCGTCCGCTTGTTGATAATTATTTGGCTGGTTACATTTGAATTACCATCTCGAAACAGATGGTTGCCTGTTTCTGTCCATCCTTTTAAATCCTGGTTGTATTGTCCTCTAAGGATTTTTCCTTATTTCAAGTATAAAAGTTGCTGGTTATTTTGGCGGCTGGTTTTCTACGTACACGATTGGATTGTCCCCCGAAATATCGGGGGACTTTTTTATTTATCCGCCAACACCAACTGCAGTTTGGCTACCAATTCCTTGATCCGCGTGCGAATGGTCTTGGCTTCTTCAAATGGTTTATTCTTTATGGCATCCCTATAGGCCATTGTTTCAGTAAAAATTTTATCTATGATTTCTTCTGCAAAAGAAGTTGACTTCTCTTTTACCATGAGAATTTATTTTGATGATTAAAATTGGGAAAGACGGCACCTTTAAAGTCAATAAAAAAATCAATGATGCTGTTCCTGTTTATCAACAGGTTTGATTGTTGACTCTGATTTTAGAAGCTAAAGGGTAATTGAAGATAGTCTTATTTGCGGACCCAGCCATATTAATTTTCACACACTCACCTACAATGAAAAACAAAAGCCTCCCATCCGGAAGGCTTTTAAAAAATTGCAATTACTTTATATTATTTCAGAGCAGAATATTTTTTATCATATTCATCTGCCTTTGCCTTATTGCCGGTTGCGTTGTACATATCTCCCAGCATGATGTACATGTTTCTCAGCGTACTTTTTTCTTTCCCACTAACAGTCCCTTTTTGTTCCAGCATGGAAGTTACTTTTTCAATATGAGGGATCGATTGATTGTACTTGGCAACTGCTTTTGATTTCAGGTCAGCTTTCTTTTTTGTATCGTCAGGCTTGGTCCCCTTTAATTTGTCTGCTTCGGTGGCCTGGTCAAGACCCTGGTTGTAATAAAGTTGACCGATAATTAAATTAGAACTCAGCGGGTCGTAATCCTTGCTTAAAGTTTTGTTGACCTGTGTTTCTATTTTAGCGGCTACTGCATCATAATCTGCAGGTTTTTTATCAGGATTTTTTATGAATAAATAATCAAACATTTCTGAAGCATAGGAAAGACTATTGTTCAAACTGTCCGGCTGCAGGGCGATCAATTCTTCATAACTGTTAAATAGTTCAGGATAGTTGTTGTTCTCTCTCGCCCAGTCGATCTTTATTGTTACGAAATAAGGATCCTTCGGATAAACTTCTCTTCCCAGTTCAGTATACTTCTTAAAATTCGCTTCGTCTTTTCTCGACTTGTATTGGTATGACAGGAACTGGTAAGGAATAACATAGTCAGCTTCCTTTCCAATTTTGTTGTCTGCGATCTGTCCGAAATATTTGAGTGCGTCATCTGTCTTATCCAGTTTCATCGCTGTATAACCTGCCATGAACACCATTCCTGTATCGAGTTTGGGAACGCTGTAACCGCTATACGAAAGATTTTTTGACTTCAGGTAATCACCGTCTTCAATGGTCTTCTTGTAACCTTCAAAAGCCGCGTTCATATTATTGGCCTGGTAAGCTGCTGCTGCCCTGTTGGCAACACCTTCGTATGCAACAAATGCTGTTTTCCAGAGATCAAGTTTCATACGATTGTTGTTCGGATCGGCGTCATACGCCTTTTTAAAAGCATCAAATGCCTGGTCGTATGCGTCTGGTATCGACGTTTTATATTTTTCATCACTCGCCAGCGTAGTGTAGATCTGGGCCTTTGCATACCATGCATCTGCATTTTTTGCATTTGCCGGGTCAGCTGTTATTTTATCAATTGATTCTTTTGCCTTGTCCCTGCTTTTGTCCAGCTGTTTTAATGCATCCTCTACCGATTGTGCACGGGTAACGAGACCAGTCACTATTAATACGGCAGCAATAATTGTTTTTCGCATTGATTATTTATTTTATACTATAAATATATGATTATTGACCTTCTTCAGATGATTCGCCGGGAGAATTGGTTGCGTCCTGGTCCTCTGAACCGTGGTCATTTGCATGTTCTCCGTTCCCATTTTCACTATGACCATTCCCGCTTCCATTGCCATTTATTTCTTCCACTTCCAGCCTGGTAATGCCGGCTATTTCATCTCCTTCATCGAGGCGAATAAGTTTTACACCTTGCGTAGCTCTTCCCTGCTCACTGATACCGCTCACTTTCATACGGATGATCACACCGCTCTTGCAAGTGATCATCAGGTCTTCTTTTTCATCTACATCAAGTATACCAACAAGCTTACCAGTTTTTTCTGTTACGTTGATGGTCTTGACTCCTTTTCCTCCACGATTAGTAAAACGGTATTCATCGATAGCTGTTCTTTTTCCGAAACCTTTTTCACTGACCACCAGCACTGTTCTTGATGCATCGGTCTCATGATTTACACAGATCAGTCCTACCACTTCGTCATTGGCGTCATCTACTTCGATACCGGCAACACCAATCGCGCCTCTTCCTGTCGGACGAACTTTTGATTCGGAGAAGCGAATCGCCCTGCCGCTTTTTACAGCCATCATGATCTCCGATCTGCCATCGGTCATCTTTGCCTCCAGCAATTCATCCCCTTCATTGATAGTAATGGCATTTACACCCGTTAATCTCGGGCGGCTGAAGTCCAGGAGCTCTGTTTTTTTAATGATCCCCTTCTTTGTACAGAGGACGATATTGTGGGATTTGACAAACTCCTCATCCTTTAAATCTTTAACATCAATAATCGCTCTAACCTTGTCGTCACCAGGAAGTTGAATCAGGTTTTGAATAGCCCTTCCCTTGCTGGTCTTCTCCCCTTCCGGGATCTCGTACACATTCAACCAGTAACACCTTCCTTTTTCCGTAAAGAACAGCATGGTGTGATGTGAAGAGGCCACGAACAGGTGCTCGATATAGTCCTCTTCCCTCGTTTTGCCACCCAATGATCCGCGACCGCCGCGGCGCTGCAAACGATATTCGTCCGCCGGCGTCCTTTTTATATATCCGTGATGTGAGATCGTGATCACCACGTCTTCTTCTTTGATCAGGTCTTTGATCTTTACTTCATCTTCCAGGTAAGTGATCTCCGTCTTTCTTGCATCACCGAATTTTTCTTTGATCTCCGAGAGTTCTTTTTTGATCACATCGAACCGCATGGATTCATTTGCCAGCAGTTCTTTGAGATGGCTGATCAACTTCATCAGCTCATCATACTCATGTTTTATCTTTTCTCTTTCCATTCCGGTCAACCGCTGTAAGCGTAGTTCAAGAATGGCTTTTGCCTGGACCTCATCAAGACCCCATCCTGCATTGATCAACGCATCCTTTGCTATTTCGGGTGTTGCAGATGAACGTATCAATGAGATCACTTCGTCTAAATGATCAAGTGCAATCAAATATCCCTGTAAAATATGCGCCTTTTTCTCTGCTTCTCTCAATTCGAATCTTGTACGACGCACCACGACTTCATGTCGGAAATCAACAAACTCGCTGATGATGTCTTTCAGATTCAGCGTGCGTGGCCTGCCTTTTACAAGAGCCACATTGTTGATCCCAAAACTGGTTTGTAATTCAGTGTATTTGTAAAGTTGGTTGATGACAACGTTCGCGATCGCATCACGCTTCAGATCAACCACTATTCTTGTACCTTCTTTATTGTTTGATTCGTTGTTGACATGAGCAATTCCTTCAATCACTTTTTCATTTACCAGTTCACCGATGCGGTTTGTCAATGAATCGCGGTTTACCTGGAAGGGCACTTCGGTAATGATTACCTGTTCACGTCCGCTAGCCTTTGTATCAACATGCAATTTTCCGCGAACCACTACCCTGCCGCGGCCAAAATGCATCGCTGCCCTCACCCCTTCCATTCCGTAGATAACTCCACCGGTAGGAAAATCGGGAGCCTTCACATACTGCATCAGTTCTTCAACAGTGATGTCTCTTTTATCAATAAAAGCGATACAACCATCAATGGCTTCTGCTAAATTGTGCGGCATCATGTTGGTGGCCATTCCTACAGCGATCCCGCTCGAACCATTGATCAGCAATTGAGGAATTCTTGTGGGCAATATCGTTGGCTCTCTTTCAGAATCATCGAAATTCAACTGGAAATCGACCGTGTCTTTATCGATATCATCCAGCATGTGCTCCGCAACTCTTTCCAGTCTTGCTTCAGTGTATCGCATCGCTGCAGGACTATCGCCGTCCTGGTTCCCGAAATTTCCCTGTCCATCTACCAGCGTATATCGCATGCTCCACTCCTGCGCCATTCGCACAAGGGCGTCGTACACCGCGGTATCTCCATGGGGATGGTATTTACCCAGCACCTCTCCTACTATACGCGCGGATTTTTTATACGGCCTGTTATAATTCAAACCCAATTCATTCATCGCAAACAAAATGCGGCGATGCACCGGCTTTAAGCCATCTCGCACATCGGGTAATGCGCGGCCTACGATCACCGACATCGAATAATCAATGTAGGCGGTCTTCATTTGCTCTTCAATGTTTACGGGAATGATCCGATTCTGGTCATTTGTCTCCTGAGGCGTTAAATTATCTTCCATGCTTATGTGTTGCTAAAGGTTTGTTTTTGTACCGGCTTTTGTGGCTCCGATTGAGCGTCTCTTGCGTCGCAATCCTTTCATCTTTCAGAGCCCTGATCAAGCCATTTTTCAGAGTTGGCAAATGTACCTTTTTCCATGCTCACAACCTGACAAAAAGAGTTGTTTTTTGGCCTCAGTTTTCAACGTTTGTGAATTGCAAAAGTTGATGATGGATCGGGCATTATAACAAGGCTTTTACACTACACGGCATAAATTTTCGTTTCTTTTACACCAGGAAAAACAACCAATGCCTTCATATCGCTTACTTCGCAGCAATAAAGAGTCAGGACCCTATAATTTAAACGATCTTGTAACTCTTGGATTAAAACCTTACGATCTCGTTTGGGTCGATGGAAGAAGCGCGGCATGGCGTTATCCCAGCGAAATAACCGAATTACAGGACTACGCTCCTGCTGTTGAAGAACAGCCTTACGACCGGTTTTATAAAAAACCCGAAGCCGAGCCCTCTGTAACACAGCCCGTCACCTCAGCCGGTCCCGAAAAAACATATCAGACCGCGGCAACCATCAATGAGAGTTTTGCAAAGGAGGAATCGGTAAAAAACGTTCCGATAGCTTTCGGAATTGAAAAGCCGGTTGAGAGTAAAGAGGTCAATGAACCGATTGCAGAAATTCCAAAACCTTATCAGCCAGTTGAACCGAAAAAGAAGGTGTTTGTTTCCATGCCTGAAACAAACGGGTTCGAGCCCTATCAAAATCCAACCCCGGCTGTTAAGTTTGATCAGCCGGAATATGAACAATACCTGCCGAAGCCAAAGCTTGAGCAGGTAAAACAACGACCGGTAGAGGAAAGATCCTATTCTCCTATTTCTGTCCAGGAGTCCGAAGAAAAAAAACTTGAAACAAAGTACACTCAATCGCTTGACGATATAAAGGAGATGTACATCAATACACTTGTTCAACGTAAAACAAAAAACAGGAGAAAGGAAATATTCAAAAAGCTGAGACCCGTTTTGATACCGGTTTTGTTAGTAGCGGCGGGAGTTGCCATTGGCTATGTCATTAAAACGAAGAAAAACCCATTGCAGGCGTCACAAAGTCTTTCAACAGTAATCCCTCAACAAACAGTACCCGATCAGAAGAAGGAAGAGACTCCTGAGAACAAGATCGCGCAGCCGGAGCAAAACGCAATCGTTCCTTCAGAACAACAGAATTCAAATCAAGCAACGGATAAAACAACGATTGATAAAACAACAGATAATAGAACAACAGATAAAACAGATCATAACAAAAACAGGCAGTCTATAAATGAACAGGAACAAGTAACTCTGTCTCAGCAAAAACAAAATAGAAATGCTGAATCACAATTGCCCAAAGCTGTTCTGGCAGAAAAAAAGGAAAAAGAAACTTCCGTTCCTGACGATGAAGTAACAAGCTCTCAGAAAAAAAATGTTGAGGTTGATCCAAATACCGGCGAAAGAAAAAAAGTTGTACGTGATAATGACAGCGAAACATCTTCTGTACAGAACGAACCTGGAAATAATTCAACAACACCTTCGTCCGGTAAGAAAAATAAAACAGAACCCAGGTTCTTAGAAGGAGATCATAAAGACCTTCGTGATCTTGTATCGGTAAGAAGCAATAATTATGAGCGTGGCGCCTTTGGTGGGATCAGGGGGCTTGAATTGACAGTGTACAATAACTCCGATTACCTGGTAGATGAAGTAAGTGTTGAGTTGCAGATCATGAAACCAAGTGAGCAACCGTTAAGAACAGACATTATCACGTTCAAAAATATTGGCTCCAATAAATCGATTACTGTAAAAGTTCCAGACAGCCAGCGTGGAATCAGGGTTGACTACCACATCACCAATGTCCAATCAAAGCAGTTTGAAAAGAGTACTGCCGGGTTGTAAGGCCGATGTCATTTTCCACTCCTGAGATATTCTTGAAATTTCTTTTTGGCTCCATCGGAGCCAAATTTTGATAGCAGAAAATAAACACAACGAAATCGAACCCCCATCGGGGTGATATTTTTTCGGTTGCAAAAAATGTCGCTCCTACGGAGCTAAGATTCCTTTTTATCTTTTTTAGTTACCAATATTTCGCCTCTACGAGGCTGATGTCATTCTCCACACCGGGAGATATTGTTGAATTTCTTTTTTTGGCTCCATCGGAGCCAAATTTTGATAGCAGAAAATAAACACAACGAAATCGAACCCCCATCGGGGTGATATTTTTTCGGTTGCAAAAAATGTCGCTCCTACGGAGCTAA
>JADMIO012861460.1_pt1 | contig 83549 bp, 48 predicted proteins | sample 8958161 | NCBI WGS metagenome assembly JADMIO01 (sample SAMN16585339, study PRJNA669376) | soil metagenome | isolation source: Crop rotation soil | place: USA: Cullars Rotation, Alabama | collected 2011 | reverse complement strand
CTGGGACCACGGTCCCACTCGTATCGTCGGTCTGATTATTAGTCTGGGACCACGGTCCCACTCGTATCGTCGGTCTGATAATCAGACTGGGACCACGGTCCCACTCGTATCGTCGGTCTGATTATTAGTCTGGGACCACGGTCCCACTCGTATCGTCGGTCTGATTATTAGTCTGGGACCACGGTCCCACTCGTATCGTCGGTCTGATTATTAGTCTGGGACCACGGTCCCACTCGTATCGTCGGTCTGATTATTAGTCTGGGACCACGGTCCCACTCGTATCGTCGGTCTGATTATTAGTCTGGGACCACGATCCCACTCGTGTTGTCGGTCTGATTATCGGTCTGGGACCACGGTCCCACTTGTATTGTCGATCAGACTATCAGCGTGAGACTACGATTCCATCAATGCCTGTCAAGGGCAAGTATTGACATTCGTCGTAACCTGTAGAACGGAGTAACCTCGGTGTGCGGTTGTATGCCTGCTGTGGATTGCTGCTGTGTCCTGCTTATCCACAACATTTTGCGCACGGTTATGTGGACAAAATACCTGGTTACCCAGGCCGTGCCGGCACGTTAACCGGGCTGCATCCGATGCAAGTGTGTCGCTGTCGACGAGCTCGCGAGCTCGGACATGAGGTTGCCCCGTATTCAGTGTCGCTGATTTGTATTGTCTGAAGTTGCTTTTACGTTAAGTTGATGCAGATCAATTAATACGATACCTGCGTCATAATTGATTATTTGACGTGGTTTGATGGCCTCCACGCACGTTGTGATATGTAGATGATAATCATTATCACTTTACGGGTCCTTTCCGGTGATCCGACAGGTTACGGGGCGGCGACCTCGCGGGTTTTCGCTATTTATGAAAATTTTCCGGTTTAAGGCGTTTCCGTTCTTCTTCGTCATAACTTAATGTTTTTATTTAAAATACCCTCTGAAAAGAAAGGAAACGACAGGTGCTGAAAGCGAGCTTTTTGGCCTCTGTCGTTTCCTTTCTCTGTTTTTGTCCGTGGAATGAACAATGGAAGTCCGAGCTCATCGCTAATAACTTCGTATAGCATACATTATACGAAGTTATATTCGATGCGGCCGATCTAGCAGAAAGTCAAAAGCCTCCGACCGGAGGCTTTTAACTTCTGTCACCTAGGTTACGCCCCGCCCTGCCACTCATCGCAGTACTGTTGTAATTCATTAAGCATTCTGCCGACATGGAAGCCATCACAAACGGCATGATGAACCTGAATCGCCAGCGGCATCAGCACCTTGTCGCCTTGCGTATAATATTTGCCCATGGTGAAAACGGGGGCGAAGAAGTTGTCCATATTGGCCACGTTTAAATCAAAACTGGTGAAACTCACCCAGGGATTGGCTGAGACGAAAAACATATTCTCAATAAACCCTTTAGGGAAATAGGCCAGGTTTTCACCGTAACACGCCACATCTTGCGAATATATGTGTAGAAACTGCCGGAAATCGTCGTGGTATTCACTCCAGAGCGATGAAAACGTTTCAGTTTGCTCATGGAAAACGGTGTAACAAGGGTGAACACTATCCCATATCACCAGCTCACCGTCTTTCATTGCCATACGAAATTCCGGATGAGCATTCATCAGGCGGGCAAGAATGTGAATAAAGGCCGGATAAAACTTGTGCTTATTTTTCTTTACGGTCTTTAAAAAGGCCGTAATATCCAGCTGAACGGTCTGGTTATAGGTACATTGAGCAACTGACTGAAATGCCTCAAAATGTTCTTTACGATGCCATTGGGATATATCAACGGTGGTATATCCAGTGATTTTTTTCTCCATTTTAGCTTCCTTAGCTCCTGAAAATCTCGATAACTCAAAAAATACGCCCGGTAGTGATCTTATTTCATTATGGTGAAAGTTGGAACCTCTTACGTGCCGATCAGATTAAAACGAAAGGCCCAGTCTTTCGACTGAGCCTTTCGTTTTATTTGACCATGTTGGTATGATTTAAATTAATACGACTCACTATAGGGTCAGTGCGGCCGCGACTTCAAGTCACGTGAATTCCAAGCTTCGGATCCCACTGTGCTGGAAAGCTGGAAAGTTCCCTCACCTGTCCCTTCGAAGGCAGATTACCAACGTGTCAAATCCTCTTACTCAGTCAAAGAGATCAAGCAACTGTTCGGCCTGAGCGAGAAGACGATTCGCCGTTGGACTGAACAAGGCATCATCCAGGCTGCGCCGTCTTCCCAATCTCCTGACTTTGTTTACGACTTCAATGCGTTGACTCAGTTTCGACGCGTGCGCGAGCTGCGTGCGCAAGGTCAGAGCATCCGGCAGATCGAAGCCGAGCTACAGGGACAGCTCAACCTGTTCCGTGTGGAGACGCCGCGACTCGCGCGCCTGCTCACGCCCTTCGAAGAAGCGCTGCTACTGCACGAACAGGGAGACGCAACGGCGGTCGAGCACTACCAGGAAGCAATCAATGAGGGCGACAACGTCGCCGAGGCTTATTGCAATCTCGGGATCATCAACATGGAGCGCGGTCAATTCGCCAGCGCCCTCGACAACTTCACGCTTTCTCTCAAAAACGATCCGCGACACGTCGAAGCCCACTACAACCTCGCGAATCTCTATTACGACGCCGGCGATTTGCAGCTCGCGAAGCTTCACTACGAGGCTGCGGCACAAATCGAGCCTGGATTTTCATTGGTTTATTTCAACCTTTCGCTTGTCTATCACAAGCTTGGCGATCTCGATGCCGCGTCTTCAACGTTGGAAAGGTACTTACAGTTGGAGCCTGAGGATGAAGACCTCGAGGTGCTAAATCGGCTTTTGAAGGCGATGAAAAGCCACCGATCTGTGTGAGCTGTGGAGTTGCTGGCGGTGGGCAGGAGGGCTGCCCACCTTGCTAGTACTGGATCGCAAGAAAGGTTGAACGATCCGAAATACGTAGGTACTTTAAAGAAAACGCCAATGGCGCCGCTCTTCCAGATTGTGAAACGAAGACGCTGCGACTATAATTGGCGCACCCACTGCTTCTCCTGCTTTCAGTGGAAAGCGAAAACAACAGACCCGATCCAGGAGGACTCTCTCTGTGACAATCCCCAAATGTCGTGTGCTTTGTGTAGACGATCATCGCGACACTTCAGAGATGCTGCAAATGCTGCTCGCTGAAGAAGACTACTTAGTACACACCGCGGCAACCATGGAAGAGGCCTGCTCCATGGCCACGCGCACCAAATACGATCTCTACGTGCTCGACAAGCGTCTACCTGATGGCACGGGCGTCGAGTTGTGTGAGACGTTGATGAAGATCACGCCGAACGTGCCGTGCATCTTCTACACAGGCGACGCGTATGAGATTCACCGGCGCGAAGCGTTCGCGGCGGGCGCCTCCGCCTTTGTAGCCAAGCCCGACATCGAAGGCCTCATCAACGCGGTCCACCAACTCTTATCGGGCAGCGAGTGCGCGACCGCAACGACGTGATGTAGTTTTGAATTTGGAGGTTTCAGTATCATCGACTGCTGCGCTTGCTTGACACCTCAAACACCGCACGTATAATTTTTCGCGCGTCAAACGCAAGGGCCGATAGCTCAGTTGGTAGAGCAGCTGACTCTTAATCAGCGGGTCGCAGGTTCGAGCCCTGCTCGGCTCACCATTTATTTCAATGAATTACGGCAGGTTTCATAGCCTGCCGTTTTTCTGTTGTGACAAACTTGTGACGTCGTTTTTGCCGATACTCCGACAAGACCGTGATCGCACCTCTCTTTCCCTGATCAGTCGCGTGAATGTAACGCATCGTCGTCACGACTGGAACGCTTTGTTGCTTTGGCCCAGGGTAAGTAAGTTGTACGCACAAACTCAGCGAACAATCTGCTGGCCGAGGTTTTCCCATACTTGCGTTCATAGATTTTGTTCTTGATCTTCGCTTCGGCTTGCTGTGCTTCGGCCTTCGTACGGGCCTCCGGTAATGCGCCTCTGTATCGCTGCCGGCGGATCATGAAATCATAGTGATAACGTGTTCCGCGTTTTCGGATTGTCATCCGAATGCTCCTTTCCGGTTGCAGCCGCCAGGAGCGGGCGCCACTTTACCACGTATCGCCCTAAACCCACGTTTCTTTTCTCGTCTGCGATCGGCTTCCGCCAACATCGATTTGTGAATCTTAGTCGGATCGAATCTGACGAGATTTCCTGCCATGAGAAACGGGATGTAATCTCGATCAACCCATCCGTAGATCGTGCTTTCAATGACTTGTAGGCGCTGGGCCAGTTGCGCAACAGTCAGATAGCTTGGCTCACTTTCAGCAGTCGATTCCGAACACATATTCGACTAACCTCTGAGTAGGTTGTCAGGCCGATTCGCATCCAACATTTATCTGGTGGCTCTGGGCGATGTCAGCAACAACATCCTTGACGCGCGAAGCGCGTACAACTGCGGGCCAAGCTCCCTTCCCGTCGATGATGGCCTGAATGTTTTTTGATCCATTCTCAAACATGCGTTGGTCGTTGCTTCTGGAGCCGCTGCTCGCGAAGCTGGGCAGAAAGGGAAACCTAAAGTTTTCGCATCGTCTATGACGAATCAGTTCTGGGGAGAGCGATATTCTGATTCTCTTATTACTAAGACGGGAGATCGAGGCCGAACTTCCAGCTACTCGCAAGTATTTTTTGTTCCAGCAATACGCGGCGCCTAATCGAACGGCAAAACTTCGGCGGATTACGCTCGCTTTCTGGATCAGTTTTCAAAAGCGTTTCCGCTTTGCTTGATTCATTTTACATTTCTTTCCCTGTGCACATTGTGTTTGCAGAGCATGCGCCAGTCTGGCGGCGTATACGTGTAAATCACTGCAATAGTTGGACCAAGCCGATGTATACGCACCGCGTATACGCCACCGCCACGCGAGCGGGGGTGTCGTGTCTCAATTCTTCTGGTGCGCAGCACCTACTGTGCCGGTAAGCCTGCTTGAATGAACGTGCAACTTAATTGCCGAGAGGTGAGGCTTGAGGCGCGCCATTGTCATGTGTCGGACTCTGACGAGTCCACGCTTGCATTTGGTGAAGCAGATTGTTGAGGTGAAAGCGATATTCCGGCTTGGGACTCTACGCCTCCAATGACTGTCGCAGATCTTCCTCGACCTTCTGACATGCGCCAGCCTTGAGTACGCCAGTGGCATCTAGCCGATTTATCAATTGCAGGTAGAGGGCTTTTTCTGCGTAAGTCGACCCACCTGGTACACCGAAGCATTGGAGGAAAAATGCCAGATTCGAATAGCTGCGGCCCGGTGCGTCTGGCGGTGGTGTCTGAGCTACGAGCTGAAGGGCGTCCGCGAGTGTCGTAGCTGCATCGATTTTCGGGCGAAAGACTTCCCACACGCGACGCTCAGCGTCAGCGTGTTCTTGATTCGTTTTGTTAGGAATGATTTGAAACCTTGAAGCTGTTCTTGTCGATCTCGAGAATCTTGATTTTCGACTCCAAAGTGGATCGTGCAATGCCCAACTTGGCTGCTGCGCCTGAAGGGCCGTAAACTCGCCCGCCGGACTCCGTGAGAGCAGCCTCAATCGCTTCTCTCTCCTCAGCGGCAACCCTTTGCCGAAGCTCACGCTGGCTCGTTGGCGATGTGCGCAACGGTTGTCGCGAGAGCCAACTCTCGTCGACGGAGAAACTCTCAGTCTCGCAGACGATGACCGAGCGTTCAATAACGTTACGCAGTTCGCGAATGTTACCGGGCCAGGGGTACGATTGAAACAAATCCAGCGTCTCTTTGCATATATTCCGGATGTTCTTGCCTGCTTCCCTGGCATAGCGATCGATGAAGTATTGGACCAGCAGCGGAATGTCTTCCTCTCGCTTCCGCAATGGAGGAATCTCAATGGGAAAAACGTTGAGGCGGTAGAAAAGATCCTCGCGGAATGTGCCGGCAGCTATGGCAGCCTGCAAGTCACGGTTAGTCGCAACTATCACTCGGACGTTTGCTCTAATTGATTTGTTTCCACCGACGCGCTCAAATTCGCGTTCCTGAAGCACGCGCAGGAGCGCGACCTGGGTCTCCGGTGGAAGCTCACCAACTTCATCAAGAAATATCGTGCCACCTTCAGCCAATTCGAAACGGCCAAGCCGGCGTTGAATTGCACCCGTGAACGCGCCTTTTTCATGACCGAACAGTTCCGAAGGAATTAATGACGGCGGAGTGGCGGCGCAATTCACGCTCACGAAGGCGCGATCGGAGCGCTTTGATGCCTTGTGAATAGCGCGCGCAATCAGCTCTTTGCCTGTGCCTGTCTCGCCGGTGATTAGTACGGTCGAGTCTGTTGGGGCCACCTTTGCTACTCGGATTAGCACTTGCTGAAGCACGGGTGAGTTGCCAACTATCTCTTCAAACATCGATGCTTTAATTATCTCTTCACGGAGTGCAATGTTCTCTTTTCGTATTTTTTCTTCAGCCCGTTTGCGATCTTCGATATCCGTGGCTGTGCCGTACCATCGTGTTATTTGTCCACGTTCATCTTTGATCGGAGTCAGGCGGAACAGAAAGCAGCGAAACTCACTGTCGTGCCTCAGCAATCGAGCTTCGAATTCATGGGGCTTCCCCTCAAGAAATCGCTTGTTTCTTTCAGCACGGAAGTGCTCTCGATCTTCTGGGTGAGTGAGCTCAATGTGAGCCTTTGGGTCGCGCCATTGCTCCAGAGTGATGCCGAAATATTCGAGCGCTGTGTGATTGGCGTAGAGTCGGCTTCCATCAGGCCCAAGTACGCCGATGTGCTGCGGCGTGAGGTCCAGAATCTGCCGAAGCTCTGTTTCTTGTTCGCGGATTTTTTCCTCCGCAACTTTGCGCTCTTCGATTTCAATACTCGAGCCGTACCATTTGACGATCTCTCCCACTTCGTTGCGCAGTGGTTCTTTGCGGTGTAGAAACCAGCGATACTCGCCGTCGGCCCGCCGCACGCGCGACTAATGCACGAAACGTTCTCCGGATTCAATCGAAGCGCGCCACTTGCTCACGATTGCATCTACATCTTCAGGATGGATTGCGGAGGTCCAACCCCACGCCAGCAAACCGGTTAGAGGTACGCCGACATATTCTAGCCAGCCGCGGTTGAAGAAATCGAGATCACCATTAGGCAAAGCGGTGTGAACAAACGCGGGAGTTGTATCTACCAGACGGCGATATTTAGCCTCACTGGCACGCAACTCTTCCTCAGCCCGTTTACGCTCGGTGATGTCAATTACAGTGCCCATTAATTCAATGAGATTGCCGGATGGGCTCAGAACAGGATGACCAGTGCTCTGAATGTTCCTGACGGCCCCACTCGGATGCACGATTCGGTATTCAGTTTCAACGTCTAGCTTCTCGCGGATTGCCCGCCGCGTGATTTCCTGAAACTCCACTTGATCGTCGGGATGAACCCTTTGGAAAAATTCTTCCTCTTGCGGCAGACCATCGCCTGGTTCAAAACCTAGAACGCGGTAGCACTCCTCCGACCAAAACTTGATACCCACTTGAGGACTCCATGCGAAGCTTCCCGTCTGGCTGAGTTTCTGCGCCTCGGCAAGATAAGCCTCGCTCTGACGCAACTCCTCCTCCTTGCGCTTGTTCTCGAGGAGCAGCTTTAGATCAAACTGCGAGTGCAACATCGACGATTCGGAAAGGAGGACCAGCAAGACAGGGATCGCGGACACAACTAAGAATCCGGGGGTGGCGTACCAGGCGACATCGTAGCGAGCGCCTATAGCGGTTAACATGATTGAGCCTAATAGCCATGCCTGTGTCACGACCGACAGCCAAAGGTCAAGTACGGAACGACGCCGCCCTCTCCATTGCAAGACAACCGCACCAATGGAAACAATCAAGATAGCGCCCGTTCCGAACTTCGAAAATGCGCTTGCCTGCCCTACGGACGTTACCAAGATCGGCAGAACGTCGTGGAACCGTGTAACAAACCACGTCAATCCACAGACGATCAGGATGTTGCCGGTGACGCTGGCGAAAATGAACGTGCGAACCGACTCCCGCGTTACCGGCGGCGTCTCGTATTCTTTGCTCTTTAACAGCGCGTACACGATGACCGATGTGGGCAATCCTGCATGCCACACAAGGTAGAGCCAAGGCGGTGTTGCCGGGCCTGCGCCGAACAATCCGGTCGCATGGAATGCTCCCGGCCAAACCAGTCCATAAACAGCGGCTACGAATGCAGTGAAGAGATATCCATTAGCGAGGAATAGCAGCGTACGCGAGCGCGCGATTGAGAATTGTACGAGTAGCAGGCTCGCGGTTATCAAATCATTCAGGAACATCACAGTCGCGACAAGCGGAATGTAAATATTCAATCGCGGAAGCATGACCTCCCTAAAAGGAATGGTGATCACGAATGCAACAAGCAAGAATGTTGAAACCGTGAGGGCTGCCCGCCTAAGTGTTGGGCTGGGTGGTATAAAAGAAACCAGCCATGGTTGTTGAATTTCTGGCATGGTTTGGCTCACTTGGAGCGGGGATGATCCAAAATCGAAAATTGCCGCCAAGACCCTTGAGCGCTGGCCTGATGAGGCCTGCTCAAATCGCGCGAGACCCAGATAAGGTACTCCAGCCTGGGATGATTCCTTAAGCTTCATCGTACAACTTCGCGTTTGAAGGAGCAACAAACAGGAGTCGCTGACGAACTCTTACTCTCTGCATTGCGATTAACGAGCGGTTCGGTCAATAGCTCTCGCGTTAATGCCGAGACCAAGGCAATCGCGTAGAGGACGACCCGCGCGGTGTCTTTCCAAATCCTCCGAGTTTCCGCTCTAGCGCGCTCAATAAATGAAGCGTTGAATCTCGCAAGTTACAGAAGTTTCGCGTTGGATTGTGAAAGATTTGAAACCTACCGATTGACTAAACTCGAATTGATCGGCATCAGCATCATCGAGCGCCGAGTTGAAATGAGGGAGAAATCAAATCGCATTTACGCGGGAGGCGAATGCCCAGGAAGTCTGGTATTCCCAGTGCACTCTCTGTCCATGAGTAGTTTGGGAAAACGCTCTTCAAGAAGGATGGTGGATTAAGGAGCCAGGATGAACATAGGGAGATCAAGAGAATGACTACTGGCATGAAAACTCATATCGACGCGACTGACGAGCATGGGGAGATCAGCAGCAATGAGCAGACCTTGCTTGCGGGTCTCGACGACATCAATAACAGTCCAGCGATTGCGCCACCCGTCCTTCCTCCCCTTTCTCGCCGCCGATTCCTGATCGGTAGCGCTTCGCTGGCCGTTGCTGCAAGCCTGCCGGCAGCGCTGAAGGCTGCAACCTCCGAGCAGATGATCGAATTAACACGCTCCAACCAAAACAAAGGACAGAATCACATGAGTACGATTACAACCAAAGACGGTACGCAGATTTACTACAAGGACTGGGGAAGTGGACAGCCGGTGGTCTTCAGCCACGGCTGGCCGCTCTCCGCGGACGCTTTTGAAGACCAGATGTTCTTTCTCGCTTCGCGTGGATATCGCTGCATCGCCCATGACCGACGAGGCCACGGACGCTCGAGCCAACCGTGGAACGGCAACGACATGGACACATACGCCGACGACCTCGCGGAGCTCGTTCATCAGCTCGATCTCAAGGAAGCCATCCATGTCGGTCACTCCACGGGCGGTGGCGAAGTAGCCCGCTATATTGCTCGCCACGGTTCGAAGCATGTGGCAAAGGCAGTGCTGATCGCAGCCGTACCGCCGCTCATGCTCAAGACGCCTGCCAATCCTGGTGGTTTGCCGATCGAGGTGTTCAACCAGCTTCGCGCTAGCGTTCTCGCCGACCGCTCTCAGTTCTGGACGGATCTCAGCCTGCCTTTCTACGGCTACAACCGTCCGGGCGCAAAGGTCTCCGAAGGCGCGCGCGAGTCATTCTGGCTGCAGGGAATGATGGCTGGCTTCCCAGCCGCATACTTTTGCATTAATGCTTTCTCCGAAACCGATCAAACAGAGGACCTGAAGAAGTTTGACGTGCCGACGCTCATCATACAAGGCGACGACGACCAGATTGTGCCGTTCGCCGACGCCGGTCAGCTCCAAGCGAAGCTCGTCAAGGGCGCGACCCTGAAAGTCTATAAGGGCGCCCCGCACGGTCTTTGCACCACGCACAAGGACCAAGTCAACCAGGACCTGTTCGAGTTTTGTAAAGCCTGAGCGTGTCGGCTTCGGAAAAGGCTGTCCCTTCAGGTTATTGCTATGCCGAGGTATGGGTGCACGCGATGAAACGTTAATGGCTCTTTAACTTTGGTTGAGTTGATCCCCAGCGCCACAAGGCCGGCGCCTTTGATTTCATTCACAGTGTAGCGAACAAGATGGTGGGCCAACAGCGAGATTACACCGAGGTAACGTACCAGACCCAAAGACAACCTGAAGTTTGGATTCTACCAGTCGGATGGCCAACAACAGGCGTTCATAGATGTCGGAGGATACGGACAGTCACTATCATCTCAGTCTCAAAGCTACAAAACCTGAAGTCGTCTATCGAGGCGGCGAGACAGCACATAATGAGTCGCGGAGCTGATCCTGAAAGTGTCGAGACTTAACCCCACTTCATGAACTGAATGACCTTTTGCTCGTCACTGCACCTCGGATAATGAACCGCACGTTTCCGTCAGCCGAGAATCGCGACTGCAGCCTCCTGGTCTAACTTTGCTGGCGCGGGCGGGCCGGTCAATCCAGCTTTGTAGTTCTTTCGATAATCGTCCAATTCAGCGGCGAGTTTTATATCCAGCGCTCTCAGTATGTTCAATTCGCGGTCAACGTTCTCGTTCTCTTTGCTAAAGATGGCAGCTATCTGAATGTATGCTTTGACAATGCTGTATTGAGCTCGCGCGTAGTTTGGTTTAAACGTCAGAGCTCTGCGGAAGTACTCAATGGCTCGCTGCTGTCGCCCGTCTGCCACCCAGGAATCGCCCTCCATCACGGCCATTCCCATTTCAATCAACGCGTCGGGATCATTCGGCTTCTGTGCCAGCCCGTCGGTTGCCCGTTTCAAATTCTCCGCTCGCTTCAGCAACTCAATGAACTGAGGAAAGGTGTGATCCTTATCTGAGATTCTGCCATCCCAAAGCTCTCGCGCCTCAACTAGTCTGCCTTGTTTTACGAGCATACGACCGAGAGTAAACCGACCAGCCATGTGATTGGGATCTCTTGCCATACCTTTTCGCAAGAGGTCCTCAGCCCGCTTCTGCTCGTTGGCTGACTCGAATATTGCACCTAATTCATCATACGCAGACCAGAGTTGAGGATTGATACTAAGCGCTGTTTCGTACGCAGTGATTGCCTCGGCCTGGCGTTGTTTGTCCCACCTGAGCAACGTGCCTACCATCAGATGCGCTTTAGCATAGCTTGGGTCGAGTTTGACTGCCTGTTTTGCAGCTGACAACGCTTCCTCATGTGCGTTTCGAAAAAAATCTATCTGGCTCTTCGAGAGGTATAGCTCCTTTATGTCTGGCCGTAATTCAATTGCCTTCGCGAACGCTTCGGATGCGCTCTTCAGCTTACGTTGAGCTTGGTACGCACAACCCGACAGTGCGTAAGCGCGATACTCCTTTGGATTTAACTCTATAGCTTTCGCACAACTGGCCAAGGCCTCGTCAAATTTCTTTGCCTCCAATGCGTTGTAAGCAGATCTTAACAGGTCGGTTACATCGTTACCGGCTTCTTGTTCTGTATGGCTCGTTGGCTGGAAATTGATGCTATTGGCAGGTGTTACAACGTTGACTATGCCTAAGCAAATAAGCATTAACAGAATTAGTCTCTTCACATTTCTCATAATGGTATAGAAGATCCTATGGTCCCATATTGCTCGTTGCCGTGCCTTGTTAGCGTGAAAGTTTGTGGCCAATTGTGGACAGAATTTGCAGCAGAGCACGGTGAGGCGCTGGCAACGAATGCGACAGAACGGCAAAACCCTAATAAACTCGTGGTGGCTGCAACTTTTGAAAAGGCAAACTTAGCTTTTTGCCGAATCGGTGATTATGAATCCCACGCTCTCCCCCAGCTGAGACTCTCCAGCCAGCATCAATGCTAAACGTATTGCTCGCGGGAAATCATTCGGAAGCTAGCGCTCAAACAGTCCTTGCCTTTCCCACAAGTGCTACTTTAGTATCACTCCATGCGTACTGAACTCGTTACCACCCTTAAGCGTCAGGCCACAGAAATCCTCAACCAGCTCGAGAAGGATAAAGAGCCGATCTTGATTACGCAGCATGGCGTTCCATCAGCATACCTCGTCGATGTCGAAACCTTCGAGACCTTGCAGCGTCGTATGACATTGCTCGAAGGCATTGCTCGCGGGGAAAAGGCGATTGAAGAAGGCCGGTCCCTCACTCATAAGCAGGCAAAGCAGCGGATGTCTAGATGGCTGAAGTAATTTGGGCCGAACCAGCACTCAACGATCTAGATGCAATTGCGGACTACATTGCACTAGACAATCCTGAGGCAGCACGCCGGCTGGTGCAGAAGATCTTCGAGCACGTCGATCATCTTGAAAACCACCCTAAACTCGGCTCGAAGCCGGAAGAGCTCAAAGGCTGGCGTTACCGTCAGATCGTCGAGCCGCCGTGTCGGATCTTCTACCGCGAAGATTCTGGGAGAGTCTTGATACTTCACGTCATGCGATCAGAGCGCTTGCTCAGGCCAGAACTACTTAGCGAGCGAGAGAAAGATTAATCCCTAACATGCGACAAACTTGTGACAACACCACGGTGAAACCCTAAATTGGTAGTAACAGATGATTCGCTGGCAGCTGCAATCTGTAACAATGTTAGTAAGAGTCATCTGACGCAGTGCTCGTGACCGCACTCTTGAGGTTCTCTGGCACAATACATGTCAAATTTTCAAGAATCGAGGGGGGCACGATGACACAACACACTCGCCATAACACTTTCACCCTGCCGGGGACGTCCATGACTGTTAACCGCATGGGGTACGGCGCGATGCAACTTGCTGGACCGGGAGTGTTCGGACCGCCGAGGGATGTTGATACTGCCATCGCCGTTTTGCGCGAGGCGGTAGACTCTGGTGTGAACCACATTGATACCAGCGACTACTACGGCCCGCACGTGACTAATCAGATCATCAAGCAGGCACTTCACCCTTATCCAAAAGAACTCGTGATCGTCACCAAAGTCGGCGCTCGCCGCGGTGCAGACAAGTCATGGATTCCCGCTCTTTCCCGCCAGGAGTTGATCGACGCTGTCCATGACAACCTGAGAAATCTCGGCCTCGACACTATCGACGTCGTGAACCTTCGTGTCGGTGGAGCGATGAGCCCCGCTGAGGGATCGATCGAGGAACCACTCACTGTTCTAAGTGAACTCAAGTCTCAGGGACTTATCCGTAATATCGGTTTGAGTAACGTTACTCCACGGCAGTTGGCCCAGGCTCAGACGATTACAGAGATCGTCTGTATTCAAAATCTTTACAATGTCGCGCACCGTAATGACGATGCTTTCATCGACGATCTCGCGACCCAGGGTATCGCGTATGTCCCATTTTTTCCGCTCGGGGGTTTCAGTCCGTTGCAGTCGTCGTCACTCAACTCAGCCGCAGCTTCACTACAAGCCACGCCGATGCAGGTGGCGCTCGCCTGGCTTCTCCAGCGCTCACCCAACATCCTGCTGATTCCCGGAACATCTTCTCTCGAGCATCTTCGCGAGAACCTTCAGGCTTCGGCGACTCGGATTCCGCCTGAAGTGCTCGCCAATCTTGACTCAATCGGCGGACAAGCATAGACCACTCACTCATATCGCAACGCCACCAGCGGATCGACCTTCGTCGCGCGACGCGCGGGAACGTAACACGCGATCATGGCAATGATCGCCTGACTGATTGACACCACTGCGAACGTAGTTGCGTCAGTTGCTTTGACTTCGAAGAGCAGACTCGCCATCACGCGAGTCAGTGCCAGGGCACAGACCAATCCAAGTCCTATGCCGGCGAGTGTCAGGATCACTCCATGTCCCATGACGAGCTTGAGCACATCATGGGATTGCGCGCCGAGCGCCATTCGGATCCCGATCTCCTGAGTGCGCTGAGCCACCGCATAGCTCATCACGCCATAGATTCCGATTATTGCCAGCGTCAAAGCCAAACCCGCGAAGAGCGCTAACAACGCCGCCACAAACCTCAGCGGAGCGACTGTTTTGGCGATCGCTGCCTGAAGGGTTTGCGCGCGGCGAATCGGCTGGTCACGATCTATCGATTGCACGGCCTGGCGCATGCTGTCGATCAAACTCTCCGGCGTCGTGTTGCCGCGAACGATCAATGTCATGCTTTGTGCGGGCAGATTCCATGCTGGAATGTACATTTCAGGCTGGAAATCATCTTTCAACTGTTCGTGTTTGACGTTGCCCACGATGCCGATGATTTCGCGCGACACCTCTTTGCCGTAAAGCTTGACCTCCTGCCCCATGCCGATCGTGATGCGCTTGCCCAACGGATTTTCATTGGGCCAAAAGCGTTTGGCGGCGGTGTCATTGATAATCACAACGCCTGGATGGTCCATGTCGTCGGCGTCTGTGAAGTCGCGGCCCGCGAGCAGGGCAATTCCCATCGCCGCGAAGTAGCCCGGCGCGACCTGATGTCTATCGCCGCTCGGTTCGTTTCCTGGTTCACTCGGGCGACCATCGATGCTGAACGAGCTTGTGCCGCGCGAACCGCTGAAGGGTAGAGCGGTGATGAGACTGGCTTTCTCCACGCCCGGAATGGCGTGCGCCTCTTTGAGCAAACTACGAAAGAAGCCGGCCTGTGCCTTGTCTTCAGGATACTTGGTCGGCGGCAGATCGATTCGACAGGTCACGACATTCTCCGCTCTGAAGCCCGGACTGACGCTTAGTAATCTCCAGAGACTCTCGAGCAGTAATCCCGCGCTCGCCAGTAATACCAGCGACAAACAGATTTCCCCGACGACCAGCACGCCGCGCGTCAACTTCAAACGTCGCGCGCCCGTGGCCGAGCGGCTGCTTTCGCGCAACGCCTGAGTCAAATCCGTCTTTGTGACTTGCAATGCCGGAGCCAATCCGAAGAGCGCGACCGTAAGTAACGAAATCAAAAACGTAAAGGCGATGACGTAACCGTCAATGGCGATTTTCTCAGGGGCAGGAAGCGTTGACGGATTGATTGCCGCAAGCGCATCAATGCCATAATTCGCCAGCAACAGTCCCAGTCCGCCGCTGACCGCGGCAAGCATCGCGCTCTCCACCAGCAGCATGCGAATCAAGCTCCAACGCGAGGCTCCGAGCGCGCTGCGTACCGCCATCTCTTTCCATCTCGCGGTCGCGCGTCCAAACATCAGATTCGCGACGTTGACGCACGCGACGAGCAACACCAGCGCCACGGCGCCGAGCAGAATCATCAAAGGCCGATCGAGATCGCCGAAGCGATGCTCGCGCAATGGCATCACTTTTACTATGAGACCGCGGCCCCACGACGGGTTCTCTCTTTTGATCTGCTCCTCGATATTTTGCAGATTGGCCCGTGCCTGCGCGACGGTGACATTTGGTTTGAGTCGTGCCACGCCTTGCAGGAATCCATGTTTACGATCGTACTTCGAGGAGTCGAGTGCGAGCGGCGCCCAGACTTCGTAATTGGGATTCGGAAAGTTGAAATCCGTGGGCATGACTCCGATGATCGTGTACGGCTCGCCATTGAGCTGAATGCTTTTCCCGACGATCTGCTGGTCCATGCCGAAGCGCCGCTTCCACAATCCGTCGCCGATCAGCACGACGTGTTCTTTGTCGGCGGTGTCTTCGTCGGCAGTGAACCAGTGGCCCAAAGCGGGCGCCAGTCCCATCACACGGCCGAAATCAGCAGAGGCCAGCACTCCATTCACCGCTTCCGGTTGCTGATCGCCGGTCAGAGTGAAGCTCACAAAACTGAGCGCGGAGTAATAATCGAAGCTGTGATTCCGGCTTCGCATGTCGTCGAAGTTTTGCGGCGAGTACGAGCCTTCGAACTTTGGGTCCGACAGTCTCCCTTCGAGCACATAGACCATCTGCTCGGCGTGCGGGTAAGGCAGCGAGCGCAATAACACAGCGTTGACCACACTAAAGATCGCCGTGTTCGCGCCGATGCCGAGCGCCAGCGTGATGATGGCGATCGCAGTGAAGCCAGGTTGCTTCAGTAAACTGCGAACGCCATAGCGAATATCTTTGATTATTGGGTCCATGCTGACCTTTCGATTAGGGGCACCGAAGAGATCGACGGTTATCTCGCGCGATGAATCAGCGGGACGGCGCTAGAGCGGCTGCCACAGTTCGATTTTGTTGCCGTCGGGATCGTATATCCAGGCGAAGCGGCCGTAGCTTTCGTCCTGGCGCTTGGGGTCGATGCGGACGCCGTCTTTCGCCAGGCGGTCGAGCAGTGCGTCGAGATCGTCGACGATGTAATTCACCATGAACGACGCTGGGCTGGGCTCGAGGTATTTGGTGTCGCCGGGGAAAATGCTCCAGATTGTCATCTGCTCACTTTCAGGATTGTCGTGTTCACGCCACGGCAGCATGACACCATGGCCGCTATCCTCGAGGCCGAGATGTTTTGCGTACCACTCCTGCATCTGTTGCTTATTCGCAGACTTGAAGAAGATACCACCGATGCCGAGGATTCGGCCTTGCTGGCTCATGGTTGTTCTCCTTTTTTGTGATTGTACAAGGGCGGCCGCTACTATCCCGTAGTGCGCTAGTTAATGCAAGTAGATACCAGGGAACTCCAGCCCAACTGCTCACTTCAGCACTCAAGGTAATGCCCAAAATCTAAAGTTCACCTACATGCTGTTTGACTCGACTCTAAACGACACCTCACCTTCGATTGGCCAAAATTAAGGGAAACTTACAGGCGTGCAAGTTATATTTACATCGCCAACGCTGTGTAATGAATAGCCGATATACAGAAATCCTCAGTAGAATTGGAAAGATCATTGCTGGTCCGATGAAGGGTATATATTTAACTTGCAATTAACTTGACGCTCTGAAATATGCAGCGCTAGGCTACGCGTTATGGGCGCGGCTCGTCCCTTACTCAGGTAGCTTCTGAGGCGCGCTCTTTACCGATCCAAGGGATTCCCTGAACCCGCAAACAACCGTAGTCCCGATGATTGGAGGTGCTGCATGTCAGTCGAATTTCCACGAACAGCTTCAGATGCTGGTAACAATTGGTCTGAGTCCTCGCGACGGCTCGATTTTGAAGAGCCCAGCAGTACCAAAGATGTCCGCACTACCCAGGAAGAGCTAGTAACAACCGGCGAGAGGACGCGACCTAACTTCACTGAGGTTTCCCGGCGTCTGAAGAACGCTGAAAGAGGGCTGAAGACGTTTTGGAAATTTCTAAAGCCATACCGGGGGTTGGTAGTGTGTGCCTTCCTGCTGGGACTTGCCCTGTCCTTTTTAAGCGACCTCCTTTTGGTATCAAGAGAGGCTGATCATGCAAGCTGGACGATGACCTTCAAATGGCTCGTCACTCACACCCTGGGCCACATCGCGACCGGCTTGACCGTTTCTTCAATCTGCGTCTTTGGTTTTGAGTATCTTAGTAAAGCAAGAGGCGACTTCGAGCGTACGGAGAAAATGGAAGGTCTTGCCAAGTCGCTCGATGATGCGGTCAAGACACTTGGCGCCATTGAGCAATCTCAGAGCTCGTTTGAGGAGATTCGAACAGTCTTATACGAACTTCGCTCGAAGGTGTCTGAGGAGAACAGTCGCAAAGTAGCGTACCACTGTTTCTCAAATACGAATGCCGAAAGAACTTTGGGCAAGAGTCTAAACGGGATCATTCGATATGCTTCCGAACTCAAACGGACGCATTCTGTTGATAGTCAGTATTATCTTGAATTCCTTGGCTGGCTTTGTAACGTGATCCTGCGCAATGCTCAATCTTTGGCCGCGCTCGAAGAAGATATCGCGCACGGTTCCTTTGGTGGAGAGATCGAAGCCGAGGAAGCCGAATGTAAATATGCCACTCTGACTATTTCATGGCCATCCAGTCAGGAAGTTGCGGCGCGAATCTCAGCCACCAAGATGAAAGGATTGCGAGCTGGCGATTCTTTTTGCGCGGTTTCGAATGTCTTGTTCTGGGATAAAGGTCAAATGGACTTTTTCCTGCGAGAGACGGAGATCGCCTGCAAAGAACGCGGGGTGAATGTCAGGCGGATCTTCAATTTGTGCAACATGCTGTATGTACCGGGATTACTGGAACAGAACTTTGACGCTGCGAAGCAAATTGTAAAGCAGCACCAAAAATTGCAGCAGGAATCGAACGGCAAGTACGAGGTCAGATTTTATGGACCAGAACAAGTCGCGAAAGCATTTAAGGCTAACAAGACGCTCAATCCTCAAAGTCTCAGCTACACCAGCTTTGCGATATTCAAAAGGGCTGATAACGAGCCGGATATCGTTCGGTACCGAATCGAAGATGAATCCCTCTCTCGCATGTCACTCAGCAGAGCGGATGTACACAAGTACTCAAGCAGGTTTGAGGCAATGTGGCAGGGTTGCGAAGGCGTGCCGAATCCGTTTGAGGGTGATGTCGAAGAATTCAAAAAGACTATGGGAACTCCCAGGTGATTAACGAGGGTCTGACCAAAGCATGACAAATCACGACAGACAAGAAAATGCAGCAGAGGGCTTGAGCTCGCTTGTAGGAGACATTATCGAACGTCTCGAGCAACCCAATGCGATCAATCCTGAGTTGCAACAGAAGCTGTTCTCTCTACAGAAAGTCCTGCTAACACGTTTCCTCGATACATCCAGCGATCCGATTGCAGACTGGAGTCAATTGGCTGATCGCTTGCTCCAAATGAAGCATGCTTACAAGCATGGCTTGTTTGATTATCGTTTGGAAAAAGCGTGTGAGAACCTTTGGGATTTCCTGCGTCAACAACCGCCGCAGGATAAGCCTGAATACTGGAAAGCTTGCACATTGCTGTACGAGCTCAACGACATTTTTCACATCGATGACGCCATAAATGAATCAGCTTACAGTGCCGGCGAAACGGTCCTCGACCAGTTGAAGCAGGAGTCGGACTCGAATCAGGTGCTTGACGATAAAAAACGTCACCTGATCAGAGAGAAGATTCTTTTCTGTACTTGTCGCGGCAATGAACTCAAGCGCCGCGGCGACACAAATGGTGCTCTTAAGTTGTTTAGTTGGCTCTACGATTTCACTCTCAACAAGGTCCAAACCGATCAAGTGCCCTGCTTCGGAACGCTGGCGAATATTTCTTATCACTTAGGATCAGTACATCGGATTCTGGAGCGCCACGACCAGGCTGAAGCCATGTACGCCCAGGCTCTTAATTTCTACTATGAGCGGTCCAAGCGCCGGCAAGGCGACCTCGATGACTTTTTCTGGGTAACACGTCGCATTGCGATGTGTATTGGTCTGGGGTTTGGCAGGTTGAGCCTCACCCGTGGACACTTGCGACGGGCTGAAAACGCCCTCTCAACCGCGAGAACAATGCTCGCGCGGGTTCCAAACACCGTAATCACTTTTTATATCGAGCTCCTCTACGGAACCATAAAAAGATGTCGCGCGGGACGGAACGAAGGCCAACTTAAAGACGCAATCGCGAGTTTGGAAGAGGCTCTCAAGAATTTTAAGAATCGCCATCCACGCTACGCTGCGCGTGCCTGCTGGGAACTTGCTCTGGCGTTTAATCAAATGGGAGATTTTCCGCGCGCGGATGAATACCTGAATCTGATGGTAGTGTACGAAGCGCAAAAGGTGAACCCGAAGTGGCGAACAAACATGCACGTGTTGCGTAGCCGGATACGGCGCAACCTGAGCAATTTTCACGACGCTTTGATCGAGGTTAAAGCCGCCATGGAACAAGCGATGCAGTGTGAGGAGATACTACCCCTGATCGATGCACTAATGACGAGAGGGGAAGTCTACCTTGAGCTCGCACAAAGTACGAACGAAAGAGATGCGACCTTCGCGGCGGCTCGCGACGATTTTGAGCATGGCTTGCAGTTATTACGAGAACAACAACGCGATAAGAAAGATCTGGGACACTCTTCGAATCCCAAAATCGCCGCAGTATGCGTGCTGCGGATCGCACAGTGTTGTTTGAGACAGGGTCACGAGGCGGAAGCTCGTAAGCATTTTGCCAAATGGACGTTACTGCAACCGAACGTTGAGCATGGGTGGGTTCGGGAACTTGCGACAGACGTCAAATTAGAGTTGGACAGAAGGTCAGAAGATTTCAGCATTTCCTCCCAAGACCCGACGAAATGGAAATACGCGGACCGCGTTGCTGAACTGCGCAATTGGCTGCTGAGCCGGGCTTTACAACACTCACAAAACAATTGGTCAGACGCCGCCAAATTAATCGGGGTGGAACGAGCGACATTGTATCAATGGCGGCATTCTTTAAAGGAGTCCGTTAGGCGGGCTCGAATTCCGGAAAAAAGAAAGACAGTAGTCGATGAGCCTCGTTAATGGTCGTTACGTTGATTCAGAGAACGAGGATCAGGTGAATTGAACAATTCTGAAAGCAGCGCGTCTGGTTGGGCGACGATAGTTTCTAATATCTGTTTGAAGTCCTCGATCATGCGCTGAATAGTAGAAACTTCAAATAGTTCCGAGTCATAGACCAGAGTTGCTGTTAGCGTCTCTTCCCTGGTTCCGATGTAGATGTCGAGGTCGGTTCTGACGGGTGAATGCGAACTCTCGAGCACGCTCACAGTCATGCCGGGAATTTTGATTTGGTCCGGTTGAATGCTCTGAGATATGAGCATCACCTGGAAGAGCGGTGTGCGGCTTAAATCACGATCCTTGTAAAGGTCCTGCATCACCTTCTCGAAAGGCACGTCCTGGTGCTGGTATGCCTCGAGTGTTGTTTCGCGTACACGCTTCAGGAGCTCACGAAAGCTCAGTTCCGGTTCGAGTCTCACGCGCAACACAAGCGCGTTTACAAAGAATCCGATCAGGCCTTCGGTTTCTGACCGGTTGCGGTTTGCGATTCCGGTGCCGACGGCGATGTCCTGCTGACCTGAGTATTTGCTGAGCAAGACGTCGAAAGCGGCAAGCAGTGTCATGAACAAGGTAACTGCTTCGCTCCGACTCAGATCTCTCAACTGCTGTGTCAGCCTTTGATTCAGACTAAAGTTTACTGACTCGCCCTGGTAGTTCTTTATGGGTGGATATGGGCGATCGGTTGGCAATTGCAACACTGGCACATCCGCTAACTGCTTACGCCAATAGCCCAACTGTTGCTCCAGCACTTCACCGCGCAGCCACTCTCTTTGCCACAGCGCGTAGTCGCCGTACTGCACCGCCAACTCCGGCAACTCACTCTCTGCCCCGCTCACATAACGCTCGTACAGATGACTGAACTCACGCACGAGCACCTCCAGCGACCAGCCGTCACTCACGATGTGGTGCATCGTTACCAGCAGCACGTGCTCCGTTTCCGCCAGCACCAACAACTTCACCCGCAGCACCGGCCCGGTGCTCAAATCAAAGGGCGTCGCAGCTTCGAGTGCCGCATGCCGCTCTACCTCGCGCTCTCCCAACTCACCCAGCTCTATTTCCTCTACCACCAGTTCATAGTCAGCCGTGACGCGCTGCACTCCAAGGCCCTCAGGAGCCGGAAAACTGCTGCGCAAAACTTCGTGTCGTCGGACCACTTCACCTAAGGCGCGCCGCAGTGCCGTCTTATCCAGGCGCCCGTTCAGCCGCACTCCCAGCGCGAGATTGTAAGCCGTACTGCCCGGCTCCAGTTGGTCCAGGAACCAGAGCCGCTGCTGTGCAAACGACAACGGTGTCTCACTACTGCCTCGCCTCACGAGCGGCGGCACTGCCGCACCCGTTCGCGCCTGCTTCACGCGCGTCGCTAAACCCGCCACCGTCGCATCCTCAAACAATTCCCGCAGCGACAACTCCACTCCAAACACACGCCGCACCTGCGATATCACTCGCGTCGCCAGTAGCGAATGACCACCCAACTCGAAGAAGTTTTCGTCGCGTCCCACTCGCTCCAACTCCAGCACTTCGCTGAAGATCCCGCACAGCAGTTCTTCCTCCACCGTGCGTGGTCCAGCCACCTCACTGCTGATCCGCTCGCCCGGCGCAGGCAGTGCCTGCCGGTCCACTTTCCCATTCGGCATCAGCGGCAATTGTTCCAGCCAAACAAACACTGACGGCACCATGTAATCAGGCAAACGCTGTCGCAACTGCGCTCGCAACTCCGCTTCGCTACTCGCTGCGCCCGCACGCCACACCACATAGCCCACCAGTTGTCCCTCACCACTACGATCGGCGCGCCGCACCACCACTGCTTCTTTCACACCTTCGTGCTCGCGCAGTGCAGCCTCTACCTCGCCCAACTCGATCCGGTGCCCTCTCACCTTCACCTGCTGATCCACTCGCCCAAGACAATCTATCTGTCCGTCGTCGAGGTATCGTCCCAGGTCGCCCGTGCGGTAGAGCCTTGCTCCACGGCTGAACGGATCCGGCACATATCGTTCGGCCGTCAACTCCGGCCGGTGCAAGTAGCCGCGTCCTACGCCAGCTCCTCCGATATAGATCTCGCCCAAGACTCCAACCGGCACCAGATTCATTTGTGAATCCAGGATGTGGACCTGCGTATTCGAGATGGGACGCCCGATCAACGCCGTCGCGCCTTGATACTCCGCGGTACACTCGCCGACCGTACACTGTATGGTTGTCTCCGTTGGTCCATAGAGGTTGTAGAGCCGCGCGTGCTTCACTCGCTCGTAAAACTGTTTCACCTGCACGCTCGTCAAGGGCTCTCCTCCGCAGAAGACTCGCCGCAAACTCTCGCACTCTTCCAGGCCTTCGCCTTCCAACAGCATGTCCAGTTGTAATGGCACCAGTTGCAGCGTTGTAATTCGCTCGTCGCGCAACGTACGCAACAAATAATTCCGGTCGCGGTGCCCTCCTGGTTCAGCCATGACGAGGGTGGCGCCGCTCATTAACGGAGCGTAGAACTCCCACACCGAGGCGTCGAAGCTGAATGGCGTCTTTTGCAGAATGCGATCTTCTGCGTCGAGTGGGAACGCCTGCTCCATCCACAACATGTGATTAACCAGACCGCCGTGTGTGACGACTACGCCTTTCGGCACGCCCGTTGAACCCGACGTGTAGAGCACATACGCAGCATTCTCGCCGGCCGCTCTATTGAAAATCGGTCTATCTTCGTTATGCGTCGTGGAAATTTTTTCGATCTCTAACAACTCGGCTTTGCAGCTCCGCAGTTTGGTAAATAGCACCGGCTGAGTTATCACGAGGCTCGTGTTGCTATCGCGCAGCATCATATCGATGCGTTCGCTGGGATAGTGTGGATCGACAGGCAGATATGCGCCTCCGGTTTTCAAAACTCCCAACAGCGCGATCACCATTTCGAGCGATCTCTCAAGGCATATTCCCACCAGTACGTCCGGCCCAACGTGACGGCTGGTTAGATAAGCAGCAACACGGTCTGAGCGTTCGCTTAATTCCCGATAGGTAAGCGTCTGTTCTTCAAATTTGACGGCGACGGCGGTTGGCGTGAGATCGGCTTGAGCAGTGATTAATTCATGTAAGAGTAAATGTTGATTTGCAAATTGCACCGGCGCGGGATTGAAGTCCTCGAGTTTCCTGCGCTCCGATGACGATAATATGTTCAGCTGTCCGAGGTTCGTGTCAGGGTTCTTGGCCGCATCCGCAAGAATAGCTGCGAGGCTGTCCGCTAACCTCTGAACTTCTTCTCTTGCATGCCGTCCTTCATCCCAGTGCAAGTTGAGGTCAAGAAGATTCCCGCGCTTCCGGCAACTAAGCTGAATGCCGAAGCGATCCACATAAGCATTCAACTCGGAAATCGTGAATCGTACTTCCTGTTGCTCGTCGTCCGGCTGACTCAGATCGAGGAACTCAAACGAATAAGGGAAATAAAATATTTCGGAATTTTCCTCGCCCACTGCACTCCAACTGAAATACTCCTGCCATTCGGCGGCCTCCTGAATCTCGCGCGTTGCCCTGCCCCGTGCTTCATCGAAGGATGTGTTTCGATCAAACTTGAGAGATACAGGAACATTCCGGGTTAACAGCCCAACAACTTCCCGAAGCCTCTCATCAGAGCGACCGTCACAAACCACCGCCGTGCGCGAGGTTGTCTCATATCCGAGGCGATCCAGAAGCGATACCCACGCGGCGAGCAAAAAGCCCTGTGGTTCGTGCGCGAGGATGCCGGCTACTGTTTCCTTCGTGAGATTTACCGGCAGAACGTTCAGTAAGAACCCAGCGTCTGCAACCGCGACTGCCGACAAGTCAGGTATTTTTTCCCGCCAATGTTGAGGTCCGACCGCCGGATTCTCGCTTTCGCTGAGTTCATTCAGCCATTCCGCAACGTCAGCATATTGAAGCGAAGGCGCATCGTCCTGCGCATCAACACCGTGATACGCCTGACTTATCTCTTCCACGACAAGAGCAAGACTCGCCGCGTCTGCACACAGCGCCGATATATCGATTTGCAGTAAGCCCTGGCTGTCACCGGTTTTTAAGAACTGACACCGCGGTGCAGTTTCTGAAGACGTCTTGCCATCGCCAACAACCTGTACAGGTATTGAAATACCCGGCAACGTGTGGAACGTGGTACGCAGCGCCTCATGCCGGGAAACCACGCTTCCAATAGCCTGCTGCAAACGGTTGCTGTCTAAATTCCCTTCCACACGCACGACCGCACGCGCGCGGTAGCTCGCGCTGTCACCCGCGTTCTGCAGCAGCCATAAGCGACGCTGCAAAGGTGAGACGCGATACCCTTCAATCATTTGCTGGACCATAACCGAAATCTCACTTCACTAAGTCGGTGCGAGTATGTGGCTCTCCCATCGAGACGATTATTTTGCGCGGGCCGGAAAAGGGGCTCCGCCCGTGTGCAACCAGCATGTTATCCAGAAGCAACACGTCGCCTTTTTGCCATCGAAACCGGACTGTCTCCGCATCGTATGCCGAGCAAATATGTTCGATTACTGACGGATCGATCGGCGTACCATCACCATAGTAGGTGTTGTATGGCAACTCTTCTTTCGCGTACTCGGCGAGCAGTAACTCTCCGATACTTTCTTCGAGGCTGGACCAATGCCAGAACGCGATGTGGTTGAACCAAATAGGCTCCCGGGTTCGAGGATGGACAGCAATGGCAGGTCGAACTTGTTTTGTCCTTAGTTGTTCCGGACCTTTCCATTCAGCAGTAATGTAGGCACGCCGGCAGTAATTCTCCAGCTCTTCCTTAGTCGATACGGCAAAGGAAACTCTCCACGGCAAGCCTAAATGCTCGTTGAAGTTTCGCAGCAGCATGTAGCCCTTATCTTCGAAGAGCTGCCGGACCTCGGGATCGATTCGCGTCAACACGTTGCGCACGTCAGCAATCGGCGTCTCTCCGCCAACCGGTGGAGCGACGAGACAGCAGAAACAGATCTTCATGGGCCAACTCATGACATAAGAGTTCTCGTTGTGCGGGCGAATCGTGTGCTCGGGCGGAAACTCGGTCGAGGTATAAATGCTGTCTCCGAGCGCAGTCCGGGGAGTGGCGCGCTCCATGTAATCCACGTACTCCAAATTGATGCTACGCGTAAACGCGTGGAAATCCGACTGGTGGGCCACGTCGAAACCGCGGAACAGGATCGCCCCGCTCTTGCTCAAGAGATCGGCCACTTCCTGACGATTGTTTTCGATCCACGTGTGCAGTTTCAGCGAATCGAGAGAGCATTCGATCATCAGTGGAATGGACGCGGTTTCAAAGAGCGGCGCGATGTTCACGAACTCGCTGCTGGATCTGATTGGACGACGTCTCGCAGCTCCGATTCCCGGACGAAGATTGCCTGTTCCGGACATTTCAGCCTCCTCGCTTCACGCCAGAGCGACGAGGATTTGTCGCTCACCTTCAAAAGAGTTTCTGCCATGCGCGACGAGTACATTATCCACGACGAGGAGATCTGACTTCCGCCAGGGGAAGTAGACAGCACGCTCGCGCATCAGCGCGCGCACGTATCGCAAGTCGTCAGGATCGATGTCGGAACCGTCGCCGTAGAAGGAGTTGTGCGGCAAGTCTTCTGTGCCGATGCACATGTCGGAGAGCGCTTCGAGAGTTTCCGCGTCGATCATTGATGGGTGCCAGATGTCTGCCTGGTTGAACCAAACCTGCTCACCTGTGTGGGGATGAGTGATAGTCGCCTCTCGCACCTGACTCACGCGCAGGCCGCCGTCATCTTTCCAGATGAATTCGACGCCGCCTTCGCGCAGGTATTCTTCGACTTCAGTCTTATCTTCAGTCTCGAAACAGTCTTGCCACGCTTTGCCCATCCCGAATCCACCGTGCAGGTTGTGAATGTATTTTATTTTTTTACCCGTGAACTGCTCTCGAATATCCGGCTTCACTGCTTGAAAGATTTCGCGACAGTCCACGATCGGCGTCTCGCCTTTTTGCTGCGGCGGCGTCACGCAGAAGAAGAAAACCTTGCGAGGCCACTTGTGCGCATAGGAGAGCTCGTTATGGAGAGCGATCTCATACTCCTGCGGATACTGCGTAGAGGTGTAGATACTTTCGCTCACACGCTCGCGTGGCGAGTCGCCTTCAACATAGCCGACAAGCTGAGGTTCGATCGTTCGAGCGACGCTGCGAAATTCTTCCGGAGTCTCGATCTCGAATCCTCTGAAGAGTAGTGCGCCGTGCTTGAGCAACCACTCATCAAAGGTGGCGCGATTATTGTTAAGCCAATCGAGCAGAAAGGAGAGGCTGCGGTCTTCAGTTGGCTCGACCACGAGCGGTAGAGACTTAGTTTCGTCAAGAAGCTTTGCGGCAATCATGTTCTTGTTCTTAAAAGTGATGAGTTACTGGCCGGCTTTTCGGCTCAGTTCTGTATCCAGACTACGGTTAGAAAAAATTCTCAACAGATAGTCGTCTGTGAGAGACGGGCGCATCTTCGTAGCAGGAAGAAATTCAAGACAGACCAGGTGATGGCGGTAGGGCGAGAACCGATCGTAGCAAGCCAACAACTCACCTGTGACAGGGTTCCAGACGCAGAGGTCTCCGAAGTCACCGGATGAGGCCAACGTTTCACCGTCAGGTGACCATGCCAGATTCCTTATCAAACCACGATGACCTTCGAGCACGCGGCGAGTTTCGCCCGATTTTGTATCCCATAGCCGGACAGTTTTGTCCGCCGAGCAGGAGGCCAGAGTGTTTCCATCAGGAGACCATGCCACGCCGCGCACGGAATCCGTGTGGCCTTCGAGTACGCGGACAGTTGTACCGGTATTCACATCCCAAAACCTTATCGATCTATCACCGGAGCAGGAAACGAGAGTGGCTCCGTCGGGAGACCATGCCACGCCTCGCACCAATTCCGTGTGACCTTCGAGCACGCGACGAGTTTCGCCCGTCTCGACATCCCATAGTCGAATAGTCTTATCGAGCGAGCAGGATGCCAATGAGCGTCCGTCGGGTGACCACGTCACACCCCAGACCCAATGCGAGTGTCCCTGCAGAATGCGTGACGTGCCTGATTCAGGCTCCAATAAACGGACACTGTTATCTGAAAACCCGGCAGCGACCATTGCTTCGTTAGTAGGTGACCAGGCCATAGTCAACGGCCAGTCTGGACGTCCTTCGAGTACCTGCCGCGTTGTGCCGGACTCCGGATCCCACAGCCGGATGATATGGTCTATGCTGCCCGTGGCCAGCGTCGCTCCGTCAGCCGACCATGCCATACTGATTATTGGACCCTGATGTCCCTGGAGCACGTGGTCCATCCTGCCGGACGCTGCCTCCCAGATGCGTACAGTCGTGTCGGCAGAACATGAAACTACCTTAGCTCCATCTGCTGACCAGGCAACGCCTGTAACCCAAGCTACGTGACCTGCCAGCACGTTGCGCGTCTCGCCCGTGTTTGCATCCCATAGTCGAACGGTCGCATCGGCTGAGGCGGACGCCAGAGTAGTGCCGTCGGGTGACCACACCACGTTTGCAAGCCAGTCTGCATGTCCTTCGAGCACGTTGCGGATTTCGCCTGTGTGGGCATCCCACAATCGAATAGTCTTGTCCTGAGAAGAGGAAGCGAGATTTGTTCCATCGGGCGACCACGTCACGCCGGAAACAAAACCTGCATGACCCTGCAACACGCGCCGTGTCTCACCAGATTCAGGATCCCACAGCCGGATTGTCTGGTCGGCTGAGCACGAGGCAAGCGTTTTTCCGTCAGGTGACCACGCCATTCTGATTACCGGAGCGAGGTGTCCTTCGAGGACACGGCGCGTCTTTCCCGAGCCGGGCTCCCACAACCTGATGGTCCTATCTTCATATTGCGCCGCCAGATCGCCGGCACCGGAAGCCAGAGTTGTTCCGTCAGGAGACCAGGACACGCACGACACGATGTCTTCGTGCCCCTCCATGATCCGCAACACCCTTCCCTCGACCATATCCCACAGCCAGACACACCCATCCTTCGTGCCGGCAGCAAGTGTCCTGCTGTCAGGACTGATATCGACGTTCACGAAAATTGCAGCCTTCGCGCCGAAGGTCTGGATCAATTTGAAATCGGATTGATGTTCCATTGCTTCCTCCGATCGATGCTGACTTAAATTGTGTGGATACGCTTACGAAACAACCTCGCCGGTCCGCGTTTGCCAGTAGCGCAGGCGGAACTGCTCCGCATCCGGTGCGTCATCGACAGACACGATCTTGCCGTTCTCCAGCCATAATATTTCGTCACCTACGTTGTAGTAGCGATCGTCGTGACTAATGACGATTACGGTCTTGCCCTTTGCGCGAAGGTCGGGAAGCAAAGAGTTATAAAAGATGTCTTTGAATGTGGGGTCCTGGTCGGCGGCCCACTCGTCGAACAAATAAAGAGGCCTGTCTTCAAGATAGGCGTGCAGCAACGCAAGCCTGCGTCGCTGTCCCGAAGACAGCTGAGTCGTGGATAGATTCCCATCCCGAATCTTAACTTTTTGCTCCAGGCGCAACAATCGAAGATAACGATCGGCGTCAAACTTCAGTTTTGATGAATCCGCCTCGTCGAGCAGGTCTTCAAACAGTGCAAATTCGGAAAACACGGCTGAAAAATACTGCCGATAATCATCACGGTTATTTTCGTCGATAGCCACGCCATCCAGTCGCACCACACCCGACTCAGGGCTGTACAAGCCGGTGATCAACTTAGCGAGGGTAGTCTTGCCGCTGCCATTGCCACCGGCAACAAACACGAGGCGCCCTGGAGTCAATGTCAGATTGATCGGGCCGAGGACGAAGGCCGAATCAGGCTCTGATTCTGAGTAGTACGTATGTGCTACATCAATCAACTCGATCTTCCGCCAGCGACGCTCGGGCACGGGCTCCGGCTCGAGTGCAGCAAAGACCTCGTCCCACGGTAATCCGAGTTGCTTGAACTTTTTCAAGGCGACGGACGCGCGGTTAAACTCGCGAAACGTTTCCAACAACCCGGCGAGGGGAACTCTCAAATAAAGCACGACGAGGGCGCAGGACACGAGGGCTTCATTGCTGACAGTCGTGATGCGTGGGAGCATGATCATGATCAATCCGATCACGACGAAATACAGCATATTGCTCCACGTAGTTATGCTGACATAGATATTGGCGGCGATTTGTCCGTAGTGCAGTGACCTCCTGGATGTTTCATGGAGGTGGCGAGTGAAAAACTGAATTCTGCGCCAGCGGTTCAGCTTTAGTTCTTTGATACCATCGGTGAGACTGTGAAATTGGCCCACCATTTGATCCCACTTCTCTCGCTCGAGAGCCGTGTAACGCAGGCCTATCGATTCCGGCACTCTATAGCTCGCTACCGCCAGCGGCACCAGTATCAGCACACTGACAAATACGGGAGTCGAAACGAAACTCAGGTAGACCATGCAACACAGAATGATCGTGATGTGCATGCAGCAGTTGGGCACTTGCATCGCGGATTGAGCGACGGATCCGGCGTCCTGCGCGAGCGAAGCGATCAATCGGTGCTTGCCGACTTTTTCAACCGTTCGCAAAGGACTTTCCACGATCGCGCGGCAAAGCTGTAAACGTAGCTTCATCGCAAAGCTGCCCACTAAGTGCGCCGACAGCATCAGCGAACCCACACCGGCGAGAAACGTCACCAGGACGAGGGCCGTGAATTGCAATACATATCCGGTGGTCAATTGCACGCCGCTGCTGATGCCCCTGCTGACTTCCACCAGCAGCAGTGCGTTACAGACTCCGCTGAACAAGCTCGCAAAAGTGCAAAGCACGATCTTCAGCTTCGCGTAACGTAAGATGTTCCGGATAACCTCTATCATGTTCTTTTAATCCATGATCACTGCCGCAGTACAAGCGTCGGATCAACCCTCGTCGCCCGCAGTGCCGGCCCGAGTGTGGCAACCATAGCAATCAGCGAAAGCAATACGATCACCGTCAGATATACGACAACGTACGTCGTGTTCACTCCAAACAGGTAAGAAGCCACGACGGTACGCAATGCGATCGACAAAATAATGCCGACGACAAGACCCGGCACTAACAGCTTCAGGCCGTGCTGGACCATCAACCACAGCATTCGCCCACGACTAGCTCCAAGAGCGATCCTGATTCCGAGCTCGCGTCTACGCTCAGCTACCGAATGAGACATGACTCCGTGCAAGCCAATCGCGCCGAGGAAAAGCGCCACACCTGCAAAGAAAGTCATGAGCGTCGCCTGCATCTTCTGTTGCGCACTCAACGCTCTTACCATCTCCATAAACGGACGCGGATTTGAAGCGACGAGGCTGGAATCCGCCGCGAACACCTCCTTGCGAATCCGACCGCTGATGGCAGACGGCTCTCCCGACACTTGTACTACCCAATTGAGCGGCACGATTTTGTTCAGAAAAGCCGTGGTCTTGTCCGGCGTTTGAGCAGCGGGAATGAAGATCCCAGGGTCTGCAGCTTCGTTGAGTGCGTTGCCGAGTGTGTCCTGAACCACGCCGACAATCTCACGAGGCTTGTCAGCAAAATTGTCTCCCATCTGCCGGCCGATGAGGATGCGCTGGCCTATCACCGGATTTACGCCGTTGTAAAACTTGCGCACGAACATCTCGTTCACGATCGCAACAGGCGGTGCATCGGCAGTGTCGCGATCGCTGAACGCGCGTCCCGTTCGCAACGGAATGCGAAGAGCGTCGAAGAACTCAGGCGTCACGGCTCTCCAGTTCGCGGACAAGTCTTCATTGTCCGAGCCGCCAGACAACCGTTCAAAAGAAAGCACGAGACTCGGCTCAGTCGGAGTTCTGGTGACAGTGGCAACGTGCTTCACTTCAGGAATAGTTTTCAGTCGCTCGATGACGCGTCTGACTCGGACCATGACAGGCTCAGTCGCCGAGAATTCCGGTGCCGCCAGCGAGGTCTGCACTATCAACACACCGTCCGCCTCATATCCGAGGTCAACATTCCGCATTTTCTGAAAGCTAATCAGCAAGAGACCGGCAGTCAACAGTAACGCGGTCGACAAAGCAATTTCCAGACTTACCAGTCCTCCCTGGAGTTGCCGGATTCCACGCCCCGAAGTTGCGCCGCTAAGCTCTCGCAACGTTTGCGCAGGTTTCATCTTCGTTAATTGGAGAGCAGGAGCGAGACCAAACACGACGCTCGTCAGCACCACGGCAGCAAGCGAAAACAGGAGCACGCGCGAATCAATACTCAGCTCAGCAACTTTCGGCAGCTTCACCGGCAACCAGAGATCGAGTACGGCAAGCGCGGAAGTGGCGAAGAGCAAGCCGACTACGCCGCTGATGATCGCCAGCAGAAGGCTCTCAGTGAGCAACTGCCTGATCATGCGAAATCGATCGACACCCAACGCAATGCGCACCGCCATTTCCTGTCGTCTCCTGACGGCTCGCGCGAACAGAAGGTTGGCAACGTTGGCGCAGGCTATCAGCAGCACACACGCGACCACGCCGGCGAGGATTAACAGTGGGCCGCGTGTGTTGCCGATCACGCGGTCGCGATATGGTGTAACCAGCACGCCCACCTCATCGTCTGAAATGCTTGCGGGTTGTTCCTCCTTCAGCCGTTGAAACACTGTCGAGATATCTTGATAAGCCGTTTCAATCGTCGTGCCCGGACGCACACGACCAATCACGAGGTGCGCGTTGGCACGATCGGTCCAATCTTCCGTTTTCCGTAAGGGAATCCAGGCTTCAGTGTCCGCGCCGAATTTGAAATCCGTGGGCATGACGCCGACGATCGTGTAGTTCTCACCACTCATGCGAATCGATCGACCCACGACACCCGGATCGTTGTTGAATAACCTGGACCAGGCGCCGTGACTGAGCACCGCAACGGGAGCTGCGCCCGGCTTGTCGTCCTCAGGCATGAAGCTGCGGCCCAGCGCGGGATTCACGCCGAGAACTCGGAAGAAATTAGCCGTGACGCGACTACTCTGAAGCAGTTCCGGTGTGTCACCCAGCAAAACGCTCAAACTCGCGCCCACTACGTCGTAAGCAGCTACCGACTCCAACGTTCGATTATTTTGTTCGACGAAACGAAAGCGCGCGTAGCTCATCGGGTAAGCCGGGCCTTCCGTGAGACTGCGACCGACCTGCACCAAACGCTCCGACTCCGGGTAAGGCAACGGGCGGAGCAGCATGGCATTCACCACCGTGAAGACCGCGATATTGGAGCCGATGCCAATTGACAGCGCCAGCACCGCGATCAAGGTGAACGATTTGTTCTTCGCATAAACGCGAAGAGCGAAACGAAGATCCTGAAGCAACTTTTCCATAGTTACCTTAAGTATATTCCTCGGCTACAGAGAATGCGGCATCGAGACGCGAAGCAACTTCCCGCGCCAGAGTTTCGACGTGCGGCGGCTCCGCCATCGTCTGGTGACTTCCGGAAACAGACACGACTTCTAGCGAGCTACTACAAAGCTTTGACCAACCGTTATCGGCGTAGTCAATAAAGTCCGGCCCTTGCTGCGAAGGTCTCTCTGCTGCGCGAAACAGCGTAACAGATCCGTCATACGAACCGGGCTGATAGGAAATGAGCGCCACGCGCCTCGCGTGAAGGATATCGCGAGCGCGAAATAGCTCGCTCTGAAGATGCTCGCGAGAGCGCGCGGTTGCCCCGGTCTGATCTGAGACAAATGCGATTTGTTCTTCGAGCGTCTTCGATTCCAAATCTTTCACGTCTACTTCGATGTTGAAATCCCAGCGCGCGATGAAAGCGAGCAAGCTGGCGTCGTCGAGTTCCAGGGCGCGCGTGGTTTGTCCGGGCGCCCAGGTGTCAAAGAGTATGAGCTCGGGTAACGGTTCGCCGGCGTCACGTAATTGACGACACATTTCGAATGCTACGATGCCGCCGAACGACCAGCCGCCGAGTGCCCACGGACCTTGCGGTCGAACTGCCTCGATGGCGCGCAAGTAATTCGATGCAATCTCGGGGATCGACGTCAGCGGAGGATCTCCTGACGCTATCGCTGGATCTTGCAGACCATAAGCAGGCTGCTCGTTTCCGAGTGCTAACGTGAGATGTCGAAAACACAGCACATCGCCGCCCGCGGGATGGACCAGGAAGATTGGAGGACGTGTGCCCTTCGGCTGCATGCGTACGAGGGCTGAATTCTGCTCGTGTCCCTGTGCAGCCGCGATTCGCAACGCCATGGATTCGATGGTCGGCGTTTCAAACAATGCTGCAATCGGAAGTCGACATCCGAGACTGCGGAACACTGTGCTCAGGAGCCTCAAAGCGAGTAATGAGTGACCGCCGAGGGCGAAAAAGTTGTCGTCGATAGAAATTGGCTGCACGTGCAGGACTTGCTGCCAGATCTCTACGAGCGCCCTTTCCAGCCACGTGTTTGGCAGCTTGAAAGAGTGCGCGAGTGGAGCCTCATCAGTGTTGAGGAGTGCGCGACGGTCGATCTTGCCGTTAGCCAGTAGCGGCATCTCCTGAACTTCGATGAATCGCGACGGCACCATAGATAATGGTAAGGAGGCCGACAGTTCGTCACGAATGTCGTTCTCGTCGAGCTTGTGAGTAGAAGTGTAGTAAGCCCATAGTTGTTTATTCTCACCGTGCGCCGACACCACCACTACTGCAGACTGCAATCCGGAGACTTTCAACAGGGCCGCTTCGATTTCATATAACTCGATTCTGACACCTTGTACCTTCACCTGAAAATCTTTGCGGCCGACGTATTCGATATTGCCGTCGGAGAGTAGTCTGCCGAGGTCGCCGGTACGATATGACCTTCGGCCTTCTTCGTCCGGTGAGAAGACCTCTGCCGTGATCTCCGGACGGCACCAGTAACCCAGCGCGAGTTGTTCGCCGCTCAGAACTATCTCGCCTTCCAGGGCGCCGGGACGATTGTTTTCGTCGACGAGTTGCAAGTGAATGCCTTCGACTGGCCGGCCGACAGGTAACTTAGCGGGCACTTGCGACGATGCAGTGCAAGAGTACTGCAAGGCAAGGGTACACTCGGTTGGTCCAAGACCGTTGATGAGGGTGCAGCCGGACGCGAAGTGCTCTTGAAAGAGCGGAAAAATATCGGGGCCTGCCTCCTCGCCGCCGAGCACGACTGCGCGCACCGAAGCAAACTGAGCGCTGCCGTTCGTTCCCTGTAACAGGTGCCGGAACACTGTGGGCGTGAGGTGCAGAACAGTTATCTGTGCTTCCTCGATACGTTCGACGAGCTCTGCCGGCTCGGTGGTGGACGCGTCCAGAGGATAGAGCGCCGCACCGCTTAAGAGAGCGCCGAAGATATCCATTACAGCCGCGTCGTAGCAGTACGAAGGAAAAAGGGTAAGCCGATCGTTAGAGTCCAATCGCAGGCTGTTCGCGTAGTTTTCGATGTGAGTCAGCACGTTTCGGTGACTCTGCATCACGCCTTTAGGAACGCCTGTCGAGCCGGAAGTGTAGAGTATGTAAGCAAGTTGATCCGGATCGACGATGTCTGCGAGCGGATCGACGGGAGGACCTGCGAGAACGTCGTCAACATCGATTTTGATTGTCGTTTCAAACGATGCTTGTTCGCGGAATGCGTGTTCGAAGACGATAGCCTCGGCCTGCGCATCGGTGGCTATGGTCTGTATTCGCTTGATGGGCCAGCCGGGATCGATCGCAACGTAGGTCTTGTTGGCGAAGAGAGTTCCGAGAACAGAGGCCAGCATACCGGCGCCACGCCCGCAAAGGAGTGCAACTTGTCCCGGACCTGGCCCACAACGTTGGAGCAGCTCACGACTTATCCGGTGGGCTCGCTCGGCTAGCTCTGCGTATGTGACTGTTTCTGTTTCCGTTTGGATCGCTACGCGTGCGCCATGTTCTGCAACCACTCGTTGGACCATTGCACCAATGCTGTGTTGCTCAGAGGCCGATGAACGCGCCGACCTCTCGTGAGTTGCACCGACCCATGGCAGCGACTGAAGCCTCGTGTCGGGATTCTCACATGCGAGTTGTAACAGCGCTTCGTAACGCGCGAGCAACGCCTCCGCCGCGGCTTCGTCCAGTACTTCGCGGCTGTACTCCAGCGACAGCCCTATGCCTTCCTTGTCCTCAACCGCGCTCAGGCTCAACTCCACCTTCGCCGTTCCCGTCCCAACGTCCAGCGATTCGGTCTCCAAGCCCGCTAACCTCACTTGCAGCGTTCCGACGTTCTGCATCACAAACATCGCCTGGAACAATCGCTGCTGCCCGCGCCTTCCAGCCAACTCTTCCACTAACCGTTCAAACGGCAACTCCTGATGCGCATACGCCTCCAAACACGTCCGCCGCACCTGTCGCACTAATTCGCGAAAACTGTCTCCCAGGTGCAACCGCGCCCGCAGCACCAGCGTGTTCACGAAGAACCCGACCACTCCTTCCAATTCTCGCCGCGGCCGGTTCGAGAATGGCGTCGCCACCGTCACGTCGCGTTGCCCACTCAACCGTGCCAACAACAACTGCCAGCATGCCAACAGCACCATGAACGACGTCGCCGTCTCCTCGCGCCCTAACTGTCGCACTCGCTCATTCAACTCCGGGCTCAACACGCGCTTCACATGTCCGCCGGCGCCGCTCGCTCCGCGCTGTCCGCCCATCACGGGCAACCGCAACGCCTCTGCTCCCGATAACTGCTCGCGCCAGTAACGCAACTGTTCCTGCAGAAACTCTCCGCGCACTCGCCCTCGCTGCCAGCGCGCATACTCACCGTAGTCTGTCTGCAACTGGCCCAACTCCGGCTCTCTCCCTTCGTGGTATGCGGTGTATGCTGCTCCTAGTTCCCGCACCAGCAGCCCCACTGACCACGCGTCGCCCGCGATGTGATGTAACGTCACTAGTAGGTAATACTCCGACTCCTGCAAACGGATCAGCAGACCTCGCATCAATGGCGGTTGGTCCAATCGGAAGGGCCGTTCCGCTTCTTCCTTCATCAACTCCCGCGCCCTGCTCTCTGCCACAGACAAACCACGCAAGTCCACCTGACTTAATTTGAACTCTGCCTCATCCACCTGCACTGTTACTCCGCCTTCCGCGTCGCTGCGGAACGCACTTCGCAATGCTCCGTGCCGCTTCACTAAAAACTGCAGGCTGCGTTCCAGCGCTTCCGTGTCCAACTCTCCGCGCAACCGCAACGCTGCCGGGATGTTGTACTGCGCGCCACCTCCCACCTGCTCCAAAAACCAGAGTCGCTCCTGCCCAAACGACAACGGCGCCGGACCTTCGAATTGCACCGGCACAACGTCGGAGGAAGAGCCAACAGCAACCGACGAAGCTTCCTCGATTTTTCGGGCCATGCCTCTCAACGTCGGAGAGTCGAAAAGGACCTGCGGGACAACCTCGATGCCGAACGCTTCCTGAATGCGAAGCGCCAGACGCAGAGCCGATAGCGATTGCCCACCGAGATCGAAAAAGTTATCGTCACGATGAATCTCGGATTGCTCCAGCACTTCCTCCCAAAGAAGAGAGAGGATCGCTTCGACCGGTGTTTCAGGTGACTGCTCGCCAAGAATCGTGGTGGCGCTCTCTGTGGGTGCTGGATCTTCAATTCGTTTGACTACTTCGTGTGTTCCATCTGCAAGACGGCATGCGAGCTCACCGGTTCGATACAAGCGACCATCAGCGCCAATGACGTATAAGTCGCCTACCAGTCCCAGCGGACATAAATCCAAACACTGGTCGAGAACGTAAGCAGTACCTTCGGTCCATGTCTCGCTGAGCTCTGTCTCCGCGATAGCTGGAAGCTGACTTCGTTGCTCCGGCGGAAGAAGTCGAAGATCGCGCAGCGCAATCGACGGCTCGGACACCATCTGCTCCAGCAAGTGCAGGAATAGATCGGCGAAGGAGTTCAAAGACTCTGAATCAAATTTAGCGGCATCGAATTCGAACGAGCCGGTCACTCCTTTTGGAGTCTCAGCCAGCAACAAAATGAGATCGGCCTCGAGCCACGGTTTGTCAGCACGAACAAACTCCGTCACCAGTCCCGGCACCAGCTCCGATTTCAGCGCGGGTGCGCTACCCATCGACGCCATCACCTGAAATAGCGGCGACTGTTCGAAGTTGAGGATAGGTCTCAATCGCTCGACGACTTGTTGAAACGGAATCTCGCCATGGTCCATGGCTTCGACCAGCTTCTGATGGACACGCTCCACCAGCGCTTTAGCAGTTAAAGAAAAATCGAATGGCGTTCTCAGCACGACTGTATTCAATAACGGCGCGATAAGCCGTTCGAGTTGCAGTTGCAATCTGTTAGTGACGGGCACGCCGATTCCGAAGTCGGTCTGACCCGATACGCGAGCCAATGCGGTTTGGAGTGCGGCGAGCAGAACGCTGAACGGCGTAACTCGTTGGTCGCGACAGAAATCGTAGAGAAGTTTGTTGAGCCGCTCGGTTAAAGCGAAGTCACGTCGCTCCTGTTTGACAGAGCCGGGCGTGTTCGAGCTGCGGAAGGGCAAACGCAGGCTCGGCGTGCCGGCAAGTTCTTGTTCCCAATAGTCGAGTTGTGGGGACCATGACTTTTGCCGTTCCCACCAGACGAAGTCGGAAAACCGCACCGGCAGCGCAGTTAGTCCGGCTCCATTTCCCTTCAATGCATTGTTATATGCGTGGGCCAGCGAGTTCTGAAGGGCCACGACAGACCAGCCATCGGCAATGATATGGTGCAGCACGAAGACGAGGACGTGTTCGCGCGGAGATAGTCGAAATACAACGGCGCGCGCCAGAGGCTCTTCGCCGAATTTGAATCGAGTTTGAATAACCTCCTGAATAAAGGTGTCCGTATCTCCCGATACATTCTCGAGATCGACAACACGGAGTTCGTTGTCCGGCAGTATCACCTGTGAGGCTTCCCCGTTCTTCTCGACGACAGTGGTTCGCAGAGTGTCCTGGAGAGCCATTACGTCGTGTACTGCGCGAACCAACGCCGGAATATCAAGTGGACCACTCAAGCGAATGACGACAGGCATGTGCCATGAGGTGCTCTCAGGCGCCAGCGACTGCATGAACCATAAACGCTGCTGTGCGAATGAGAGTGGTATTGGTCCATCCCAAGCGACGCGCTCGATACGCGATTCGTCCTCCTCCTCACGACTTGTTTCGGGCGCGGGTGCCAGGCCTTCCTCCCGAAGCATGGCCTCAAGCAGCGCCCGCCGTTGTGGGGACAACTCGAATATAGATTTAGATCCCTGGCTCATCCTTTTACCGCCGCCTTCTCACTCAGCAATGCGTCGACTTCCTGGTCGGAGAGTTTGGCTAGTTTCACCAGCAGTTGCGCCGTCTTTTCAACTCTGAGACGTTGTTCCGGATCGCTCACGAGTGTGGCACTCAACGCCTCGACCGTAGGTGACTGGTAGAGCGCTCGCAAAGGCAGCTCGACCTGAAGCGCCTCTCGTATTCGCGCCATTGCCTGCGTCGCGAGCAGAGAGTGGCCGCCTAACTCGAAGAAGTTCTCGTCTCGTCCCACTCGCTCCAGCCCTAACATTTCCGCCCAAATACCAGCCAACAGTTCTTCCACCGCAGTCTGCGGCGCGACATAAACGCGCTCCCGCTCGCCGGGCGCGGGCAGCGCGTTGCGGTCCACTTTTCCGTTGGGCGTCAACGGCAAACTTTCCAACCATACAAACGTTGATGGGACCATGTACTCAGGCAAACGCTGCCGCAACTGCGCGCGCAACTCAGCTTCATCTCCGTCGAGAGAGACGACGTAGGCCACCAAGCGACCCTCACCACTGTGGTCTACACGCCGCACGACCACCGCCTCTTTCACCTGCTCGCGCAACGCGGCCTCGACCTCGCCCAACTCGATGCGATATCCACGCACCTTCACCTGTTCGTCGACACGCTCGACATACTCTATCCGTCCGTCTCGCAGATAACGGGCGACGTCGCCAGTCCGGTAGAGTCGCGCGCCACCCGTCGCGCTGAAGAGATCGGGCACAAACCGTTCGGCTGTGAGGTCCGGCCGCTGCCAGTAACCGCGCGCCACACCCGCGCCGCCTATGTACAATTCTCCGAGAGCGCCTGGGGGAACGGGATTCAGATCGCTGTCCAACAGATATACCTGCGTGTTCGTAATCGGGCGCCCGATCGAGACAGATCCTTCCTCGAGTTCTACTTTGTCCGTAGTCGACCAGATAGTCGTCTCGGTTGGACCATAAAGATTCCAAACCCGCTCGCTACGAGCGCGCAATTGATTCGCGAGGCTGCGTGGAAGTGCTTCGCCGCCGCAGAGCACTTTTATTTGCTTGTTGTTGGTCCAACCGGCCTCCAGCAGCAAGCGCCAGGTGGTGGGAGTTGCCTGCATGATGGTCGTGCCGGAGGTGGCGAGCTTCTGCGCGAGCTGTTCCCCGTCAACCGCCAGCTCGCGGCTAACGATTACGACGCGGCAACCGGCCAGCAGCGGTAGATAAAGCTCCAGTCCTGCGATGTCGAATGACAACGTTGTGACCGCCAGCAACACGTCGCGGCTGCTTAGCTGCAGCTCTTCGCGCATCGAGCTCAGGAAGTTGCACAGTGCGTGATGTGGAATTTGCACTCCCTTCGGCTTCCCGGTCGAGCCCGAGGTGTAGATCACATAAGCTAAATTCTCCGGGTGGACGCCGCTGCTGAAGTTCTCTCCACTCTCATCCGCAATCGCGGGCCAGTCGGTGTCGATGGCGACCACGCGCGCATTGTGTTCGGGAAGTTGTTCGAGTAGTTGCCGGTGCGCTAACAGGACTGCTACTCGAGCATCCTCCAACATGAAGGCCAGTCGCGCTCGTGGATACGCCGGGTCCAGAGGAACATAGGCTGCACCCGCTTTGAGGATGCCAAGTAGTCCCACCAACGTGTCGGTGGAGCGATCGAGGCAAATTCCCACACGTACTTCCGGCCCAACTCCGAGCTTCTGCAGGTAACGGGCCAGTTGATTTGTTCGATAGTTCAGTTCCTCATAAGTGAGTTGCTCGCCCTCGTATTCCACCGCCACAGCGTTCGGCGTCTTCTCTGCTTGCGCCGCAAACAACTCGTGTACGCCTTTATCTTCCGGATATTCGGCTGCAGTCGCGTTCCATTCGACGAGCAACTTCCGCAGCTCTGATTGCTGCAACATCTCGAGTTGCCCAATCCGGCGCTCCGGTTTTGCTCCAACTGCCGCTAACAACCGTTCCCAGTGGCGCGGCAGTTGGTCCATCTTCTCCCGCTCCCATAACTCCGCACGGTATTCAAGCAGACACTCCAACTGCTCTCCGGACTCCGTCACGGATAGCACCAAATCAAATGGCGTCTCTCTTGCCACAACCCGTACGCCTTCCAGCTTGAGCTCCGGCAACTCCAGCTTTGTTTCCGGTGTGTTCTGCATTAAGAACATTGCCTGGAACAGGGGTGATCTCGTGAGGTCACGCTCGGGCTGTAACTCTTCGACAAGCTTTTCAAACGGCAGGTCCTGATGCTGATAAGCATCGAGCGAAAGCTGTTGCACTCGTTTCAGCACTTCAGAAAAACTCGGATTCCCGTGCAACTGCGTTCTCAACACGAGGGTGTTGGCAAAACATCCGATTAAGCCTTCCACCTCTTCGCGATTACGATTCGCGATAACGGTGCCAACGGCGATGTCGCGCTGGTTTGTGTATTTGCTGAGCAGCACCTGGAACGCCGCGAGCAACGTCATGAACAACGTCACCCCTTCCCGGCGGCTCACTTCTTTCAACTGCCGTGTCAGCTCAGCCGGCACCTGGAAGTTCAATATTTCCGCTTGCTGGCTCTGCACTGTGGAACGGATCCGATCGGTGGGCAGTTGCAGCACCGGCACATCCGCCAACTGCTTACGCCAATAACCTAGCTGCTGCTCCAGCACTTCGCCGCGCAGCCACTCTCTTTGCCACAGCGCGTAGTCGCCGTACTGCACACTCAACTCCGGCAACTCACTCTCCGCTCCGCTCACATAACTCCCATACAGATGACTGAACTCCCGCACCAGCACCTCCAGCGACCAGCCGTCGCTCACGATGTGGTGCATCGTCACGAGCAACACGTGCTCCGCTTCCTCAAGCACCAACAACTTCACCCGTAGCACCGGGCCGGTGCTCAAATCAAAAGGCGTTGCCGCTTCGAGTGCCGCATGCCGCTCTACTTCGCGCTCCCGCTCCTCCGCTCCCAACTCTATTTCCTCTACCACCAGCTCATAGTCAGCCGCGACGCGCTGCACCGCGAGTCCTTCAGGAGCCGGAAAACTGCTGCGCAGCACTTCGTGCCGTCTGACCACTTCGGCCAGCGCGCGACGCAGCGCCGCCTTATCCAACCGACCACTCAGCCGCACTCCGAGCGCGAGGTTGTAAGCCGTGCTGCCAGGCTCCAGTTGGTCCAGGAACCAGAGCCGCTGCTGCGCAAACGAGAGGGGAAACTCATTTCGCTCGCGCGAAACGCGTGTGATTAGCGGCAGAGGACGCGCGCTGCCTCGCATTGAGTCGATCTTTTCGGAGAGCGCGGCAACAGTCGAGAATTTAAAGAGGCTGCGCAGCGGCAGCTCGATGCCGAATGTCTTGTGCAGTCGCGAGATGACGCGCGTGGCACGCAGCGAGTGTCCACCAAGCTCGAAGAAATCTGAGTAAACGCCGATGCGATCGAGATCGAGCACTTCAGCCCAGATCGCTGTGACTGCGGCTTCAGTTTCGTTGCGTGGCGCGACAAAATCCTGGGTGACCGCAGCGTCGAAATCGAGTTTGGCGAGTTGCTTCCGATCGACCTTTCCATTCGGTGTGAGCGGCATCTCTATGAGCCACACAAACGCTGCGGGCACCATGTACGACGGCAACTTCTCTTCGAGATAAGCGCGCAACTGCGGTACGAGTCGCGAAGCAAACTTGCCTTGAGACGGATTGTTGGCGTAGCTGGTCCAGGGTCTCAACTCACCGGCTTGCGTCACGCACGCTGAATCTGACTGCCGCTTCAGTACAACGTCATAAAATCCCGAGCGAGTCGATTCGTTCCAGATCACTTCGACGCGGTAAGCCAGCGATTCGCCGAGCGCCCAGAACTCTTCCGGATCGACTCCATCGTTCTGCACTGACAACGAGAGCAGCGTTTGCAGATCGCCTGCTGTCTCGTCCGGCGACATACTCGCCAGCAGTTCGACCATTGCTTCCTGTGTTTCGCAGCGCGCGTTTGGAACATCGACGAGGTGCAGAACTTCAGGTTGAGTCGTCTTCAGCAACGACTCCAACGCCGCGAGCGAGAGGTTCTGCCAGCTCAAGCGCGTGTACTCACGAACGGGAGAAACTCGCTCCCCGATCCCGATCAGCACGTCGTAGCGAAAGCGTGAGAGCTCATTCTGATAGCGGCCGCGTTTGTGACGGACCTCGACGTGAGCAATGTTCGGCAAGTGCTGCACCAGCGCGTAGAAGAATGCCGGCGCGACGAGGAGTTCTTCTTCATGTGCGATGCTCTTTTGAATCTGCTGTCGCAGTTGCGAGATCGATAGGTCTGCCGCCGCGCGGTGCAATTCAATCGAAGTATGAAGCGCCTCCAGAGACAGGAGATTGCGGATGTCGCCGAGAAAGATCGTTCCGCCGGGTTTGACAATCCTGGCCACGCCTTCCAGGACCTGCAACAGGTAGCTAACGTCAGGAAAATACTGGACGACGGAGTTCAGGATTACCGTATCGAAAGCTTCGTTCTCGAAGCTGCTAAAATTCTCGGCAGACTGTTGAAAGAGCTTCACGTGGTCCAGGTTCTGAGCGGCGCAAATTTGCTGCACGTTATGCAGTGCAGCCGGCGAGAAGTCAGTGGCCCAATACTCTTCACAGTGCGGTGCGATTCTCGTGACCATCAGTCCGGTACCGCATCCGATTTCCAATACGCGCCTGGGTTTCAGATCGAGAATGCGCGCCACTGTCTGGTCCACCCACTGCCGCATCTCATCCGCTGGAATCGGAGCGCCGGTGTAGCTGCTGTTCCAACCCGCCAGGTTGAACGTTGGATCTGCGTGGGCTGAGCTGCCGGCGTAAGTCTCGTCCCAGGCCATCTGCCATTGCGAAATCATCTCCTCGTGCTGTTCGGAGGTCTGCTCGGGCAGTTCTGTGGACGTGACGACGTAAGCCACCAACTGGTTTTCGCCCGCAGCCTGTTCGTGCGCGATGACCACAGCCTCAGCCACCGACGGATGTTGCCGGAGTGCTGCTTCGACTTCACCAAGCTCGATGCGATAACCACGCACCTTCACCTGCTGATCGACGCGCCCGAGAAACTCAACCTCTCCATTTGCCAGGTAGCGAGCACGGTCGCCGGTGCGATAGAGCCTCGCGCCGGCGCTGGTCGCAAAAGGATGCGGAATGAAGCGTTCGGCAGTGAGATCGGGACGATGAAAATAGCCGCGCGCCAGACCGTCACCACCGATGAACAGTTCACCGGCAATACCTGCGGGAACCGGCTGTAAGCTGGAGTTGAGAACAAAGAGTTGTGTGTTGGCAATCGGCCGTCCAATCGCGACGACACCGTTTGCGGCAGTCTCGACCTGCTTGAGCGCAGACCAGATGGTAGTCTCCGTTGGACCATAAAGATTCCACAACGAAGCGCCGTATTCCAGCAGTCGTGAAGCGAGCTCACCGGGCAGCGCTTCGCCGCCGCACAGGATCTTCAATTGTTTGCTGCCCTGCCACTGTGCTTCGAGCAGCATGCGCCACGTGGCTGGCGTGGCCTGCATGATGGTGGCGCCTGAGCTCTCGATAAGGCGTGCCAGTTGTCTGCCGTCGAACGCGGTCTCACGACTGGCGAGCACCACCCGTGCGCCGTTGAGCAACGGCAAATAGATCTCCAGACCGGCGATGTCGAAGGAGAGTGTCGTGACGGAGAGCAGCGTGTCTGCTGCGCTGATGCCGGGCGCCTGTTGCATCGAGGTCAGGAAGTTGACGAGGGCGCGATGCGGGATCTGCACGCCCTTGGGCCGGCCGGTCGAGCCGGAAGTGTAAATCGTATAAGCCAGATTGTCGGCGCTTACTCCGCTGGCGAGAGGCGCGCCGCTCTCTCGTGCGATAGCTTCCCAATCGGCATCGAGATGGACCACCCGCGCGCTATGGGCCGGAAGTTCTGCCGCGAGTTCCTCGTGCGCGACCAGCACCTCTACCTGGGCATCCTCCAATATGAATGCTAGCCGTTGTCGCGGATACGTCGGGTCTAAAGGAACGTACGCGCCGCCCGCTTTGAGAATGCCGAGTAGTCCCACGACTTGCGCCGAACGATGCAGGCAAATTCCCACTCGCACCTCTGGTCCAACACCCAGCGACTGTAAATAACGGCCTAGCTGATTTGATCTGTGGTTCAGTTCCTCATGCGTCAGCTCTTCTCCGTCGAACTCCACCGCTACCGCGCCCGGTGTCTTCTTCGCCTGTTCCGCAATCAACTCGTGGACGCATTTGTCTTCCGGATATTTCGTCTCCGTCGCATTCCACTCGATCAGAATTCGTTGGCGCTCCTCGGTAGTCAATAACGGCACTGATTCGAGCTTGCTGTCAGGACTCTCACAGACCAGTTGCAACAGCATCTCGTAACGCGCCAACAACGCCTCTGCCGCAGCTTCGTCCAGCACTTCGCGGCTGTACTCCAGCAACAGCCCTGTGCCTTCCTCTCCCTCCAACGCCTCCAGGCTCAACTGCACCTTTGCCGTTCCCGTCCCAATCTCCAGCGGCTCGCACTCCAATCCCGCTAACCTCACCTCTCGCCTTCCAATGTTCTGCATCACGAACATCGCCTGGAACAATGGCTGCTGGCCCAACTCACGCTTTCCAGCCAACTCCTCTACCAACCGTTCAAACGGCAACTCCTGATGCGCATATGCTTGCAAACACGTCCGCCGCACGTGTCGCACCAGCTCGCGGAAACTGTCCCCCAGGTGCAAACGCGCCCGCAGCACCAACGTGTTCACAAAGAACCCGACCAATCCTTCCCACTCACGCTGCGGCCGGTTCGAGATTGGCGTCGCCACCGTCACGTCGCTCTGTCCACTCAGTCGTCCCAGCAACAACTGCCAGCACGCCAACAGCACCATGAACGAAGTCGCCGTCTCCGCACGTGCTAACTGCCGCACCTGCTCACTCAGCTTCGCGCTCAACACGCGCTTCACCTGCGCGCCGCTCTCGGCACCACGCTGTCCGCCCATCACCGGCAACCGCAGCGCCTCTGCTCCCGATAACTGCTCGCGCCAGTAACGCAACTGTTCCTGCAGAAACTCTCCACTCAGCCGCTCTCGCTGCCAGCGCGCATAATCACCATAGTTCGTCTCTAGTTGGCCCAACTCCGGCTCTCGCCCTTCGCGATATGCTGTGTACGCTGCTGCCAATTCCCGCACCAGCACGCCCGCCGACCACGCGTCGCCCGCGATGTGATGTAACGTCACGACGAGGTAATACTCCGACTCCTGCAAACGGATCAGCAGACCACGTATCAGCGGCGGCTGGTCCAACCGAAACGGCCGCAGTGCCTCCTCGTTCATCAACTCCCACGCCTGGCTCTCTCGTTCCGGTAGTCCGCGCAGATCCGCCTGCCTCAGCTCGAAATCCGCCTCCACGTCAATCCGCAGCACGACTCCGCCTTCCGCATTTTTCTCAAACGCGCTTCTCAATGCTTCGTGCCGCTTCACTAAAAACTGCAGGCTGCGCTCCAGCGCTTCCACATCCAACTCCCCGCGCAATCGCAGCGCTGCCGGGATGTTGTACTGCGCGCCGGTTCCCATCTGGTCCAAGAACCAAAGTCGCTCCTGTCCAAACGACAACGGCACATTCTCGAGGTCGTCGGCCCAGAGTTGATCGACAACCAGCGATAGCTCTTCTTCCGAAAAAGCCTCGAGGGGTTTGACTAGAGTTTCCTGCTTCATAAAACTTCTTGTTAATTCCGGCGTTTGAGCAGCTCTTCCGCTCTTTGCTTAAGCTTTTCCGCCGAACCTGATTCCTGCAGGACGTAGGCTGCAACTGCTGTAAGTGTTGGGGAGTCGAAAACCTTGGGGATCGGAATCGAGACTCCAAGGTCTTGTCCGATCCGGCCGACAAGGTCCATGATTCGGAGCGAGTCGCCTTTTTGATCGAACAGGTCTTCCTCGACGTTTACCTGAGCGAGTCCCGTAATCTGTCCCCAGAAAAGCGCGAGCAACGCTTCGACTTCGGTAGCGGGCGGAGTGGACTCAGCGTGCGAATTCGAATTTCTGTTCGCACTCTCGATAAGGTTGGCGCGATCGACTTTTCCAGCATGGGTGAGAGGCATCTCGGCGATGATTTGAAGATGTGCCGGAACGGAATACTCGGGCAGTTTGGTTGCTGCCCACGTCATCAACTCCTCGCTGATGATTTCAGATCTCGGTACAACAAACGCTGCTAGATAGCTCGAACCACCATCCGGCACGAGCACGACAGCCGCTGCCGACACATCGGGATGTTCCATCAACACACTCTCGATCTCGCCGGTTTCAATACGGTAACCGCGAAGCTTGATTTGCTGGTCCACGCGGCCGCCGAAGTCGATCTCTCCGGTGTCCGTGTAACAAGCGAGATCGCCGGTTCTATAAAGCCTCGCGCCGGAACGGTTGCCGAGGAAGTCGGGGATGAATCGTTCGGCGGTTATCGCCGGTTCGCCGAGATACCCTCGGGCAATGCTCTCTCCGCCGAGAACCAGTTCTCCAAAGATGCCTTCCGGAAGCGGCTGATCGTGCAAATCGAGAATGTAGGCTTGCACGCCTCTGATGGGATTGCCGATTGTGATCGCATCACCGGCAGCAAGTTGCTTCACGGTGGACCAGACAGTTGCTTCTGTTGGTCCATAACAATTGAGCAACCTTCTTCCATTCGCCCAACGACGCACGACTTCCGCAGTACATGCTTCACCGCCAACTACCAAGGTCTGCAAGGCAGGTAGTGGCGCGGGGGGCAAAGCTGCAAGCAACGAGGGCTGCAATGTTGCATGTGTAATTGCCGACCGATCCAGGAAGTCGACTAGTGTGTTACCCAGCAGTACCTCGTCCTCTTCCGGCTGCACGAGAGTCGCGCCATAAAAGAGAGCTTCTGCCATCTCGAACACTGAGGCATCGAAGCTCGGCGACACTGACTGCAAGACGCGCGAGCCCGGACCGGCGTCGAGTCGCTCGGATGCGCGAAAAAGATTGTGAAGCGCGTAATGGCTGACAACCACGCCTCTTGGTCTGCCTGTCGAGCCGGACGTATGGATCAGGTAAGCACCCGACAAAGGGTGATTGTTAATTCCATGATTGATGTCTTCCACCACTTCGACCGGAGTTTCCTCGACCGGATCGATGACGATGATGCGGCCGGCGCCTGCGAACCGCGGCGCTTCGGCGTTGCGGCAAAGAATGGCGACGGGATTTATGTTGTGCAGTTGATATAAGAGGCGTTCGTCCGGCATCTTGATATCAAAAGGAGCATAGATGCCTCCGGCTTTCCATATCGCCAACGCCGCGATCACTTGCCGCGTGCCGACCGGCAGACACACGACCACCGGAGTGTCTTCACGAACTCCATGCGCACGCAGTTGAGCGCTCAGGGAAGCCGCACGCGCGTTCAATTCTCCGTAGCTCATTTTCCTGCCGTGTGTTTCCAGTGCGACAGCGTGCGGATTCCGTTCTACAGCCGCTGCAAATAGCGCCGCAGCAGTTCGTACTTCCTCAGTGTTTAGCTGGTCCACGCGCGTTTCGTCGTCAGCATTCAAACGAAGATTGCCCACCGTCATTTCTGAGCCGGAGCTGAACTGCGTGAGCAAACTCACCACGTGGCTGAGGAGACGTTCCGCAAATGCGCGATTGAAACGCGCGGTGTCATAGAAGACCGTTAAGCCCAAGGGCGGTCCGGGCGTGACCTTCAAGGAAAGCGAGTAGTTGGCCGACTCGACTACTTCCACGTTGGCGCAGAGCGCCTTGATCCGTTGCGCAACGTCACTGTCAAACGGCGCGTTTTCGAAGACGAGGATCGACTCGAACAATTCTGATGAACTCGCAACGCCGGTCCACTCCCGGATACTCGTGAGTGGCGACGAGGAATATTCGAGAATGTCCAAGCCCGTCTGCTGCACGCGCTCCAGTAATTCCCTGATGGTCTCCCCTCGTCTCACCCTCACACGCAACGGGAGCGTGTTGAGCATGGGACCGATCATCGCTTCGGAGTTGGGGAGATCCGTTGGCCGGGTTGCAACTGTGACGCCGAAAACAACGTCATCCGAGCGGCTGTATTTTGCGAGCAGCACTGACAACGCGCCCTGGACCATCGCACTCAAAGTCACACCAAGGGCCTGCGCATGCTTGCGCAAGGCCCGTGACTGGTCCATCGAGAACTCGTGATGAACAGGTTGTTGCTTCGCCGCCGTACCGGGCTCGGATTCCGGCGCGCACCGGACGCGCACCTTCGCGGGATTGTCGGCATCTGCGAAGATCTTCTTCCAAAACGCCTCCTCGCCGGCGGAGGATCTTTTCTGAAGCCACTCGATATACGAGCGGAAGCTGGGCGGCTTCTCCAGCGACAAAGTCCGGCCTGACTGGATCGCGTCGTACTGCTGGAAAAGCTCGGCCAATAAGAGTGACTGCGACCACGCGTCGGCGATGAGGTGGTGGAAGCTCCAGATGATCGTGTACGTGCCTTGCGGCATGCGCAAAGCAGTCAGTCGCATTAGAGGAGCGCGCGACAGGACCAACCCGCGCTCACGATCGCGACGCAGAAACTCTGTGCGAAATCGATCCCACGCATCTGGATCAGACGGCGTGTCGTCGATCACGTCCAATTGCAACGTCGCCTGACGCTGCACTACCTGAAGCGGTTGTTCGAGATTCTTCCAGACGAACGCAGTGCGCAGAATCGCGTGGCGGTCAATGAGACGCTGCCAGGCAAGACGAAAGGCGTCAAAGTCGACCTCGCCTGATAAGGTCAGCACGATCTGAAAGAAGTACATCCGCTCGCCTTCATGTTCCAATGAGTGAAACAGAATGCCGCGTTGCACCGGCGAGAGCGGGTAGATGTCTTCGATATTTTGGCGCTTGCTCATAACTAGTTTCGACTCAGAACACGAGGCCACCATCGACTTCGATGATGCGGCCAGTAAAATACTCACACTCGATAATGAACTTGAGCGCTAGCCAGATCTCTTCGGGCGTTCCGGCTCTGGCTAGCGGAACCTGTTTGATGAGCTCGGTCTTTCGTCCAGGCGGCAAGCGTTCGAGCATGGGCGTCTCGATCAGTCCCGGCGCAATCGCCGCGATGCGGATCAGCGGCGCCAATTCGACCGCCCAGGTTCGAGTACACGCATCGAGTCCTGCTTTGGACGCCGAGTAACTTGTTTGACCTTCATTTCCTGACCGCGCGAGCGAAGAGATATTGACGACGAGACCGTTCTGCTCTTTTCGCTGAATCATGTCCGCAGCGACTTCACGCGTCACCAGGTAGGCCCCGGTCAGATTCGTGTCAATCACGCGCTGCCATTGCTCCAAAGGCAGCTTCCTGGTGCCCGAATCTTCCGGCTTGACGAGCAGTCCGTCTTTGAGTATGCCGGCACTATTCACGAGCGTATTTATCCCATCGAGACTCCGTGAAGCCCCCGCGACAAACTCCTGCACTGCTTCTTCCTTCGCCACATCGACCACTTCAGTCAGCACCACGCCCAGCAGCCCTTTGGCTTTTGCTCGTAAAGCATCGAGACCGTGAGCGTCGATATCGCCCGCGACAACCGCGGCGCCGGCCTCAGCGAGTCGCAGAGCAAAATGTCCACCAAGTCCGCCGGCAGCGCCGGTGATAACAGCACGAACGTCACCGAGTATCATCGTTCACTCCGGGTCAAGCTCCGCCAGCACTTGCTCGAGCTGGTGCTGGTCCAACGCGACAAGTGCGAATTGCAATGTTGGATCTTCTTCAGCGTTGGCTAGTTCCAAAAGATGATGCTTGAAGGAATCAGCCAGGCGTTGAATAGTCTCAGGCCGGTGCAGGTTCTCGCTGTACTCCCAATCGACGCGTAATTCTCCGCCAACGATTGAGGCATCGAGTTGGAGTACGTAAGCTCGAAGATCGTCTCTGTGGCGCAAGGTCAGGGTTTCGAGCGGCCGGAAGATACCGTCTCCTGACCAGAGATGATCGAATTGTCCGAGATAGTTAAAGCAGATCGCGGCGCTCTCGGCGTCCTTGAGCATCTCGCGCACGTCCGCGTCAATGCTGAGGAATCGCAGCAATCCGTACCCGATACCCTGCTCGGGCACAGCTTTTAATCGCTCGCGAATTTGTGTGAGTGTGGCCCCCAACCTGAGCGGATAAATAGACGTAAACCATCCGGTCGTTCGGCTTACATCGATTCCCGTCGCAATGTCTTGCCGCCCGTGTGCCTCAACATCGATTCGCGTTGCGGTTCTTCCGGTCCATTTGCTCAGCACCTGGCCCAGGCTCGCCAGCAACGCTTGCTGAATCCACGCCTCGGAAACCTCGGCTCGACCTTGCAACAAGGTAGCTGTCACCTCCGGATCGAACGTGACAGATATTTTCCTCGCCGAGTTTTCCGTATTGAGACCATCGTTGAAGTCGTTGGGAATAGTGACGGCGGTGCGCAGGACGTCGAGCCAGTAATTGAGTTCTGACTGAACTGCTGACGACCTCGCGCGCTCATTCAAGGCCATGGCCCATTGCTGATAAGTAGTAACGACGGGCGTCAACTCGATTGTCTCGTTTCGCGCAGCCATCGTGTAGGCCCGCTCCAAATCTTCGAGGAGAATGCGCCATGACACGCCGTCTACGGCGAGATGATGAATGATGACGAGCAATTGACCGGCTTCATCCGGTCCAAAGTCGATCCATGCCGTGCGTATCAACGTGCCCTTCTCAACATCGATGTCAGACTGAAGCTGGTCCATGAGCAACCGCACTTCATCCGCGCGTCTTTCAGCCGGAACATCAGATAAGTCAACGCAAACACAATCGCCGATCGAATTCGGATCTCCAACAAACTGTCTCCACTGCTCGCCGTCCCTGGAAAATCTGAGTCGCAGACTCTCATGGTGCGACTGCACGGCGGCAACCGCTTTGACCACGGTCGCAGCATTCAAGCCTCTGCGACCTTCCAGCACGGCTGTCTGATTGAAGCGTGAAGCCGTACGTTGCGGCTGTTCAAAAAACCACTGCTGGATCGGCGTGAGGTTAACGCCGTCGACTCCGCTGGATTGAGTGGACGACGTCGAAAGCGGTGTCTCTCGAACTGCGACTGTCGCCAAAGATGCAATGGTTTTGTGCTGGAAGATCTGTCGCGGGGTTATCTGCAAGCCGCGCTGCCGACACTTTGCCACCATCAGGACGCTGAGAATCGAATCACCGCCGAGCGCAAAAAAGTTTTCATTAATCCCGACTTCACTAACGCCCAACAACTCCGCCCAAACTTCGGCAAGTTCACGTTCAATGAGGTCACGCGAAGAATCGCGCTCTTGCTCAGTCGCTTCAGGAACATCAAGATCCCGCGAAATCTTCGGCAGCAGATCCTCAACTCGCCGATCGATGTTCGCGACCATCGACGCGAGCACGTCACCGTAGTTCGCTACCATGCGTTCAATTACATCTGCTTCCCAAAACTCTTTTCTGTAGATGGCTTGTATCCTCAGCAGATCTTTTTCCTGCCTCACATGCCATTCAAGCTTGAACCTGCTGAAGCTGGGTTGTTCTTCAAGACTCTGAAAACGTACGCCATCGACGGTTACATCAAGGAGAGGTTGAGCATTAAAAACAAAAAGTGTATCGGTTAATGAAACCGGCATGGCTTTTTGGTCCAACGTTTCAGTAAGAACGTCAAACGGGACGGGCGCGTTGGACAAAGCAGTTGCACATTCGGCTTGAGTTAGTTGAAGGATTTCCTGTGCGGTGGCGGAGTCCTCAACAGCCAGCGACAATGGAAGCGCGTCTGAAATCGATTCCGGCTTCTCTGAACTGGCGGGCTGTATGCTGAGTGAGACTTCTGCCTCGCCCATGTAGCGTTGCAACAGTATGGCAAAAGCTGCCATCGTCAGTTGCGCCATGCTGGTTTGGTGGTCACGACAAAAAGCTGAGAGTGGTCCTGTCTCGACTTCTCTGGTCAGGCTGCGTTCGGCCGCAGAATCGGAACTAGTTTCCGTGAGCGCGGCGCGCACACGATCTTTCCAATAATCTGCACGGTGACCGTTCTTATCGGCATTTGTCTCCGTAAGCGCGGATGCTGGCGGTAACTTCTCCTGAGCGCCATACGTTGCAGCCAACTCGCCTGCCAGAACTCCCATCGACTCGTCGTCGCAGATGAACCGGTGTGCAACTACGTGTAGCCAATGTCGCTCCGGACCAAGCCGAATGAGGCGAGCGCGAATGAGAACATCCGCACAAAGATCGAAAGGCTCGCGCGCCCAGATCCGCATACGCTTGCGTGCATCGCTCTCCCGGTCGTCTTCCGGACGTTGACTCACATCCACGATCGGCAGAGCCAAAGTCGCTTCTGCACTCGCGCGCTGAAACGGCAACTCGTTAACCACTTCAACGCGCGCGCGCAACAAGTCGTGCCGTGCGATAACTGCGTTCAGACTACTCTGAAGTCTCGCGACGTTAAGCGGACCCTCAACCTGCAGGCAAAGTTGAACCCCGTGCTCCGGCACGTGTACTCCGCGACTCTCAAAATGCCAGAGCCACTTTTGAAACTCCGATAGTGCAACTCTGCGGTCGGTGACTGTAGTGCTTGCGGTGGTCATAACGTCTTAACTCAATGTCTCCATCGAAATGAACCGCGCGGCTAATGCCGTGATGTGCGGCTGTGCGTCGAATAACGACAGGTGATCTCCGTGCGGCTCCACGTGCAGTATTGCGTTACTCAGTCCCTTCGCCACGCGCATGGAGCCGTCGGGATGGGCCGTGCTGTCGTCTTCGCTCGTTACCACCAACGTAGGGTGTGAGATGCTCGGGAGCAGGTTACTGATATCAGTGCTCATGATGCTCCCATTCAGTTTTCCATAGCGGAAGAGCATTTCAGCCGTCGCGTAAGGGTAAAGAACGATGTGCGCCATGTCGGGGCGAAGGTTAGCTAAGATCGATCGCTGAAAGAGTTTGTGAATGGAGGCAGCTTGTGCTCGCCCCTCTCCCGCCATCGTTATCAACGCTTTCAAATTACGCTGGTGCGCCGTCTTCGGAGAGTCTGGTCCAAGTTCAAAGTCGCCATGCCAGAGACTCATCGAAGAGACGCGCGCGGGATGCGCCGCCGCAGCCTGGATTGCGATAACCGCTCCGCCACACAGCCCCATGAGGTGCGCAGTTTTCACACCGAAGTGGTCCATAACGGCGAACAAATCTTCCGCCTGTGTGGCCACGTCGCAATTCAGCTCGTCAAAGTCATTCGGCTCTTCGAAGAGCCCGCGACTTTCCCAGGTGATAACGAAGTGGTCTTTCCCTAAAAACTCCATCCAGCGATCGCAAATCTTGGCGGGCATGCCGCACGCTGAAACGAGAACGATAGCTTTATCCGATTGTTGTCCCGAAGCGTAAGTTCTTAGTGGAGCACCGCCGGAAGAGATTACTTTGGAGCGGCCATATCGCCGTTCAAAACTCTGGTCAACGACATCATCGACCACGTCGTTTATCTCAGATATCGGCATTTGAGACGCAACTTCAGAATAGGACTCCAGGCCCAGATGATTGCTGAGAACCTGTTCGATTGCCGTGAGATCAGCCGCAGCCGTGTGTAGTTTCAGATGAGGCGCACCGGCACGCGTCGCCACCGTCTCGAGCAATTCAGCCAAGCGCGGCTGGACAGACGCGTCGTCCGTCGCAGGAACAATGCGAACGGGAGACTTGAGCACGTCGACCAGCGGTCTCACTGAGAGCACAGTGCGCGCCAAGCGTTCCACCGAATCTCTGGTTTTAAGAGCTAACGTTGTCACGATAGACCTTCACTGACAGTAATCGCCTCCTTGAGATCTGCCTCGATCTTTAATCGATCTAGCTGGGACAAGGAGGCGACGATAGCCGTTTACCGGGGAGTTAACGCATATCCTCGTGTCGTCTGGGTCGCAATTCGATTGTGAGTGAATTCGTTCTTACCTGAAACCAGGACCGCGCCATACTTCTCTAAACTAACGCGTCCGCCATATTCCTCTACGAAGTCAGTATCAGGATAGATCCGCACTGAAGTCGGCACGTAGCGAGCAGCAAAACCCAGTCGCATTTCTTCTGTTTTGCCGCTGTGCGGAAGCGAAGCGTGCATCAGCGTGGACCAAAACATGATGGCCTGTCCGGGCTGCATAATCATCGATACAGCTTTTGATTCGTCCGGCTTCCAATCAGGATCTTTTTGCAGTTGGCGATAGTCGTAGCCGAAGAACCCGCGCGCCACACCATCTTTCTCCTGCTTGTTAATGAGGTTTGGATCGTAGTGCATCTTCTTTGTTTCGTCGTAATTCATACTCTGGTGCGTTCCCGGAATGAACTGAAGACAGCCGTTGTCTTCATTCGCTTCAGTGAAGGCGGTCCAAACGGTGATCGTGCCGCCGAAGTGCTCCGCACCCTTGGGCCATAGGATTTGAGGTGTTCCGGAAGCGTTGGCAAAGGTATCTGCCTGGTGCCAATCAGTTCCTTCGTCTCCCGGATATTTCGGGAAGAACTCGGTGCGCCAGCAGAGTACATTGGGTCCCAACACACTCGAGACTCGGTCGGTGATTTCCGGTCGCAGGATGTGATCTGCTAAGAACGAGTTATCAAGGTGACGGTCGTAATTCGCGATATTCGTAGAACCCGAAATGGCTTCACTGACTCGGTAGATAGCCATGCTTTGATCGAGCATTTTCAGGCGCTGGCGACGCCAGAGAGTTCTCATCTCATCAGGCTCGTAGACCGTGAAGGGGCCGGCGTAGCCATTTTCCTGAAAGCTCTGAAGCTCCTGAGGAGTGAAATAAAAACGTCGCTCGGGGGCTTGAACGTTCTGCATTACTTTACCTCCGCAACTTTAACGCGATTATTCTGTAGTTCGACGTCGACGCTGTTCGCTAACTGGGCAATGGTCGCCTCTTCCGACAACACGCTGATATCCAAATCGATGTTGAAGCGTTGATTCACGATTCCGAAAATGCGGATGAGCGCCAAAGACGTACCTCCCACGTCAAAGAAGTCGTCTTTCATTCCGACGTTTTTGCGTTGCAGGACCTCTTCCCAGATCGCAAGAATCGTCTGCTCGGTCGTGGAAGTGTCTGCGTGAGAACTTCCGTTAACATCCGAGTTTGATGCGATCATCTGCCGTAAAGCATCCCGGTCAACTTTGCCGTGAGACGTCAGTGGAATTTCGGGTAAGACAAAGTAAGCAGATGGTCGCATGTGCAAGGGCAGTTCGGCGGTAGCACGCTCAGTCAGTTCATCGATCAATGATTCCTCATTGAAACTCGACTGTGGCATGACAAAAGCGACCAGACGCGCGTCTCCGTCACCATAATCGTGGCGAATGACGACGGCGGAAGTTATCTCAGGATGCTTGCAGAGGCAGAGTTCTATCTCCCTGGGTTCGATGCGGAATCCCCGCACTTTCATTTGGTCATCACTACGACCGAGGTACGCAAATTCACCGTTAGCCATGCGAACGGCGCGGTCACCGGATTTATACAAACGCGCCGGAGTGAATGGCTTTTCGACAAAAGATTGAGCAGTGAGATCCGGCCTGTTGAGATATCCGCGCGCCACACCCGCACCCGCAACGTAAAGCTCTCCCGGCATACCTTCCGGTACTAGCTCTCCGTCCGCATCCACTAAGAAGAGTTGCAGATCAGGAATCGGGACACCTATCGGACTCACGTGAGGATGCTTCAGGTCTTCCCGGAGAATTGGTTTATACGTGACATGGACCGTGGTTTCTGTAATTCCATACATATTGATCAGTGCCGGGCGTTGGTCGCCGTAGCGCTCGATCCACGGTTCAAGTACTTTCACGTCAAGTGCTTCACCTCCGAAGATTACGAACCGGAGATTGAAGTCAGAAGTTTTTTCACGATCGACGTCGGCAGCAACGAGCTGACGAAAAGCCGAGGGCGTTTGGTTAAGGACGGTGACCTTCTTCTCTTTGAGAAGAGAGTGGAACTGCGCCGGTGAACGTGAAACGTCCTGAGGAACAATTACAAGACACCCGCCATAAAGCAACGCACCCCAAATCTCCCACACGGAGAAGTCGAAGCTGATAGAGTGGAAGAGCGTCCAGACATCACGCTCGTTGAACTGAAACCAATGAGCGGTTTGTTCGAAGAGTCGAATCACGTTGCGGTGTTCGACCAGTACTCCCTTGGGAATTCCGGTCGAACCTGACGTATAGATCACATACGCGAGGTTCGTTTCGTTGCCCTCAACCGGCTGCACGTTGTTATCTGTTGTTGACGACTCTTCGTCGATGCAGACGATCGCAGCTTTACACTCGCCAAGATTCTGCGCCACGCGAGAAACTGTTACGACCACGCTCACAGCACTGTCAGAAAGTAAAAAGTCGATTCGTTTTTGCGGATAAGACGGATCGATCGGTACGTACGCGCCGCCGGCTTTGAGGATGCCGAGTAAGCCTGCAATCAGTTCTACGCTGCGGTCGATGCACAGCCCCACCAACACATCCGGACCGACGCCGAGATTTCGCAGTTTGCGAGCGAGTTGATTGGCCTGCGCGTCGAGCTCCGCGTAGGTAATTTCATGCTCCAGTGTGCGGACAGCCAGGCTCTCCGGCGCTTCGCGTGCCCTTAATTCAAAGATCTCGTGTAAACGTTTGGCAGGAAACATAGATATCTTGCCTCTTGCATAATCCTCTATTCTTCAGTGAGGTCCATGGTCTCGTGATTGTTAATTTAGAAATCCTGACTCAGCCGCTAGAGAAAACCCTGGGAAAGCGCTTCGATCAAAACACAGACGAAACGTTTGTGCTGAACTCAAAAGACGGGTTTGAGAGAACACACAAGTTTTTTAGTTACGGCGCGTAATATAACACAATCCACCAGCACAAACAGTTGCATTTTTTTAGTGAACTAAAGTTCTAGTGCAGCTTGACGCAGCAGCATAGAATGAAGAATCAACGACTAGTGATAAGGGGAAATTCATACGGCGTTGGATGCAAAAGGAACCGCAGAAAAGTTAAAAAACCTGACGGCCGAACAGCGCGCGCGACTGATCCTGCGACTGAAAAAGCAGTCTGACGAGGAGCAATCGCAATCTATCCGCAAGATTCCTGCAGGCACGCCGCCACCACTCTCCTTTGCACAACTCAGATTGTGGTTCCTCAATGAGTTGGCGCCGGGCAGTCCTCTTTACAACATGTCAGGGGCAGTTCGATTGAAAGGGATGCTGGATGTAGCAGCGTTGGACCAGAGCTTAAACGAGATAGTTCAACGACATGAAACGTTACGAACATCGTTTGCTACTGTTGAGAATCAACCAATACAGGTGATCACTCCGCGTGTTGCGTTGGACGTACCGATCACGAGTGTGCGAGAGCCCGATCGTTTGCTGCAACTAATCAAGACAGAAGCGGAGCGTCCATTCGATCTCGCCACGCCGCCGCTATTGCGTGTGGCTCTCTGGCAGCTCGACGTTGACGATCACGTACTGCAGATAACCATGCACCACATTATTTCTGACGGAGCGTCCGTCGGAGTATTCATGCGTGAGCTGGGAACTCTGTACGAAGCGTTTTCTGAAGGAAGGCCCTCGCCATTAACGCAATTACCAATACAGTATGCGGACTATGCGCATTGGCAGCGCCAGCGGTTGCAGGGAGAGCTACTGGAAAAAGAACTCGCTTACTGGAAACAACAGCTAAGCGATGCTCCTCCGTTTCTTGAACTACCGTTTGAGAGTCAAAGGCAAGCTGTGCCGAGCTTTCATGGAGCGCAGTGTTCTATCGACTTGCCGAAGCCTTTAACAGAAGCAATTAAAGAATTAAGTCGTCGCGCGGGCGTAACCCTCTTCATACTGTTGCTGACCGCGCTGAAGATTTTACTTCACCGCTATACGGGACAGCGCGACATCGTTGTCGCAACACCGGTAGACAACCGCAATCGGAAGGAAGTGGAAGGACTGATCGGGCTCTTTCTCAACATGCTCGTGCTGCGGACGACTATTTCGGGCGAGCAGAGTTTTCGCGAAACGCTTGCAAGAGTGCGAGACGTAGCGTCGAGTGCGTATGAACATCAGGAGCTGCCGTTCGAGAGGCTCGTGGAAGAAATAAATCCGAATCGTGATGGCAGTGGCAATCCGCTGTTCCAGGTGATGTTCGTCTTTCAAAATGACCGCGAGCAATCGTTGAAGCTTTCAGGACTGAGTCTGGATTTCCTGAAGCTCGACACTGGAACAGCGAAATCCGATCTGACGCTCTTCATGTCTGACACAGAACATGGTTTCAACGCTACTCTCGAGTACAACACTGACCTGTTCAGCAGCGAGACGATGACGACGATGCTCGGTCATCTCAAAGTTTTGCTGGAAGGCATCGTAACCAATTCGGATCGACCTATTCAGGATCTCCCGCTACTCACGGAAGCTGAGAAGCACCGCATTGTCATCGAGTGGAACGAGACGCGCGGCGCGGAACCGATCGAGTTGTGTGTTCACGAACTGATCGAGCAGCAGGTGGCAAAAACTCCTGACGCGGTGGCTGTTCGCAGCGGCACAAGTTCCCTCACCTACGCAGAGCTCGACCGCCGCGCCACTCTGCTGGCGTCGGCTTTGCGACGTGCCGGAGTGCATCCCGAATCCGTCATCGGCGTTTGCCTGCCACGGACTCCGGAGATGGCCGTTGCACTGCTGGCAGTGTGGAAAGCAGGCGGCGCTTATCTGCCGCTCGATCCTGACCATCCGTCATCAAGACTCAGTTTCATGATGCGTGATGCAAGGGTGCGCGTACTCATTACCGATTCGCGATTGGCGACGAGGTTGCCGGTGGATGAGGTGACCGTGATCGAGATCGATTCCGTATCGAGTGACGGGCACGCAGAGATTCATGGTGGAGCACAGCCGGAGAATCTCGCCTACGTGCTTTACACGTCCGGCTCAACCGGCGCGCCTAAGGGTGTGATGATTCATCATCGCGCCTTAGTCAATTACCTGAGTTGGGCGGTTGAGTTTTATCGCGTTGAAGAAGGGACTGGCGCGCCGGTCCATTCCACCATCGGGTTCGACCTGACCGTCACCAGCCTGTTCTGTCCATTGCTAACGGGACGAACCGTAGTGCTTATTCCGGAGACGGAAGGAATCGACGGGCTCAATAACGCGCTCACGAGTGCAAACAATTTCAGTCTCGTGAAGATTACGCCGTCGCATCTTGAGATGCTCAATCAATTGCTGGCGAATACGTCGTTTGACGGGCGTGTGCGTGTGCTCGTTATCGGTGGCGAAGCGTTGTCCGGCGAGGCTCTCTCTTTCTGGACCACTCACGCTCCGCAGACCAGGCTCATTAACGAGTATGGTCCTACTGAAACCGTCGTTGGTTGCTGCACACATGAGGTGGAGACTGGCGAGACTGGCGCCGTTCCGATTGGACGTCCCATCACGAATATGAAGCTTCATGTTTTGGACTCGCGGTTGAATCCAGTTCCGGTTCGGGCGCTTGGAGAGATCTATATAGGGGGAGCTGGCGTAGGACGAGGTTACTTGCACCGGCCGGAATTGACGGCTGAACGGTTTGTGCCGGATCCGTTCAGTCGTGGAGCAAGGCTCTACCGCACCGGCGACCTGGGGCGTTATCTGGCAGACGGGCGCATCGAGTACGTGGGACGGATGGACCAGCAGGTGAAGGTGAGAGGGCATCGCATTGAGTTGGGCGAGGTGGAGGCAGCGCTGCGCGAGCACGATGGTGTGAAAGAGGCAGTGGTGGTGCATGGTGAGGGGCAACTTGTGGGCTATGTGGTGTGGCGCGCCGCGAGTAGCGAGGCGGAGCTGCGGGCGCAGTTGCGGCAGCGTTTGCCTGATTACATGGTGCCGTCAGTGTTCGTTTGGCTCGAAAGTTTGCCATTGACGCCGAACGGGAAGGTGGACCGGCAGGCACTGTCCGCACCGGGCGAGCGTGTTAGCAGTGGCGAGTGGGCTGGACCACGCACGGTGGAGGAGGAACTGCTGTGCGGGATCTTCAGCGAAGTGCTGGAGCTGGAGCGAGTGGGACGCGACGAAAACTTTTTCGAGTTGGGTGGACACTCGTTGCTGGCGACGCGAGTGATATCGCAGGTGCGGCGTGTGTTTGCAGTGGAGTTGTCGCTACGGGAATTGTTTGAAGATCCGACGGTGTCGGGTTTAGCGACGCGCGTGAAGCAGGCGCGGACGGGTGCTGCGGCGCCACCGCTTGTGAGGCATGCGGGTAGTAATGAGACACCGCTGTCGTTTGCGCAGCAGCGGCTTTGGTTTTTGGACCAGTTGGAGCCGGGCAGCACGGCTTACAACCTCGCGCTGGGAGTGCGGCTGAGCGGACGGTTGGATAGGGCGGCACTGCGGCGGGCGTTGGGTGAAGTGGTGAGACGGCACGAAGTGCTGCGCAGCAGTTTTCCGGCTCCTGATGGGCTGGCAGTGCAGCGCGTCGCGGCGGACTATGAATTAGTGGTGGAAGAAATAGAACTGAGTGAGTTGGGAGAGCGCGAGCTAGAGCGGCGTGCGGCACTCGAAGCGGCGACGCCTTTTGATTTGAGCACAGGGCCGGTGCTGCGGGTGAAGTTGCTTGTGCTTGAGGAAGCGGAGCACGTGCTGTTGGTGACGATGCACCACATTGTGAGCGACGGCTGGTCGCTGGAGGTGTTGGTGCGGGAGTTCAGTCATCTGTACGAGCGCTATGTGAGCGGGGCAGAGAGTGAGTTGCCGGAGTTGGCGGTGCAGTACGGCGATTACGCGCTATGGCAAAGAGAGTGGCTGCGCGGTGAAGTGTTGGAGCAGCAGCTAGGCTATTGGCGTAAGCAGTTGGCGGGTGCGACTAAACTGGAATTGCCGCCCGACTTTTCACCTTCAGCGGCTGCAAGCCGTGCGGCAGGGAGTTCGACCATTGAATTGACAGAGGAATTGACAAAGAAGTTGAAGAAGGTATGCCGTGAAAGGGATGTAACACTATTCATGCTGTTGACAGCAGCATTCCAAACTGTGCTCGGAACATACGCAAACCGGGAAGAGGTGGTGACAGGAACCGATATAGCAAATCGCAATCGCAACGAAGTGGAAGGGCTGGTCGGGTTTTTTGTGAATCAACTCGTGATACGCACTGACCTGAGCGGTAACCCTGGGTTTACGGAGTTACTCCTGCGCGTACGCGATACGATGCTCGAAGCTTACGAGCACCAGGATGCTCCGTTCGAGAAAGTAGTTGAGGCACTGACGCAAGGGCGTAAACTCGATAGCTCACCTCTGTTCAGCATCAAACTCGTTTTGCAAAATGCGCCACAAGCAGACCTGGCTTTGCCCGGCTTACAGATCAAGATATTCAATATCGATCCGAAGGTCGCAAAATTCGATTTGATGCTGACTCTTACCGAAGACTCCGGCAAGCTGAACGGCGTGTTCGAATACCGCAAGGATCTCTTTAGTGAAACTACGATTGACTTACTCAAGCTGCAAATACTTCAGATACTTCAAACCATCGCCATTGAACCCGATGTATCTTTGACTATCTTAAAAGACAGCTTGAACACCTTGAAGACTTCTTATCGCACGACCCACCAACTCGAACTAAAACGCGCCTCCGCAAACAAACTCTTCTCCACCACACGCAAGAAAACCGTCCTCACGCAGTGAAGCTACAAAAGGGTCAAGCGGGCTTGCCCGAAAATGGTCATCATCGGTATCGAGGGTTCTTGCTCCGGAGGAGCAACATGTTTATAGCACCCGCTTCCTTAGGTATCCCGCTCCGTTAGGAGCGGAATGTAACCGGACGCCCAAAGCACATGGCGCTCCGCTGGAGCGCACAGGTATTAGTTTTGTAGGCTATAAACATGTTGCTCCTCCGGAGCAAAAACCCTCGATACCGATGATTTACCACTTTCGGCAAGCCCGCTTGAACTTGCAAGGCCCAACAAAGGAGCGCCAAGCACAACTGCTATTCACGATCGGCGAGCAATTCGTTTATTTTCTCTTCGGACATTTGCTCCAGCTCGCGCATCAGTTGATCGTCATCACTATCGAGCCGCACTCCTCTTTCTTCCATCGTCTTCGTTATCACTGCACCTAAACTTCTGATCGTGGGTGACTGGAAACAGGCCTGCACAGACAGCTCAATGTCAAACACTTCCCGAACCCTGGAGACAACTTTCGTAACTTGCAACGAGTGTCCCCCAAGCGCAAAGAAATTAGCGTGAACTCCGATCGATTCAACTCCAAGCACGTCAGCCCAAATCTCTGCAAGCACCTCCTCAACCAAATTCTCCGGCGCGACAAAGTCTTCCAATTCGAGCCGGAGTAAGTCCGGAACCGGTAGTGCCCGGCGATCGACTTTGCCGCTAACCGTTAACGGCAGCGCATCCAACATCACAAAAGCCGATGGGACCATGTACTCCGGCAGTCGATGCCCGAGGAAAGTTCTCAGCTCATTCTTCGTGAGTCCTTCAGACGCGACGACATAGGCAATCAACTCTTTATTGCTCGTTTGATCTCCGTGCGTGATGGCCACCGCTTCTTTCACACCTTCGTGCTCACGCAGCGCTGCCTCCACTTCCCCTAACTCGATCCGGTACCCTCTCACCTTCACCTGCTGGTCCAACCGCCCGAGGCATTCCATCCGACCGTCCGCGAGATATCGCCCTATGTCGCCAGTCCGGTAGAGCCTTGCTCCGCCCACACGATTGAACGGATCGGGCACAAACCGTTGGGCCGTCAATTCCGGCCGGTGCAGGTAACCCCGTCCCACTTGCGCACCGCCGATGTAGAGCTCGCCCATCACTCCGATTGGCACCGGCTGCATTCGGGTGTCGAGAATGTACATCTGCGTGTTGGCAAGCGGCCGCCCAATCGAGGCTATCGTCCCCTGCTGCTCGACGGCACACTCGCCGCACGTCGCATCTATCGTTGCCTCCGTTGGTCCATAGAAGTTGTAGAGCCGCGCCTGCGGCACCCGCTCGTAAAACTGTTTCACCTGCGCGCTCGTCAAAGTCTCTCCACCGCAGAAGACACGCCGCAGTTTCGGACACTGCTCCCACCCTTCGCCTTCCAGCACCATGTTGAGTTGTGACGGTACCAGTTGCAGTATCGTGATCCGCTCGTCGCGCAAGGTACGCAATAAATAATCGCGGTCGCGATGTCCGCCGGGTTCAGCCAGCACGAGTGTCGCGCCGCTCAGCAACGGAGAGAAGAACTCCCACACAGAGGCGTCGAAGCTGAACGGCGTTTTTTGCAGAACGCGATCGGCAGCCTCGAGCGGGTAGACCTGCTGCATCCACAATATGTGATTGACGATCGAGTGGTGTGGGATAACGACGCCCTTGGGAGCGCCCGTCGAACCCGACGTGTAAATCACGTACGCCGTACTCTGCGGAGTAGCATTTCCTTCGACCGGTTCATCGTTTATCGTTTCTGCAACGGTATCCAAACAAACGACATTGATACCCTGCTCCGGTAATCGATCCACAAACTTCCGCTGCGCGAGAATTACAGAAGGACTGGAATCCTTCACTATGTAATCCAGACGCTCTTTCGGATACGTCGGATCTAAAGGCACATAACCGCCGCCGGCCTTCAACACTCCCAACACTGCGACTGCCATCTCCAACGAGCGCTCCGTGCAAATCCCAACCAACACTTCCGTATCGACACCCTGAGTTTTGAGAAAGCGCGCCAATTGATTCGCACGGTTGTTTAGCTCCCTGTAAGTTAGCTCTTCATGCTCGAAGACGATGGCAACCGCGTTCGGCGTTCTTTCGACCTGTTCTTCAAAAAATTGATGAGTGCACTTGTCGGGGTATTCCACTCGCGTATCGTTCCACTCGATCAGCAACTGTTCCCGATCCTGCTCGCTCACAAGCGACAAGGCCGAAACACGCCGCCCAGGATTACGCGCGATCTCTTCCAGCAGAATGCGGAAGTGTGCGGCCATGCGCGCCACAGTTGCCGCTTCAAATAAGTCCGTGTTGTATTGGAGCGTTGCCTTCAACCCGCCCGACGTTTCCGCCATTGCCAGCGTGAGGTCGAATTGAGACGTTTGCTGGTCGAGAATGTAAGGCTCGAGCTCCAGCGCGCCTACTTTGATTGGTCCACCTTTTTCACGCAGTGCGAACGCTGTCAATCCGCGCCCGAACGATAAGGGCGTTTCCTGCCAGACAAACATCGCCTGGAAGATCGGTGAGCGGCTGGAATCGCGGTCCGGCTTTAACTGCTCGACGAGGAGCGCAAACGGATAATCCTGATGATCGATCGCAGCAAGTACGTCCTGTCGCACCTGCTGAAGGAAGTCTTCAAAGGTTGGGTCCTCTGAAAAGTTCTCACGGATAACTACAGGGTTAACGAGGTATCCGATCAGGTTCGACAACTCTGCACGATTTCGACCGGCTGTAGGAGTGCCAACTAAGATCTCGTCCTGTCCCGTGTACCGGTGCAGCAACACTTGAAAAGCAGCCAGCAGGACCATGAACAGAGTGGAGTCGTGCAGGTCGGCGAGGTCTTTAAGTTTTTGCGCGAGATCCTCGTCGAATACAAACTCGTGCAGGTCGCCACGAAACGTTTGTATCGATGGCCGAGGACGATCGGTAGGCAGGTTCAATAATGGCAACTCACCCGATAACCTGTCTCGCCAGTACGCACCGAGCCGCTCGCCGTCCTTGCTTGAGAGCAGGTCCATTTGGAAGCGCGCATAGTCCGTGTATTGTAGCTCGACAGGGGCAAGAGTGATCGAATTCGCATACAACAGACCAAGCTCGTACGTGAGCACTGCGAGAGACCAAAGGTCTGCCGCGATGTGATGGACCACCAGCAGCAGGATGTATTCGTGCTCCGGCGTGTTGAGGAGATACACGCGGAGCGGCAAATCCTGTGTTAAGTCAAATGGCCGGTGAGCCTCCGCGGTTAAGTAGTCTTTAAGAGCTGTTTCACTCCACGAAGTTGCGTCTACTTCCTGAAAATCGAACTGCGCGTTGTTGCGGACGATCGAGATTGGTGTGCCTTGCCGGACTTCATAAGTGGTCCTCAATGAAGCATGGCGATCGAGTAGCGTTTGAAATGCACGCCGCAATGCGGTCACGTCCAGATGCGATCGAATACGCGCGGCGTGTGCAATGTTGTAAGCGGCGCTATCGGGCGCAACCTTGTGCATAATCCATAAGGCTCTTTGTCCGTAGGAAACGAGAGGCTCAGCGCCGTCTTGCTGAACGGGAGCAATTGAACTCTTCGAGTGATGCTCTCTGATTTGAGTGGTTAGTTGGGCCAGGCTCAAACCTTGAAAGAAGCTCGTGAGCGGCACGTCAACCGCGAGAGTGGACTGGATCCGGTGCAGCAGCTCGATCGCCATCAAAGAATCGATGCCGTAGCGCGTAACAGGCTCGTCGAGGTCGATCTGTGAGACGTCAATTCTCAGGACATTTGCGAATTGCTGCGATAGCCAACCTTCAAGATCCTCGACACTCTCAGGAGCAGTTGTGTCACTGGTATAAGTTGCTTGGTACTGAGAGACGACGTCGAGCGTACCTTCGAGGAACTTCATCCTCGTTGCGCGCCGCTGGATTTTGCCGCTGGACGTCTTGGGGATTGAGCCCGGCTTAATCAGCACTATGGCATGTACGGATACTTCAAATTCTTCGGAGACTGACTCTCGAATATTATCGATCACCAAATCTATCGGAGCGCGTTGTCTGAGATCTATTTCCTGAACTACGACTAAGCGTTCTTCCCCTTCAATCTCGACGGAGAAAGCAGCGCCGCAACCTTGTCGCAGCGCGCTGTGACTACGTTCGACCGTGAGTTCAATGTCGGTTGGATAAAGGTTACGGCCGCGAATGATGATTAAGTCTTTCAGCCGGCCTGTTACAAACAGTCTGCCATCGAGTAAGAAGCCCAGGTCTCCGGTGCGCAGGAATGGTCCATCGCCCGAGTCAGTTAAATGTGCATGAAAAACGTCGTCTGTTTCTTGAGCTGAACTCCAGTAGCCTTGGGCAACGCTCGGGCCTGATATCCATATCTCTCCGATTTCGTTTGCGAGACACTCGCGCGAGGTTTCCGGATAGACGATGACGATCTTCTGTCCCAGTAACGGCTCGCCACAACTTACGAAAGTGAAACTGTCAGGATCTTCTGCCGGCGCCAGATCGATTCGATGTTGCTCGACCGCAACTGCCCGAATTGTTTTGACGGAAGGTGGAGTTGGATCGAGATGACTTGAAACCAGCAATGTCGCCTCGGCTAATCCGTAACAGGGACGAAAAGCATTGCGACGAAATCCGCAACCTGCAAACGTGGATGCAAACAACTCGAGAGTCTCAGCGCGGACGGGTTCAGAACCATTGAAAGCCGTATTCCAACTACTCAGATCCAAAGTCGCGCGTTCTTCTACTGTGACTTTGCGAGCACACAACTCATAGGCGAAATTCGGTCCACCGCTGGTTGTCGCTTTGTACTTTGAAATGGCTTGTAACCATCTGAACGGACGCTGCAAAAAGGCCAGCGGCGACATCATGATGCAACGTGCGCCCGAATAGAGAGGCTGCAGGATGTTACCGATGAGTCCCATGTCGTGATAGAAAGGCAGCCACCCCACAACGATCGATTGATCCGTCTGCTGAAAGGCTATTTGGATTGCTCGTTCGTTGTGCATGAGATTATTGTGGCTCACCATGACTCCCTTTGGAGCCGATGTGGAACCGGAGGTGTACTGCAACAGAACCAGCGCGTTTGCATCGACGCGCGGGTCTTGCCACGCGTCCGCCAGGTCGTCAGAAATTTCGTCTGTGGCAATCCGCGGTAAAGTACCGGTCGATGAGAGCAAAGATTCTGTTTTGGATATGAGTCCGGTTGTCGTGAGGGCAAACTCTATCTGCGCATCTGCGACGATTGATTCCAGTCGCTGCATGATTCTGCGTCGTTGCGGTGGATATGCGGGCACTGCGATCGCACCGGCATATAAACAGCCGAAGAAAGCGGCGATGTACTCCAGGCCGGGCGGATAGAGTAGCAGCGCGCGTTTTCCAAATGAATCTCGTCGCTGAAGCACGGCAGCGATCGCGCGTGCGCGCCGATCCAACTCTTTATACGTGAGTGTGATCTCGTCATTCTCTCCATCAACCAGATAAGTGTAGACACGCCGATCAGGTTGATGAGTCGCCTGCCAACGCAAGACTTGGATCAAGGTGGAGTACTTCGGATATTGCATACACAACAAGGCGGACATTCCGGTCGGCTAACGATTTCCTGGCGAACGCATGGAAAACCGTTGAAACGGTTTCTACTGATGCCTTTCGTCTACCACCGGGCTAAAGCCCGGTGAGAATGAGACGACTTTTGAGGCAAAGCCACGTCGGTCGGGAGAACGAATGTTCGGCAGTCTACCAGAGTCGCTGTGCGGAAATAAGATGACTTCCGTGCTGTTGTATTATGACTTCAAAGTCTCAGCAGGTAATCGGAGAACTCAAATGCGAACCGAAAGTGTTTACTTGAAAGGCAACGTCCTCGTAGAGCCATTATTCAACCAATGGCCTGCATGGCCGCTTCTGATTCCTCCCGCGTCATCCGCCATGTTTATCGCTAATTCGCACATGCGAATCATGCAGTCGTTTATTTCCACTCCGGCGTTACATGCGTCGGCGCTCGAAAATCCAGCCTTGCGCGGCGGGCCTTTTATCAACTATGACGCGAGCCGTGTTAAAGAAATTGAAGAATTGATGGAGAAGACCAAAGACCAACAGGCGCACGTGCTGGAGTTTGCCGCAGCCATCAAAACCCTGCACGAGATACTCGTAACAGATGCAGACGGCACTTCACTCGAACCACTCTACGCAAGAGTTCCCGAAGCGTTAAAAGGTTACGTAGAGCTCATTTATGATTTGAACAACAGTCCCTCCATTAGATTTATCGAAGGTCTCTTATATAAAAGCCCGTACTACAATCCGTCTTCACAAAGCATCGCGTTATCTCTTTGCGATGGTGATGAACGACCCTTCGCGCTCAGCACTCCTCTTTTACCCGACGACAAACATGTGAGTTTACAGACACCGTTCAACTCTCATGAACTGGACGCGCTGTTCGAAATGAAGTCAAAGCCTCAGCAATTCGGCTACATCAAAGAGCTTCTTAATGTACTGGATCGTGATGAAGAACTATTCTCATCGTTCTTTACCACCACGCCGCCGCGCCAACCTGCTGAAGAGGTACACGAAGGTGTCAGCATTCGCTACTTCGGCCATGCGTCTATATTAATTGAAACAAAAGAGATCAGCGTGATGGTCGACCCGCTGATCAGCTACGAAAACAGCGAAGGGATTCAACGTTTTGCCTATGCCGATCTGCCTCCAAAACTCGACTATGTCCTAATCACACACGGCCATCAGGATCACTGTTCGCTGGAGACGTTGTTGCAACTTCGCCATCGAATCAAGCACGTTGTAGTGCCGAAAAATAATGGCGGAAAGTTGATCGACCCGACTTTAAAACTCATCCTGCAGAACGTCGGCTTCACAAACGTCACAGAGATCGACGAAATGGAAAGCATTCCGATCGAGGGCGGCACGATTACGGGATTGCCTTTTCTCGGCGAGCACGCCGACCTGAATATCAGCACTAAGATCGCATATCTAATTGACTTGCACGGCAAATCTATCTTGTGTGCTGCAGACTCAAACAATCTCGAACCACGACTCTACGATCACATCCATCGCATCGCCGGCAACGTGGACATTATCTTTTTAGGAATGGAGTGTGAAGGTGGGCCTTTATCGTGGCTCTACGGCCCGCTGCTGCCCGCGCCTGTCGGGAGAAAACAGGATCAATCGAGAAGACTGAACGGCTCGGATTATGAAAAAGGAATCAGCATGGTCGACTGTCTTCGTCCGCGGCAAGTTTATGTCTATGCGATGGGTCAGGAGCCCTGGCTAACTTATCTTTCTGCGATTCAGTACACGGATCAATCGCACGCGATTATCGAATCAAATAAATTAGTTGCTGAATGTAAACGACGCGGTATCGAATCCGAGCGTCTGTTTGGTTATAAAGAGATAAAGATAAACTAAAAACTTTTTTGCACCGCAGAAAGATCAGCACCCTCTTGACTCGTGTAGTACAATGCGCGCCACGCAACCATCCCGACTCGCCAGGTTTGGGATCGACTGATCCTTTCCTGAGGATGTAATTACGCTAGACGTCAATAGGTCTGTCTCCCGACTCACATCCGTATGATTAGAACACTAGAGCCAGAATTAATGGAGGACGTGGAGCAAGCCCGCGCTTATGCCGACGCCGACTTCTCGGAGTCGAATCAAAGGTTTGTCGATCAGTTACTGGAAAATTATTCAGAGCACGTGCAATCGGTTTTGGACATCGGTTGTGGCTCGGCTGACATTCCCGTCCGCCTGGCACGATTAGCACCATCAATCCAGATTACGGCTGTCGATGGCTCTGAAGCGATGATCAAGTTGGCCCAGGAAAACATCGCGAAATCGGATAACGCGGATCGAATTACAGTGACACGTGCTTATGTTCCGCGACTTCCGTTTCGAGATCGCAGTTTTGACACGGTAATTTCAAACAGCCTTTTACATCATTTGCCGGACCCGTCAGTGTTTTGGCGAGAAGTTGTACGGCTGGGAAGCGATCAGGCGGTAATTTTCGTCATGGATCTATTTCGGCCCGACAGTCCGGATGCCGCTGCAAAGATAGTAGAAGCAGCAGGAGCAGGTGAACATCCCCTCCTCAAAAGAGATTTCTATAACTCCCTCTTAGCAGCCTTCACAGTTGATGAAGTTGAACAACAACTGGTAGACGCCGGCCTTTCCGAACTTCAACTAAACGTCGTTAGTGAGCGTCACTGGTTAGTGTCGGGACAGTTGTCAACGTCCCGATCCGTACCTGACAACCAGGTAAACGCGCTAAGCGTTTAGAAGACGCAGCATCAGTAATAAGTCCTTAACAGCAGACTGCTTGGAAATACATGCTATGGACTATATTCTCCAAAGACATCCCCACGTTGATGATCCTCCATACAACAAACGTCGACGCAGGATCCGGCACTTAGTCGACGAGTATAAAAACAATCCGGCCGTGTTACCTCTCGTTAACTATACCGACGAGGAAAATGAAATCTGGCGCACGGTGCTTGGGAAGTTAAAACCTTTGCACACTAAACATGCGAGTAAGATCTATTTGGAGGGCTGGGACAAACTTAACTTTCCCGCAGAGACGATACCGGAGTTACGCGAGATAAGTAACAAGCTCGAAACACTTTGCGGTTTCAGGTTGATCCCGGTCGAAGGATTTGTGGATTCGAAGAGCTTTCTGAGCTGCTTCCGAAATCACACTATGTTTTGCACTCAATACGTGCGGCACTCATCAAAGCCTTTCTTCAGTGATGAGCCTGACATTATCCACGAGGTCCTGGGGCACACACCGTTGTTTACGAATGAAGAGATGGTGAGCATTTATGAGCTGATTGGCAAACTTGCTTTTCAAGCCGATGAGAAGCAGTTGATCGAGATCGAACGACTTGCTTGGTTCACCATAGAGGCAGGGTTAATCGAAGAAGCGGGTGAAATCAAAGTTCTGGGAACGGCAATACTGTCTTCCACCGGCGAGCTGGAATACTGCGTCTCAGATGAAGTGGAGAAAAGGCCCTTCGATATCGAAGAAGCAGTCAACACACCATTCGATCCCTACATAATGCAACGCAAGCTGTTTTTTATTCACTCGATTGCATCGTGGAGGAATCAAATAGAGCAGTATTTCAGATTAAACTAACAACTAACATTTTCAGGCGGTGCAACAGCTACGGTTGTTGTGGTAAGTCGATAATCTGGTCGAATGCGAGTCCGCTGGATCCTTCACCCCTGCCGGTCTGTTTTCTTACTCCTAACCAAACCCAGGCGCGGCCGTCACGCCAACGAGTTCGCTGGAAGCTTTGTGTCACGCGTGTACCTGCACGAGGTACCTCTTCTTCGTGTACGAAATAACCCGTTTGTGGCACCTCATCCAAGCCTTCACGCAGTAATGACGTCCTTGGTTCGATGGGTTTGAATGGCGGACCATCTCCGTCAATTATTCGCAGCATCGCGGCACGTTGCAGTTGGGTTTTTCGATTGTCGTTTGGTACGTGAACAGAAATCATCGGCAACCAGTTTTCCGGTACCGACGTCATCACTTTGTATCTCACTTTTGCGCCTTTGGCAGGTGGAGGTGGCTCTGGCCGTTTGCCCAAACGACGTTCTGCCTCCTGTTCGAAGAAATGTCTCGTTTCCTCCGCTGCTTCACGTCCACGTTTTGGTTCGCCTGATGGTAAAGGAATGGTTTTCTCGATTCCCCAAACCATGTTTGCCATTTCGTCACGGGCAAACAGGATCTCTTCGAGCGGCGGCCCATCGAGCACCTTTTGCGCGGCGGGAGGCACTAACAAACTCAGATCTGCCGGCTGCTCGCCTTTCCCTTTTATCGAAACAAGGAACATGGCCCAGCGCTGCCAATCGTCGTCCTCTCCCCTGCCGGCTGCTTCGATCCAAATACGTTCGCCGAAAACATTCGTGACTGCCATCCCGCGAATGTTGACAACCGAACCGACAGGGACGGTGAACGGCACCAGGAACCAGTCGTTAGCGAAAATCAAGCCGAACTCGATCAGCAGTAATTTCGGCAGATCGGAAGTATCGGGCTTCACGTCACCAAAGTTTGTACGGCCGTCTTCAAATGCCCACCATCTCGTGTTGGGCATGCCGTTGAAAGTGGCTTGAGTGGGCAGCATCGTCAGCCTCGTGGTTTCAGGCTGTTCGGCTGCAGCGGGTTCGCCAAGAACGTTGCGAGATCGATCGATGTCGAAGTTGTACCAGTCGAGATGTCCGTGAAAGTATTCTTCCGCCACGAATACCTTTTCGTTTTCCTCCTGCGGAGAGGACATTGCAAACTGGTATTCAAGACGATCCGGCAGCCAGGCCGAGCCGTCCTTTGGCTGGTAAAACAGCTTCTCAAACCAGGCCATGAATGTCTTCGCGATCTTTGCTGCATCTGCTTCCAGGCCAACGAGAGACGGAATGCCTTCCGAAACGTCTCCTCCCTCGATCAGGTGAAGATAGAATTTGACGCCGTCCATGCGGCGACCCGCGACTGCTGCAAAGTCGGCCCAGGCCTCCGGGTGCGCACAGGCCGGCGCATCGGCCGGCGACAAAGGATCCGGTTTGTGGATCGGATATTGGTTGCGAAACTCAGCGACCGCGGCGGGCGCCAATGTTGCAATCAGTTTGGACCAGTGGCGACCGGCAAGCAGGCGAATGTCCAGCGACATCTCATACTTTGCGATCTCGAGCGGCAAGGACATCTGTTCCACTCGCGACTCGAGCGGAATACTGTCATCGAAGGACTCTACTCCACCATTAGCCGCTTTGTATTTTCGCAGACGCGTCGTTTCCAACCGGACCTTGGTGGATATCGGCGAACCTGCGTCGTCGCCACGAAACTCTCCAAGCTGCCATTGCCGTGTCAGCATCCAGAGAGCGTCGCGAACCTCTGCTCGCAGAGCCCGGTCAAACTTGTCAGCACGCGGCCTGCCTTCCAGGCGATTCCAGATTGTGATGCCCGGTATAGCCTTCCTCGCAAGGACCACCGGAAGGTCCGGCGTAATTACTTTCCAGCACATTGGGATCCTAAGCTTAGAATTCCACGTGGACAAGTTGTCGCGGCCGCTTCTATAGTGTCACCTAAATACTAGTGACTCCAGCGTAACTGGACTGGCCACAGTTAGGCCGCAAATGTAATCACACTGGCTCACCTTCGGGTGGGCCTTTCTGCGTTCGCGAGTGGACCCGATAAGCTCATGGAGCGGCGTAACCGTCGCACAGGAAGGACAGAGAAAGCGCGGATCTGGGAAGTGACGGACAGAACGGTCAGGACCTGGATTGGGGAGGCGGTTGCCGCCGCTGCTGCTGACGGTGTGACGTTCTCTGTTCCGGTCACACCACATACGTTCCGCCATTCCTATGCGATGCACATGCTGTATGCCGGTATACCGCTGAAAGTTCTGCAAAGCCTGATGGGACATAAGTCCATCAGTTCAACGGAAGTCTACACGAAGGTTTTTGCGCTGGATGTGGCTGCCCGGCACCGGGTGCAGTTTGCGATGCCGGAGTCTGATGCGGTTGCGATGCTGAAACAATTATCCTGAGAATAAATGCCTTGGCCTTTATATGGAAATGTGGAACTGAGTGGATATGCTGTTTTTGTCTGTTAAACAGAGAAGCTGGCTGTTATCCACTGAGAAGCGAACGAAACAGTCGGGAAAATCTCCCATTATCGTAGAGATCCGCATTATTAATCTCAGGAGCCTGTGTAGCGTTTATAGGAAGTAGTGTTCTGTCATGATGCCTGCAAGCGGTAACGAAAACGATTTGAATATGCCTTCAGGAACAATAGAAATCTTCGTGCGGTGTTACGTTGAAGTGGAGCGGATTATGTCAGCAATGGACAGAACAACCTAATGAACACAGAACCATGATGTGGTCTGTCCTTTTACAGCCAGTAGTGCTCGCCGCAGTCGAGCGACAGGGCGAAGCCCTCGGCTGGTTGCCCTCGCCGCTGGGCTGGCGGCCGTCTATGGCCCTGCAAACGCGCCAGAAACGCCGTCGAAGCCGTGTGCGAGACACCGCGGCCGGCCGCCGGCGTTGTGGATACCTCGCGGAAAACTTGGCCCTCACTGACAGATGAGGGGCGGACGTTGACACTTGAGGGGCCGACTCACCCGGCGCGGCGTTGACAGATGAGGGGCAGGCTCGATTTCGGCCGGCGACGTGGAGCTGGCCAGCCTCGCAAATCGGCGAAAACGCCTGATTTTACGCGAGTTTCCCACAGATGATGTGGACAAGCCTGGGGATAAGTGCCCTGCGGTATTGACACTTGAGGGGCGCGACTACTGACAGATGAGGGGCGCGATCCTTGACACTTGAGGGGCAGAGTGCTGACAGATGAGGGGCGCACCTATTGACATTTGAGGGGCTGTCCACAGGCAGAAAATCCAGCATTTGCAAGGGTTTCCGCCCGTTTTTCGGCCACCGCTAACCTGTCTTTTAACCTGCTTTTAAACCAATATTTATAAACCTTGTTTTTAACCAGGGCTGCGCCCTGTGCGCGTGACCGCGCACGCCGAAGGGGGGTGCCCCCCCTTCTCGAACCCTCCCGGTCGAGTGAGCGAGGAAGCACCAGGGAACAGCACTTATATATTCTGCTTACACACGATGCCTGAAAAAACTTCCCTTGGGGTTATCCACTTATCCACGGGGATATTTTTATAATTATTTTTTTTATAGTTTTTAGATCTTCTTTTTTAGAGCGCCTTGTAGGCCTTTATCCATGCTGGTTCTAGAGAAGGTGTTGTGACAAATTGCCCTTTCAGTGTGACAAATCACCCTCAAATGACAGTCCTGTCTGTGACAAATTGCCCTTAACCCTGTGACAAATTGCCCTCAGAAGAAGCTGTTTTTTCACAAAGTTATCCCTGCTTATTGACTCTTTTTTATTTAGTGTGACAATCTAAAAACTTGTCACACTTCACATGGATCTGTCATGGCGGAAACAGCGGTTATCAATCACAAGAAACGTAAAAATAGCCCGCGAATCGTCCAGTCAAACGACCTCACTGAGGCGGCATATAGTCTCTCCCGGGATCAAAAACGTATGCTGTATCTGTTCGTTGACCAGATCAGAAAATCTGATGGCACCCTACAGGAACATGACGGTATCTGCGAGATCCATGTTGCTAAATATGCTGAAATATTCGGATTGACCTCTGCGGAAGCCAGTAAGGATATACGGCAGGCATTGAAGAGTTTCGCGGGGAAGGAAGTGGTTTTTTATCGCCCTGAAGAGGATGCCGGCGATGAAAAAGGCTATGAATCTTTTCCTTGGTTTATCAAACGTGCGCACAGTCCATCCAGAGGGCTTTACAGTGTACATATCAACCCATATCTCATTCCCTTCTTTATCGGGTTACAGAACCGGTTTACGCAGTTTCGGCTTAGTGAAACAAAAGAAATCACCAATCCGTATGCCATGCGTTTATACGAATCCCTGTGTCAGTATCGTAAGCCGGATGGCTCAGGCATCGTCTCTCTGAAAATCGACTGGATCATAGAGCGTTACCAGCTGCCTCAAAGTTACCAGCGTATGCCTGACTTCCGCCGCCGCTTCCTGCAGGTCTGTGTTAATGAGATCAACAGCAGAACTCCAATGCGCCTCTCATACATTGAGAAAAAGAAAGGCCGCCAGACGACTCATATCGTATTTTCCTTCCGCGATATCACTTCCATGACGACAGGATAGTCTGAGGGTTATCTGTCACAGATTTGAGGGTGGTTCGTCACATTTGTTCTGACCTACTGAGGGTAATTTGTCACAGTTTTGCTGTTTCCTTCAGCCTGCATGGATTTTCTCATACTTTTTGAACTGTAATTTTTAAGGAAGCCAAATTTGAGGGCAGTTTGTCACAGTTGATTTCCTTCTCTTTCCCTTCGTCATGTGACTTGATATCGGGGGTTAGTTCGTCATCATTGATGAGGGTTGATTATCACAGTTTATTACTCTGAATTGGCTATCCGCGTGTGTACCTCTACCTGGAGTTTTTCCCACGGTGGATATTTCTTCTTGCGCTGAGCGTAAGAGCTATCTGACAGAACAGTTCTTCTTTGCTTCCTCGCCAGTTCGCTCGCTATGCTCGGTTACACGGCTGCGGCGAGCGCTAGTGATAATAAGTGACTGAGGTATGTGCTCTTCTTATCTCCTTTTGTAGTGTTGCTCTTATTTTAAACAACTTTGCGGTTTTTTGATGACTTTGCGATTTTGTTGTTGCTTTGCAGTAAATTGCAAGATTTAATAAAAAAACGCAAAGCAATGATTAAAGGATGTTCAGAATGAAACTCATGGAAACACTTAACCAGTGCATAAACGCTGGTCATGAAATGACGAAGGCTATCGCCATTGCACAGTTTAATGATGACAGCCCGGAAGCGAGGAAAATAACCCGGCGCTGGAGAATAGGTGAAGCAGCGGATTTAGTTGGGGTTTCTTCTCAGGCTATCAGAGATGCCGAGAAAGCAGGGCGACTACCGCACCCGGATATGGAAATTCGAGGACGGGTTGAGCAACGTGTTGGTTATACAATTGAACAAATTAATCATATGCGTGATGTGTTTGGTACGCGATTGCGACGTGCTGAAGACGTATTTCCACCGGTGATCGGGGTTGCTGCCCATAAAGGAGGCGTTTACAAAACCTCAGTTTCTGTTCATCTTGCTCAGGATCTGGCTCTGAAGGGGCTACGTGTTTTGCTCGTGGAAGGTAACGACCCCCAGGGAACAGCCTCAATGTATCACGGATGGGTACCAGATCTTCATATTCATGCAGAAGACACTCTCCTGCCTTTCTATCTTGGGGAAAAGGACGATGTCACTTATGCAATAAAGCCCACTTGCTGGCCGGGGCTTGACATTATTCCTTCCTGTCTGGCTCTGCACCGTATTGAAACTGAGTTAATGGGCAAATTTGATGAAGGTAAACTGCCCACCGATCCACACCTGATGCTCCGACTGGCCATTGAAACTGTTGCTCATGACTATGATGTCATAGTTATTGACAGCGCGCCTAACCTGGGTATCGGCACGATTAATGTCGTATGTGCTGCTGATGTGCTGATTGTTCCCACGCCTGCTGAGTTGTTTGACTACACCTCCGCACTGCAGTTTTTCGATATGCTTCGTGATCTGCTCAAGAACGTTGATCTTAAAGGGTTCGAGCCTGATGTACGTATTTTGCTTACCAAATACAGCAATAGTAATGGCTCTCAGTCCCCGTGGATGGAGGAGCAAATTCGGGATGCCTGGGGAAGCATGGTTCTAAAAAATGTTGTACGTGAAACGGATGAAGTTGGTAAAGGTCAGATCCGGATGAGAACTGTTTTTGAACAGGCCATTGATCAACGCTCTTCAACTGGTGCCTGGAGAAATGCTCTTTCTATTTGGGAACCTGTCTGCAATGAAATTTTCGATCGTCTGATTAAACCACGCTGGGAGATTAGATAATGAAGCGTGCGCCTGTTATTCCAAAACATACGCTCAATACTCAACCGGTTGAAGATACTTCGTTATCGACACCAGCTGCCCCGATGGTGGATTCGTTAATTGCGCGCGTAGGAGTAATGGCTCGCGGTAATGCCATTACTTTGCCTGTATGTGGTCGGGATGTGAAGTTTACTCTTGAAGTGCTCCGGGGTGATAGTGTTGAGAAGACCTCTCGGGTATGGTCAGGTAATGAACGTGACCAGGAGCTGCTTACTGAGGACGCACTGGATGATCTCATCCCTTCTTTTCTACTGACTGGTCAACAGACACCGGCGTTCGGTCGAAGAGTATCTGGTGTCATAGAAATTGCCGATGGGAGTCGCCGTCGTAAAGCTGCTGCACTTACCGAAAGTGATTATCGTGTTCTGGTTGGCGAGCTGGATGATGAGCAGATGGCTGCATTATCCAGATTGGGTAACGATTATCGCCCAACAAGTGCTTATGAACGTGGTCAGCGTTATGCAAGCCGATTGCAGAATGAATTTGCTGGAAATATTTCTGCGCTGGCTGATGCGGAAAATATTTCACGTAAGATTATTACCCGCTGTATCAACACCGCCAAATTGCCTAAATCAGTTGTTGCTCTTTTTTCTCACCCCGGTGAACTATCTGCCCGGTCAGGTGATGCACTTCAAAAAGCCTTTACAGATAAAGAGGAATTACTTAAGCAGCAGGCATCTAACCTTCATGAGCAGAAAAAAGCTGGGGTGATATTTGAAGCTGAAGAAGTTATCACTCTTTTAACTTCTGTGCTTAAAACGTCATCTGCATCAAGAACTAGTTTAAGCTCACGACATCAGTTTGCTCCTGGAGCGACAGTATTGTATAAGGGCGATAAAATGGTGCTTAACCTGGACAGGTCTCGTGTTCCAACTGAGTGTATAGAGAAAATTGAGGCCATTCTTAAGGAACTTGAAAAGCCAGCACCCTGATGCGACCACGTTTTAGTCTACGTTTATCTGTCTTTACTTAATGTCCTTTGTTACAGGCCAGAAAGCATAACTGGCCTGAATATTCTCTCTCGGCCGCCGCCGCCTTTTCCTCAATCGCTCTTCGTTCGTCTGGAAGGCAGTACACCTTGATAGGTGGGCTGCCCTTCCTGGTTGGCTTGGTTTCATCAGCCATCCGCTTGCCCTCATCTGTTACGCCGGCGGTAGCCGGCCAGCCTCGCAGAGCAGGATTCCCGTTGAGCACCGCCAGGTGCGAATAAGGGACAGTGAAGAAGGAACACCCGCTCGCGGGTGGGCCTACTTCACCTATCCTGCCCGGCTGACGCCGTTGGATACACCAAGGAAAGTCTACACGAACCCTTTGGCAAAATCCTGTATATCGTGCGAAAAAGGATGGATATACCGAAAAAATCGCTATAATGACCCCGAAGCAGGGTTATGCAGCGGAAAAGATCCGTCGACCTGCAGCTCACGGTAACTGATGCCGTATTTGCAGTACCAGCGTACGGCCCACAGAATGATGTCACGCTGAAAATGCCGGCCTTTGAATGGGTTCATGTGCAGCTCCATCAGCAAAAGGGGATGATAAGTTTATCACCACCGACTATTTGCAACAGTGCCGTTGATCGTGCTATGATCGACTGATGTCATCAGCGGTGGAGTGCAATGTCGTGCAATACGAATGGCGAAAAGCCGAGCTCATCGGTCAGCTTCTCAACCTTGGGGTTACCCCCGGCGGTGTGCTGCTGGTCCACAGCTCCTTCCGTAGCGTCCGGCCCCTCGAAGATGGGCCACTTGGACTGATCGAGGCCCTGCGTGCTGCGCTGGGTCCGGGAGGGACGCTCGTCATGCCCTCGTGGTCAGGTCTGGACGACGAGCCGTTCGATCCTGCCACGTCGCCCGTTACACCGGACCTTGGAGTTGTCTCTGACACATTCTGGCGCCTGCCAAATGTAAAGCGCAGCGCCCATCCATTTGCCTTTGCGGCAGCGGGGCCACAGGCAGAGCAGATCATCTCTGATCCATTGCCCCTGCCACCTCACTCGCCTGCAAGCCCGGTCGCCCGTGTCCATGAACTCGATGGGCAGGTACTTCTCCTCGGCGTGGGACACGATGCCAACACGACGCTGCATCTTGCCGAGTTGATGGCAAAGGTTCCCTATGGGGTGCCGAGACACTGCACCATTCTTCAGGATGGCAAGTTGGTACGCGTCGATTATCTCGAGAATGACCACTGCTGTGAGCGCTTTGCCTTGGCGGACAGGTGGCTCAAGGAGAAGAGCCTTCAGAAGGAAGGTCCAGTCGGTCATGCCTTTGCTCGGTTGATCCGCTCCCGCGACATTGTGGCGACAGCCCTGGGTCAACTGGGCCGAGATCCGTTGATCTTCCTGCATCCGCCAGAGGCGGGATGCGAAGAATGCGATGCCGCTCGCCAGTGGCTGAGCTCATGAGCGGAGAACGAGATGACGTTGGAGGGGCAAGGTCGCGCTGATTGCTGGGGCAACACGTGGAGCGGATCGGGGATTGTCTTTCTTCAGCTCGCTGATGATATGCTGACGCTCAATGCCGTTTGGCCTCCGACTAACGAAAATCCCGCATTTGGACGGCTGATCCGATTGGCACGGCGGACGGCGAATGGCGGAGCAGACGCTCGTCCGGGGGCAATGAGATATGAAAAAGCCTGAACTCACCGCGACGTCCCGAAGGCGTGGCGCGGCTTCCCCGTGCCGGAGCAATCGCCCTGGGTGGGTTACACGACGCCCCTCTATGGCCCGTACTGACGGACACACCGAAGCCCCGGCGGCAACCCTCAGCGGATGCCCCGGGGCTTCACGTTTTCCCAGGTCAGAAGCGGTTTTCGGGAGTAGTGCCCCAACTGGGGTAACCTTTGAGTTCTCTCAGTTGGGGGCGTAGGGTCGCCGACATGACACAAGGGGTTGTGACCGGGGTGGACACGTACGCGGGTGCTTACGACCGTCAGTCGCGCGAGCGCGAGAATTCGAGCGCAGCAAGCCCAGCGACACAGCGTAGCGCCAACGAAGACAAGGCGGCCGACCTTCAGCGCGAAGTCGAGCGCGACGGGGGCCGGTTCAGGTTCGTCGGGCATTTCAGCGAAGCGCCGGGCACGTCGGCGTTCGGGACGGCGGAGCGCCCGGAGTTCGAACGCATCCTGAACGAATGCCGCGCCGGGCGGCTCAACATGATCATTGTCTATGACGTGTCGCGCTTCTCGCGCCTGAAGGTCATGGACGCGATTCCGATTGTCTCGGAATTGCTCGCCCTGGGCGTGACGATTGTTTCCACTCAGGAAGGCGTCTTCCGGCAGGGAAACGTCATGGACCTGATTCACCTGATTATGCGGCTCGACGCGTCGCACAAAGAATCTTCGCTGAAGTCGGCGAAGATTCTCGACACGAAGAACCTTCAGCGCGAATTGGGCGGGTACGTCGGCGGGAAGGCGCCTTACGGCTTCGAGCTTGTTTCGGAGACGAAGGAGATCACGCGCAACGGCCGAATGGTCAATGTCGTCATCAACAAGCTTGCGCACTCGACCACTCCCCTTACCGGACCCTTCGAGTTCGAGCCCGACGTAATCCGGTGGTGGTGGCGTGAGATCAAGACGCACAAACACCTTCCCTTCAAGCCGGGCAGTCAAGCCGCCATTCACCCGGGCAGCATCACGGGGCTTTGTAAGCGCATGGACGCTGACGCCGTGCCGACCCGGGGCGAGACGATTGGGAAGAAGACCGCTTCAAGCGCCTGGGACCCGGCAACCGTTATGCGAATCCTTCGGGACCCGCGTATTGCGGGCTTCGCCGCTGAGGTGATCTACAAGAAGAAGCCGGACGGCACGCCGACCACGAAGATTGAGGGTTACCGCATTCAGCGCGACCCGATCACGCTCCGGCCGGTCGAGCTTGATTGCGGACCGATCATCGAGCCCGCTGAGTGGTATGAGCTTCAGGCGTGGTTGGACGGCAGGGGGCGCGGCAAGGGGCTTTCCCGGGGGCAAGCCATTCTGTCCGCCATGGACAAGCTGTACTGCGAGTGTGGCGCCGTCATGACTTCGAAGCGCGGGGAAGAATCGATCAAGGACTCTTACCGCTGCCGTCGCCGGAAGGTGGTCGACCCGTCCGCACCTGGGCAGCACGAAGGCACGTGCAACGTCAGCATGGCGGCACTCGACAAGTTCGTTGCGGAACGCATCTTCAACAAGATCAGGCACGCCGAAGGCGACGAAGAGACGTTGGCGCTTCTGTGGGAAGCCGCCCGACGCTTCGGCAAGCTCACTGAGGCGCCTGAGAAGAGCGGCGAACGGGCGAACCTTGTTGCGGAGCGCGCCGACGCCCTGAACGCCCTTGAAGAGCTGTACGAAGACCGCGCGGCAGGCGCGTACGACGGACCCGTTGGCAGGAAGCACTTCCGGAAGCAACAGGCAGCGCTGACGCTCCGGCAGCAAGGGGCGGAAGAGCGGCTTGCCGAACTTGAAGCCGCCGAAGCCCCGAAGCTTCCCCTTGACCAATGGTTCCCCGAAGACGCCGACGCTGACCCGACCGGCCCTAAGTCGTGGTGGGGGCGCGCGTCAGTAGACGACAAGCGCGTGTTCGTCGGGCTCTTCGTAGACAAGATCGTTGTCACGAAGTCGACTACGGGCAGGGGGCAGGGAACGCCCATCGAGAAGCGCGCTTCGATCACGTGGGCGAAGCCGCCGACCGACGACGACGAAGACGACGCCCAGGACGGCACGGAAGACGTAGCGGCGTAGCGAGACACCCGGGAAGCCTGTTAGGCGCTGAGACGGGCGCACAGCGGGCTTCCTGGGGCAGCGGGAAGGGTCGGCCGGTCCCCCGGTCGGCCCATTTCTCTTGTCTCGGTTTAGTTAGTTAGCCTAAGTAACAGTGACTCCGTCACCACAGCACAGCGGGGCGAGCCGTTGACCTGGGGGAAGTGATGCTGTGACGGAATGACTCGAAACACACATTCCTAATGACTTCTCATTGGGTAATCCAGACTTCACGCCACTTCATCACAGCGTCACCCGGGCGCCCTTCGCTGTGACCCCGAATCAGGTTGCCGACAACCTTCATATAGGTAGAGGGGTTTACGCGCCACGCATCAAGCACCGCTAAGGAACGGCGTCGAGCGCTACCCACTCAGGCCGGTCACTCCCCTGATCTCTCCCAGGGTTGAGCGACCGGCGTTGCCTCCCTAGCTCAGTTCGGTTAGAGCGCCTGTTTCGTAATCAGGGGGTCGGCGGTTCGAATCCGTCGGGGGGCTCAATGAGCGGATACACAATCGCTTGGCTCGCATGGCTTGCCGCGTTCGGCGTCATTGAGGGTCGAGCGCTCTTCAATAAGAAGCCGGGCGACACGCTGAGCGAACACGTCTGGTCATGGTTCGCCACGCAAAGCGGCAGTACAGGCAAGCCTTCGGGTTGGGTGCGTGCTCGACGCTTTGCGCTACTGGCCTTCATGGGTTGGCTCACTGCCCACTTCATGACGGGCGGTCGCTTCTAGCGCTGCCGCGCCCAGCCTACTCACGTGAGTAGGTAGGGGGGTGTCGACGGATAGGGGGGTGTCCCCGGAAGGGGGGGGGGGGTGCCCTATGCGTACCCGGTGTCTCGACTGTAGGGACTGGGCTACTCATGGTGGGCGCTGTGCTCAGCACCACGCCACCTATCAGGCACAGCGCAGTGTGAAGAGCCATGCGAAGCGGCGTGCTGCTATCGCCCGTGGGAACAACGCTGCGGCGAAGATGCGTCGTGCTATCCGTAAGGCAGTGGGCGCGCACTGTGCTACCTGCCTGGGTTGGTACCACTAGAAAGCTTCTCGAGCGGATCGATCCTGCAGGAATTCCCGGGCATAACTGTTCCACTTGTATCGTCGGTCTGATAATCAGACTGGGACCACGGTCCCACTCGTATCGTCGGTCTGATTATTAGTCTGGGACCACGGTCCCACTCGTATCGTCGGTCTGATTATTAGTCTGGGACCACG